>WNGA01003110.1_pt1 | contig 25005 bp, 23 predicted proteins | sample 5400061 | NCBI WGS metagenome assembly WNGA01 (sample SAMN13153366, study PRJNA577476) | soil metagenome | isolation source: 100 cm soil or saprolite under grassland replicate 2 | place: USA:California | collected 2016-06-15 | reverse complement strand
ACTGGCCCGACAACCGAAGCGACATGCCATGGGGAGACCGCAAGATCCTCCCCGGATCCGGTGCGCCCCGCGACGAGGCCCTCCGCGCCGACTACAAGAAGTTGATCGGCATCCGGCGCGCGCACGTCTCCCTCTCTCGCGGAACACACACCGCGGCAGCCGCGGAGGGCGATCTCTACGCGTTCGTCCGGCGCGACGCGGAATCGAAAGACGCCGTTGTCGTCGCCGTCAATCGCGGGAAGGCGCCGGCGACGCTCCATATGACCGTCCAGGCGGAGTGGGGCGACGGCGACCCCGAAGATGCGTGGAACGGCGGCACCGTTCCGAGAAGCGGCAACACCATCGAGACGACGATCGCGCCTCTGTCGGCGCGCATCCTGACGCGAGCCCCCGGAAAGGCCGGCGCCGCGAAGACCCGGCAAGGGAGGAATTGATGGCGGAGGTCCAGTTCGAGCACGTGGCCAAGAGGTTCGACAAGGTCTCCGTCATCGAGGACTTGAACCTCGACGTCCGAGATCATGAGTTCATGGTTCTCGTCGGGCCCTCCGGCTGCGGCAAGTCCACGGCCCTGCGGATGGTCGCGGGACTCGAGGAGATTTCTGACGGCGTGATCGAGATCGGCGACCGCATCGTCAACGATCTTCCACCCAAGAGCCGCGACATCGCCATGGTCTTCCAGAATTACGCCCTCTACCCCCACATGACCGTCCGCGAGAATCTAGAGTTCGGCTTGAAGATCCGCAAGCTCCCGCGGGCCGAGATCGAGAAACTGGTCGACGAGGCGGCGACGATCCTGGAGATCTCCAACCTTCTCGATCGCAAGCCCAAGCAGCTCTCCGGCGGCCAACGCCAGAGGGTCGCCCTCGGCCGCGCGATCGTTCGCAAGCCTGCGGTGTTTCTGTTCGACGAGCCGCTCTCCAACCTCGACGCGAAGCTGCGCGTCCAGATGCGCGCGCAGATCAAGAAGCTCCAGCAGCGGCTGAAGACGACGACGATCTACGTGACGCACGACCAGACCGAGGCCATGACCATGGGGACTCGGATCGCCGTCATGAAGGACGGGAGGATCCAGCAGGTCGGCACGCCGCTCGAGATCTACGATCGCCCCGACAACCTCTTCGTGGCCAACTTCATCGGGACGCCGCCGATGAACTTCTTCGACGCCACGATCCGGGACGGCGGAGCCACGCTCGCCGCCTCGAAGTTTTCCTTGCCGATCCCCGCTTCGCTCAAGGGAGTCGCCGGTGGCCACACGGGAGAGAAGGTCGTGGTGGGGCTCCGGCCAGAGCACATCCTGGATCCCTCCATTCCGACGCGCGGCGAGAAGGCAACCCTCGCCGTGGAGGTCGAGGTGATCGAGCCGCTCGGAGACGAGGTCATCGTGCACGCCCGGGCCGGCGACGAGCCGCTCGTCTACAAAGTCGAGCCCCAGTTCACGCCTGAAGTCGATCAGAAGGTCCAGATCGCCGTCGAGCTCGACCGACTGCATCTCTTCGACGCCAAGACCGAGAAACGGCTGGATGCCGAATCGAGAAAGGAAGGAACCCCGTGAGACCCTTGCGCTTCGCGTTCGTCGCCCTCGGCCTCGTGCTCGCCAGCGCCCTGGCCGCGGGGGCCGCGGAGATCGTGGTCTGGCACGCATACCGGGCCGAGGAAAAGGAAGCCTTCGAGAAGGTCGTCGCGCAGTACAACGCCTCGCCGGCCGCCAAAGGCAATCGGGTCACGACCCTGGCCGTTCCCTACGACGCCTTCGCCGACAAGATCACGGCAGCCGTGCCCCGGGGCAAGGGCCCGGACATCTTCATCTATGCGCAGGACCGCCTGGGCGGCTGGATCGAGGCCGGCAACACGGTCGATCCGATCGACTTCTTCCTCGACAAGGCCACGCGCGACCGCTTCATCCCGACCACTCTGCAGGCGATGACCTATAAGGGCACGGTCTACGGCCTGCCCTTGAACTACAAGGTCATCACGATGATCTACAACAAGAAGCTCGTCACGACGCCGCCGAAGACCTCGAAGGAGCTCGTCGCGGTCGCCGGCAAGCTCACCAACCAGAAGGCGGGACGGTTCGGGCTTGCCTACTCCTATGCCGACTTCTACTACCACGCCTGTCTCATGAACGGCTTCGGTGGCGGCGTCTTCGACGCGAAGAACCAGCCGGTCTTGAACAATCCGCAGAACGTGCGCTCGATGGAGCTCTTGATGAAGTGGTTCGAGAAGGACAAGATCGTCCCGGCCGAGCCGTCGACGGCCCTGATCACGGCGCTCTTCAACGAGGGGAAGGCGGCGATCGTCTTCTCCGGCCCCTGGTTCCTGGGAGAGATCGCCAAGGGCGTCGACTACGGCCTCGCGCTCCTGCCGACGCTCGACGAAGCCGGAGGCAAGCCGATGCGCCCTTGGATGACGGTGGAGGGGGTGTTCATCGCCTCTCCGTCGAAGAACAAGGACGCCGCTTACGAGTTCGCCAAATACCTGACGGATGCCGGGGCGGCGAAGATCCTCGCCGTCGAGGGCCGCCAGACCCCGTCGAACAAGGCGGTCTACACCGACGCCGCCGTGGCGAAGGACGCGGTCCTCCAGGCCTTCCGCATGCAGGTCGATGTGGCCGTGCCCATGCCGAACCTGGCGGAGATGACGATGGTCTGGTCGCCCGCCACCACCGCGATGAACACGATCACCAAGAAGGCGGCCACGCCCCAGCAGGCGCTCGACGCGGCCCAGAAGAAGGTCGAGGCGGACATCGCCGGCCTTCGGAAGCGTTCGTGACGAATTCCGCCTCCCTGCGGCTGCGTTTCGGCATCGGCCTGGCCGCCGCGTCGGCCATCGCGATCGGCCTTGCCTACGCGTTGCTCGCGGGCGAACGCCGGCAGAGCCAGCACGAGAAGGCCCCACGGCTCGCGGTCGTTCGTCTGCGGGCCTTGACGGAGGCCGTCTCGAAGTTCGATGTGCCGAGCGAGAACGGCCTCCAACCGCTCCTCGCCGCCTGGAAGAAGCGCCTGCCTGATTCCCCGCCGGCGCGAGTCGTGGCGACGCAGGGGATCAGCCTCGAGGCCTCTACATTTCCCCAGGACACGGGGGAGAAGGCGCCCCCCCGGCGGCTGGCCCGGGAAGAGAAGCCCCTCTTCGATCAGGCCGCGCGCCTTCGGGCGGCGGTCGAGACGAACCGCTCCGAGGGCGCGGCGCGCGTCGATGAGATCGAGATCTCGAAGACTCCGTCGGGCGGCCTCGGGCTCGCGTCCCCGATCGAGAAGGAGGGCCTGGTGGTCGGGATGGCGCAGATGGAGACGCCGGCGATCGTCCATCGGAGCCGCCCGAATCGGGCCGTCGCTCTTCTCTGGTTCGCCGCGCCGGTCGCGCTCTTCTTCTTGCTCTCGGGCGCCGTGGGGGAGCGGAAGTGGCTTCTCGCGTTGCTCGCCGCCGTCCTGCTGGTTGGCGCGCTCGCGCGCTACGCCGCGCACTCCCAGAAAGTCCTCGAGACCGACCGGCGGGACCTGGAAACCGCTGTGTCCCGGGAAGTGGCGAACCAGGCGGCCGCGCTCCCTGCCCTCCTTTCCGCGATGTCCGTGCCGGGAGAGATCCATCCACAGACGTGGGATAGCGACCTGTTTCGGCGCCCGCGCGGAATCGTGAAGGCCGATGGACGATTGGACGAGCAGAAGCTTCGCGCAGGGATCGACGCCGCGAGTGCGCAAGCGGGGAAGGCTCTCGCGGGTGTCGGGGTCCTGGCGCTCGTCCTCATGTCCTTCATCGGCTTCGGCGGCGCAGCGCGCCTGGGAGCGACTCTGCGCAAGAACCGCGAGGCCTACCTCTACATCACGCCGGCCATGCTCGGCATGGTCGTTCTCGTCTTCTTCCCCTTCCTCTACGGAGTCGCGATCTCCTTCACCGACCAGACGATCTATACGACCTCGAAGCCTCTGACGGAGATCTGGGCGGGCCTGGCGAACTATGCCAGCATCCTCGGAGACTTCCACATCGCCCGGCGTGCCGCGGACGGAGCCCTTGTCTTCAACTACTTCAACTTCTACTGGACGTTTCTCTTCACCGTCGTCTGGACGGTCTCCAACGTCACCATCGGCGTCTCCGTCGGGCTCCTCCTGGCCCTCATCTTGAACACGCCAGGGCTCGCACTGCGGCCGGTCTACCGGGTGCTGCTGATCCTTCCTTGGGCCGTGCCCAACTACATCACCGCGCTCATCTGGCGCGGGATGTTCCACCAGCAGTTCGGCGTCATCAACCAGGGGATCCAGATCTTCGGCGGCCAGCCGATCTCCTGGTTCGAGAAGCCCTTCACCTCCTTTCTGACCGCGCTCGCGACCAACGGCTGGCTCTCGTTCCCCTTCATGATGGTCATTTCGCTCGGCGCCCTGCAGTCGATCCCGGGTGAGATCTACGAGGCCGCTCGCGTCGAAGGGGCCACCCGCTGGCAGCAGTTCCGGGCGATCACCTTGCCGTCCCTGAAGCCTGCGCTCATTCCGGCGATCATCATCTCGGTCGTCTGGACCTTCAACATGTTCAACATCATCTATCTCGTCACGGCCGGCGAGCCGGCGGGCTCGACCGAGATCCTGATCACGCAGGCCTACAAGTTCGCCTTCGAGAAGTACCGCTACGGCTACGCCGCGGCCTACTCGGTGGTGATTTTCATGATCCTGCTCGTCTACGGCACGATCCAGAACCGCGTGACGAAGGCAACGGAGGCGATCTGATGGCCGGGTCCAAGCGCGAAGACACTTTCCCGCACTGGCTCCTCCACGCGGCCCTGATCGTCATGACGCTCATCGCGATCTACCCGATCCTGTGGGTCTTGACGATCGCCTTCTCGGGCAAACAGAGCCTGGCGCTGGTGGACCTGCCCGCCATTCCGACCACCGCCGACCGGCTCCGGGCCGTGGTGCCGTGGCCGGACCACCCGAACGCCTCGAATTTCGCGTCGGTCATGAGCGACCAGCCCTTCGCGCGCTGGCTCGTCAACAGCGCCATCGTGGCGCTGGCGACGACGGTCCTGGGGATCTTCCTCGCCTGCACCGCGGGCTACGCCTTCTCCCGCTTTCGCTTCCCCGGGCGCCGCACGGGCCTGATGTCCTTCCTCGTCTCGCAGATGTTCCCGGGCGTGCTCACGCTGATCCCGCTCTACATCATCCTCGTCAAATGGCTGGGGCTGGGCTCCACACGGACCGGCTTGGTCCTCGTCTACACGACGACCGCGATCCCCTTCTGCGTCTGGATGCTCAAGGGGTACTTCGACACGATCCCGAAGGACCTCGAAGAGGCAGCATTGATCGACGGAGCCTCCGCGCCGACGATTTTCCTGAGGATCGTCCTGCCGCTCGCCAAACCGGCCATCGCCGTCACCGCGCTCTTCTGCTTCCTGACCGGGTGGAACGAGTTCATCCTGGGCGCCACGCTCATGGACAAGGAGAACATGTACACGGCCCCGGTGGGCCTGCGCTTCTTCGTAGGGGGCTTCTCGCAGCAGTGGGGCTACTTCGCCGCCGGCGCGATCATCGTCTCGATCCCCGTGGTCGCGCTCTTCTTCTATCTCCAGAAGTACCTGGTCTCCGGCCTCACGGCCGGAAGCGTCAAAGGCTGATTCGCAACGAAAGGAGGAACCCATGAATCGAACCGGATTCCGCATCACGCTGCTCGCGGCCGCCGTCTTCGCTGTCGCCGCGGCGGCGGCCTCCGCGCAGGAGGTCGCGTTCAAGGATCCCACGGGCGATGACAAGGGGCCGGGCAACTACTCGTATCCGACCGACCCCGTCTACAAGCCCGGCTCCTTCGACCTGACCGACTTCAAGTTCACGGTCAAGGGGAGCAAGGCCGACGTCGCGGTAACGATGAACGCTTCGCTGGAGGACCCCTGGGGGATGAAAGTCGGGTTCGCCGTCCAGATGGTCTTTATCTTCATACAGACCGATGACACGGCGGGTCGAACGACCAAGGGTCTTCCAGGCCTGAACGTCCAGTTCGGGCCGGACGACGGCTGGAACCGCTGCATCATCCTCTCGCCGCAGCCCTCCGCCCGCGTCCGCGGGGAGGTCGAGATCAAGGCCGCCGATCTCCAGAAGATGATCGTCATCCCCAACCAGGTGCGCGGGTCGGGCCGGACAATCTCGGCGACAGTGGACATGAAGGACATCGGCTCCGGCGATCCGGCCAAGTGGGGCTACCAGGTCGTCATGCAGTCCAACGAGGGTTTTCCGGACAAGAAGGACCTCCTGACGCGCAAGGTCAACGAGTATGAAGGGCAGCACCGTTTCGGCGGCGGAAACGACGGGGAGTGCGATCCGCACGTCATGGACATCCTGGCAGGGCACGGCACGGGCGCCAAGAGCGAAATCGACGACCAGAAACAGATGCTCGCCTACGAGTGCAATTCCGACGGCGCGTCCAAGAAGATGGCGACGCTCAAGATGGTGCGCAAGTAGTCGAGCCCGAGTTTTCTTTTGAATGGAAGGAGGGAACCAATGCGAATGCGAAGGCCACTCCTCATCGGGGCGATCCTCCTGATCGGACTCATTGCGGCGGCGCCGCTGTCCGCGCAGATCACGATCGGCGGGACCACCTACACGAAGTTCCTCTGGGGCAACCAGCGCGACCAGGGAGCGCTCTACAACTTCACGACGGTGCCTGGAGAAGGCTACGGGGACAACGGCCAGGGCACGGAGATCGAGCTGCTCGTCAGCGGCAAGCTCTCCAAGAAACTCGCCATCCAGGCGCGCATCCACAGCCGGTTCAACCAGAACTACTGGACCAACTACGGCGGCTTCGGCGGCACCAACCCGGCCTTCCAGAATGACGGCCAGCAGACGCCCTGTATCGGCGGCATCTGCGGTGAGTACGACCCGCGCTCCAATCAGTACGTCAAGCTCCGCGGCGTCGCCCTGACGCTGACCCCCGGCTACAGTTGGATGGACACGGCGGTCATCGGGCAGCAGGACTGGGGGAACTTCGATCCCTTCGTCGTCGGCCGGATTCGCTACATCGACCGGGACAACCAGGGCGGGATCCTCCTGCAGGGCTCGGCGATGAACCGCCAGCTGACCTGGGACGCCGCGCGGATCTCGCTGGCGCGGATCTACCAGGGACCCGGTTTTACGACCGGCACGTTCGTGGCTCAGGATGCCGCGTACACGACGCAACTGAAGTACATCGTGAACCCGCAGTTCGACATCGGCGGCATCTTCAACTGGATCCATGACGTCGAGATCGATCCCGCGGACAAGAACTTCGACAACGGATTGAATCTCCTGACGCGTTACCGCAACAACGTTTACGGCGCCAAGGTGGGCATCCATCCCGCCTCGGCCGTGGACGTCCGGCTGCAGGGTAACTACTCCTCCACGGACACCAACGCGGCGTTCGCGCCCACGAACTTCTGCCTGACCGGCTGCGGCTACTCGCCGGTCATTGGCGGCCACCACACCGGGTGGTCGGGGAAGGCCGACGTGGACTTGAACGATCCCCTCGGCATCGGCCTCTCCTTCAACCTCGAAGGCTTCCGCATCGGCGCCAACTACTCGTCCCTGCTCGCCGCCCGGCGCGAGGCGGACGTGTTGCTGACCGAGGGCCACGACGCGGCCTTCGCCTTCCCCGGACCGTCGAACGCCTCCTACGGCGTCTTCGGCGGCAACCGGACCCGTATCGGCTACGGCGGCTGGGACGGCCCCATGCAGCAGGTCGCCACGATCAACGTGGACAACGACTTCACGGACTTCGACGAGCCCCTGGCCGAGACGGTCATCGGCTGGGAGGGCGTGACGTTCGTGCCCGTCTACTCCAAGGGATCGCTCGAGGTCTCCGGCGAGCTCTCCTACATCACGTACGACACGAACTGGCAGGCCTTCAACGACGCCAGCCGGTCGATCATGAACACCGACTATCCGACGACCGAGCTCGACACCGGAGTCAACCACGGCTACCGCAGCGCCTTCGCGCCCTTCCAGGATCGCAAGACCTACATCGGGGTGGCGAAGGCCAAGTACACGATCAACGCCGGCAAGGGGATCGAGATCTTCGGAAAGTTCAAGGGGATCCACGAGACGGACAACCGGATGAACGACGCGCGGTTCCTGCCGTATCAAGCGGGCGACTGCCCGGGAGGCGCTACTCCTTGCGCCGGGAACAAGAATTTCTATTCAACCGGCAACACGACTTCGGATCTCTATGGAAACCCTGTCGGTGTGATCACGGTCACCAATCCTGTCACCGGCGCCACCGAGACCGGCTATCAGTGGAAGCCGTTCGACAGCCTCTCGGACGACGACCGGAAGCTCAATTACTGGATGGTCAACATCGGCGCCGGTTATCAGCTCACCAACGACCTCTATGGATCCCTCTCCTACAACTACTTCCACGCCAATCTCCTCGACGGGGACACGGCCATGCAGGGCTATAACTTGCACGAGATGACATCGGGCCAGCATCGTAAGAACCAGTTGATCGCCCGCTTCAAGTACAACATCGCCGGCATCTCCGAGTGCGGCCTCGAGTACCAGTACAACTGGGGCACCTTTCATCCCGACCTCGGCGGAGGCTACGTCGTTCAATACGCCTCGGCGGACGTCAACAAGAACCTGGGATTCCCGGTTGGCTCGCCCGGCTTCACCGGACGATTCGGCGGATGGAACAGCCTGCTCGACCGGAACTTCGACCAGCAGCGCTTGAAGGCATACGTCAAGGTGGCGTTCTAGTCAGCGATCCGGCTACTCTCACGGCCCGGCGGCGACGGCCGCCGGGCCTCTTGCCTAGAAGGAGAGCCCGAAGTGTTCAACTGGTTCCGAATCGTTCCGGTCCTGGCCACGCTGGCGCTGGCGTTTCCAGCTCCAGCCGAAGACACGCGCCTCTTCACAATCACCGACCCGCGCGGCGATGACCACGGCGACGGGGACTTCGTCTATCCCCATCGGGACGACCTCGCGCCGGGCGACCTCGACCTGCTCTCACTGACGGCGACCCGCCAGTCCGACGGCACCCGGTTCGAGGCGACGTTCGCTCGCCGGATTGCGCCGACCGGCCGGCGCGTCATCGACGCCGGAGGCGGCACTCTCGACGAGATCGCGCGCTCCAACTTCTACACCTTCAACATCGACATCTACATCGACACGGACCGGGTCCCGGGCTCGGGCCTGACCTACACGCTGCCGGGCCGCAAGGCCGGGATCGATCCGTCGAGCGCCTGGGAGAAGGCGATCTGCCTGACGCCCCGCCCGCTCGACGCGCGACAGGCGGTCGGCCGGATGATCGCCGCTTACGCCTGGAAGGACGCAAAGGCCCGCGGCGAGAAGCTCGACACGATCAAGAAGAAACAGATACTCACGGACTTGAACCGCGATATCGACAAGCTGATCTTCTTCCCCACGCGCATCCGCGTCCTGGGATCGACAATCGAATTCCTCGTGCCCGTCTCCTTCCTGGGAGGGTGGGCCAAGCCAGAATGGAGCTACGTCGTCGCGGTCTCGGGAGCGGACGTCTTCCAGAAGATCGACCTTGGTAACCTCTTGAATGTCGGGGCGGAGACCCCCGACAGCCTCTTCATTCTGGGCGTCGCGCCCGGGTCCACGTGGTCGGATCGGTTCGGCGGCGGCGACGAGGACAACCCGAACCAGCCGCCTCTGATCGACATCATCGTTCCGCCGGGCAAGAAACAGGAGGACGTGCTCAAGGAGAAACCGGTCCGGCTGCCGGGCGTGGTGCCAAAGGACTTCAAGTGAGCGGGCCGGCTTCCGCCCTTGTCATTCTGAGGAGCGAAGCGACGAAGAATCTGCCCCTACTGGCCCAGATGGGAGCAGATCCTTCGCTTCGCTCAGGATGACAGGGAAGAGGGCCAAAGGAAATGACAGGGATGACTCCGACACGCTCCTAGCGGATCCGCCAGACTCCGCTGCCCCTCGGCGAAAGGCTCACCGTCCAGGCGCCGGCCGCGCCGACCGGCTGGCCGATGTGCGCGTCGGCGATGATCTCCTCGGCTTGCATGATGGACAGGGAGTAGGGCCCGGCGGCCGCGACGGAGTCGGAGAGATTGTGGAGGACGAGGACCCGCTCCGCCCCTTGAGCGCGCAAGAACGCGAGCACCCTGGACGGTCCGGAGGCGGGCGTGAGCAGTTCGAGCGTCCCCTTCGTCAGCGCCGGCGAGGACTTCCGGGCGCGAAGCAGGCTCCGGTAGCGGGAGAGGAGCGAGCCCGGATCCTTCGTCTGCGCGGCGACGTTGGTGTCGCCTTGGCCCGGCGCAAACGGGAACCAGGGGGAGCCGTTCGTGAACCCTCCGCCGGGTGTGGCATCCCAGGGCATGGGGGTGCGCTTGGCTTCGTCGTTGTTCGTCGTCCCGTTCCGGAGACCGATCTCTTCACCGTAGTAGAGAAACGGGGCGCCGGGCAGCGTCAGGAGGATGGCCGCCGCGTTGCGCATCTTGCCGGAATTCGACCCCAGCCGCGTGGCCACGCGGACCTGATCATGGTTGGTCAGAAACGGCGCGTCGACGGCGCCGGGGGGATAGACGCCCTGGATCTCGGTGAGCTTGGCCGAGACGGCGGAGGCGTCGCCCGAGTCCACGCCGGCGAGGATCCGATCGGCCAGGGGAAAGTCGAAGTTCATGGGAAGCTCGTCACCGCCGGCGATCTCCGCAGTCGATCCGAAGTAGGTCGCGATGATGGGCGTGTCCGTCCAGTTCTCTCCCACCAGGGTGGCCTGCGGCTTGACGGCCCGCACGAAAGCGGCGAATTCCTTCCAGTAAGCATGGGTCTCAGGCCTGTCAACCTGGGCCTGCCCCGGACCATCCTCCACGATGTGCCGGGCGGCGTCGAGCCGGAACCCGTCGACGCCGCGGTCGAGCCAGAGCCTGGCCAGCCGCTCGATCTCCCGCCGCACGGCGGGCGTTCGGAAGTTCAGGTCGGGCATGCCGCTCCAGAAGACGCCGTAGAAATAGAACCGGTTCAAGGGATGCCATGTCGGGTTCGTGCCGCCCCAGGGCTGCGTCCAGCCGGGATCGGACGGTCTCCAGACGTACCAGTCTCGATGGGGCGAGGAAGGAGACGAGGTGGAGTCGGCGAACCACGGGTGGCCGGACCCGGTGTGGTTCACCACGAAATCCAGGATGACCCGGATGCCCCGCCGATGCGCCTCCGAGAGCAGACGCGCGAAATCCGCGTTCGTCCCGTAGTCGGAATTGATCGTCTCGTAGTCGACCGTGTCGTAGCCGTGATAGCTCGGCGACGCGAAGACCGGCATCAGCCAGAGCGCGTCCACGCCGAGATCGGCCGCCGTCGCCGGATCGCCGTCGTTCAAGTAGTCGAGCTTCTCGATCAGGCCGCCGAGGTCGCCCTTGCCGTCGCCGTCGGAATCCCGGAAGCTCCGCACGAAGACTTCGTAGAACACGGCGCCCCGCGCCCAGTCGTTCTGCCACTGGACCGGGCCTCTCGGGGCGACGGTCCGGGTCGGCGGACGCTCCGGCGGAATCGCGATCGGCGGAGTGCGGAAGGCGCACGTCCACAGGACGAAGCCGAGCAGCGTGACCAGGAGCAGGCGCGCGCGGGACATCTTCCCTCCGCTGGAAGGCTCGGCGAGAGCCGCGCCCCATTCTATCTTCCGCGGCGCGCCCGCGCCGGCGGGTCTCTTCCGTGAACGGATTCGACAATGCCCGGCGGATCGCGCTCATGCAGGACCTCCTGTCGCACCTGTTGAAGCGCCCCGCCGATCTGCTCCCGTTCGACCAGGTGCGCGAGCGGCTCCACCTGCTGCGCGTGGTGGACCGGGGGGTCCAGGAGGTTCCTCTCGAGCGGATCGTGGGCACCCTACAGCGGGAGCGGGAGTTCAACCGCGCATTCCTGCCGCGTGAGGAGAAGCTGCGGGAACGGTGGGAGGACCTCGAGGAGCTCGCCCTCGGGTCACGCGGGTTCCCTCCTGTCGAGCTCTACCGCGTCGGAGACGTCGACTTCGTCGTCGACGGCCATCACCGGGTCTCCGTCGCGCGCGCTCAGGGCGCGCGGACGATCGAGGCGCGCGTCAAAGAGTTTGTTACCGACGTGCCGCTGGATCCGGGCGCATCCATCGAGGACGTGATCTTGAAGGAGGGCCTTGCTCGTTTTCTCGAAGCGACCGGGCTCGCCCCGTCCTCACCGGACGAGTTTCGCGTCACGGAGCCAAACGGCTACGAGCGCCTCCTCGACCACGTCAGCGTGCACCGCTACTACCGCGGCATCGAGCTCGCGCGTTCCGTCCCGTGGGAAGAGGCGGTGCGGTCCTGGTACGACGCCGTCTACCGGCCGATGATCGAGACCATCCGACGAAGCCAGATTCTCCAGCAGTTCCCGGGCCACACAGAGACCGACCTCTACCTGTTTACGATGGACCATCTCCATCACCTGAGGCAGCGTTACGGCCCCTCGTTCCCTCTGACCCGTGCCGTGCGGCACTTCGAGCTGTCACTGGCCTCGCGCAAGGGTCCGCTGGGCAGGCTGTGGCTCTGGTGGGGCCGGCGGCGAGGATGAGTCGGACCGGCGATACCCGGCACTTGCGCGAGCTCCTCGACGATCCGTCCGACGAGCTCTTCGATCTCGTCCTCGCGCGGCGGCCGGCGTTTTCCCTGCCTCCTGTGAGACATGGAGCGATCGGATCTGCCGGTCTGCCGCTTCAGATCATCCCCGGCCATCCCGCTCCGCGCTCTCGCCAGCGCGCGAGAAGGGCGTTCTCGAGGGCTTCCGGCAGCGGCCCGCGGGCGACCGCCGCCAGGTGCGCGGAGAGACGCGCGAGCGACCGCGTTCCCACGAGGGCGGCGGCGATACCCGGCGCGTACGCTGCAAAGCGCAGGGCGATCTCCGCCGGCTCGAGGCCGCCGAGGTCGTAAGCGAGCCGGCCCCAGCGTTGGAAATAGGCCGCGGCGGCCTCGTCGCCGGCTGGCGGCGTCGTGCGGGCCCACGGCGCGTTGGCGAGCGGACGTTTGGCGAGAACCCCCATGCCCCCCGCGACCGCGCGGGCCACGGTGCCTTTCTCCTCGGAGGCGAGATCGCATACGTTGACAGACGTCTGGACGCCGCCGAAGCGCCCGGAATCAACCGCCAGGTCCAGAGCGTCGCTGTCGCCCGAGTAGGCGGCCACGCGGATCTTTCCGGCTTCCCTCGCGCGGACGAGCGCTTCCACGACCTCTCCGCATCTCAGGACATCGCTCGGGCAGGAGTGGAGATGAACGATGTCGATGACGTCGGTCTGCAGTTTCCCGAGGGCGAGATCGATCCCCGCCTCGACGGCCGGACCGGTCCAATCAAGATGACCCGGCACTCCGTAGCCCACCTTGGTCGAAAGGACGAGCCCCCGGCGCCGATGGGAGAGGTGCCGGCCGATCCGCTCCTCGGAGAGACCATAGCTTCGCGCGGTGTCGATCAACGTCGCTCCCGCGTCCACCGCGCCGTTCAAGAGCGCCCCGGCGTCCGCTTCGGAGAGCGTGGGATCTCCGGCCGCCGCTGCGCCGAAGCCGAGCGCGGGAACCGTGACCCCTGTCGCGCCGAAGGCTCGATTCAGTGACGGCATCGGCCCTGCAATGGATTCTCACTTCGGGCAGCTTCGGCTAACGCCTCGCGGCGGAGCGCGAGAAGGAGAGAGTCTCACCCGTCTCCCGGTTCTCGAAGCGCATCGTGTCAGCCGAAAACCTTGTATTCCATTCCTTCCCGACACTCTGGGCCTCGCCCGCTCGCAGCGCGTTCCGGCAGTTGGGGAACGGCTTGACCGTTCCCTCGAAGGCTCCGCTCCTGCTCGTCAAGACCGACCAGCATCCGGACTCGAGCTCGGGCGGCGAGAACGTGGGGTCGGAGAAGCGTCTCGCCGCCTCGATCGGATCGACTCCCGGAATGAAGACAAGCCAGACCGCGTCCCCCTCACGGGAGATCCGCCAGAGTCCCCGCAGAAGGACCGCGTCTCCCTGATACGTGCCCGTGACCCGAACCTCGAGCTTCTCGATCTGCGAAGCCGGCGCCGAGCCGAGAGGAGTCGAGACGATCGTCATTTCGTTGCCCGGACTCGAACCCCGGAAGATCCCGGCCAGCATGTGACTGAGCTTCGTGGCCGAGTTCTGCGGGGAGCTCTTCTTCTCCACCGTCCGCGCGCCAAGAGCCGCGAGCAGGATGGCACCCGCCACGGCCAGCGCCTCCGACCTCCGGGCGAACCGACGAGCCAGGCGCTGGACTTCCGTGAGGTCCTCCCGTTCGACGAACCCGAAACCGGCTCGCATTTGGCGGATTCCGCCGGCAGGAAGCCTAGCAAAGCCCTGAGCCGAGCGCGACTGGAGGCCTGCCTCCGCTCGATGACGCGAGCCGGGCGCGCCGCACAAAGGCGAATCGGCCGCTATTCGCTTCTCACGCGGCGAAGTCCTTGAGCCGGACCGGCAGGCGTCTGGCGCCCCATGCCCCCGGACGGCCCTCGAAGACTCCCGGGCAGGGCTCGCCGCAGGAGCCGCAGCGACCCTTTTCGAAGGACCACGCGGTCAGCTCGTATCTGTCGCGGCCGATGAGCTCCGCCGCGCAGGCATGGCAGAACGTGCTGCCTCTCAGGGTCGTGGATGTTCCCCGTGTAGGCGTAACGGATGCCGGCCTTCAGCGCAATCCGGCGGGCATGAGAAAGAGTCGCCGGCGGAGTCGGGGGAACGTCGGTCATCTTCCAGTCGGGATGGAAGGCCGTGAAATGGATCGGGACGTCCGGCCCGAGGTTCTCGACGACCCATTCAGTCATGCCGGCGATCTCCTTGTCCGAATCGTTGTGGCCCGGGATCACCAGGTTCGTAATCTCGAGCCAGACGTTGGTGTGCTTTTTCAAGTAAACCAGCGTGTCGAGCACCGGCTGGAGATGGGCGCCCGTGATCTCCCGGTAGAACTTCTCCGTAAAGGCCTTGAGGTCTACGTTGGCCGCATCGATGTCCCGGTAAAAGTCCTCCCGCGGCTTCTCGCAGATGTAGCCCGCGGTGACCGCCACCGTCGCAATTCCGACCTCGTGGCAGGCCTCCGCGACGTCGATCGCGTACTCGAGGAAGATCGTCGGATCGTTGTAGGTGAAAGCGACGCTGCGGCACCCGAGTTCCTTCGCGACGCGCGCGATCAGCTCCGGCGAGGCCTCGTCGGCGAGCCTGGCGATCTCCTTCGACTTGCTGATGTCCCAGTTCTGGCAGAACTTGCACGAGAGGTTGCAGCCTTCGGTGCCGAATGAGAGCACGGCGGTGCCGGGCAGGAAGTGATTGAGCGGCTTCTTCTCGATCGGGTCCACGCAGAACCCGGCACTGGATCCGGCCGTCCTCGAGCCGGTGCCAGTACTCGGTCGCGACGACGGATTCCCGCGCCGGTTTCTTCATATTTCCTCCCTGCCGCCGGCTCCCATCCTGCTCGCTCCGGCCGGGTTTCGCATGGGCCGTTTTCATCAACGCCCGGGTCGGCGTCGCGGATTGATGCGGCTGAATCTGGCGAACGGTGCCGGACCCAAACATGCTTGCGACGGAGGTGGGTTATGAACGTCCAGGCGTTGATGAACTCCAAGGTCAAGCACGCCGGCAAGGACGCTTCCGTGGCCGACGTCGTCGCGGTCATGGAGAAGAATGATTGCGGCGCGGTTCCCATCGTCGATGCGCAGAACAGGGTCGTCGGTATGGTCACCGACCGGGACATCTGTCTGGCGTTGGGCCGGCGTCCGCTTCCGGCCGCCGCGATTCCCGTCGCCGAAGTGATGTCGCAAAGGGTGTATGCCTGCGGACCCGACGAGGAGATCCTCGCGGCGCTTCAAACGATGGAGAACAAGAAGGTGCGGCGCTTACCGGTGATCGACGGAAACGGGCAGCTCGTCGGGATCCTCTCCATGGATGACATCGTTCTCCACGCGGAGAGCGGGAGAGCCGAGAAGGTCGAGCGGACACCCGAGCCCAGTTACGGGCAGACGGTCGACACCCTGAAGGCAATCTACAAGCGCCCCGGAGCCGAGAAAGAGCTGATCGCGCGGCCCTGATGGTCCGCAGACGGATTCCCCTGCATTAGGAGGACGGGCATGAGAGTTCGGGACGCGATGACGGCCAACGTGATCTGCTGCACACCCCAGACGACGCTCGCCGCAGCCGCCGTCCTGATGGCGGAGGGTCGGTCCCGGACACTTCCCGTCGTTCGCAACGGAAAGACCGTGGGCCGTCCGTCCGCGGCACGACAGCTCTAGCAGGCTGCTGAAAAAGGGATGCGGGTCGGCATCGCCTTCGTCGCGGCTCCTTGCATCCGACCCCGCGGCGCTCGCAACGCCACCCACACCCCTTTTCAGCAACCTGCTAGACAGCGCGATCGCGTTCCCCCCGCGGCGGGATCAGCCGGCGGCGGGAGGCGTCGCCGCGCGCGCTGGGGTGGGCTTTGACCTGCCCGCGCCGCCGCCGTTCGTAGTCCTGGACCTTGCGCCGCGCGGCGTCAAACGCTTTCCTTATGGACAGATGCACGTCTTCTTCGCCCGGCTGCAGGTCGACGGCGATCTCCTCCCCGGGCACCGTCAGTCGGATGCGGACGCCATACAGGTCTCCCTTGCGGTGATGCCCGTGCGGGGACTCGACCCAGACCTGGCAGTTCTGGATATCGCCGCAGTAGCGCGTCAGTCGGTCGGCCCACTTCTGAATCCGGGTTTCGACGGCCGGCGACGGCGTCATGTCGAGAAAGTGGATTTGCAGCATGGGTCCTCCTTCGGCATCGGGCGGATGCGTCCGGCGCCAGGTCCCATGCTGAGTGGGAATCGGTCCGGGGTCATGAGCCAAACGCACCGGCCCGGAGCGGGGGTGCCGGATGCGACGAACGCGGAAGAGTAATCTCCTTGCCGCCGTGAACCGCTCGGAGCCTCTGGATCCTCGCCGGCTGGGAGGGCTCTCCTCGGCCGAGGCCGCCGCGCGAATCCGGAAGGACGGGGCGAACGAGATCCCCTCCGCCAGGCGCCGGAGCCTGCTGTGGCTGGCTCGGGACGTCCTGCGCGAGCCGATGATTCTGCTCCTCGTTTCTTGCAGCGCGATCTACCTCGCGCTGGGAGACCTCCGCGAAGCTATCGTCCTCTCTCTGTCGGTCCTCGTCGTCGTGGGCATCACGTTCTTCCAGAACCGCAAGACCGAGCGGGCGCTGGAGGCGCTGCGTGACCTCTCGAGCCCCCGGGCGCTGGTCATCCGGGACGGCGAGTCCCGGCGGATCGCGGGCCGAGAGGTCGTGCGGGGCGACCTGATCGTGGTTTCCGAGGGCGACCGTGTTCCGGCCGATGGGAGCGTCCTCTGGGCATCGAACCTCTCCGTAGACGAGTCGCTCTTGACCGGCGAGTCCGTTCCGGTCTCCAAACGCGCGGTCCTGGAGGGGAGCCTCGAGACCGCGCAGCCGGAGCGACAGGTGTTTTCCGGTACCCTCGTCGTCGCGGGCCAGGGTCTCGCGCGCGTCACAGCGACCGGACCCGGCACCGAGATGGGCAGGATCGGCAAGTCCCTCGGGACGATCGAGCTGGAGGAAACACCGCTTCAACGGCAGATGGGCCGAATCGTGCTGCTGCTGGCGGCCATCGGGGCTGCTCTCTGCCTCCTCGTGGCCTTTCTCTACGGGCGATCACGGGGGAGTCTCTTTGACGGGCTTCTCGCCGGTCTGGCGCTCGCGATGTCCATCCTGCCGGAGGAGTTCCCCGTGGTACTGACGATCTTCCTCGCGCTCGGAGCCTGGCGGCTCTCTCGCAAGAGGGTGTTGACGCGCCGGGTCGCCGCAATCGAGGCGCTGGGCGCCGCGACGGTGCTCTGCGTCGACAAGACCGGGACCCTGACAGTCAACCGGATGAGCGTGACCCGCCTCGTCGCCGGCGCGCGGTCCCTGGATGTCGCCGGGAGCGAAACGCTTCCCGACGAGTTTCACGAGCTCGTGGAGTACGCGGTCCTCGCGAGCCAGAGGGCGCCCTTCGACCCGATGGAGCAGGCGATCCGTGAGCTCGGACTGCGCGCGCTCGCTCGCACCGAGCACCTGCACGAGGATTGGGAGCTTCTGCGCGAGTACCCGCTCTCTCCCGAACGGCTCGCCGTCTCCCACGCCTGGAGCGCCCGCGGGCGGGAGGAGTCCGTGGTCGCGGCCAAGGGGGCGCCGGAGGCGATCGCGGACCTCTGCCACCTCGGGGCCACGGAGACTGACCGGCTCTTCGCCTGCGTCGAGGAGCTGGCAAGCGCGGGGTTGCGCGTCCTCGCGGTGGCCAGGGCTCGCTTTGGAAAAACGGTGCTGCCCGAAAACGTCCACGATTATCCCTTCGAGCTCCTGGGCCTGGTGGGCCTGGAGGATCCGCTGCGCGCATCGGTCCCGGCCGCCATTCGCGATTGCAAGGCTGCGGGAATCCGGGTCGTCATGATCACCGGGGACTATCCGGTCACCGCTGCGAAGATCGCGCGGGAGATCGGTCTGCCGGACGATCTCGTGATGACCGGGGCCGATCTTGACGCGCTGGACGCCGCGGCCCTCGAGCGGCGCGTCCCATCGATCTGCGTCTTCGCGCGGGTCGTGCCCGAGCAGAAGCTCCGGCTGGTCCAGGCGCTCAAGGCCAACGGAGAGATCGTGGCGATGACGGGAGACGGCGTCAACGACGCTCCCGCGCTGAAGGCGGCACACATCGGCATCGCGATGGGGGGCCGCGGCACGGACGTCGCGCGGGAGGCGGCCGCGCTCGTGTTGCTGGACGACGACTTCTCCTCGATCGTGCAGGCGGTCCGCCTCGGGCGCAGGATCTTCGACAACCTCAAGAAGGTGATCGCCTATCTTCTGGCTATCCACGTCGCGATCGCGGGGATGGCGCTCTTCCCGGTGCTCGCCGGCTGGCCTCTTCTCCTTCTGCCCATTCAGATCGTTTTCCTCGAGCTGATCATTGACCCCGCCAGCTCGATCGCGTTCGAAGCGGAACCGGCGGAAGAAGACGTCATGCGCCGGCCCCCGCGAAAATCGGAGGAACCTCTCCTGTCCAGGCGAGTCCTGGTTCTTTCCATCCTTCAGGGGATGGGGGTGCTCGCGGTCGTGCTGGCGGTTTTCATCGTGATGCTCGGGCGCGGCGGCCCGGGAGGTCCCGGGCGCGCGGTGGCGTTTGCCGCCCTCATCGTGGGAAACCTCGGCCTGATCCTGACGAACCGATCCTGGTCCAGGACCATCCTGGGGTCTCTCCGGACCAGCAACCCGGCGCTGTGGCTGGTCGTCGGCGGCGCCGCCGGGACCCTCGCGCTGGTCCTGGCCGTGCCGGTCCTGCGCGACCTGTTCCGGTTTGAGCGGGTGGGGCCGGCGGACGCTCTGCTCGGCGTGGCGGCCGGCGCGGCCAGCATTCTCTGGTTCGAGTTCTTCAAACTCCGGCCCCGCCGTTCCGGCTAGTTCACCGTAACAGTTGAATCGTTAGTGCGGGTTGGCGTGATCAGCGTTTTGTCTTGCAACCCGCCCCGGCGTCGGGTCCGCCTCCCTTCGTCGGCACGCGACGGCCAGCCGCGACAGAGGAACCGGCCGTCGCTCTTCGCTTAGTCGCAGTCGCAGCGTGGCGACTGTCTTTCTCTCGTGTGCTCCTTCGCTCACGGCCTCCTACGGAAGGCGGCCCCGCCGCCGGGGCTCCATTCCGGCTTAAGCCGAGGTGGAAGCCCCGGAGACGGCGGCGTTTCCCAGAGGAGGTGATGGGTGACGAGCATGGAGGGGCGCGGCCGGCACCTGGCTGACACTGCGAGGAACCCTCAGCGCCGGCTGGTTCTCACTCTTTGCGGCCGGCCGGCGCGTGCCGACGAGGGAAACGACGACGGCTCCGGGGCGGTTTTTCGCCACTATCACTTCAGGCGTTACAGGCGCCAGGAGTTTCTCCGGGTCAGGCGTGTCACGACCACGGGGATCGGGGAACGGGCGATCGCCTCCTGGACCGTGCTGCCGAGGAGGAACGCCGCTACGCGGCCCCGCCCCCGGTCTCCCAGGACGAGCAGGTCGTAGCCTCGTCGCGCCTCACGGCAGAGAGCGGGACCCGCAACACCGCGCAGCAGGAGCACCTCTTCCTTCGAGCCCGGGCGCCGCAGCCTGGCGAGCCGGCGCGCATAGTGGTCCGCCATGGCCCCGGAGAGTCCGGCCGGGGGCCGGCGCAGAAGGTCTCCGCGCTCCTCGACGACCGCCGCCCGCATGTTGGAAGTCGGGCGCACGTGCGTCAGGGTGATGCGGCCACCCACCATTCCCGCGAGCTTGCGAGCGGCGCGGAGCGCCCTGAGCGACTCACGGGAGAAGTCCACACCCACGAGAATCCGGATCCGGCCGCGCGCCACGTTCGGATCCTATCCCTTCATGCAGTCGACCGGCCTTCAGGCCACAGCCGGGCGCATTTGTTCGAAGAGCCGCTCCGCGTCTTCCCGGCGGCAGAGTTGCGTTCCGGGGTTCATCACCGCGGCGGTTCCGGCCGCGACTCCGAAGCGCACCGCCTCGCTGAGCGGCCGGCCCCGGGCCAGAGAGAGGACGATTCCCGCGACCATCGCGTCTCCCGCCCCGACAGTGCTCGCGACCGGCACGGCCGGCGCTCCGAGCCGCTCTTCCTGCGTCGCGCTGACCCAGAGCGCGCCGCCCCTTCCGAGAGACAGCACCACCGCTTCACAACGTCCCTTCGCGATCAAATGCCGGGCCGCCTCGGGGAGGCCTGACTCGGTGCCCGCCTCGCCGCCCACCAGTTGCTGAAACTCGTGCAGGCTCGGCTTGAGGAGGAAGACTCCCTGCTCGACGGCGAGCCGGAGCGGCTCTCCCGACGCGTCGAGCACGAACCGCGCCTGGAGGTCCCGGGCAATCCCGGCCAGTCGGGCGTAGAAATCTTCGGGGACGCCGGGCGGCAGGCTCCCGCTCGCGACGACGAATGCCGGACCGGGCCGGACGGCCCTGAGCGTGTCGAGGCAGGAGCGCCATTCGCTTTCGGTGAGCGAGGGACCGGGGAAGACGAACCGGTACTGGCGACCGGTCGCGTCTTCGCGCACGTTGAGGTTGCGGCGCGTCCACTCGCCGATCGGGATCGGCAGTTGCGGCACGCCTTCTCGATCCAGGAGTTGCTTGAGCAGATCTCCCGATGGCCCTCCGGCCGCGTAGACCGCCAGCGCCTCGCCGCCCAGACGCGCGACGGCTCGCGCCACGTTGATTCCGCCGCCGCCCGGCTCCAGGCTCGGCGCCCGGCACCGCAGCTTCACGTCGGAGAAGACGTACTCGACCGAGCTGTTCTCGTCGATCGTGGGATTCATCGTCAGCGTTACGATGGGAGGCATGAAATGAGATTCCGAGGGCCAGGGTCAGGGCTTCAAGATCAGGGGTGGAGCAGGCCGTTCACTTCCTGAGGAAGCGGGGCCGATCGGAACTCCACGATGGTTTTCGTCCCATCCATCGATTCGATCTGGAGGGCCTTCTCGGCGCCGTCCTCGGACAGCTCGATCCAGATCTGTGTCGGGTCCGCCACCTCGTGTTCGACGTGCTGCTGCGGGGAGCGGCCCACGTAGATCGAGATCGGGCCGTGACCGGCAGGATCGGCGACAATCCCCTCGAGCGGGAGATCGGTCGATTCTACCTGGGGCCCGAGGCCGGGGCTGACGACCAGAACCGTGACCAGCCAGTCCTCGTGGCGCCGGGAAAAGTCTCGGAAGAAGCGGTACCACTCCGTTCGCGGAACCAGGCGATTGCGCATGGATTCCCCCCTACTCAGGAGACCCTCCGCGACGATATCGGAAGTGCCAGGAGATCGCGAACCTGCTCGTCGCTCGTCTGCTCGAAATCCTCGTAGAACATCCCGACGGCGAGGAACGGCTCCGGCATCTCGAGACAGACGACCTCGTCCGCCACGCGTTCGAGCGAGAAAACCGTCGAACGCGGGGCGACCGGGACCGCGACGACGACCCGAGCCGGGGACAGCGGGCCGAGGGCCGCTACGGCAGCCCGCATCGAGGATCCGGTGGCCAGCCCGTCATCGACCAGGATGACGGTTCGGCCTCTCAGGTCGAGCGGCGGCCGGTTCGCGCGATAGGCGATCTCCCGGCGATCGAGCTCGCGCCGTTCGGCATCGCTGACACGGGCGACGGCGTCCCCGGACACCCGGTACGCGCGCAGGACCTCGGAGTCGAGGACTCCGGCGCCGCCCGAGGCGATGGCTCCCATGGCCAACTCCTCGTGGCCGGGGACACCCAGTTTTCGCACGAGGAAAACATCGAGGGGCAGATCCAGAGCCCGCGCGATTTGGGACGCGACGGGCACGCCGCCTCGCGGAAGAGCCAGGACGGTGACGTCGGTCCGGCCCGCGTAGGACGAAAGCCGCCGGGCGAGCGCCCGCCCGGCGTCCCGGCGGTCGCGGAACAGGATCACCGGTTTCCTCTCGAAGGAGCCCGCACCAGGACGACCGGCCGGCGCGACAGATCCAGAACGCGTTGGGCGACGCTGCCGAGAACGAGGTCATTGACGGCGCTCCTCCCGGCGTTGCCGAGAACGATCAGATCCGCGGCCTGGAGAACGGCTTCACGGACGACAGCATGCGCCGCCCGGGTGGGCCGCCCCGGTTTTCGGTAGATGAACTGGACGCGCTTTCCAAGCCCGCGCGTCTCCCGGGCCGCCGCGCGAAGGATCCGATCCCCGGCTTCCCGTTCGGACCGATCGAGCTCCGGCAGGACGCCCAGCGCCCGCACGAACGCCGCGCCCGTGAGCGCGATGTCGGCCGCGAGAGTCGAAACGGTCAGGACGACGAGGCGGGCGCGGGGGATCGCGGCGGTCAGGCGCGCCGCGAAGCGGACCGCCTCCCGCGAGGGCTTCGAGCCGTCCGTCGCGACCAGGATTCGCACGGACCCGCGGCTCATTCTGGCACCGGCGCGTACCACCGCGACGGGGAGCCGGGATACGTGCACGAGCCGGTGCGTGATGCTGCCGAGCATCCAGCGGGCAAGCTCCTTCGCGCCGCCGCTGCCGACGACGACGACATCCGCGCGCTCGCGGCGGGCGACTCGGGCGATCGTCTCGGCGATCGGTTCGAGCTCGATCGTTCCGGCGTACGCCGTACAGACGCGAGCCCCTACCCGCTGCGCGTCGCGGCGGCCTCTCTCCAGGACTCTCTCGGACCAGGCGCGCTCTCTTTCCTCGATCGGAGACTCCAACCGGCCGGTACGAGGAGGTCGAAGCCACTGCCGCGAGGGGATTCTTCCGACCGTGATCACTGTCAGATTGCCCCGGCGGCATTTCGCTGCCAGCGCGGCGGCAAAACGAACCGCCGCGCTGGACGTTTCGGACCCGTCCGTCGCGACCAGGATCTTCATCGCGTCAACCCGCGAAAAGCCTACGTGACGGCGGGTGTCCTCGAAAGATCCGTTCGCATCAGGATCAACCGTCGCGCCGAAAGACGCCTTCGGCGTTATCCTCGCGGCGTTCGCGTTGCGACCGGCAGCCGAGATATTTCAAAGGCGCCGGGGTGAATGGCTCCGGTCTAGACTCTCGCGGCCGCTACTCTTCTCCCTCTCCGCGCGGGAGAGGGTTGGGGTGAAGGGCCTCGCGAAGCGAACGCCTGCGGCCGACAGTCAGGAGTGCCGACGATGGAAATGTCCGGCGAGGCGCTCGGGCTCACCGGCGCCGAAGCTCGCCGCCGTCTCGAGGCGTCCGGCCCCAACGAACCGGCTCCGGCCCGCCGCGCGTCGCCCGCGCGGGAGATCCTCCCTTCGCTTGCCAATCCGCTGGTCGTGATCCTCATCATCGCGAGCATCGTCGCCTTCTTCGCGGGAGAGCGCCTGAACGGGTCGATCATCGTCGCGATGGTGGTCCTCTCTGTCGTGCTCAATTTCTTTCAGACGTTTCGCTCCCGGAAGGCGGCCGAGGCACTCCGCGCAAAGGTCGCGCCCACGGCGCGGGTCCTGCGCGACGGGGGCGAGACGACGATTCCGCGGCGGGAGGTCGTGGCCGGGGACGTCGTGGTGCTGGCGGCGGGAGACCTGGTCCCCGCCGATGCGACACTCATCGAGGCGAGGGACCTTCACGTCCAGGAAGCGGCTCTGACAGGCGAGTCGTTGCCCGTCGAGAAGAAGCCTAGCCCGGGTCAGCCTCCGGCCAAGGAGAGCCAGGTCTTTCTCGGGACTTCTATCGTGAGCGGATCGGCGCGAGCGCTCGTGACGGCTACGGGCACGGCCACGGCGTTCGGCGACATCGCCGCGCGGCTTGCCTCGAAGCCTCCGGAGACGGAGTTCGACCGCGGCACGCGCGTCTTCGGCCTCTTCATCATGCGCGTTGTTCTCTTCCTCGTCCTCTTCGTTTTGCTGGTCAACATCGCTCTGCGGCGCCCGGCTCTCGACTCGCTCCTCTTCGCCGTCGCCCTCGCCGTCGGACTGACTCCCGAGTTCCTGCCGATGATCACCGCGGTCACCCTCGCCAGGGGCGCCGTCCGCATGGCGCGCGAAAAGATCATCGTCAAACACCTCGCCACGATCCAGAACTTCGGGAGCATGGACGTCCTCTGCAGCGACAAGACCGGCACGCTGACGACGGGGATTCTGACGTTGACCGGGTGTCTGGGCCCGTTCGGAGAACCCTCCGAGCGCGCCTTCCTGCTCGGCTGGTTGAACAGCTTCTTTGAGACGGGGATCCGCAGCCCGTTCGAGGAGGCGGTCCGCCGGGCCGCGCCCCCGCCGGACGCTTCCGGGTGGGTCAAGGTGGACGAGGTCCCCTTCGATTTCGAGCGCCGGCGTCTTTCGATCGTGGTCGAGAGGGGAAGCGAGCGGCTCTTGATCACGAAGGGAGCGCCGGAGTCCGTCCTCGGCTGCTCGACCTCTTACGAGGAGGAGGGGCAACTCAAGCCCCTTGATGCCGGCGCACTGGCCCGCGCTCAGGCGACCGACCACGCCGCCGGCGCGCGGGGTGACCGCGTTGTCGCGGTCGCCTAACCGCGTCTCCCCCCGACTGCCCTACACCGTCGAGGACGAGCGCGGCCTCGTCCTCGCGGGGTTCCTGACGTTTTCCGACCCGCCGCGCGCGGACGCCGCCCGAGTTCTGGAAGCCCTCCGCCGCG
>WNGA01003105.1_pt1 | contig 25035 bp, 18 predicted proteins | sample 5400061 | NCBI WGS metagenome assembly WNGA01 (sample SAMN13153366, study PRJNA577476) | soil metagenome | isolation source: 100 cm soil or saprolite under grassland replicate 2 | place: USA:California | collected 2016-06-15 | reverse complement strand
TCGAGCCGTTCCCGATGTTGGCGTACGCGATCTGGTTCCCGCTGGGATCCCGAAGCCGCATGTCGGTCCCGTTGCAGCCCCCCGGGATCGTGCTCGTGATGGTGAGGGTCACCCGTTGGTTCGCCGAGCCGGGGAACGTGAAGCCGACTCGCCCAGGCGCGGGTGGAGCGCGGATCCCACGCGAGGGTCGTGGCAGTCGAGACGGTCATGTACGCCACCGGATACCCGGACGCCGGCGTCTGGGTGACAGCGGCCGAACTCGACTGTCTATGGGCTCCGCGTCCCGGGCAAGCGAATCGCAGTGGCACAAATCGCATGTCCGGCCTGGTTCGCGTACCGATCAGCTAGGACTACAAACAAGAGCCCAGGTCAGAGGCTCGATTCTCGTCTCCTAAGCCCAAGGGCGAGATGCGGTATGGGCGGGTCTCCGGAGAGGGCGCCTTCAGTCTTGTTGGCGGGACAGGCGGCGGACATGTGGCGTTCCCCGGGATCTACCAGCACAAACACACGGTCAGGAGTGCTGTCTCCACTCACCCAGAGTGGATACACGCAGGGCGATGCCGAGCCAGATACGGAGGACAGACCGGTCGCAAATGAAAACCGCCGGAACCCGAAGGCTCCAGCGGTCTCCGTGGCGGAATCTACAAGGTCTCCGGAATCGGCATCAAGACCGGCTACGAGCCGCCCGATCGTGAGCTCTTGCCCGCCCGCGGACCCAACCTCGGCTTGGCACATGGGCTTGTTGCCTCTCCACCGGCGGAGGCTGGCCGTGACGGGGAAGAACATCAGCGGGATCGTTGGCTGGCTGGTTCCTCCCACAACTCGGATCGTGGTCGTTGGGCCGGCGCTCGAGTCTGTGGTCGGAGACTTCAATCCCGATGCGGTCTCATTCGCCTCGGCGGTATCGAGCGATCCCGATCGTTGCGAACACCAGAACGATGACGGCCGACCAGACAAGAGATCGGACGATGAAATAGCTCGCCGGATGGCCGAGGAGCGCTTCCGCTCGGGCCCCTCCAGTGAGCGCCCGGACGGCATCGATCATGTACGTGACGGGCTGATGCGAGGCAACGGTCTGAAGCCACCCTGGCATCGAGGACACCGGCACGTACGCGCTCGAAACGAACGTGAACGGCACGAGGAGGAACGAAATCCCCTGGGCCGCCTGCGCGTTCCCCGCATAGAGCCCCGTTGTGATGAAGACCCACTCGAACGCGAAGCTGAAGACGATGATGAGGCCGAGAGCGATCAGCCCGTTCGCGATCCCGTCATGAAGTCGGAAGCCCACCAGGAAGCTGACGATCGTCATGATGGTGAGCGACCACAACAGGATCGTTGTGTCGGCTGCGGCGCGGCCCGACAGCACCGCAGCACGAGGGATCGGCAACGACCGAAGCCGATCATGCAGACCCTGAGCACGATCCTCCGTGATGGCGACCGCTGCTCCCATCCCCTGCCAGATGAGCATGGTCGTGAGGATGCCGGGAACGACGAAATCGACGTACCCGAGTTGTCCCGCGCCGATCGCCCCGCCGAAGATGTACCGGAAGATGACGAGGAACATCACGCCCTGAAAGAACGTGGTCCACATGAGCTGGGGAGTGCGAAGGAACTTGAGGAGGCTCCGCTTGGCGATGACCGTGGTGCTCGTCGCGAGCGAGGGGGGACGAACCGCGACCGAAACGCTTGTCATGAGATCCTCCTTGGTCAGGCGCTGTTCCCTGGTCCGGCGCTGCCGGGATCGAACGAGCCCGCGTTCGCGGGAGGACTGGAACTCTCGTCGCCAGCCTGCTCGAGGACTTGACCGGTCAAGGCAAGGAAGGCCTCGTCAAGCCTCGGCGGTCGGAGCGCGACATCGTCGAGCGCTATCGAGCGCTGCTCGAGAGGCGTGAGGATTCGGCTCAGCTGCTCGGTGCCGCCCTCCACGACCATTGTGACGCGTCGCGACGGCTCATCGACCTGAGCGGGGGCGCCGTCCCCGATGGCGGCAAGCGCCCTCGCGACCTCAGGAACGTCGGCGCGATCACGCACGTGCACCTCGATCACGTTGCGGCCCGTGCGCTTCTTCAACTCGGCCGGCGTGCCCTGTGCGATCGTCTTACCGCGGTCGATGATCGCGATCTCGGATGCGAGGTGATCAGCTTCATCCAGATATTGCGTCGTCAGCAGGACGTTCGTTCCGTCGTCCACAAGCTTGCGGATCGCGTCCCACAGGTCGATGCGGCTCCGCGGGTCGAGACCCGTCGTCGGCTCGTCGAGGATCAACAGGTGCGGCGCGCCGACCAGGCTGGCGCCGAGGTCGAGCTTGCGGCGCATGCCACCGGAATACGTCCGGACGAGCCGCTCCGCGTCCTGAGTGAGGCCCATCTGCTCCAGCACGCGAGCGACGTTGCCCCGGGCCGAACCACTGCTCTGCCCGAAGAGTCTCGCGACCATCTCGAGGTTCTCCCGCCCGGTCATCGTCGGTTCGACAGCGGCGAACTGACCGGCGAGACCGATGGCAGACCGAACGGCGTGCGGCTCCCGAACGACGTCGCGTCCGAAGACGCGCACAGCCCCGGCGTCTGGTTTGATGAGGGTCGCAACGCATCGCACGAATGTGGTCTTGCCGGCACCGTTGGGACCGAGAATGGCGAGGATCACTCCCTGCTCCGCAAGAAGCTCTAGCTCGTCGAGCGCGACCGTCGTTCCGAATCGCTTGACCACGCCAGTCGCTTCGATCATCGGGGTCATGCCTTTCTCCCCTTTACGAAGTCCATGCGACATCGCCTTCCTGTACGGCCCGATCTCGAAGCGGCAGCGATGCTCTTCGCGCATCCTTGCGGTCCCTCGTCTGGCGCTCGCGACCAGGCATTTCAAGACGAGCCAGACTCCTTTCGAGCGAGCTCAGCGTGCCCGTTGCGGCCGATTCAGGCGGGGGCGGCGCTGTGACACCTTTCCACAGATTCCCGTCGGGATCGCTGAAGTACCCGAAGTACCCGCCCCATTCGGCGGTTCCAGCCGACTTGACGATCTCAGCTCCAGCGCTCGTCGCCCTGCTCAGAACCTCATCGACTTCCTCGGCGGACGGGACGATGTAGCTCAACGTGAACCCGCGAAACCCGGTGCCCTCGGGGGCACGCCAGCGTCCTTGGCGAGCCCCTCCCGCGAGTAGAGAGACAGTCTCGACGAGCCCTCCCCCAGATCGAGAGCGACGAAGCTGCCCTCATCCCACTGGATGTTGCATCCAAGGTCGACGTAGAACTGTTTCGCTCGCTCCAGATCGCTGACCCCGAGTGTGATGACGCTGACTTGCGGGTTCATCCTCCCTTCCTCCTTCGTCACATCTGGTGCGTCTCAGCCGTCACCATGTATGACGAGAGCCAGCGAGGGAATGTGACCGATGGGCGAGCGTGACTGGCTGGAAGAACGATTCGAGGGACACCGTCGCCGGTTGCAGGTCGTGGCCTACCGGATCCTCGGCTCGTGGAGCGAGGCCGAGGATGCGGTGCAGGAAACGTGGCTTCGGCTCAATCGATCCGGCACGAATGGGATCGAAGAGCTTGAACGGTGGCTCACGACGGTGGGCGCCCGGGTCTGTATCGACATGCTTCGTTCACGTGAGTCACACCCCGAGGCCCCGGTGGGCCTGCGCCTTCCCGAGTCCCTGGCGGGCGCCGAGGTCGCCGACCCGGAGGAGGAGGCTCTCCTCGGGGACTCGGTCGGGATGGCTTTGCTCGTCGTGCTCGAAACACTGACTCCCGCCGAGCGGGTCGCCTTCGTCCTTCACGACATGTTCGATGTGCCGTTCGAGGAGATCGCACCGATCGTGGAGCGCTCGCCGGCGGCGGCCCGTCAGCTCGCCAGCCGCGCACGCCGGCGAGTGCAGGGGGCAACGACCAACGATGTCGACCTCGCCCGCCGTCGGGCGATCGTCGAAGCCTTTCTCGCCGCCGCACGTGGCGGACACTTCGAGGCGCTCCTCGCGTTGCTCGACCCAGATGCCAAAGTCATCGCCGATCACGCGGCCGTTGAAATGGGAGCGCCGAAGGGCGTCCGCGGGGCGTCGGCCGTGGCCGGACTCTTCTCGGGAAGATCCCAGGGGGCGCGACCGGCGTTGGTGGACGGCGCCGCGGGAGCCGTGTGGGCTCCGGGCGGTCGGCCGCGTGTCGTATTCGGCTTCACGATCGTGGACACCAAGATCCTCGAGATCGAGCTGATGGCCGACCCCGAGCGTCTTCGTGAGCTCAACCTGACAGTCCTCAATTGACGACGGCCCACGCTTGTCTCTCTTGACGCCCCATCGCCCTTCGCCGAAAGGCGAAGGCTGTCGGCACACGATCTCGACCCCGGGACGTCGGGCCCGTCGCATGGCACGGCGAGACCGGCGGCCTGGAGGATCGCGAGACCGGTTGGGCCTGCCATGGCCTTGTGCCGCGGATGCACGCCAGCGCTGAGCTCAGTGGGCCTTTCGACCGCTACTGGCATGCGTGCCAGGGTTCAACCGGTCGTGGTGCCTTGGATGACCTTTCCCAGAAGACCGGCGAGGTCTCGGGCGTCTGCTTCTTCAGAGCGAGTCGTTGCCCAGCTGGCTACGAGAGCGTCGTTCATTTTGACCGGGCCTTCGACCCCAACGACAGTCAGTCGCTTCTTCCAAGGAATGGGCGGGGTGGGTTCCGCCTAAGCCTCCACACCAGTCGGGCTTCACCCTCCTGAGGTCCGCCCGAGAACACTCGTCCGCCGGAGAGGTTCGAGAATATTGGTGGGATCGGCGCGGACCGGACCAAAGGGCTTGCTTCGCCGTCGACGGCCCACGACTTTGCGTAAACAGGCCCGATCGCGAGCGTATGGGTCCTGCAGCATCAGGTCGTCGAGATGACGACCTTCCCCCGACCGTGCTCCCGCGCCAGATACTTGATGGCCTCGGGGACCTCGGCGAGCGGATAGGTCCGATCGATCACCGGCGTGAGCTTTCCCTCCTCGATGAGCCCTTCAGCGCGATCAGGTCCTCGCTGCGTTCCTTGGGCACAAGCGGGAGCGCAGCGACTGGCTCACGAACAGCGACAGGATCGGCGCGCGGACGCTCTGTCGACCGAAGCCCCCGATCCACAGGTTGCCACCCTCGCCACCGACGATCACGAGGGTTCCCTTCGGGGCGAGGGCTCGCCTGAGCTGCGAGAGGGAGCGGTTCCCGGCGGTGTCCACGATGAGGTCGTAGCGCTGCACGCCGTCCGCGAAGTCCTCGTGGGTGTAGTCGATCCCGTGGTCGGCGCCGATCGATCGGACCAGCTCCACCTTCGTCGTGCTGCAGACGCCGGTCACCTCCGCGGCGAGTGCTTTGGCCACCTGCACCGCAACGTGCCCACGCCACCTGCCGCGCCGATGACCAGGACCCTCTGCCCCGACTCGACCCTTCCGACGTCGCGAACGGCGTGGAGGGCGGTCAGGCCCGAGATCGGGACGGCCGCGGCCTGCTCGAAGGTGAGGTTCGCTGGCTTCGGGGCCAGCTTGTCATCCTCTTCGCGTCGTCAGCCGAGCTCCGCGGCCCACGTTGGCGGATGGACCAGCCGGGGCCCGAAGCGAGGTCCCTGGTCTCACGGGACCAATCGACCCTCGACGCCCGAGCCGAGAAGGGTTGACATGGACTCCGAGAGGGGAGGTGGATGTTCATGGACGTCGGGTACATCGTCAAGTACGGCAGGCTCGTCCCGGGACGCGAGGAGAAGGCGTTCGAGCTGTTCTCGGAGACCGTGACCTTCTGGCGGGAGCCGCTCAGGATGGGTGCCATCACCTACTTCGAGCCGTTCCTGTACGCAAGCGGGGACTCGGAGACCGACCTCGGCTTCTTCCTCGTCAAGGGGCCGGAGCAGGAGATCCGGAAGATCCTCGACACGGAGGAGTACCGGATGTTGCTCACGAGGGGCAGCTACGTCGTCGAGCACCTCACGAGGGAGTGGCTCATCGTCTCCGAGGAGGTCATGACGCAGATCGAGCGCTCCGCGAAGGTGGCTACCGAGTTCGCCACGGTGCCGTAGAGGCGTCACGGGCTGTACGACCATGAGGGGCCCGGAAGGGCTCCTCATGGCTCTTTCGGAACACGAGCGAGATCGGGGGGGGATGGCCGCTCGACCGAAGGGATCGGTTGGCACGTCTGTCGCACGAGCGGACATGGGATCGGATGGCTCCCAGGGCCGGCTACATGACCCTCGGCTGCGTCCATCCTGGCCTCACCCTCGACTGCCCACGCCTGGGCGAGCACCCGCTGCGTCCTGAGGGAAGCGGTGAGCGTCGCGATCGTCGACCTCGGATGCGACACGGACGCGGGCCTTTGCACGGGGCTCCCGCACGATGGGAGCACCGTCTCCGTTCCATGAGGCGGGTCGGCGGGCAGACAGAGCGAGCGTCATGGATCGGCTGACCGTGGCGGATCGCCGGGGGAAATGGGTGCATGGCAGCGCCCAGGCCGCCGAGCAGCGTGGCGCCATCGTCCCGGAGAATGGGGGCCTTTCGGCCCTCACCGCACACGAGGAGCACCGGCGAGGGTGGGGTCGTGGACGCTGGAGTCCTGACCCGAAGCGGGACAGGCCGCGAGGCGCTGGTCGTTGCGTACGATCGTGCGATCAGCTCAGCGGTCGGCGGATGGCTCGAGATGGCCGGCTTCGACGTCGATCTGTGCCCGGGTCCGCGGCGACCGGACTACCGTTGCATCGCTGCCGACGAGCGCGACTGTCCCCTCGCTCGCGATGCGGATGTGATCGTCCTCGATCTATGGCTCCAGAGCGACGCTGACGACCGAGGCTCGTCAGCCATGGATCTCGTCCGCTATTACCGGTCGCGCGGGAAGCCCTTGCTGATCCTGGACCATGGGAGAACGACGTCCACACTCTTCACTGGACAACACGTCGCAGTGCTTTCCTGGCCGCCGAAGCGTGACGAGGTTGAACGGTTCGCAGTCGCGTTCGCACGAGATGGACTTCCGTCTACCGAGCCTCCGACGGACCAGACCTTCTTCGGGGAGACGCGGCCGCGCATGACGTAATACCGGCGTGTTCGCCCCGCATTCGTCCCGCGAACGACCGGGAAACGTCAAGAACTGACAAGAACGGCGGGAGCACGAATCCGCAGGTCAGGAACCGGATTCGAGTATCGCCGCAGGTAGCGAAACTGGGCTCGAGAACACTCTCAAGGTGAAGACAGGGTTCAAATCCCCGTTGGACTGCCAGGATCTCGGTGACCACGGCCGGCACGGGTGACACTCTGGGCGACGATGGCGCGGACTGCCGGCCCCCATACTCCGGAGTGACCTCCGTCGCGGTCAGGCGCATGCTGTTCGCGCGTTCCACACTGGAGGCGTCTCATGGGGTGAAGCCGAAAGGCTCGGCAGACTGAAGGTCGTTGCTCGGGATGTCGAGACTGCTTATCTCAACGCCCAACGGCGCGCGAGCGCCTGCCCACACATGCCCACACACTTGGACGCTCATCTCCGCAGCTCAGAGGGGGGTATCAAATCCCGTTGGGACGACGAGAAAACGCAGGCCAGGGGGTCGATCTTCGACTTCGACGGACGATGGCAAGAAGGTACGGGCGACCAGATCCCGCCAGATCCCGCACGCGTCAGATGAACTCGTGGGCGTGGTCGCCGCAGTCGTCGAACGGCGATCGCAGTGTGGCCACCCAAGCGCACCAAGCACGCAGGTAGCTCACGATCGGGGTTGTCTTCATGTCTGCTTGCTTGTGCAGCGACAGCGGGGCAAGATCGAGGTGACCTTACGCGCCTGCCCTTAGAGTGCGACGACCACACCGAGCTCGAAGGTCTGATCGGGCGGGAGACGGAAGTACTGAGCGGCGCTGGTTGCATTGCGAGACATCAGCGCGAAGAGATGTTCCCGCCACATCGCCATGCCTGGTAGAGGCGTCACTTGGATGGACTCCCTGCCCAAGAAGTAGGTGACCGAATCGAGGTCGAGACCCAGTTCCAGCGTCGCTTTGGCGGCCAACGCTCTGGGAACATCGGGGTCCTCCATGAAGCCGAAGCGCAGAATCAACTCGTGGAACCCTTGCCCGAGATGGAGGATCTCGCAGCGCTTCAGCTGGTGCACCCGTGGTCGCTCCTCGGTGAGAACAGAGACCACCAGCACCTGCTCGTGGAGCGAGTCGTGGTGACGCAGGCTCGCCAGCAGCGCCGGTGGAGTCACTCCCGGCGTCCCGAACAGATACGCCCCCGTCCCCGGCGCCCGAACGGGCGGGTGACGGGAAAGACTCTTCACGAACGCGGTCAGCGGAAGTCCTGCGCGAAGCCGCTTCCGAACCAACTCGCGTCCGCTATGCCACGTGGTCAACACGGTGAAGATGACGGCGCCCATGGCTAGCGGGAACCAACCTCCTCGCGGGATCTTGAACAGGGTGGCCCCGAAGAACGAAAGGTCGACGACAAAGAAGACCAAGCACAGGGGGACGGCTAGCGATGCCGGCCAGTTGAACCGCTCGCGGATGACAACGAAGAACAAGATCGTGGTGATGAGCATCGTGCCGCTGACAGCCAGGCCGTATGCGGCCGCTAGATTCTCGGACCTGCGGAATCCCAGAACGAGCCCGACACACGCCAGCATGAGCAGCCAGTTCACCGATGGGACGTAGATCTGGCCGATGTGGCTCTCGGACGTGTGCTTGATGCGAAGGCGAGGGCTGTAGCCGAGCTGCACCGCCTGCCGCGTGAGCGAGAACGCACCCGAGATGAGGGCCTGCGAGGCGATCACCGTGGCAACCGTTGCCAGGACTACGAGCGGGTACAGGGCCCACGCGGGCGACAGTCGGTAGAAGGGATTGTCGATCGATGCGGGTTCACTGAGCAGCAGAGCCCCCTGACCGAAGTAGACGAGGATCAGGCTCGGCAGGACGAGGCCGTACCAGCCCACGACGATCGGCTTGCGGCCAAAGTGACCCATGTCCGCATACAGGGCCTCCCCTCCGACGACGACCAGGATCACAGCCCCGAGCACGAGGAAGGCCGTGACCCCGTTGTCGACGAAGAACGAGACGGCTCGGCCGGGGTTAATTGCGCGTAGGACCCCCGGAAGCTTGACGATCTGCACGGCGCCGAGCACCCCGATCGCCGTGAACCACACGACCATCACGGGACCGAAGAGGCGTCCGATATAGGCGGTGCCCCTGCGCTGCAAGAGGAACAGGAGAACGAGGATCACAACAGCAATTGGGACCACGACGGCGTGGAGCTCGGGCGTCGCAACCTTGGTTCCCTCGACGGCAGCGAGCACCGAGATGGACGGCGTGATCATCCCGTCGCCGTACAGGAGCGCGGCACCGAACAGGCCGAGCAGCACCAGGGTCCACCGTCGGCGCCGACCCGCGAGTTCCACCCCCCGGATCAGGGCGACGAGCGCCAAAATGCCCCCCTCCCCATCGTTGTTCGCGCGCATGACGAACGCTACGTACTTCACCGAGATCACCAGCACCAAGGACCAGAAGATCAGCGACAGGAGCCCGAGAACGCTGTCCTCCGTGACCCGGAGGTGGTGGGCGAGGAACGCCTCCCGCATGGCGAAGAGCGGGTTCGTCCCGATGTCGCCGTACACCACACCGAGGGCGCCGAGCGCCAAGACGCTCGTCCGACGATCACGCGCCAGCCGGCCGTTCCCGGCGCGGTTCGCGACTGAACCACGGCTATCTCTTCCGCCTCCACTCGGCATGCAGCTGGATGCTAGCGACTGCCCTGGCCCGGCCGCGGTTCGTACCGGCTCAAGGTTCACCGTGGAAGGGCGAGAGGGCTGAGCACAAGTAGGCGGACACCCCGCGCGAGATCCCGCACTGATCCCGCATGACGTCGAAGAACGACGGGGAACAACTGGAGGCGACTGGCAGCCGAAACCGCAGGTCAAGAGCGATTCTTGGGCGGCATCGCAGGTCAGCGACTTGGCTCAGACCACGCTCTCAAGGTGGAGACACGGGTTCGAACCCCGTTGGGACTACAACGCCGAACGTGCAGGTCAGCGCCCAAGTTCGGGCCGACCCTCCGCCACGAACAGGTGCCCCCAGACCCGACTGATCCCGCAGATATCCCGCGGCAGGTCAGGGCCCGCCGTCTGCGCCGTCGGTCTGGTAATGCCGGACCGTGCCTGTCGCTTCGCGTTGCGTCCCGTCACTGGCAGGAGCACGCGGTCGGGGAGCTGTGTATCCACCTGCCAGGGGTGGAGGACAAGGTGCCACGATCCTGCTCGTTCGAGAGGCTCGTTCGCGACTGCCAACCTTCCACAGACCAGCCCCGGGCAACTTCCTCAGCCGAAGGTGGTTCAATCCCGGACGCCGCGTGCTACCCGCGGCGTCCCCGGGTCATCACTTCTTGCGCCTCGGGGAGCGGCTCCCGACCATGACGCGCCCGGCTGCGACTAGCGACCGGATGAGCGCTCCCCTCCTCCGCACTCACCGCGTCCGGATGATCCAGATCTCGTCACGGTCCTCGCTTGTAGAGCGCCTCGCGACCTCATCTCCTTCGCTGGTCTTGGCGATGAGAACATATCCGGAACAGAGTCCGGTGGACCTGGTTCCGTGTGCTGCAACTTCAGAAAGACGGAGCTCTCCCTCTCCCGGGACTTGACCGAAGACGACGACGCCGACATCCAGTCGATTCTCCACAACGACCCCGATATCACGAGGTGGGTCGCCGACCGTGCGGACAAAGAGCGCCAGCCACACGCCTCCAGCCACCAAGGCCACGATCATGGCGCCGGCCAGCCACCATCGCCCGCGCCAGGGCGGGCGCCGGTCATGCTCGACATGTGTGCCTCCGCTTGCGGTCATGGATCTTCCAACGCCCTTCGAGGAATCGCGTTGACCAAAGCCCATCGGTACGCGTCTGCGCGCGTCGCCGGAAGGCAGGCCTCCCTTGCCCGCATCGACCCCATCCCGGAGGCGCACATGCGGGACTCCCCAGTCAATCCCAATTCGGTAGCGCATTCACTCCACTTCCACCTCTTGATACTGCCGTCGTCACCGCCCCAGGGCTCCCGCGCCGACTGCCGAGCGTGCTCCGTCGCAGTCCTTAAGCCGTCAGATCCTCCTTGGGCCGCGACTCAAGCTTCCGTCGCGAGCGTCACGACATCGTCTATTGACATCCGTCGACCCCGCTCCCAAAGGCGGCCGAATTCGGCATCGCCCAGGACCTGCTGAGCCACTTCCTCGGCAGTCCGGCGAAGGACTTCCGCGCGGCGGCGCGCGGGCCGCATGCCGACGACCTCTCGGTACGCGTCCGCGGCCCCCAGCACCATTGCCGCACGCGCGCGATCTCCAACGAGAGCAAGCTCGCGCCCGATCCCGCCGAGACCGAACGCTGTCTCCCACTTCGACCCGAGGTGGTGTGCGAGACGAACCCCGGCCTGGAATTCACGCAGAGCGGACCGGTGATCGCCCTCCCCCTCGTCAAGCTGCCCTGCAAGGATGAAATGACCCAGGGCCCTGGCCTCGTCCGTGCCTTCCTGTTCGATCACCGAGAGGGCCTCGTCCACCGACCGTCGGGCGCCGACGACGTCGCCTTCGATCCGTCGCAGGTACGCCAGCTGACGAAGCCATCTGATCAGCATGAGCCGATTGCCGATCTGACGGAGAAGCCCGATCATCTCTTCGACGGCCGAGCCCGCGTCGATCTCCTCGCTCACTCGGGAAAGCGCCACGAGCACGTTCATGGCCATCCATCGTTCTCGTAGCCGGTGCGCGATCCCCAGCGCCTCGTTGAAGTGTTCGCGCGCCTGCCCGTCCTCCCGCGTGCGGATCGCAAGCTGACCCAGCGCGTACAACAGATAGATCTGGGAGACGCCATCCTTCGCGGCCCGGGCCACGGAGAGACCCTCGCTGAGGATGACGCGCGCCTCACCGGGATCTGAGGTCAGGCGCCCCAACACCTGCAAGGCGAACGCGAGATCCGCGCCGATGCCCGTCTTGCGGCTCAGCGCGACCGCCCGCTCCGACAGGTCGAGCGCCGCATCCTCGTTGCCGGACCGAAGTTCGGTCATTGCAAGGAAGCGCATCCCACGGGCTTCGGAGACCTCATCGCCCGCTTCACGTGCGGCGGCGAGTCCCTCCTCGGCGAAGGTGCGGGCCACATCCAAGCTTCCGCGGTAGAACGCCATGAACGATGCCGACACCAGCGCCGGAGCGCGCAGATGCGCCGGGGCGCCCGACGCGCGTTCCAGCGCCAGCTCGAACCAGCGGAGCGCTTCCGTCCAATGGCCTCGAACTTCCCAGAACCGCGTCAGCGCCGTGGTGATCCTCAACGCGAGGGTCGCGTCGCCTTCGCCGAGGCTCCACGCCAACGCGGTCCGCAGGTTGTCGAGCTCCAGCTCGACGCGATCGAACCAGGTCGCCTGCTCGGGCCCACCGAGAAGGAACCCGGTCGCGTTCTCGGCAAGCTCGACGAACCACTCGGTGTGCCGATCGCGGAATCGCTCCGCCTCCGATGACGCGACGAGTCTCTCCAACGCGTACTGACGCGACGTCTCGAGCATCCGATATCTCGCCTGGGTTGCCCCTCGCTCCTTGATCAGCCACGACGTCGCAACCAGACGGCGCACCAACTGCACCATCTCCGTACGATCGAGTCCGTCGCCGGCGCAGATCGCTTCCGCGGCGTCGAGCGAGAACGAACCCGACATCGTGGCGAGGCGGCGGAGCAGCATCTGCTCGGCCGGTCGGAGCAGGTCGTGACTCCACTCGACCGTGGCCAACAGCGTTTGTTGGCGCCCAAGGGTCCTGCCGCTTCCGCCCGTGAGCAGCCGGAACCGATCGTCGAGACGCGACACGATCTCCGGCACGTCGAGCGCGCCGATCAGCCCCGCCGCCATCTCGATGGCCAGCGGGATCCCGTCCAGACGCCGAGTCAGCTGTGCGATGAGCGCCAGTTCATCCTCGGTCGGCTCGAACCCGGGATCGTGGGCGCCGGCTCTGTCCACGAACAGCTGAGCCGCCTCCGACGGTCGTGATCCCTCTCCGTCGGGTCCGAGGTCGAGACCGGGAACGCGCCGGATGATCTCGCCGGCGATCCCGAGTGGCTCCCGGGCCGTGACGAGGATCGTCATCGACGGGCAGGAGGCGAGCCATCGCTCGACGAGGTCGGAGCACGTGGCGATCAGATGCTCGCAGTTGTCGAGGATGACGAGGGGGCTGCCTCTCGACAGGAACCGTATGGTCGCGCCGTCGAGATCATCCCGATGGGTCTCGGTGAGGTTCATCGCCTCGGCAGCGGCGGCCAACACCAGACCGGGGTCGGAGACCGGCGCCAGGTCGACGAACCAGATCCCGTCCGGCCGGAGACTCAGGGAGGCCGACGCCGCCTCGATGGCCAGGCGTGTCTTCCCGCACCCGCCGGGGCCGGTGAGCGTGATGAGCGAGCTCGCTCGGAGCAGGTCGATCAGGTCGTTCAGCTCACGGTCACGCCCGATGAACGAGGTGAACGTCCTCGGCAGGTTGTGCGTCGGTCCGCCCGCGGTCCGAGGGGCGGGGAAGTCGGACGGCAGTCTCGGATGGTGCAGCTGGAACAAGCGTTGCGGCTCCGGGAAGTCCTTCAAGCGGAACCGCCCAACCGGCTCCAACGTGATCTCACCCGGGAGCGCTTCGGCACCAGCCAGCTGCGTTGCTTCCGAGACCAGGATCTGGTTCCCGTGAGCGGCGTTGCTGATGCGGGCGGCCTGGTGGATCGCGAGGCCGACGTACTCGTCCTCCTCGACGGTCACGTCGCCGATGTGGATGCCCATCCGGACCTTGAGCGCGATGTCATCCGGCCACGTCGCCTCACCGAGGAGGAGCTGGCCCTCGGCTGCGGCGAGCAGCGCGTCCTCGGGGTTCGAGAAGGCGGCGAACAGCGAGTCGCCCTCGGAACCGAGCAGCCGTCCCCCGAATTGCTCGAACGCCGTCGTGAGAAGGCTCCTGTGGTCCAGGAGCACCGCGCGGTACCGCACGCCCAGGTGGCGAAGCAGGTTGGTCGACCCTTCGATGTCGGTGAAGAGGAATGCTAACGACTGGACTCGGCCGGTCACGCTGGAAACCCCTAGGACGCTTCGACGAAACGATCGACGATGTCGATCAACGCCCGCAACTCCGCCGCCGTCGGTGGCAGCTCGTAGGACAGATGATGACAAGCGCGGGACAGCGCCCACCAGGCGACGTTCACGTCGTCGGCCGTCGCGGTGTCGTCCAGGAGGACCCTCAGGCACAGGAGTTGCGCCCGTACCGGTGCCCGTTCGATCCCTTCGACCCGTGCAGACAGCACCTCGGTCAGTCCTCGTTCGAGCGCTTGACGCGTCAGCACCGCGGTGGCCCGTGGCCACAGACCGACGGTCTCCGACGTCGGTCGCTCGAGCAGGTCGATGGCTCGGTAGAGGAGCTCCCTCGTGGTGGCGTCGCTCACGGCAGCTGCACCAGACCGCGTGCGAGCTTCTCGCTGTCCTCGACCAGGCCCAGGAGCGCTTCACGAGCCATCGGCTTGTGAGATGCCTCCTGCACTCCCCGATACGCGGACACCGCCCAACGTCCGATACCCTTGTCGAGTCTCGGGACGACGTCTTTCGTGCGCGAGACATCGTCGAAGAGCGCCAGCGCCAACAGCTCCAGGAGTCCCTTGGTGGCATCCAGGAGCGATTCGACGGCGACGTAGTCCTCGCCTTCGGCAAGACGCCTTCGCGTGATCGCCTCGGAACATGCGGCCTCGATCGCCGACCTGCAGAAGACGCCGACGACGCGGGATACGACCGAAGGGTCGATGTCGTCGCTCTTCGCGATCGCCCACGCGTCGGCGCAGTACCGCTTGACCGGATCGAGGCCGGGCCGGAGCTCGACGACCGATTCGGCCCGGCGAGTCACCTCGACCACCTTCGCGTCGATCTCCAGGAGCCGGCAGGACCTGGCCAGCCGGTCGTCATGCGTGAAGACGATCACCTGCCGGGAGCGGGCCGCGTTCTCGAGGACGCGCGCGAGCCCGTCGACGCGTGCCGGATCCATCGACTGGACGGGATCGTCGATCACCACGAAACGGAAGGGGCTCTCGGGCAGGGACGCCCGCGGCATGAAGAGGCTGAGTGCCAGCGAGTTGAGCTCACCCTGGCTCATGACTCCGAGGGCGGCGCCCTCCATGCCGTCGACCGTGACCTCCAGGACCACCTTGCGGGCCGACCCCGCGCCGGTGAGCACGATCTTCTTGAGTTCGACATTGCTCTGCATGCGAAGGGTCTCCCAGACACTCTGGGCGAGATCGGCGATGGGCGCGAACCGCTGGTTGCGGATGTCGGCCGATGCTGCGCGCAGCCATTTCTCCGCCGCCTTCAGGTCGTCGAGCTGGGCTTCACCCGTCTCCGCGTGCTTGGCGACGTCCAGCCACGCCGCGAGCTCGGCGGCAACCGGCCGCCAGATGTCCTCGCGCGCCTGTAGCTCCTTGGCGGCCGCCTCTCGTACCGCTTCGATCTCGGTCACGAGCGATGCGTGCGTGGTCCGCAGATGTGCCGCCAGCGACTCGGCAACGTCGATCGACGTGCCCGAAGCCCATGCCTTCCACGCCTTCGATAGATCGTCGACGGCGATCCCGAGCGTCGACGCGGTGGAAAGGAGCGACGGAGGCGCGAGCATCAGGGACATGGCGCTCTTGGTCGCCTCGTTCCGGAGCCGATGAGCGAGCTCCGCCTGCTCGGCGACCGTCCGCAGGCGTGTGACCTCCTTGTCCGTCTCCCTCCGCCAGGTCTTGTCCAGAGCTCCCGTGCCGCAGACCGGGCATTCCTGATCGCCATGATCCGCGTGGAACCGGAGCGCCGACTCCAACAGCTCGACCGTCTGAAGCGCTCGTTGGGCCTCGGTGCCGCCGAGTTGACCGATGGCGGCCGATGCGGCCTCGAGCCCGTCGGCAGCCATCTCCACCTCGTCCGCGGCCGGGCCCTCGAGCGTCGTGAGCTGGCGGAGCGCCGCTCCCTCGGTCTCCTCCTGCAGGGAGTACTCCGGCCCGATCACCGACCGCTCGACCGTGTCGAGGTCCCAGGTCTTTCCCGAGAGCGCCCCGAGGCAGGCGCGTGCTCTCTCGTCCTCGATCTCCCCGAGGCGCTCGAGCAGCGGTGCGAGCGACGACTTCGCCTCGTCGGCCTGCTTCTTCCTCTCCTTGGCCGCTTCCTTGAAGCGTGCCTCGGCGACGACCAGGTCCTCGAGCCCGAGGATCGCGGAAAGCGCGTCGTACAGCGCGGAAGGGCCGGAGTCGAGCATCGATCCCAGCTCGCTGTAGCTCAAGAACGGACGGTACATCTCGACGGCGCCGGCCCATCCGAGATCGTCCATCGTCGAGACCTCGGAACCCGGAGCCGTGACCAGCGTCTCGGCGTCCTCCAGCTTGGCCCCCGGAGCCCAACGACGGGAGATCGACGTCGTGCCTTTCGAGCCTTCCAACACGAACTCGGCATCGATGCGCGCTTCGGCATGATGAAGGTTGCGCCATCCTTCCTTCCAGATGGCGGATCGTGTGCTCCACCGACTGTTGTCGCCGGTGAGGAGCAGCTCGAGCGCCTCGGCGAAGCTTGACTTGCCGCTCCCATTTCGACCGACGACCAGCGTTAGTCCCGGGCCCAGTGAGATCTCCAAGGTCGCTGCCGGCCCCACCCCGCGGAATCCCTCCACCCGTATGGACTGAAGGAGCGCGGGGTGGCGACGATCGACGGCCTGAGGTCGGCGTCGACTCGCCGAGGGGATCGCTTCACCGGCGAGAGCGGCGGCGAGCGCCTCGTCGCTCCGGCACGCGGCGGCGATCATGGCCCGTGCCAGTTCGCCGAGCTTCTTCTCCTCGTCGAGCCGGGCCCGGAGGATGTCCAGCAAGACCTGCTCCACGACGCCTCCTCGAAGGAGCCATCCTACGAGTGCACGCTCGATCTCCGCGACCATCGACCGCCGGCGCGTCCTTCATGACGGCATCGTGCTGTGAGGAGCGGCTTCGGCCCTGAACCTGTCCCCACTCGTGAAGTCGAAAGCGCAACGCCGAATATCCCGCAGATATCCCGCACGGGATCGAGCGTAGCGAGTGCGCGAAGGAGCGCGCGCGTCGAGGGTGGATACACTCTCCCGCCGCAACGCCCGCCCCCAGCTCGTCCGATCCCGTCGCCGCCTGTCCGACACCGACCGTCACCTTGACCAGCTTGCGGTCATGCGGCTGTTCTCCTCGGCCTCGTCGGCCTCGCTTCATGGTCCCCCATCACACGTGCCGGCGACGGGACGTATGATGCGCGGCGGTCGACGAGCAGGCGAGGTCTTCCTCCATGAGCACGAAGGTGACCGGCTACGAGCTGAAGATCTCCCGGCTGACGGTCGACAAGCTGGGCGTCAAGCTGTACGACAAGGCCAGCGCGGTGGTCGCCGAGCTGATCGCAAACTCGTACGATGCCGACGCCACCGAGGTGGAGGTCGACGTACCGCCGGGCACCGAGCTGGCCGAGCGGAAGACCCGCAAGGACAAGGGCTTCGAGATCCGCGTCGGGTCGAAATCGCTCGTCCCGCTCAGGTCGTAGTCCGATCAGGCCAGAGGACGCTCGCGCACGTCAGCGGGAGAGGAACGAACAACGAAGCCATCGTCCCGACGGCTCAACCGTCAGCCGGTGCGCTCGTCCGATGGGCGTGTCGAAGCGACAACAGAACTAGAGTGGGCCGCGTGACGCTTCAACGGATGGACAACGTCGGCATCGTGGTGGAATCGCTTGATGCCGCAATCTCGTTCTTCGCCGAGCTGGGCCTCGAACTCGAAGGGCGAGCCATGATCGAAGGAGACTGGTCAGGGCGGGTCACCGGACTGCGCGACCAGCGCGTCGAGATCGCCATGATGCGTACGCCGGACGGCCACGGCCGGATCGAACTCTCGCGATTTCTCGCGCCGCCGGTCGTCGCCGATCATCGGAACGCACGGGTGAACGCTCTGGGCTACCTGCGTGTCATGTTCGCCGTAGACGACCTCGACGATACCCTCGCCCGGCTCCGCAGACACGGCGCGCAGCTCGTCGACGAGGTGGTCCAGTACGAAGACGTGTATCGGCTCTGCTACGTCCGAGGCCCTGAGGGGATCCTCATCGGGCTGGCCGAGCAGATCGGCTCGTAGCGGGTTGAACCTTCACGACGGGAGAGCCCTCAGCCGTCATACCCGGACGCGGGCCCAGGCGAGCGACGCGCGTCTCCGGGGCCGACTAGCTTGCCTCCGGGCTGGGGGTAAGCAGCTTCCATTTCCCTTCGGAGACGACTTGGACGGCACCATCGACCACCGTTATTGCGGTGTCATCGTCGTCGCCGCCGGTGAGCGGCTCGCTGTCGTCGTTGGTCTCGCCTCCGAAGCCTGACGTCCGCTTGCTGCCCGCGAACGAGCGCTGGCTCAGGTGGTCGGGAGCGTGAGGTCGAATGCGGGTGGCGTGAGTTGCGTCAAGCAGGCCGTGTCGAGGCCGGTCACATCGCCCTGGTCGATGAACGACTGGATGAGTGGGATCTCGCACCCCGCCGACAGGGGGTCGATGTCATGCCCCTGCCCGGGCACGGTCAGCGCGAGGCTGTTCGGCCAGACCGCTGCGGCGCCTGCCATGTTGGCCGGCGGGTCTTGCGGGTCCTCCTCGCCGTTGAGGGCGAGGATGGGCACGTCGGATGTCGGTGGCGCGGCGGCCGCGGCGGTGTCGCCGGCTTCGGGGATGAGCGTGCAGACGGACTGCCACCAGTCGGCGTCGTTCCGGTCCCGTTCGTACTCGAAGCTGTCCGTGCCGACGAGCTGACCGGGGTCGTAGCGGGCCCACCCCTCGTTGCACCGGATGAAGTAGCCGAGCATCTGCTCGTCGCCCGAGCCCGTGCCGGTGATGTCCGGGTATGCCTGGGCTATGGCGAGGATGGCGGCGACCTTATCGTCGGCGGCGCCGAGGGTGTGGACGATCAGCGGTATCCGGGTGTGGGTGGTGGCGACGAAGAGCAGGTCGTGCAGCCCGGACGCGATCCGGTTGGCGTCGAAGACGACCTTGGTGCCGTCCGGTGACCGGTCGGCGGGCACGACCCACGGTGCGGCGTTCACCGAGCGCCACAGCGCGTCCCAGTCGGCCCGGAGCTGCGGGAAGGCCTACTGGCAGGCGGCGTTCGTTTCACACTCGGCGAAGACGTTGTCGAGCGGCCGTTGCGCGCTCTCGGGGAAGCGCTCCAGCACCGGGAAGTCCAGGAGCGTTCCGATGAGCAGCGTCATCGTTCGGACCCTGTTCGGGTGCCGGGCCAGGAACACCTGCTCCGCGGTAGTCCCGTAGGAGATGCCCACGAGGTTGGCCTGCGGGTAGTGGAGCTCGGCGAGGACCTCGTCGACGTCGTCCGCGAACATCGACGTCGTGTAGAAGCGCGGGTCGCCGTCGAGGCTGTCCACGCATGACTGGACGGCCGAACCGAGCGCGGCCGGGTCCGACCCGTCGGGGAAGGCCGGACAGGTCATGGCCGACGCCCCGGTGCCGCGCTGTTCGATGAAGACCAGGTCCCGGCTGGTGTTCGGAGCGAGGAGCGGACGCACCCGACTGATGGTGTCCACCGCCGAGTCGCCCGGCCCGCCGGCGAACCAGACAACGGGATCGGGCTGCCGGGCGGAGCCGGCTGCCGGGAACACGACGACCCGGACCGGCAGCTGGCGGTCGTCGCCGCCGGATCGGTCCTCGGGGACCATCAGCGTCCCGCAGCGGGCCGACACGCCGTCGACCGTGCAGCCTTCGAGCGCGAGCCTGGTCGAGGACTTCCCCCAGCACCCGGGCAGGAGCACGACCAAGCAGAGAACGGCGAGCGCACCCGCCCCTAGGGCCCTCCGCGGGGCGGCCGAGCCGCGCTCTCGCCTCTGCCACCGCACGCCCCGATTACCCGCCCGACGCCGCCCTTGCTCCAAGACGGTTGGACCCAAGTTCGGCATTACTCCGGGGCCACCGTGCCGGTTCCCGTGTTGCGCATCCTCACCATCGGATCGCCCCGATAGAGGATGGTCCCGGTGCCGGTCAGCGTCGCATCGAGCCTGGACGTGGCGTGGACCCGGATCGTGCCCGTGCCCTGCAGCCGCGCCGTGCCGTCGGTGGCAACGAGGTCGTGCAGGTCGAGGGTGCCATCGCCAGCAAGCACTGCCGTCACGCGTTGAGCAGTGCCGGAGACCACCAACGTGCCGTCCCCCACCAGGTCGGCCCTCAAGTCGGCGCTCGCGACGCCGTCGATCGTCACGGTGCCGGCTCCGCCGAGCTCCACGCCGTCGAGCGACGGCACCGAGACCGCGACGCGCATCGGCGCCTTCGTCGTGAAGCTGCCGGTGTTGTCGATGACGAGGCGGCCGGCTCGGACGACCGTCGTGACCCGGCCGACGAGATTGTCGTCGCCGGTGACCGCAACCGACAGCGGCGCGCCGACGTGGATCATCACGGTGTTTGCACCGGCGAGCTCGACGCTGGTGAACGATGCTACCTCGCGGCGGTCGGCCACCGAGACCCCGGAGCCACGCGTCAACGCGGCTGACGTCGCCTCAGGGGGGCCGGCGGTCGCGATCACAACAATCACGGCCGCGACGAGCACGCCGACGACCGCCAGCGGCCAAGCACTCGACCCCGGTGCGGACCACCGGCGGACACCCAGGCTCGTGGGTCAGCGTCATCGACGTACCTTCCGACAGCAGTTTCAGGGTCCTCCCGCACGCCCCTCACGGTTAAGGCCGAACGACCCTCACCGAACCGGACCGCTCGGCGCGTGCCGAAGTGCGCACACCGTGGACCTGGACTGAGGGGACGCGCGCGACGGCCGCTCGAGTCGATGGAGACGGCTCGCTGCCCATTCCGGGGTTCCCGCGTCGATCCAGTCACGAAACCGGCCCACCTGCTGCTCGGGCCATCGGCCGTCGCAGGGCCTGGTTCCGTCGGCGACCCGCGCGTAGTTCTGCTCCGCGTGAGTCCGCACGTCCTCGTACGAGGACAGGTCGAACGACCCGGACATGGACTCGATGTCGACGTCCCGGCACAGCGGCCGGACGCCGCGTTTGAGCGAGATCTGTGGATCTATCGGTTCCTCCCCGTGTGGGCATCGCCGGATCGAGTGTGCTTGAGGGCGTCCAGCAAGCGGCCCTCGACGAGAAGTTGAGCCCATCCAGATAGGACGGTCAGCGTCTGGTCTCGTCGAGAACGGTCAAGATCTACCTGTACTCCTCCTCGCTGATCTCCCCACGGGCGAAGCGCGCTCGGAGGATCTCAGTTGCATCCGGCCCCGACGTCGGCGGGCCCGCTGTCGGGGCTACGCGCTTGTCATTCGGCCGCTTCTGACGGGTCAATGCTGTGGTTAGGAGCCACCGCAGAATAAGTTAGGCGTCCCGCAGGGCCGGGAGTAGTCTTGTGGTGTGGAGATCAGCGAGAAGGCGCTGGGCGGGATGTTCGACACGGTTCTGCCGGTTCTGGACGAACGGCAACAGCGGGTCCTGGCGGGGGCCCAGGCTCGGGCACTGGGCCGAGGCGGAATCGCCGCGGTGGCCCGCGCGTCGGGTCTAGCCCGCGCGACGGTGCAGAAGGCCGTGGCCGAGGTCGATGCCGGGGTGGACCCCTCGGCACCGGTGCGCCGCCCGGGGGCCGGCCGCAAGCGACTGACGGAGAAGGATCCCGACATGCTCCTCAGGCTCGACGAGCTGGTGGAGCCGACGGCCCGGGGTGATCCGATGTGTCCGTTGCGGTGGACGTCGAAGTCGACCGGGCACCTGGCCGAGGCCCTCGGGAGGCTGGGCCACCCGGTGAGCCCGGACACGGTGGGGCGACTGCTTCGGGCCATGGACTACTCCCTGCAGGCGACCTCCAAGCAGGTGGAGGGAACCCAGCACCCCGATCGCGACGCCCAGTTCGTCTACCTCTCCGAGCAGGTCGGCCAGCACCTGAGGGCGGGAGACCCCGTGATCAGCGTGGACACCAAGAAGAAGGAGCTGGTCGGCCAGAAGGCTAACGGCGGGAAGGAGTACCAGCCCAAGGGCAGTCCCGAGCGCGTGGACGTCCACGACTTCCGGGACCCCCAGGTGCCCAAGGCGATCCCCTACGGCGTGTTCGACCTCGCCGCGAACGAGGGGTTCGTGGTGGTGGGCGCCGACCACGACACCGCCGCCTTCGCCGTGGCCACCATAGGGCGGTGGTGGGACATGGTGGGCTCCCGGGCCTATCCCCATGCTCACCGCCTGCTGATCACGGCCGACGCCGGCGGCTCCAACGGATACCGCATTCGGCTGTGGAAGGTCGAGCTCGGCCGGCTGGCCGCCCGGACCGGGTTGGGCATCACGGTGTGTCACTTCCCACCTGGCACCAGCAAGTGGAACCGTATCGAGCACCGCTTGTTCTCGGCCATCTCCTCGAACTGGCGGGGCCGTCCCCTCACCAGCCACGAGGTCATCGTCAACCTCATCGGGGCCACCACGAACAAGCGCGGCCTCAAAGTCCAAGCCCGGCTCGACACCGGCTCCTACCCCCTCGGGGTGAAGATCACCAAGGCCGAGGTCGCGGCCGTCTCTCTCACCCGCCACGAGTTCCACGGGGACTGGAACTACACGGTGCATCCCCGCACCCCGGGCGCCGGCGCCGAACTACAACGTTGAAACTACGACCATGTTATTATGCGGAGGGCCCTAAGGGGGCTGTCCTCCCTGTGCTTTGCGCTTACGGGGCCGTTGCTTCGGCACTCTTCCCTCCCGATAGGCCTGCCATTACTCCGCCATGCAACGTGGGCAGCCAGGGCCACCAGTCAGCGGATGGCCGCGCTTGCAGAACGCCGCCTCCTTGATCCGCTCGAGGACGTGAGTCGCCTGGGCGCGCTTCGGCGTTCCCAGCTTGCACCACAGCATCGCCGCGATGGCCTGAACCCTCTCGAATCCACTCGCACGAGAGGATACGTCTCTGGCTCCCGTTCCGTGACGATTTGCCGGTTTTGTTAACAATCGTAATAGAGCGCGAACTCCCACGGATGGGGGCGAAGGCGAACCTGGTCCAGCTCGTGCTCGCGCTTGTACTCGATCCAGGTGTCGATGACGTCCTGGGTGAAGACCCCGCCCTCAAGGAGGAACTCGTGGTCGGCCTCCAGGGATGCCAGGACCTCCTCCAGCGAGCCGGGGACCTGCTTCACCAGGGCCGACTCCTCCGGCGGGAGGTCGTACAGGTCCTTGTCGATCGGGTCCGGCGGCTCGATCTTGTTCTTCACGCCGTCCAGCCCTGCCAGGAGCATCGCCGAGAACGCCAGGTACGGGTTGCACGTTGGGTCCGGCGAGCGGAACTCCAGGCGCTTGGCCTTCGGCGTCTTGAAGAACACCGGGATCCGGATGCACGCGCTGCGGTTCCGCTGGGAGTAGACGAGGTTGATCGGCGCCTCGTACCCCGGCACCAGCCGGCGGTATGAGTTCGTGGTCGGCGCGCAGAACGCGAGGAGCGCCGGCGCGTGGGCCAGGAGGCCGCCGATGTAGTACCGCCCGGTGTCGGAGAACTGCGCGTAGCCCACCTCGTCCCAGAACAGGTTCTCCTCGCCGTTCCACAAGCTCTGGTGGGTGTGCATCCCCGAGCCGTTGTCCTGGAAGATCGGCTTCGGCATGAACGTGGCGGTCTTGCCGGCCTGCCGGGCCGTCTGCTTGATGACGTACTTGTACTTCATGACGTTGTCGGCGCTTCGCAGCAGCGTGTCGTAGCGGATGTCGATCTCCGCCTGGCCGGCGGTGCCGACCTCGTGGTGCTGCACCTCCACCGTGATCCCGACCTTCTGCAGGTTCAGCACCATCTCGCTGCGCAGGTCCTGGTAATGGTCCATGGGCGGCAGGGGGAAGTAGCCCTCCTTGTACCGCGGCTTGTACCCGAGGTTGTGTCCGCCCTCCTCGGCGCCAGAGTTCCACGCGCCCTCGACGGCGTCGATGTGGTAGTAGCCCTCGTGCTGGTTCTGGTCGAACCGGATCGAGTCGAAGATGTAGAACTCGCACTCCGGTCCCCAGTAGCTCGTCTCCGCGATCCCGGTCTGCTGGAGGTACAGCTCGGCCTTCTTGGCCACGTACCGGGGATCGCGCGAGTACCACTCCGTGGTCACGGGGTCCTTCACGAAGCAGTTGAGGACCAGGGTGGGGTGCTTCAGGAACGGGTCGATGAACGCGCCATCAGCATCGGGCACGAGCAGCATGTCCGACTCCTGGATCTCCTGGAACCCCCGGATGGAGGAGCCGTCGAACCCGAAGCCGTCGGTGAAGCTGTCCTCCTCGAGCTCGCCGATCGGTACGGAGAAGTGCTGCATGAGGCCGGGGAGGTCGCAGAAGCGCAGGTCGACGATCTGGACCCCCGCGTCCTTGACCATGGCCAGCACGTCTTTGGGCGTGGTCATCGAAGTCCCCCTTCCAGGGCTCGTGGTCGCCCGGGAGGCTACCGCCGGGGCGGTGTCGCCATGGTTTCGCCCGAGTTAACTCTGGGTGAACTTGTCCCGGTGTCGGCGTGTGCCAACGCGGACCACGGTGTGACGTTTTCGCAGGTCAGCGGGCGTGTGCCCTGAACGGGCCGATACGCCCTGGCACCCGTTCGCCGCGGAATTCGTTAGCTTCCCGTTAGCACCCGGCCCAGCTTGGCGGCTGCATCGGCGTCGGCTGCGGCGATCCAGTGGGAGTACGTCGAGAAGATCAGGGCCGGCGTGGAATGGCCCAGGCGGTCGGCCACGGTCCGCACATCGAGGCCAGCTCGGAGCATGAGGATGGTCGCACTGTGCCGCAGCCCGTGGAACGGGAGGTGACCGAATCCGCGGGCCCCACAGAAGGCATAGAAGCGTTCCCGCAGGACGCGGGGGCTCATGGGCTCGCCGGCCTCGTCGGTGAGCACGTGGTCATCGTCGCCCTGTGGCACGCCGAGCGCCAGAAGCTCCTCGGCCTGGCGAACTTTCCACCGACGCAGGACCGGGACGTAGGCCATGGGCAGCGTGACCGAACGCGGCTTCCCGCTCTTGGTCGGCCCCCACCACGATCCGCGGACCATCAGGACCGCCTCGGCGACGTCGATGTCCCGCCACCGGAGCCCGCATACCTCGCCA
>WNGA01003102.1_pt1 | contig 25045 bp, 14 predicted proteins | sample 5400061 | NCBI WGS metagenome assembly WNGA01 (sample SAMN13153366, study PRJNA577476) | soil metagenome | isolation source: 100 cm soil or saprolite under grassland replicate 2 | place: USA:California | collected 2016-06-15 | reverse complement strand
CCCAACTCGGCCTGCACGGCGCCCAGCAAGGCACCATCAACCAGCAGGTCCACGACGGCGACACCGTGACCACCCTGCTGGACGGCAACCTCGGGATCCGCTTTTTGGGCGTGGACGCCCCGGAAGTCAGCTTCACCCTGCCCGGCCACAAGGGATTCACCCCCATCTCCAACCCGGCCTGGGAGCCGTTCCTGACCGACCCGTTCGTCGCCACCCTCCCACCGTTTTCCCCGCCGCTGTCCCCCGAGCTGCACGCCTTCCTCACCGGCCGGGTCGGCCCTGGCACGGCAGCCAACCATGCCCGGCTCGGTGGCGCGGCCAGCGGTGCGCTGCGCGAGCTGGTCCGTGCCGACGCCGCGGCGCTGGGGCAGACCGAAGCAACCTTCCAGTTCTTCTGCGCGTTCGCCCACGAGGTGATGGACGGCTTCGGGCGGCTGCTGTGTTTCCTCAACCGCCAGCAGCCCTCGGCGACCGACCCCGGGCCGCGGCCTCGCTCCTACAACGAGCGGATGCTCCAAGCCGGCTGGGTCATGCCGTATTTCATCTGGCCCAACATCGACCCGTTCCGCCGCCACGGCTCCCTGATCGACGCGGTCCCGCAGCCGGGAACCGCCAACACCCTCGCCGAGCAGCAGGGGGGCGCCTTGCAGGTGGCCCGCCAGTTCGTGCGCGACGCCCGCGCCCAGTACCTGGGCCTGGTCGAGCGGGCCGACCCGCTGCGGCTGCTGCCGTTCGAGCTGCGCTTCCTGGCCCGCCGGGCTGCGCCGGAGCGGTGGGTCATCGACCTCGGCCGCGACGACGACACCCTGATCGCCCCGCAGGCCTACTTCCAGGTCGCCGCCCCGGAGGATCGGCTGTTCATCCCCGCCGAGTATGTGCCGCTGTTTGTCGAGAAGGGCTGGCACCGGCCCCAGTAGGTCCCCGATCGGGATTGCTACGTTGATCGGCCCCGGGCAGGCCGAAGCGGCGACATTGGCGTGGATGAGGCGCTACTGGAGTCCCGCGCGGGCCGTCACCAGACCCTGCTGTGAGGACCGATCTTGGGTGGGGGGCGTCGAGCATCGCACTCCGCTCGGAATGCCTCAGTGAGCATGTCTGACTTCCGGCTGGAACCCAGGCAGTCGTACTCCAGCGTCGCAACCATGGACTCCACGACGACGTCCAGCATGCGTAGACGCGTGTTGTAGGCGATGGGACGCCAGAAAGGTGACGCAGCCCACTCGGCGATCTCAGGATCGATGCCCGCCTGCGGATTCGTCTCTACCTTCCAACCCTCCTCCCGCGGCGTGACCTTGAAGCGTGCGATCTCGGCCACATGGTCGACCATGACCCGCTCCCCCCACTCCAACTCCACGGTGCATCCCACGGGAACCCCAATGATCGGCCGCAATTCAGCGACGTAGGCGGTGGTGATGGTCAGCCGTCGGTGACGGTCGATGCGGGCGAGGCGGTTCAGCCACCCGAGCGCCGAGGTGTCAGGGTCATCGTGCCGATATGGCTGCATCGTTTCGAGGATGGTCGGGTGGTGCGTTCCCAGCGGCTTCAAGCGGTGCAGGTTCCGCCGGAAAGCGTCTTCGGACTCGTAGATCGGAAACTGCAGCTGGCCCGCTCCCGGGGGAGGGTCCTGTCCGCGCACACAGACAGCGGTCGCGTAGACGCTGTAGTCCAGCGCACACCGGAGGTTGTAGAGCCACTCGCCGATGAGCACCGCCATCTCCGGGGGCGTCGGGATCTCCTGGTGAACACGCATGACGAAGCTCCCGCTGTGCTCACGCGAGACCGTGAACTCGTACGGATTCTGATCGAGGAACTCGTTCCACACCGCAGCCGCAGCCGCTCGATGGGTCGATGCTCGATCGATGCGTCGCCAACAGGCGTCAAACAGACCTTGAGGAGAGTCGATCATGGGCCCTCGCGTCGGACGACGCCGGTCATGGCGAGTGGCTCACACGCCAGCGAGATATGGCATGAGTTCCAAGGCGAGCTGTTCCGGTGGGGAGCCCTGTGACCGGTCGATCAGAGTCCAGACTTCGGGTGATCGGCGGTGGGGATCCGCTGCGCCAAGCCGCAGCCATCGCGCCAGCATCTGCTGCGGGTCAGGGATGAGGTCGTAGTTGATCGCTTGGCGTACGTCGCCAAGATCGACGCCGATGACCGTGTCGTCGTCGGCGACCAGCACTACGTCCGGCGTGCGCAAGGCTGCTTGAAGCTCAGCAATCTCCGCAGCTTGCGGCTTGATGCGAACCACTGGGCGCTCCAGAAGTGCTAGGCCGTTAGCGAGGTAGTCGGCGGTGCTCGTCTGAGCGCAGAAGACGACGACACCGTGCTCGCGCAAGGCGGCGGGACCGGCTTGAAGCAGCTCGGTGAGTGCTGTGTGGCGAGAATCCACAGCGAGTTTGTCTACGGCGTCTGCCAAGCCCTGCAGCTCCCCGATAGCCACAGTGAGTTGGCGAAACTCCACAGCCCGCCCCAAGCTATTCCTGAAGTCCTCTGAGGTCCGGCCATGAGCGAGCGCGTTGCGCTGTGGCCGTAGCCGCTCAAGCGCCTGCAGGGCGTGGACCTGCAAGGCGTAGGGGCTGGACGATGCCGCTTGGTCGAGGTCGTCGATGCCCCACTCGCTGCTGTAGTCCCGCACCTGGTCCAGTAGTTGCTGCACACGTTGCAGCAGGAGCTGTTCCTCGGGGCTGCGGTCGAACAATACGGAGTGAAACCGGCGCAGTTGATCTGCGGTGGGCATGTCATCCCAGCCCACACGCTGCAGGCTCCACCGCGTGATGTGGAGGTCTTCGATCGCAGGTAGTGGGGCGACCGCCGATGGCCGTCCGAGGGCGAGAAGACGCCTCGCGCTCCCTTCACCGACCAGGTGTGCCATTGCTTGTTCGGCTCTTGGGGTGAGGTCATTGACGTCGTCGAGGACGACCAGATCCCACTCGGTGGTGAGAAGTTTCCTGATCACCCACGGATCAGCCAGCGCATGCGGGTCGATCGTGGCGAGCATCCAGGCAGGCCACCGGCCCGATGTGCCATCGGGGTCACGGTTGTGCTCGCGCAGCCAGGCTTTGGAAAGATGTACCAGTTTGCTGCCCGACGGTCGTGTCGAAGGGAATTGTTCGGCCTCGACTCTATCCGGCGTGACGTACAGCACCCGGGCCGGCGGGACCCGGAGGACCGCGGCAGCAACAGCCATCGCCGTAGTGGTCTTCCCGGCCCCAGTCGAGGCGAGCAGCAGCTGGTGGCGCGGGGCGCCTGGCGCCAGGAACTGCGCCACGAAGTCCTGCTGCTGGGCGCGGAGCGCGAAGGCGAGGGTCGGATCAGCCATTGGTGCCCTCCGCCAGCGGGGTTCCTCGCAGCTTGCCGAGCACCCAGTTGCGTACCACTGCAATCGTCGCCCGCTCCTCGTTGGAGAGCTCGCGGCGGAAGTGAAAGACGTCGTTGCGGAGGCCGGGGAGCGGACGCAGCCGCGCTGCAACCAGTTCCCTGCGGCTGCCAAGCAGCGGCTCAAAATGCTGCCAGTTTCGACCATCACGGATAATCGATACGAGTTCCCCTAATGTCATGTCTTCGGCCCTGGTCGGCAGGTCGGCTTCTCGTCCTTCATACTCCCGCTGGAGCGCACGCCGAGCGCACTCGGCAAGCTGCCCATCCTCCACGGAGGCATCCACCACCATGCGCAAGGACCGCTCGATCTCGCCAAGCTGCACGTATGGCTCGGTTAGTCGATACAGGTAGCGCAGCGCGTCCATTGGCGTGACGACCGCTTGCAGGTCATTTGGCGCCCCGACCAGCACGGCGTCGTCGCGGTCCAAGGCGTCGAAGATGGACGCCAGCTCCTCGGTGGCATGGGCGATGTCGAGGGCTTCCATGAACTCCTCAGCGGGAACCTCCTCGAGCGCACCATGTACCTGCGGGTGGAGTTCGACCGCACCCCGAGCGAATGACCGGTAGGAGAATGAGCCGAGCACCTCACCACCCCGTACGACCGGGACCTGCGAGAATCGATGCTGCGCCAGCAGCGCGAGTGCCTCCCCGGCGGTGGTGGACGGCGCGACCGTGACGAGCTCCTGCGCCTCGGGGATGACGCTGTTGACCCGGTGGAACAGATCCGCGAGCCTCGACCCGCCCGACGGGGGAGTCGAGACCGGTTCCACGGTCTCGATGGCGGGCGTGTTGTCGAGAGGCATTTGTTGGCAACGTCGTTATCGGGCCGTCTACTGAGTCGGCCGAGCGGCGGGTCCGCACATCTTGCCCCACCGAGCCCTCTGCGCCCAACCCCCAACCGAGCCGGCCGGTCCTTAGCAGCGCGGAACAGGTCGGCCAGGACGTCCCTGTGGCGGCGAGCTGCTCCATGACCCGGGGGTGACGAGTTCCGAGCAGAGCGCCATCCTACGGGCGGTAGTGATTCGGTAGGCGACCTCTTCGCCGCTGGGGAGGGCGAGGCAGAGCAGCTCAGGTCGTCGGCGTAGATGCAGGTGAAGACACCGTTTCAGCGGCGGGAGCACGGGCACCGATCGACGTGGGGGTTGGTGAGCAGGTTCTTGGATCGGGTTGCTGGCAATCTGAAGGCGAGCCAGCACAGCGTTGTGGCGAGACGACAGAGTTCCTCCGCGGTCTCCTCGGCGCCGCCGCGCCCGGCCACTCGCCCCGGCTGGCCGTCATCGCGCTGAACCCTACGCCGCCGTGGTCGGCTACCTGGTGGCGGAGGTCTTCGGCAGCCTGCCCCGCCTCATCGGCGACACCGAGCAGCTCTACCGGGCCCACCTGCGCGCCGTGATGTTCGGCATGGGCTTCGACCCCACCCTCATCAACGCCGCCGACGCCCAACACCACGGCCAGCGGTGAGATGCGATGGCCGCTGAGGCCAGTTGGGACCACAACCGGGCGGCTCGACGTGGGCTGAGCAAGGACAAACGGCCAGCGACGCCGCGACCGGCACTCGACCAGCGGACAGGCATCGGCGAGGTTGACGGTCACCTGGTGGTTGCCGAGCTATTCGAGCCGCTGCCGCTTCGACGTGCCCCGACTGCCGGGCCAGCGGGAATCGTCTCTGGCGGACCCGTGGACGCCGGCAAGACCATCTCGAACACCGAGCCCTGGCCGACCGTGCTTTGGGCCCGGACCGAGCCGTGATGGGCCTCCGCGATCGCCTTCACGGTGGCTAGGCCGAGGCCGAACCCGCCAGCCTGGCGGTTGCGATGCGGGTCGACCCGAGCGAAGCGGTCGAAGATCCGCCCGAGGTCCGCCGCCGGGATGCCGCAGCCCTCATCCACCACGGCGAGAACGACACTCCCATCCTCCAGGCGAGCGGTCACCTCGATGCGGTCGTCCACATCGGTGTGCGAAACAGCGTTCTCGAGTAGCGCATCCAGGGCCACGGCTAGGCGGTCACGGTCGCCCAGGACGGTCATCTCGTCCACGGCCCCCTGCGACCACCGCCTGGGCGCGTGAGCCCACCTGCCCATGGCCTCCACCACCAAGGGCTCGACCTCCACCGGCGCCAAGTGCAGAAAGTCCGGGCCTCCCGCCGAGGCCAGCAGCAGCATCCGGCTGGCCAGTCGGCGCAGCCGCAGCAGCTCGTCCTCGACCACCCGGGCATCCTTGGCCACCACTGGGTCGCCGACGGTCCGCTCGATGAGTTCTGTGTGGCCAAGGGCCACGGTGATCGGCGTGCCCAGCTCGTGGGAGGCGTCCTGCAGGAACTGGCGCTGCTTCTCCAGCAGCCGCAGGTTCTCCTGCGAGACCCGCTGCAGCTCCGCCATCGCCGCCAACCGCTCGTCCATCGCGGCCAGCCGCCGGCGGCCGTGCCAGACCATCACCAAAAACATCAGCGCGATCAGTGGGACCTCGGCGAGGTACTCGCCGTCTTCTTGGCCGCTTGCGACCTGCACGCCGATCACCCCACCGGTGGCCAGCGTCACCGCCGCAAGCGTCAGGATGGTGGGCTGCAACCGCCACAGCCGGAAGCCGTAGATCGCAGTCAGGCTCACCCAGATGGCCAGGAACGGGACGGTCTGCCAGGCGGGCAGCAGCCGCATCGCCGCCAAGTTGACCCCGACGAACACCACCCAGGCGACGTCCACCCAGGACAAACGACACCACCGCAGGGCCCGGTCACGCCACATCGAGACGGCCTCGCCCGGCCGCGCGCGACCGTGAGCGAGCCGGCTCCAAACACCCGGTGCGGCTGCCGCGCGCACACGCCCACGCCACAGAGGGTGCTGCGTCGACACCGTCCCTCCCAACCTGCGGCACAGCAGGCGCCCCGCCGGTCCAGACCCCGCGTCGGTCCTGCCGTCCATCGCGCCCCCGCTCGCGCGAGTCCCATCCTGCCTCCGACTGCGTGTAGGAGGCAATACCGAATCCAACAGGAATGGGGTTCCAGATGGCTGCTGTCCTTTGCCATCCAAGACAGCCAACTCCGAGCCGCTGACCTGGGCGGACCTGATTGAGTGGCATGCAGGCGCGTGAGGAGCTGGTGCTCGCCTCGAGCGGGACAGGCGCCTTGACCAGCATTGGCCAACTTGGATGGCACAGGTCAGACTTCGATGGCAAGGTACGCTCGTCGTCATGCCGCTGACCAGCAGCTGTGAGCCGCGCGGTGAGCCCTCGTGGCAGCTCCTGTGAGCGGTGTGGAGGGGCGTCCGGAGCCGCAGCTTGCGGTGATTCCGCAGGCATCACCCAGCCGATGCGTGCGGAATCGGTCTGGGTCGCGGCCGAGGCGGCCTGCCCTCGCCCGCCTCGGGGCGGCGTGTTACTCACGGCCCGCGGCGCCGGTGCCGGGTCAAGGGCGGCCCACCGGGCCGGTCCGAAGGACCGCGCCGCGCCCTTGACGCGCGCCGCCGAGCGCCGCGGGACTGGCCGCCTGGCCGCGACAACGGCCGGTCCGCGGCCGGGTGCAGGGTCCCGGCCGCGGCGCCAAAGGCGAGGCCGTTTCCACCCCGGCGAGCTGTCCCGGCGAGAGCCGAACAGCGGACAGCGACTGTCGATCGGTCGTCGTTCCTGCTTGGGCTTCGGGTGCAGATTGGTATGCTCGGCGGCGTTCCTGACCGCAGTGACGATGGCCGAAGGCGTCGATTGCGTGCGTGCGTGCAGGTCAGAGCCTCGCGGCCAGAGCAATTTAAGAATATGGACAGGGCAACGGATCGACGTCGCCGAAGGGCGATCAAGACCAAGACGAATCTGCGATCATGGCGATACCTCCGGACCCGATCTTTGTCGGCTGAGGCGTCCTTACGAGGCAAACGACAAGATGAACGTGTGGCAGAAATTCCCTTGCGACTGTCAGCGGATGCCAGCAGCGCCGGTGCGGCGACTTGCTCGCACGAACTCGGAGCCATCCCGGCAAGATGCCGGTTTGCTCCTCGCCAACGCCTTCGGTGAAGCGTCCACGCAATGCCACTCAGTCCGATCCTGGCCACTCCTGACCAGCCAGTCCACTCGCCAGACGCCCATGTTGAGCAGGCCGGATGCGGGTTTCTCCTGGTCGGCGAGATGCGACGGTCGTCTCGAGCTACGTGGCTGCAAGCGACGAGATCACGACCGACGTCGGGATCCGTCATGGTCAGGGGATGCCAGCGGACCCCTTCGTGTGTCTTGCTCGTACGAGCCGGAGCCATCCTGGCAAGATGTCCGGTTTGTTCCCGGCCGAAGTCTTCCGGGAAGCGTCCACACAATGCCACTCAGTCCACGTAATGCCACTCAGTCCACTTGCCGGACGGCCGTGCTGAGCAGGCACGATGCGGGTTTCTCCTGGTCAGCGGGGATGCGGGAGTTGCCTTGAAGTGCGTGGTTGTAAGCGACGCGCTCTGACCACCTGAGCTACACGCCCGAGAGACTCATTACCCCAGCTCAGAGCCTATATTTCCTCCGGTCGCTGATGAATGTAGTCCAGTCTCTTCCGGAACTTTTCCGGAACTCTTCCGGGGACCAGCACCTCCAACTCTTCCGGGAACTTCGACGAACGACCAAAGGACACTACTGCATGGCCTGGATCGTCAAGCTCCCACCCACGCCCCGCCATCCTCAAACCCGCTGGCGGGTACGCTACCGGGACGGTACCACCCAGCGCTCGGCCGGCATCTACCCCACCAGGCCGAAGCGCGCAGCATCCAACACGCCATCGAGCGAGGAGATCACGTCGCTATCTCCGACCATCTCCCACCCGATCACGCCTCGACGCTATTCGGGGAGTACGTCACCACGATCTGGTGGCCCGCCTGGAAGCCCGCCCATCCCCGCTCCGCCGACGGCACCACCAGCAAGCTCACCGCACGGATCCTGCCCCGCTTCGGAGATTTCCCCCTGGCCCAGTTGGACGCGCACGTCGTTGCCGCCTGGCAGCACGACCTGACCCGCGAGGGACTCTCGCCTCGCACGATCGCTACCTACCTATCGCTGCTTGGCACCGTCTGCAACGCCGCCGTCGACGACGGCTACCTGGACCGCTCCCCCCTCACCACCCCTGGCCGTCGCCGACGACGGCCCGCGGCCCTCGTCGAACACGCAGCCGAGCCATCCCCGCCACGCATGATCTGGCTGACCCGCCCGCAGGTGCACGGTCTCGCCGACGCCATCGACCCCCGCTACCGCGGCCTGGTGATCTTGGCGACCCACACCGGCGCCCGCTGGAGCGAACTGACCACCCTGCACTGGATCGACGTCCGCACCAACTACCCCCTGGACGACGGCGCCATCAGCGGACCAGGCCGGCTGCGCATCCGCCCACCCACCCCGATCGACCAGGAGGAGGACCCCGCCAGCCGCGGGCGGTCACGACCCCGATCCGGCGGGCGCACCGTCGCCCTGGACCACGACGCCGTCAACGCCCTGCACGCCCACCGCGACCTGGTCGACGGCCGTGCCCGCGACCTGGTCTTCACCAGTCCCGGTGGCACCCGCGGCCCCGGCGGCCCACTCTCATCAGCCAATTTCGCCCGCGTCTGGCAGCGCGCCCTCGCCTCCGCCGGGCTCGAGCAGGGCGGGCCCGACCAGCAGCGGCCACGGTTCCACGACCTGCGCCACACCCACGCCGTCTGGCTGCTGGCCCAGCAAGCCCCCATCGGCGCCATCGCCAAGCGGCTGGGCCACGCCAACCCCGTGGTCACCATGCGCATGTACCAGCTCGCCGCCACCGAAGTCCACGAGGGCCAGCTCACCACCCACTACCTTGGCCTCACCACACCTCGGCCGCGCGGGAGACCTGGCTGACTCGTCGGGACTCGAACCTCTGCCGTAATCATCCAGCCTCATCACAGACCGCTTGCCCAACAAGATCGTGGCGAGAGCTCGCTAGCGGTTTGCTCTATTGCTATGGCCGAGGACACAGGATGGCCCCAGTGGGCATCGTCGCGCCCGCCCTCGTTTCGCTTGACGGGCTTGCCTGAAGCAGGTAGTCCACCAGTGGTGATCACATGAGCAGTGCGAGGATACCGTTGACCATCTATGCGCTCAGGGAGCGCGTGGATGGGGAGTCCCTCCGGAGACCTGACCAGGTTGTCGACCCGGATAGACTGGCCCAGTCTACGTTGACACAGTTCGAGGTTCCGGACCGTTTCGGATTCAGCGGGCGCTTGTACCTGGAGCTAGCTCGCCCTGAACCACCTCCATGGATCTGGTTCTTGCGTGGTGGGGTCGAGGCGCTTCCTTGGCAGGAACGACACAATCCTGGGGCGCTGCTTGTCATCCGGTCGGCAGCGTCCAACAGATGGTTCGCGCTGCCATTCGGGCGTACGGGTCGTTTCCTTCTGCGTCGCAATGCATATGAGCGTGGCTACGGGCTGCGTGTCGCGCTGAACATACTCTGCGAGGGTGATAGGCAAACACCGCCGGATGCTGTCGAGGAGGCTCTGCTTCGGTACGTTTCGGCGCGCCGGTTCGACGTCGAGGTTCTCCACACACAGCGACAGGTCAATCGGCTCGCGCCGTTCAATGCCTTTGGTATGGATGTGCAGCGGGACCTACTGAATGGAGTGGTTGGCGAGCCAGCCCGACCGCGTTGGGGCCCTAGGATTCATGGTGCTGACTTTGTCAAGCTGTCCCGCTCGTGTGACTTTGCCGAGGTGGGGGTGCTGTGTGACGAACTCCATCTGATGCGCCAGCGCCTGGACTACAGGAGTCAGTTTCCGTGGGTCGACGACGTATACGTGGAGACCGACCCGAACGTCATCCAATTGCTGGAACGGGCGCTCGTCCAGCAGCTCAAGAACGACGCCGAGGGCCTTCAGCTCACCGAGCCCGAGTTCGTGGACTGGAGCCTCGTCGACAGCTACCGCTTCAACATCGACCCCCCCGAACAACGACGCGGCAGTCTGCTTCTCGCCGACTATCTGGACCGGGTGGAGGAACTCGGGCTACGCAGCACCTTGGACATTGCCCTCTTGCGCCGACACGAAGTCCAAGCGATCGGAGTGGACGGTGAGCTTATCGAACGCTGGTCGGTGTTGGACTGCGTGGATGGAGAACTGGCCACTGGTCGCGGGGATGACGGCCGTATCCATTACATTGCCAGCGGTGAATTCTTCACCGCGGCGCGAGAGTTTCTTGTGGGACTCGACAAGGATCTCTCTCGGATTGAGCGCAGCGCGATCCGGCTACCGGCGGCGGAGCCACGGCAAGACGAGGGCGACTACAACATGAGTGTGGCCGGACAACTCGGCTACCTGTTGCTCGACAAGCGGCTTGTATCGATGCGTGATGCTGGTCGAGTTGAAATCTGCGACCTGCTCACCGCGGAGGGCGCGCTCATCCATGTGAAGCGGCTCAAAGGCAGCTTCAGCTCCAGCGTCCTCAGCCACCTGTTCGCGCAAGGGGCCGTTTCCGCCGACCTGCTGGTCAAGAGCCCCGACTTCCGGGAGCAGGCCGTGCAGCGCGTCCAGGCGGCGGAGCGCGCTGCCCATCAGTCTGGTGATGGCGAACCGGACCGATTCTCGCAGCAGTTCACCGGAGCGTTCCGGGCTGCCGATCACGAGGTGGTGTACGCGATCATCGGTCCATGGGAAGGTCGACCGCTGACGGCGCTGCCGTTCTTCAGCAAGGTGAACCTCCGCCGGCACCATGAGAACCTCGTGAGCATGCACTTCAACGTCTCATACGCCGCAGTTGAGTCCCCGCCGGCTTGACCCACTATGGCGGTACGTGCTCTGACCATCAGGACGGCACCGCCGACATCTCAGGTGGGAAGCCCCTCGCGCTCACCTTGGGCGCCGCTGTGGCGGGAGGTAAACGTAGACGCCGAGCACGTCCGTCGGCGGCAGGGCACGGACCACCAGGCCGCGGCGGGGTACACCGGCGGCCTCTCGGACGCGCCGGTGGATGGCATGAAGTTCGTCTGCTAGCCGTTCTCCAATCGCGTCGAGGGCTGGCTGTAGGGTGTCGAGGTCGGCAAGAGTCTGGGTGATGATGAAGCGCTTTTGGCCTGCATCGATGTTCTCGCTTGGCCGAGCGGCAAGCAGCGCCTCGACCTCGTCGTCGGGGAGCCAGTCGGGAGAGGCGAAGCCACCGCGGAGGGCGAGCACTCGAGCCTCCTCGGCGACCAACGCGCGCCTCCCGTCGCGGCTGGGCAGCATGAAGTGCAACCGATAGCGGGTCAGGAGCAGGGTGGTACGGCGCTCGACATTCCTGGTGCGCAGCACACCGCAGCGACGAGCCGGCCGCTCGCCTGCGGTGAGGTCAGGGTCGAGGGCCGAGTCGAGAACGTACTGGGCAAGTGTCTCGACCGTAGGGTCGGTACGAGCCAGGAGGGCGGCACTGGGTGGTGGAGGCGGTTCCCGATGAAACTCGATTCGATCGCGGGAGTGGCGGCTGCTGGGGCATGGGAGCGCGGCCCGGAGGGCTGTGGGAATGGCGTTGATGTGGGCGACGAATCCATCGGGGGATGCGGTGATGGTTGCGCCGAGAGAGGTAAGGGCATCGCGTGTGAACCGCTCGGCGACCTCCTCTCCGCCGAGCGCGGCGCGAACCGTGCGCAGTTCGGTCTCGACCTCGCGCATAGAGATGGCGTGCTGCGCGTAGATCGTCCCACGACTGCGGCGCTCCCGTTCCTTGGCGAGATCCCAGGCCTCGAACAGCTCATCCCGCTTGGCTCTCTCCTCGCCGAAGAATGTGAGCTGCTCGGCTCGGGTGCTCTGGTCACGCTCCTGGCGTAGCACGCCCTCGATGATTGCTTCGATTACCTCGTTGGCGTCGGTGGGGACTGGCACGGAGACGCCGAGGTCCCGACGAATGGCTTCGTGTTTGCGGAGCAGCACCTCGAGCACGACTCGGTCGACCGGGTTGTCACCGTACAGGGTTACTGTCCGCACGACTGGGCAACGCTGGCCGAAACGGTCGACGCGGCCTTCGCGTTGCTCGTGTCGCGTCGGGTTCCAGGCCAGATCGTAGTGGAGTACGGCGGAGAAATGCTCTTGGAGGTTGATGCCTTCAGCCAGACAGTCAGTGGCAACGAGAACGATGCGGTCAGTAGCGGCTTTACCGTGCCCAACGCTTCCTACGCTCGTCGAGGCTTGACCGCTCCGGCCTTTGAGGGCCAGAGGGATGCCCGCTGTACCGGCAGCGTCCGCCACCAGGTCAGCGATGCGCCGCTTGCGGTCGGCAGGCGGGAGTGTGCCGGTAACAGCCTCGACGCGGACGCCACGCAAGGCGCGGCGTAGCTCGTCGGCGACATAATCAGCCGTGGGAATGTATCTGCAGAAGACAATCGGCGTGTAGCCCTCGTCGAGCAGTTCGCGGACGATCGCAGTCGCCTTGGCGAGCTTGGCGTCGCCGTCCCTGAGCGATGCAGCCTCCCGGGCCAGGCGCTGGAGCCGCTCACGCTGCCGGCGAGCCTCGGCCGTGGAACCCAACTCTTCCTCGATGGCTCCGGCAGCAAACTCCTCAGCCTCATCAGGGTCCACCTCAGTGTCTTCGTCGGCGCCCGGTGGAGTATCGAGAGCGTCGGATCCCTCGTCGTCGGTGAGGTCCAGCACAGCACGCCGGCTGAGATCGTCGGCCTCCTCAGGGGAGGTGGCACCTGCGCTGGCGGCGCGATTGCGGAGTGTCGCCGCCGCCGCCTCCGGTGAGGAGGCGAGCGCGCGGAGCAGGGCGATCATCGACCACCAGCGCACGCGTTGTCGGGTCGTGGGGTGGCCATTGCGCCCTGCCTCGACGACAGCCTCGCGGGCATAGACGCGGACTCGCTCAAACAGGCGTTGGTAGGCAGGACTCGGCCGGTACAGCACTTCGCTGGCTTGCCGCTCCGGAAATGGGGTGCGCTCGTGCAGGAAGGTGGTGATGTCGGCGCGCCGGCGCTGGACCAGATATCGGGCGAGGAACTCACGGTGGGGGCGGCGCGCTTCGCCTGACAGGTCCTCGGGTAGCTCGGCCAGCCTCGGGTCAAGCAGGGCGAGAAGGTTACGGAACGCTTCGCGCTTACCGCTGTGCGGCGTGGCGGTTACGAGGATGAGGTGCCTGGTGGGGTCGGAGGCCAAGCGGCGGAGGAGTTCATAACGCTGGTGGCTGCGGCGGTTGGTGCCCGCCGCTTCGACGCAGGTGTGCGCCTCGTCCACGATGACCAAAGCAGGGCAGGCGCGGACGAATTCGTCGCGGCGGTCGGCCGACTTTATGAAGTCGGTGGAGACGATGACGTTGTTGTAGCGGTCGAAGAGCCGTTCCTTGGGACGCAGGCCACGCTCCAGTCGGGCGGCGGTGCTCGGCAGCAGGACCTCTGCGTCGAGGTTGAACTTGTCGTGAAGCTCGGCCTGCCACTGCGGGGCGAGTTGCGGACTGCACAGCACTGCCAGCCCTCGTGTATCGCCCTGCGCCAGCAACTCGGCGGCAATCAGCCCGCTCTCGATGGTCTTGCCGATGCCGACATCGTCGGCGATCAGCAGCCGCACGGGGAGCATCCGCAGGGCCATGAGCAGTGGAACCAGCTGGTAGGGTCGCGGGGTGACGGCCACTCTGGCGAGCGACCGGAACGGGCCACCGGAGGAGCGGAACCCGAGGCGTAACGCGTCGAGCAGCAGGCGGGCGCTGCGTGCGTCACCGAGGTCGTCAGGGCTGGGCTGCGGGAAGTGCGCCGTCTCGACCTTTTCCAGGTCGGGCAAGACGCCCACGACATCTTCGTCGTCGCCGCCGAGCGGGCGCAGCAGGAGCAAGTCCTCGTCATCGCTTGGCAGCACAACCCAGTCGCGGCCACGCGCGGTGACCAACGATCCGACCGCGAATCTCATCGCGCGCCCTCCAGTGCGCCGTTCCCTGGACCGAACACGAACACGTGCTCCCGTAGGCGCTGCGGCCACCGATCGCAGTCCTCAAACCAGAATGGGATGACGGTCCAGCCCGCGTCTTCGAGCGCTACCGCCTCGTGCTGTCGCTCGCCCTGCCGACGGCTGAGGAGCACGGCAACCTGAATGCCTTCGGCCTCGTAGCGGAAGTCGGGAGTGACGGTGGTGCCCGGCACCAGGACTCCGGTCGCTGTTGGCTGACGATGGCCGTAGCGTTCCAGCACACGAAGAAACTCTCGCCGTACTGGGTCATCTGTCGCCGTCGGCGGCTCTGTGGACTCTCCGACCAGCGAAGGGCTTGGCTCCTGCCACACTCGTGCGACGGTGAGCGCTTGGAGGAGGTCTCGCACGAGATGGCGGTCGAGTCGTTCGTGGTCGGGCTGGTTGGTGTAGGAGAGCAGGCACTCGTAGCAGGCCTGACCACAGGCATCAGCCCGCCCAGGGCTGTCGTCCGAGGTCAAGTGGTCGTCGACTGGGGTGAAGTGGAGCAGGTCGAGGGCGGTCTTGGCGACCCGCGCGAGCTGGTCGGGCTCATCGACCAAGCGGCGCAACACGCCGGCGCCACCCTCCGATGCCTCATAGAGCAAGATCTGACGTGGGGCTAGGCGATTGGGCAGTGGCTCGACCGCCAGCTCGCTATCTTCCAGCTCGAAGGTGACGGCGATGGCGCGAAGCAAGGCGTGCTGCAGCGTCAACAGGGCATCGGGCAGGGGATGCGGCTGGAAGACCAGGACGAGGGCGTTGCGACGGTCCTCAACGTAGGGTACGACCCGTTTGGCCACGCGCCGACCGGGATCATCGGCCTCGGTTTCGGTGAGCCATCGCCCGCTTTCCAGGTCGAGAAGGAACCCGACACCGGCCTGATCCCGACGGTTGCGCCGGCCCAGGTTGGCGCGGTGGACGGTGGTGCTGTCACCGTAGGCCAGCTCGACCTCGACAGCATTGGTCCGCGCCTGAGCGCGTCGTGCGCTGGCCGGTCCGAACCGGTAGGAGACCAGGACCTCGAAACCGCGTCGGGCCCGCTCCTCCTCATCGGAGGTGATCCGGTCACGCGGGATGGTCTGAACCGTCCCCAACGGCAGCAGGTTACCAATCGGTGCTTGCAGCTCAGCGTCACAGTGCTCGCACCGATCCCGGTCCTGGCTCGCATGATCATGGAGGTAGCCACAGTCGTCGCAGCGCTTGGCCGACTCCAGCGGCGAGTCACCGGCGTGCCCGCCACGCATCGGAAACTGAACGCCGACCACGTCATAGTGGGAGCCCTCGTGATAGATGAGCGCTCGCGGCCCGAATTCACTGAGAGCGATAAAGCGAGGCCGGAGCAGGTAGCGACCGTCCGTCATGGTCGACCTGTCCCGCGGCAGGAAGGCCGTCAGCGGCAGCCGCGGGAAGGAATACCCGGGCAGAAAGCCTTCTGAGGCCAGGTAGCGGTAGACGTAGAAGTCACTTTGGGTAGGGTCGTCAGTCTCAACCCGAAGGAGCTGCAACTGCCGTTCGGCCTGGCGGCGGCGGGCCTCGTACTGCCGCTTCTTCCCGTGGGATGCTCTGGGCTGCCGCGCCGCGCGGTTCTGCGCGTCAAGTTCCCGTAGCGCAGCCCAGTAGAGCTGGCGCCAGCGATTGCAGGCCGTATCGAAGGCCTCGAGCGTGCTGGCTACGACCGACTCGACCCACCGGTCACCGAACCAAGCGGTCTGGGACAGGTCATCGAGGTCGGCAGACAGCATTCGTCGTGCGCGATCCGCGGCTCGCATGCGGGCGTCGTTGTCGTCGAGCCCTCGACGCGCTTCTGGTAGCAGCTCCAGGGTCGGGAGCTGGCCAATGTCAGCGTCCACATCCAGCACCTCAGAAAGGGACTGACCGAGGACTACGGGTGTCTCTGCCAGCCATACCGCATGCACGTGCGCCCGGACAAGGTCCTCATTGGCCAGGTCGAGCCGAGGCGGCACCACGGCGCCAGAGATCAGCCGGCCCGGGTTGCGGAAATGGTATTGATCGTGACCGCTGTTGCTGGTGCAGTACGTGACGACCAAGGCGGGTTGGCCAGACCGACCAGCTCGTCCGCTTCGTTGGGCGTAGTTGGCCGGCGTAGGCGGAACGTTACGTAGTACCACGGCGTTGAGGTCGGCGATGTCGACACCCAGTTCCATCGTTGGCGAGCAGTACAGAATGGGCAGCTCGGCCTTGCGGAAACGCGCTTCGCGGTCACGCCGGTCCTCGGGGTTGACTTGCGCGGTGTGCTCACGGGCGGACAGCTCGCCAAGCTGGTAGGCCACGGTCTGGTACAGCTCACGGAAGTACGGGTTGACGCGTAGCCCTCTAGCGTCGGCGTCAGACTGACGAGTCGGCTCAGGGACACGCCGCTTGCCATCACCAGCCTGCCAGCGCAGCGCATCCGCCCGAACCCGATATCCTGGCGCGCCACGGCCGTCCCGTGGGGACTCACAGACCAGTAGCTTGCCGCGGTGAAGCACAGCAAGAAGGTCGGCGATCATTCGGTTGGCATCGCCCACGTTGAGCGTGCGCGGCCACTCGGGGAACGCCCTCCGACGCAGCCAGCCGCCATACCGGCTGAGGCCCGACATCGCCACGTCATAGCGTCGGTCGTCGTCAGTCCGACGGGAGCGCGGCCAGACCGTGCGGCGCTCACCGGCCTCGTCTTGATCGTCGAGCACCCACGGCTCGCGTAGCCACTGCGCACTCTTGTTGCGGATCTCATCAAACCGCAGCCCGGTCAGATAGCGCGTCTCGATGGCAAGGACCCGGCGCAGTTCGTCCAAGAGAACGCGGCAGGCGCGCTCCCGCTGCTGCGGGCTGGCGCTACGCAGCACTGCATGGGTCTCCTCCCACCAGTCTTGGCGCTGCACCGTTTCCGCCAGCCACGGGTAGTCGATGATCAGCAGGCCGGTCTGCTCAAGGTTCGGCATGGAGACCCGCCAGCCGCGCTCCAAGTCGGCATAGAGGCGACGGCCGATCACAGCGCACAGCGCGCGCTCCGCCTCGTCCAAGCGCGCCGGCGGTTGTCCATCAACGAGCAGGTCAGAGGGCCGAATATAGGCCTCCGGCGGCAGCGCCAGCGCCCCCACAACGCTGCGCTCAAGCTCCTCCGAGCCGAGCCCGTTTGGAGCGGCAGCGACGGCCCGGTACAGGGCGCCGCGCAGCACTGCGACCCGTACGAAGTCATTCAAGTGCCCGGCTTGCAGGGCAGCGTCCTGCCGGTTGTCCGTAAAGGCGAGCAGCTTGCCAGCGGTCGCGCCGAGCTCTCCGGCGCGGACAGCATCACGCAGGGCTCGGACGAGGCTGATGCTCAATACCGTCGTGGCCGAGCTACGCCCCTCAGTCCCCAAGTCGGCCAGGCGGGCATACTCGCTGCCCCGGGCAGATTCATACGCGGTTCCGCAAGAGAGGCAGAACCGGAACGGTGCTGGAACGAAGGCGGCACGCAGCCCCTCCCCCGTGTTGACAACCGTGCCGTCGGGGAGCACGTCAACGGCCACCGGCATGCTGGCCTGCCGTGCAGGGTCAACGTCGCCGTCGAGCTGCCAGGAGTCGGGCAGGCGTTCAACTTGGCGGCCGTGGTCGCTCGGCCAGGGCGCCGCGTCAGAGACATACAGATAGCCGAGTTCACCGGTCTGGTCCCCATCGTCATGCAGCGGCTTGAGCTGGCGCCCAGGACCCTTGTCGTTCCTTCGAACGGCGAGGTACTCCTGCCCGCACTCACGGCAGAACACCAGCGGATAGAGCGGCTTGCGCCGCTCGTGCGGCACCGACGGCTGGTAGCGTAGCGTGCACCACCGCTTAGCTGGCCGCTCGAGGCTGACGTAGATGGTGTCGCCCTTGCTGAGAAGCTGATGCAGACGGAACGCGAACACCGGTCGATTCTGCGGATCTGGGCGGTGTAATCGGGTGCCGGCCAGCAGAGCGTGGGTGATGGCGAGCGTGCAGCGGTCGACACGCTCCCCGGTCAGCACGGACAGGTCGGCGGCGGCTTCGGCGACCGTGGCCGGTGGACGCCGTTCGAATCGGGCCGATCCGGGCGGATACTCATATGCGCCGAAGCGGTCTTCGACCCACACCGCGAGCGGGTCGTCTACGAATGCCTCGTAGCTCGACATAGCTGTGGGCGATTCCACTCGCGCCGGTAGGGCCGCCAAGTCCGAGGCGGCAAGCCGGCGCGTCGCCGGCTCGAGCGTCTCGGTGATCACCTCGGCGGACGTAATCGGGCAGCCGAAAATCCGGGATGCAGCCCCCGAGATGGCCGCCCGCCGCTCGTCCAGCGGGCCATCGGTGGCCATGGTCGCCGAAGTGCCGATGCACTGAAGGGCCGGCCGCCGGCATGCCTGGCGAAGACGTCGGACCAGGAGAGCGACATCGGCACCCTGCCGTCCCCGGTAGGTATGCAGCTCATCCAGAACCAGGAAGCGCAGCGACTCTCGCATGGCGTCAACCAGCCGGTCACGCTCCCGCGGCCGGGTGAGGAGCAGGTCGAGCATGACGTAGTTGGTGAGCAGGATATCGGGCGGTCGGGCAAGAACCCTCGTGCGCTCGCGCTCGCTCTCCTGGCCGGTATATGAGTGGAAGGTCGCCGGCGGCTCGGCGTTCGGGTCGTCCAAGTGCCGCCGTAGCTCCTCAAGGTACTGCCGCAACTCCTCGTGCTGGCTGTTGACCAGCGCGTTCATAGGATAAACAACCAACGCCTTCACGCCGGGCGATGGGGTGCGTAGCGCCTCGTCCACGGCTGGGATGAGGTAGGCGAGGCTCTTCCCGGAGCCAGTCCCGGTCGTCAGCACATAGCTGGCACCACGGCGAGCAGCCTCGATGGCTTCCATTTGATGGCGATATAGCTCGAGCGGCACGCCTCGCTTGCGGAAGAAGTCCGCACAGCGTGGATGCAGCAAGCCCCGGTCAGCCAGTTCTTGGACCGTGCCGGTGGTGGTGAAGGTCGGGTTGAGCGCGAGCCGCGGCTCCGGCCAGCGTGATGCCTCCGAGGCAGCCTGCCGCTCAAGGAAGAGGCTGAGGTCGCTGGCGCTGATCTCAAGGAAGCTCTGCGAGAACTGCCTGTAATCGTCGATAAGGCGATCGCGGAGGTCGAAGACGTTCATCCGCGCCTCCCCCTATCTGCCCTCTGAGGCCGCCGAGGACGTTCCCCAACGCCCGTCGACACGACGGCGAGCGCCCTGGTCATACCGCCATGCCCCAGGCGGCGGATCGAGCAGACTCTGAAACGGCTCTTCGCGCAGGGCGGCCTCGGCCATGCGGTCGTAGATCTCCAGCACGCGGACACAGGTCCGGTATTCTCCCAGCTCTGCAGTCTCCCGTTTCCTGAGGGCGCGAAACGTCCCGAGGACGTGGGCGACCTCCGCCCGGTCCAGGCCGTAGAGATGGAAGTAGGCAGCGTCCAACTCCGCCCGTAGCCAAGCCCGGCGATCCTCATCCCATGGCAAAAAGGGAGGACCGTGGTAGCCGAGTTCAGCGGCATATGGGCTGAGATCTTCCGCTGTGAACACCAACTCAAGGACGCGGTCAGCGACCCAGCGCCCAAGGCTTATTCCGTGCACCCATGACGGCGGCGCTTCGTAAGTCTCGGGAGAAACCACCGGGAGCTGCCGCATCAGGTATAGCGGGACGTGAAATCCGGTCTGTTTGGCGCGGGAAAGGTAGTCGAAGACGAGGGCGGAGAAGTTCGCCAGTAGCAAGGTGTCCCCGTGCAGATCGGGCCGGCCCGGCCGATCAGAGAACTGTAGGACAATCGTGTGCCCGGCTCCGCAGTGCGGCAGGATGCTGGCGATAACCATCCGCTCGTTCGTCGTGTGGGATACCTCCCTCCACCCCAGGAGGTACGGCTTGGTCCCACGGCGGCCCGCCCAGTTTCGCACGGCTTGATCCGGAACCCACCACCGCGCCGTGGGAAGGAACATTGAATCGCTCTTTTGTGCCAGTGACGGACGGGGTAGCGTTCCCTTTCGCCGCTGCGATTCTGTTTGACCCTCATAGGTACCGAACCTGTGATCGAACAGGTTCAGCATCTTCGCCTCGTAGAGTGGAAGGTAGCGGTCTGTGCCACGCACAAACACGTTGCCGTCCAGTCGCCAGCCTCGCTCGCGTAGCCAGTCCTCCGACCGAAAGAGCCCGGAGTCATCTGCCATGTGGAACATCTTGGTCATCATGATGTTCCAGGGATTTCCAACAGGGTCCTGGTCCCGTTGGAGTATGGGCAGACGGCGGTAGATAGCAAGTGCGATCTCGGCGTCTCGTCGAGAGGGGAAAGCCGGACAGGTATTGGTATTTGGGTTGAGGAGCGCGATTTCCTCTAGCGTCATAGCGAATCGTCTGGTGGCGAGATCCTTGGCATGTCGAAGGGCGAAGGCGAGGTCCACGGTGGCAATCCGCCCCGCTGGTCCGGTCACGGTGAGCAGGCAGAAGCGAAACTTGTTGTCGATTGCGCTGGACATCGCGGACGATTCGTTCTCGAAGTCAAATAGCGAGACCAGCACACGCTCCCGCACGAGCGATGCGAATAGGTGACTTGCGGTCTCATCCGTTGCGATTCCTGTTGGAACGATCATGCCGAGCTGCCCGCGAGGGCTGAGCAACGCTCGGCCAAGTTCCACGAACAGGGCATAGGTATTGAGTTGCCTCCTCGCGCTCAAGGGATAGCGACCGGAGCGACGTAGTAAATGAACAAGACGATCGGCTGTCCGCTTCGCTGTGTCATATTTTGTCATAATCGGGTCGCGCGCCAACCGCAGCTCTTTGAGCTTCCGCTTTCGGACGCTGGCGTTAGGTGCGTCCGCGAGGTCATGGCGGCCGACCGCTCGGAGGAACTCTTTGTCTTGAAACGTAGCCCTGTCCCATGGAGGGTTCCCGACGACGCAGGAGAAGCCTCCCGTCCACCCCGTAGTCGGGTTATCCGCCTCCCGCAGAAGTTCCGGTACCTGGAAGATCTGTGGAAACTCCAAGTGCCAGTGGAAGAACGGATCTCCCGTCGCCGCCAGCTCTCTGATGCGCGTCACGGCAACTTCTGCAACCAGGTTCGGATTGTCACCGGCGAGCTGAACAAGGACATCGTAGGTGGGTGCTGGCGGGCACTCCGGTTCTCGAGGCCATAGGAACGCTGCGCACCAAGCGTCGGCCACAAGCTTGGCCTGCTTCATCTGCGGTGACGTCCTCAGCGCCCGCCAAGCCGCGATCTTGGCTCGGAGACCATCGATCAAGTCGTCTTGCTGGGCGTCGGCCATGGCGGCGCGGGCGGAGAGTTCTCCGTTGCCGACGAGGATCGGCTCAGCATCTTCATCCCGGGTAAAGAACGTGCCCTGAGCGCCCTTCCTGCTCCTGCTGCGCTGTCGACGGTTGGTGAGCGTGAGCTGCCGAGCCACCGCGGGATCATCGCCTGGCAGGCAAGCGAAGGCTTGATCAGGAATCCCGGCCCGTAGCAAGGTGGGAGTGACGCCAACGAGTGCATTGCCATGTCGAAGATGCGCGCCGAGGAACGGCAGCGGACGCGTACCATCGAACGCCTCCAGCCAGAGAGAAAGCTTGGCTACCTCAAGGGCCAGGCCGTTGACGTCCACGCCATAGACGCAACGGGCGATGACGTCGCGCATGGCAATCCGGAACGCGCGGTCGGAGGACTCTATCGACCGATCCCGCCATGCTACAAGCCGCTGCGCGATCCGCCTGGCGGCGGCCACGAGGAATTGTCCTGAGCCACACGCCGGATCACAGACCGTGAGACCGAGCAACGCGACCTCTGGATCAGGGGCACGCTCGGCCTCGTCAAGCAGCGGATCGAGGGTGGCATCGAGCACGCTGTCGATGAGTGGTTTCGGAGTGTAATAGGTACCTGTCGCCTTGCGCTCAGCATTGCCACGGTCTGTGAGAGAGAACTTTCGTTCAGATCGGTCGTAACGGGCTTCCAGGCTTAGCAGGGATTCGTAGATGTTGCCGAGCTCTTCGCCGGCCAAGTCGCGGAAGTCGACCGTGCGGAGCACGCCCGATTGGTCGGTGAACTGGTCGAGGGCGCGCATGGCCGCGAGCAAGCTGCGGTTGCTCAGCTTTGAATCCTCAAGGACGCCGATGGCGCCAGCATCGAACAGTTCCGTGTCGAGGGCGGGCAGCCCCAGACTGGAGCACCCAGCGTCCTTGGTGAACGCGCCGAAGACGATGCACTGCAGGGCATCCCACCGGTCCGCGTGGGAGGTGCCGGGACGACGTCGAGCCAGCGCGCGTAGGTGGCGCATAGAGAAGTAGCGTTCGTACCGCTCTTTTACGCGCGGATGGGCGTCGGGGATGGGCAGCAGGCCGCGCTCCTCGGCCACCAGGCAGAACAGCAACCGGAACACGAGCCGCATGAGAAGGCGCAAGTACTCCTCGGGCTTGAGTGCACCGTTGTTGAGCTCACTGCGGAGCTTGTCGCTGCCCTTGTGGGCGACGAATCCCTCCCCCAGGATCCGAAGCGCGTCGACAACGCCCTTGTGCAGCCGGTCGAGTGCTCGAACCGCGCGCTCGGCCTCCTGCTGATACCACCGCTCCAACCAGCAATCAGCCGGCCCGGCTGCGCCAACCGCGAGTTCGACCCTGCTATGGTGACAGAGCAAGTACAACATCACGTAGTCGGCGAGATGCCGCTGGTCAAACATCTCCTCCAGGTCGAACTCAATATGCGGCGGTCGGACAATGGAGGAAGACGCACGAAGGAGCAGCAGCTTCCGACCGTTGCTGACGATGCCCCACAGGTGTCGGTCACTCCGGTTCAGGAGACCCTGGACCAGGCTCTGTGGTGATCGGGTGGCCGCCCCTGCGATGCCAGCAGTTCGTCGGTCGAGTGGGATATGCCAGCCGAGCAGATGAACAGGAACTGCTTCCCACTCGTGGCTAACGGGGTACACATCGCTGCCGACCTTGATACCCGTGCGCGCTGGGCGCAGCGGGCCATAGCCAAGTTCGTCGAACAGAAATCGTAGCCAGCGATCGCGAGTGATGCTGGTCGCTCGGCTGTCGGCTGAAATCCGAGGGATGGCGGCGCGGTAGGAGGTCCAGATGGCCGTCAGGCGACTCCATGATCGGGTGATGGCGTCCTGCAGACTCTCGATCTCGGCCAGCCCGTAGTCTTGTGCGCTGACACCGGGCAGATGCCGGGTCTCGAGCAGACGCGAGAGCGTGTCGGCAGGAAACAAGCCGTCCACCACCGTCACGCTTGGGTAGGCTCTGACCTCCATAGGCATGTTGTCCTTTAGGGAGGAACAAGAGTCTCGTGACAGATCGTACGAGATGCGGACGATGATTGGGAAGAGCCGAACACCTGTACGATTCAGGCGTAGAGGGCAACTTGCGACTCGCCCTCAGGCCATCCGGCCTACCGCTGTGAGCGTCGTCGCAGGGCGACAACCGCCGGCCTCAGGACTCGTCCACGACCTCCCCCGTCCGGGATCAACGGCCCGCACGTTCAGCAACGACGACGCGAATGCGGTTGTTCGGACTGGTGACGGCTCGTACACTGACCCAGCACAGCCAAGCTGGAGGCTATTGATGTCCGCTGAGCCCGTCGGTGAGTCGACCGGAGAGATCCGCCCGCTCAGGATCTCCCCAGAGCTTGCTCGCGAGCTCCTCCGCGTCCTGCGAGAGGAGGACCTTGAGCTGCCAGAAGACAGCACGGTCCTCGCGGTCATCGTCGAGCCACATCACGCTATGCAACCCGCATCCCCCCAACGGCCCGAGGACGGCATCGAAGGCCTCATCGGGGTCCTGGGTGACCTCGACGCCCCGGCAGACGCTTCCGAGCGCGTCGACGAGTACGTCTACGGCCAGCGGTGATCGTCGACACCGGCGTGCTCTATGCGGCGATGGCGCCACGCGACCGCAACCACGCCACCTGCGCCAAGCTGCTGCGAACCACTCGCGAGCTGCTGTTGCCCGCGCCGGTGCTGGTTGAGCTGGACTACTTCCTCACGGAACTGACCAGCAGCCATCGCGCGTTCGACGAGGTGCTGCGCAGGATCGAGAACGGTGTCTTCACCGTCTTGGACCTGGCGCCAGTTGACTACCCACGGGTGCGGGAGCTGTGTACGCAGTACGGCGATTGGCCGCTCGGGTTCGTTGACGCTGCGGTAGTCGCGCTGGCCGAGCGGGAACGACAGACTCGCATCGCAACGCTCGACCGTCGCCACTTTGGCGCGATCAAGCCGCGGCACATCGCGGCGTTCGAGTTACTCCCGTAGACCGCGGACCCGCCGGACGCGAGACGTAAGGCGCCGGACAACCCTGTGACGGAACCCTCAGATGGTCAGCGGATGCCAGCGGCGCTGTTGCGGCGACTTGATCGCACGAGCCCAGAGCCATCCGGCAAGATGCCGGTTTTGTCCTGGCCAAGGTGCTCGCCTACTCCAGCAACCAGGAGCATGAGGACCTGCTGGCGTGGCTGGGGCTGGACAAGGCAGGCGACTTCGACCCCCACCGGTTCGACATCGACCAGGCCAACCGGCTGCTGGCCGCCATGGGAGCCCGGCGGGTGCGCCGATGATCCAGCGCGCGCCTATCTGTGTGGACGGCCCGCCCGGCGCGGGCAAGACCGCCTTCGTCGAGCGGCTGGTGGCCGGCCGCAGGCACTGGGTGCTTGCCGTGCGCTGCCGACGCGACCCCACCCTGCGCCGCTCGCGGGAGGCCTGCCCAACACGACACCCGGAGCTGGGGCGCTACCGCGCCGCCGGTGCAAGCGCGGCCGGGCTGTTCACCTTCCCGCCGGGCGATCTGGCCGCCGACGACTTCTACACCACCCGGCTGATGGAAGACCC
>WNGA01004689.1_pt1 | contig 25048 bp, 22 predicted proteins | sample 5400061 | NCBI WGS metagenome assembly WNGA01 (sample SAMN13153366, study PRJNA577476) | soil metagenome | isolation source: 100 cm soil or saprolite under grassland replicate 2 | place: USA:California | collected 2016-06-15 | reverse complement strand
TCGGAACGAACATCGCCTCGTCCATCCCGTGGATTGGCGCGAGCGTGCGCGAGCTTCTCATCGGCGGACGAGCGATTGAGCAGGCCACGCTCATTCGCTTTTACGTGTTGCACATCATCCTGCTGCCGGGCGTGCTGGGCGCCCTTTTCGTCTATCACATGTGGCGCGTGCGGAAGGACGGCGGCCTCGCGCGCGCGGATCGCGACACCATCCTCGACACGCCACGTCCGTCGGCGCCGGTCGCCAGCAAGACGTACACGCTGCTCGGCGTGGCGCGCGGACAATCGCCAGTGATACGCGCGTCCACGCTCAGCGCCCCTGCGTCGACGGTCAACGCAGTTCCGGATCTGGTGCGCCGCACCGCAATCGCCGTGCTCGCCACGATCGCAGCGGTGAGCATCATGGCCGTCTTCATCGCTTCGCCGCTCGAGGAACCGGCGAATCCGCTGGTGACGCCGAATCCGGCGAAGGCGCCTTGGTATTTCCTGTGGCTGCAGGAGATTGTCACCGACACGACCATTCATCTCGGGCCGGTCACGATCAATGGCGCGTTTATCGGCGGCGTCGTGCTGCCAGGCATTCTGATCGCGCTCCTTACCGCGTGGCCGTGGCTCGATCGCACCGGCATCGCGAGCGCGGGCATCTGGCTTCCGAAGGAGCGTCGTGTCCAGAACCTCGTGTTCGTTGCGATCACGCTCCTCATTCTGGCGTTCACCTTCATCGGCATGTATTTGCGTGGCCCGTACTGGCACTTCTACTGGCCGTGGGAAGCATGGCCGGACATTCCATCGAGGATTTGACGTGGAGCGGCGCACCAACTCGCCCTATCCGTCCGTCGATCGCACGATCCTCGCGATCATCGGTCTGGTGCTCGTCGCGGGCACAGGCCTGTTCATGTACAGCGACCGCGCGCACGACTGGCCCTACTACCAGTACGTCTTTCGCCAGCAGGTCGCGGAGAAATTCGGCGCCGAAAAAGCCGCCGATGTCCCAAGCGGCCTCCAACAGGTCTGGATTGAGGATCTCGGCCGCGCCGACCGGTGCACGACGTGCCATCAAGCGGTGACGTGGAAAGGATTCGAGACTGCGGAGCATCCCTATCGGACCCACCCGCCCGAACCGCTGAAGAAGCACCCGATTGAGAAGTTCGGCTGCACCGCGTGCCACGGCGGACAGGGATGGGCGGTCGATACGTGGGCCGCACACGGCGAAGTCGCGCACTGGGAGGAGCCGCTCCTGAGCCGCACGCTCGGCGAAAGTTACACGCTGGCGACCGACAAGAACGCGCTGCTGCAAATGAACTGCAACCATTGCCATCGCTACGACCGGCAGACCGCCGGCGCGTCGGCAATCAACACGGCCAAGCAACTCGTGCAGGAGAAGGGCTGCCGCGCGTGTCATGTCATCAACGGCTACGGCGGCACGATTGGACCCGACCTGAGCGAGGAAGGCGAGAAAGCGCCGGAACAATACGATTTCAGCCGGTTGTCGGGCCAGCACACGTCATTTGCGTGGCACGTTGCGCATTTCAAAGATCCGCGGTCAGCCAAATCCGACACCGTCATGCCGAATTTCAACTTGACTACGGCCCAGGCGCAGGCGCTCAGCATGCTCGTTCTCTCGTGGCGCCGCGAAGTCGTGCCCGCCTCGTATCTGGCGGGCGCGCCGCGCACCGATACCCGCACGCCCGAGGAGCTGAAGGCCGAAGCTGACATGAAGTCAGGGCCGGGCGCCTGGTTTGTGCAGACCGGCTGCTTCGTTTGTCATTCGATTTCGGCGCTCGGCGTCAAGAGTCCGGCGCAGATCGGCCCCGATCTTTCAATCGCTGTAGAGGACGTGCAGAAGCGGTTCGGCCGGACCATAGACGATTTCCTGCAGAGCCCGACGGGCACCATGTCGGTCGTCCTCTCCCGGCAGATCGTACTCACGCCCGAGCAGAAGGCGACCGCCGTCCAGAAGTTGCGCGAAGCCTTTAACGCGTATCAGCAGCAGCGCTCGGCTGCCACCGGCCCGGAGACCCACTAGGAGGCATCATCATGACCGTTCACAGGCACCGGCTCGTGTGGGCCAGCCCGCTTGTCCTCGCGATGCTCGCGCTCGTCGCCACTCAGTGCGCACCGCGCGCGCCGCAGCAACGCCGAGCCGCGGCAGGTGCGACATCGGACATCGCACAAGCAGCGCAGAAGGTGTACGTCGCGCCAGGCGACCTCGACCCGTACTACATGTTTTCGTCCGGCGGGCACTCGGGCAACGTGTACGTCTATGGGATCCCGTCGATGCGCCACCTCGTGACCATCCCGGTCTTCACGCCGTATCCAGCGACGGGTTACGGATTCGATGACGACACGAAGAAAATGCTTGGGGACCTCACGTGGGGCGACGCCCATCATCCCGCGCTGTCAGAGACAAAAGGCGAATACGACGGCCGCTGGCTCTTCATCAACGAGATGAACGGCCGCATCGCGCGCATCGACCTTCGCGATTTCAAGACGAAGCAGATCCTCGGCCCCGTGCCGAACCTTCACGGCAATCACGCCTCCTCGTTCGTCACGCCGAACACCGAGTACGCAATGATGGCGACCCGCTTCTCCCGCCCCGTGCCGCAGCGGCCGGTGGGCGTCGACAAGTACGCCACTGAATACAAAGGCATCATCGCTGGGGTGAAGATCAACCCAACGAGCGGCGAGATGACGCTCGCTTGGGAGATCCTCATGCCGCCCTTTGATTACGACCTGGGCGATGCCGGCAAGCTCGTGTCGGACGGCTGGATGTTCTTTAGCTCGTACAACACCGAGCGCGCCACGGGAAAGCTCGAAGTCACCGCCTCGCAGCGCGATCGCGATTACATCGCGGCCGTTGATTGGCGAGCCGCCGAAAAGGCCATCGCCGACGGGAAAGGCGACGTCATCGACGGCGTCAAGGTGATCGATCCGGCGAAGGTCGCGGGCATTGTGTATCTCATGCCGTGCGGCAAGTCTCCTCACGGCGTCGATGTCTCGCCCGACGGCAAGTACATCGTCGGATCCGGCAAGCTCCAGGGCGTCACCACGGTCTTCAACTTCGAGAAGATCCAGACGGCCATTCGCAATCGCGATTTTCTCGACGACGAGGACGCGATTCCTGTTCTCAAATACGAGTCGATCAAGGATGCGGAGGTCCCCGTCGGCCTGGGACCACTCCATACGCAGTTTGGTCCGGACGGCATGGCGTACACCTCGCTGTTCGTCGACAGCGCCATCGCCAAGTGGAAGCTCGGGACGTGGGAAGTCATCGACAAAGTGCCGATGTCGTACTCGATCGGCCATCTCGCGGCGGCAGAGGGCGACACGGTGAGCCCCGACGGCACCTGGCTCGTCGGCCTCAACAAGCTCTCGCATGGCCGGCACCTGTCCGTCGGCCCGTCACAGCCCGAATCATCGCAACTGCTCGATATCACCGAGGAGAAGATGAAGCTCGTGTACGACGCGTTTACCGAGCCTGAGCCTCACTACGCGCAGATCATCAAGGCGGACAAGATCAAACCCATCGAGGTGTACCCCAAGGAAGAGAACAAACATCCGCTCGCGGTTTGGGACATCAAGGATGCCGGTGTCACGCGGCAAGGAAAAAAGGTGCTGGTCAAGATGGTCGCGGTGCGATCGACGTTGACGCCGACAGACTTCGAAGCGAACGAAGGTGACGAGGTCACGGTCGCCATCACCAACATCGAGCAGACGACCGACGAGCTCCACGGCTTCGGTCTGCTCGATTACAACATCAATCTCGTGGTCGATCCCGGCGAGACAAAGACCGTGACGTTCACGGCAAAGAAGAAAGGCGTTTTTGCCTACTACTGCACGAACTTCTGCTCGGCCCTGCACCAGGAGATGCAAGGCTACTTCATCGTCAAGTAGCGATCGCTCAGGGAGGTCGCGATGAGGGTCTTTCTCGCCCGCGCAAACCGGTTCATGGATGAACCGCTGGACCTCGGCCCGCGGCTGCTCATGGCGGTCGCGGCGGCGTGTCTCGTCGCGACGTTCTTTCTTCCGCTCTGGAACCTGACGATGTTCGCGCCGCAGTATCCCGGCGGATTGCGGCTCGACATCTACTCATACGCGTTGCATGGAGGCAACAACGGGCAGGACATCAAGGAGATTAACGTGCTGAACCATTACATCGGCATGCACGATCTCGCGGAGGCCGACTTCACTGAGTTCAAGTGGATGCCGTTCTTCGTCGGCGCGCTGGCGCTGCTGATTCTGCGCTCGGTCGTCCACGGCAAGGTTGCGTCGCTCGTCGATGTCACCGTGCTGTTCACGTACTTCGGCCTCTTTTCCCTCTGGTCGTTCGCGTACAAGCTCTATCGATACGGGCACGACCTGGCGCCGACGGCGGCTGTCAAGGTACCGGCGTTCATGCCTCCCGTGTTCGGCTACCGGCAGATCGCGAACTTCGAGGTCTACTCGTATCCGCAAGGCGCGTCGTATGCGATGGCGATTGCGCTCGCGCTTCTCGGCGCGGCATTCGTCATCGCCTGGCGTCAGATCGCTCGCGAGCGGACGCAGGCGCTCGCCGCATGAGCGGCGCCAGCCTGTTGATCGTTGCGGCGCTGGCTCAGGCCGCCGATCAGGCCGTGCCGATGGTGACACGGGCCGGCGCAGTCGAGGGACGTCCGCTGCCGGAGCATACGTCACCCGTTCAGGCGCTCATCGATGCGGCGAAACCCGGAGACCACGTTGTGGTTCCCGCCGGGACGTACGGGGGCGATCTGATCATCGACAGAGCCATCACACTCGACGGACGAGGCCGCGTGCGGCTTGTCGGGTCGGGGACCGGCAGCGTCGTGCGCGTGCGTGCGGCGGGAGCAGCGGTCATCGGCGTCGAAATTGACGGGCAGGGCGGCGGCGATCTCGGACGCGATTCGGCAGGCATTCACGTCTCTGCGCCGCGTGTGCATATCGCGGACTGCCGAATTGTTCGGACGCTGTTTGGCATCTACCTTCGCGCGGCTGACGGGGCCGCTGTCGACCGCTGCGTCATCGAAGGCATGCCCGGCCGGCCGCCCGGCGAAATCGGATCCGGCATTCATCTCTGGAACACCACCGGCTTTACCCTGACTGGCAACGACATCGTCGCGACTCGCGACGGCATTTACATCCAGTCTTCGACGCACGGTTTTGTGCGCGGCAACCGGGCGCGGGATCTGCGCTACGGCCTGCATTACATGTTTTCCGACGACAACGTGTTCGAGGACAACACGTTCGAAACGAGCGCCGCCGGAAGCGCCGTGATGAACTCACGCCGCGTCACGTTCCGACGCAACCGTCTGCTGCGCAACCGCGGGTTTGCATCCGTCGGACTGCTGCTCAAATCATGCGAGGACGTGCTCGCCGAAGACAACCTGATCGTAGACAACGCTCGCGGCCTGTTTCTCGAGGACATATATCGCAGTCGGTTTCAGCGCAACGTGATTGCAATGTCGGACCAGGCGATCGTGTTGTACGACTCGAGCCAGAGGAACACCTTCGAAGGCAACGCCTTCGTCGCGAATTTCACGCCGCTCGTGCTCGTGGGTCGTCGGACGGATACGCGGTTCGACGGTAACTACTGGTCGGATCACAACGTACCGGATCTGGACGGCGATGGCTTCGCGGACAGACCGTACAGGCTAGCCAACGTCTTCGATCACCTCCGGGGCAATCTTACCGCCGCGGATCTCTTTGCCCGCGGGCTCGCCGCATCAGCCCTTGGCGCCGCGGAGCGGGCCTTTCCCGTCTTGGATCTGGTGCCCGTCGTCGACAGCCATCCCTTGGCGCGCTTGCCCCGTCTGTCGGCGATTCCTTCGGCGCCGCAGCGCGATGACCGTCGGCCGGCCAGTACGACGCTGCCCGCGCTATCGCTGCTTCTGGCCGGTGCTCTCACACTTGTCGCAGGCGCGCGGCGAATTGGAGGCGGCGCGTGATCGAGTACGCCGACTTCACGAAGGACTACGACGGACATCGCGCCGTCGATTCGCTATCGCTGCAGCTGCCTCGAGGTACCGTTGTGGCGCTGCTCGGGCCGAACGGATCCGGCAAGACGACAACGATCAAAGCCGCGGCGGGATTGCTGCGGCCGACCGCTGGGACCGTCCGGGTTGGCGAGCCTGGGCTCGACCCTCTGGACCCTGAGGCGCGGCGCCGCTGCTCGTTCTTGCCGCAACGGGTCTCGTTTCCTGACGCGCTGAGTGGACGCGAGATCGTGGAATTCTACCGACGGCTCCGCGGCGCCGATGCCGAGGCGACCGAACGCGTGCTGAAATTCTCGGCGCTAAACGGCTCGAGCGGGCGCGCCGTACGAACCTATTCCGGCGGGATGCTGCAGCGCCTGGGATTGGCGGTCGCGATGTTGCCGAAGGCGGACATTCTCCTGCTCGACGAGCCAACCGCTGCACTCGATGCCGACGGCTTATGCGCGCTCTATGAATTGATCGACGAACGGCGTCGAGCGGGTGCGTCGATCCTCTTCAGCTCGCATCAGCTCGGCGACATCGAACGCCTTGCCGATCACGTGGCCGTGTTGGCGGAGGGGCGGATGGTGGCGTGGGTCAGCGAATGCGAGCTTGCCCGGCATCTCGCGGATCGCGGCGTGATGCGCGTTCGATTGCGCGCGCACGTGCCGGGCGTGCTCGAACGGATCAAACAAGTCGCGCCGGATGCGAGCTGGTTTCACGACGAGCTGATCGTGCCAGGCCCCGCGGCAGGCCGGCCGTTGGCGCTCGATTCGATTCGCGAAGCAGGCGGCGAGATTTCCGGGCTGACAGCAGAGGACGGCCGACTCGACGATCTTTATCGCGAGCTTCTGGAGGCGCGGCAATGAGGGCGTGGCCGCTCCTCGCGGTTCTCGTTGTTGCGTGCAGCGCGCGATCGGCGGCGCCGGTTGCCATCGACACCGCGAACGACGCGTGCCGCCAGTGCCGGATGATTGTCTCCGATGCCCGACTGGGAGGCCAGGTGATCGCGCCCGCGGAGGAGCCGTGGATATTCGACGACATCGGCTGTCTGCGTGCCTATCTGGCGGCGCATCCCGCGCCGCCCGGCTCCAGCATCTACGTGGCCGATCATCGGACCGGTACGTGGATTGCCGCTGATGAGGCTGTTTATACGCGCGTCAGGAACATCGCGACGCCGATGGGCTCGGGCATCATCGCTCATGCGGACGGCGAATCGAAAGATGCAGATCCCGCCGCGCGCGAGGGACTCGAACTCGCGCTCGCATGGAACACGCCGCGATGAAACAGATGCTGCTTTGCGCGCGCTACGAACTGGTGCTCGCCGTGCGATCGCGGTGGCTCCAGGCGTTTGGCGTCGTGTTTGCGCTGCTCGTCCTGCTGGTCGCAGGCTCCGGCTACATCCTGTCAGGCGGATATGGCTTGCAGGACTTCTCGCGCACCGCGGAATCGCTGGTGCAGCTCGTGGTGCTGCTGGTGCCGCTGACGGCGTTGACGTTTGGCGGCTTATCGCTCATCCCGGATCCGGGCGCGGCGGAACTGCTTTACGCGCAGCCTGTTTCCCGCGGTCGTATCCTGATCGGCCGCTTTCTGGGTCTATTGCTGGCGCTCAGCGCCGCTCAGGCGATCGGCTTCGGAGCCGCCGGCGTTGTTCTGGCACACGAGACCGGCACCATTGGAGCTGGCGCGTTTCTCGTGATCGTCGCATTGTCCTTTGTGCTGGGCGCAGTGTTTCTCTCAGTGGCTGCGCTGCTTGCGCAGACGCGTACGGGCGGCCGGGGGGCCGTGCTTGCCGCCGCGCTGGCCGTGTGGTTCGTCGCCGTGATCCTTTACGACCTGGCGGCACTTGGCGCGGCGTCGGTCCTGCACTCGGGCGCGGCCTCGCGCCTGCTGATGACGGCAGCACTCGTCAACCCGGTCGATTCCGCCAGGACCGCGGCGCTCATGGCCATCGAAGGCACGACGGCCTTCGGCGCCGCATCGCTCGCGCTGCTGCGGTTTACAGGGGGCGAAGCATCGACGTACGCGCTCAGCGTCAGCTCAATGCTGGTCTGGGCGTGCGTTCCGCTACTCCTCGCCGTGCGGCGCCTGCATCGCGCAGATCTGTGAGCCGTTTGTCGGCGCTCGGCTCATAAACACACAGCGGATCCGAGGCGAGCACATCGCCGGTCGCGGCAAAGGCACGCGACCGCGATCCACCACACACCGCTCGAAACCGGCAACGTCCGCAGCGTCCTGTCAGCGCATCCGGATCCCGCAGCCGCACGAATACCTCGTCGCTGCGGTAGACGTCGACGAGCGATGTGTTTCGCACATTGCCTCGTGGCATGGGCAGAAAGCCACTCGGGCAGATCTGGCCGATGTGATCGATGAAGACGAAGCCGTTGCCATCGTTTACGGCCCACGGCGCACGCAACTGGGGCCGCCGAAAGGTTCGAGGTTCGAAGGTTCGACAGTTCGAAGGTTCGCGGTTCAAAGGTTCGGTTTGTGAGAGTTCGACGGTCGAGAGTTCGACGTTCGACGGTGCGCGGTTCGAGAGTTCGGCGTGCGCTGGTTCGACGGGTGAGAGTTCGACGTTCGACGGTGCGCGGTTCGAGAGTTCGGCGTGCGCTGGTTAGACGGGCGAGAGTGCGACGTTCGACGGTTGGGAGTTTGACGGTTTGCAGATGAAGGCGTCACTGCCCGAGCGCTCGAAGATCGAACTTTGAACTTTCGAACCGTCGAACCCTGGAACCCTCGAACCGGTAGCGTGCTCCGCCTGCCACAGCACGCGCCGGAAGTGCGGAGCCTCCGTCGTCTTGATGCCGAACGGCACGCGAGTGGATAACTCCTGCAGCCACCGCAGTACGTCTTCGCATTCGCGGGGAGAAATCTGATCGAGCGCGGCGCCGCGCCCCGTCTGGATCAGGAAAAAGATCGCCCAGAGGGTCAGTGGAAACTCGCTTACGCGATCGGCCATCGCGCGAAGAGTCGGCAGTGTCAGGCCGCTTACCGTCGTGTTGATCTGGAGCGGCAGTCCCAGATCGATCACGGCCTCAATGATTTTCATCGTGTACATGAATGACCCGCGAACACGGCGGAAACGATCGTGGGTCTCGGGATCCGGGCCGTCGAGGCTGACCGCGACGCGTCGAAGGCCCGCGGCTTTGAGCTCCTGGAGCCGCTTTCGCGTGGCAGCGCCAGTGCCGCTCGGCGTGAGCGCGACGCTCAGACCCGCGGCCGATGCGTAGTGAACGACCTCGGCGAGATCCTTGCGCCACATCGGATCGCCGCCGGTGAGCACCAGTAGCGGGTGGGGGTTCCCGAAGTCTGCGATCTGATCGATGAGGTGAAACGCCTCGGTGGTCGAGAGCTCGCGCGGGTCGCGGCGTGCGATGGCATCGGCGCGGCAGTGCACGCACGCCAGCGCGCAGGCGCGCGTGACTTCCCAAATCACGATAAATGGCGCCCGGCTGAAGTCCGTTGGAAACCCTTGCGTTGAGACGCTGGCCGGCAAGGACACTGAATCCATGCCCGTATGATTGGCCCGCCGCCCCGCGATTCATATGACCGTCGTCATACCGCCGGCGCGGGACGGCGGGTAGCCTCGTATTGAAGCGAGGTTCCCGGTGGCTCGTGTGTATGACAAGCGCCCGCCCGAACAGACGGTCCTGACCCGCCGAACCGTGCAGGTGGCCTTTCTCCTGCTCAATGTTTGGATCGGCGTGCGTTTCTACGGGTGGGTCCGCTTTTTCGAAACGGGCGGTGATTCGCCGTACGTGCCCCGTCCCGCGGGCATCGAGGGGTGGCTGCCAATCGCGGCGCTCATGAACCTCAAATACTTCGTGCTAACGGGACTCATACCCACGGTGCACCCCGCCGGGATGTTTCTCCTCGTCGCATTCGTCACGATCTCGCTGATGTTTCGGAAGGCGTTCTGCAGCTGGTTGTGTCCCATCGGAACGCTGTCGGAGGCGCTGTGGCAAGGCGGCCGCGACCTGTTCCGGCGCAACTTCGCGTTGCCGCGGTGGGCCGATCTGCCACTCCGCAGTCTGAAATACATCCTGCTGGCGCTCTTCATGTGGGTCATCGCGCGGATGTCGGCCGGCGAGATCCGAGCGTTTCTCGACAGCCCGTACGGCCTCATCGCCGACGTGAAGATGCTCGACTTCTTCCGCGCTGCTGGCCGAACGACCATCATCGTCTGCTCGGCGCTCGTGATTCTGTCCGTCGTCACCAAGAACTTCTGGTGTCGTTATCTCTGCCCGTACGGTGCGCTGGTGGGTCTTGTGTCGGTTCTGAGTCCAATGCGAATCACGCGTGATTCCATCTCGTGCATCGACTGCGGCAGATGCACGAAGGCGTGCCCGTCGCTCATCCCCGTCGATCGACTGCAGACCGTGCGCACGCCTGAATGCAACGGCTGCTTGACGTGCGTCTCAGTGTGTCCTGTGAAGGATGCGCTCGAGATGCGCACGATCGCCCGACGCCGCAGAGTTCCCGCACCCCTGATTGCGACAGGTGTTGCGACGATCTTCTTTCTGGTCGTGGGCTACGCGCAAGCAATGGGTCACTGGCGCGGCGATGTGCCCGAGCACGTTGTCTTCGAGCTGATTCCAAACGCGGCGAGCTACGCCCACCCGCGTTGAAAAATGGCAACGGCACCATTCGCACTCCGCATCCGTGCGAGTTGTTTGGCCCTGATTGGCTCGAGTGGTCAGAAGGGCTCAAGTCGCAGCGGCCTCCTCGAGAGCCGAACGGTTCGTGATCACAAAGCCGTCCTTATCGGTTCGGATCACGTCTTCTTTCTGCCAGCGACTCATGATGCGAATCGCGGTTTCAATGGTGGTCCCTGTCAGGTCGGCAAGCTCCTGGCGTGCGAGCGGCATCGGCACGTACGTGCCGCCGCGTTCGGATCTGCCCATCTGATCCGCCAGCTTCAGAAAGAGGCGCGCGAACCGGACGTCGACGCGTGCGCCTGTCAGCTCGACGAGACGTCGCGTCAGTTCCGCGAGGCGGATCGTCAGGCTGGAGAGAAGCCCGCGCACGAGCGGGGGATGACGCTCGAGCAGTTGAAAGAAGTCCCGTTGCGCGATTGACAGACACTCGGTAGGTTCGAGCGCCACGGCCGACGCCGGCAGCGGCACGTTCTCGTAGACGGCGACCGCGCCGAGCGGGTCGCCCGCGCCGAAGATTTCGAGAATGATTTCCTTGCCCGCGGGTGTCGCCTTGAACACCTTCACGCGACCCTCCACGATCGTCAGAAACGCGTCGGGAGGATCTCCCTCAGCGAAGATCAACTCTCCGCGAGCGAATTGCCGCAGACGGGACACCTCCGCGATCCGCGCTCGATCGGGTGGGCCCACGCGGCGAAACAGTGGGTTCTTGCGAAGCACGTCGTCTGGCGGTGGTGGCATATCAGCAGCGCCGGTCGTCCTGCGCCAGGGATATGACGACGATCATACCCATCGGTCGCGCGAAATGTTGTAGTCATCACATGACGACTTCTTCTACGCTCGCTGAACTGGCCACCACTCACCCGGCGGCGTCGCGCGTGTTCCAGCGATATCGCCTGGACTACTGCTGCGGCGGACGCCAACCACTCGACGACGTCTGCAATGCCAAAGGCATCGACCCGAAGACAATCGTCGAAGCCATCGAAGCCGAGGAAACTGCGGTCGATCTGCCTCGCTGGGACAATGCGCCGCTTTCCAGCCTCATCAACCTGATCGTGAGCCGCTATCACGCAGCGCTCCGCAGCGAACTGCCGGCGCTCATCGCGCTCGCCGATCGAGTGGAGACACGTCATGCGACGAAGGCGAGCTGTCCTCACGGGCTGCGCGCGCATCTCGACGCTGTGCTTGTCTCGGTGGCCGAACATCTGGAAAAAGAGGAGACCGTGCTCTTTCCGCTGATTCTCTCCGGCCACGGGTACATGGCGGCCGGCCCCGTACGTGTGATGCAGCACGAGCACGAAGATCACGGCCGCAATCTCGCACGCATCCGCGAGCTCACGAACAATCTCGTGCCGCCTGCGGAGGCATGCGCGACGTGGCGCGCGCTGTATCTACGGCTCGAAGCACTTGAAAACGAGCTGATGGATCACATTCATCTGGAGAACAACGTGCTGTTCCCGCGGGCGTTGCGAGACGAAGGCGCCGAGTAAACGCGCACCGCTCTGAGCGGCACGATGCGTGCGCTGGCGACGTCGATCGTGCTGAGCGGCTATGATGGCGGACCTACGGTGGCATACGCGAGGTGCGCGCGGCATTGGCACATGTGAACGGCCTTTCGACCGCCGAGGCCACCGAACGACTGTCGCGAACCGGACCCAACGCGCTGCCCGAACGCCGTCCAGAGCCTCTCTGGCGTCGCTTCGTGCGTCAGTTCGACAGCCCGCTGATTTTCATTCTGCTGTTTGCGCTCGCATTTGACCTCGGCCTCTGGCTGTACGAAGGCGCGCACGGGTGGCCGATAGAGGCGAGTGCCATTGGCTTGATCCTCTTTTTCAACGCAGCACTAGGTCTGTACCAGGAGCAGCGGTCCGAAGCCGCATTGGCTCGATTGAAGGCCCTGGCTGGCGCCCAGGCGTGGGTGCTCCGTGACGGTGAGCTCGTGTCCGGCTCCCAACGCAGGCACTGGTCCCTGGCGATAGCGTGCGCCTCGAAGCAGGCGACCGCATTCCAGCAGACGGAACGCTCCAGGACGCGCGCGGTGCCATGCTCGATGAGTCGATTCTCACCGGCGAGTCCGTTCCAGTCGACAAAGGATACGGCGACGAGGCGTTCAGCGGGACCTTACTGGTTCGTGGCAAGACCTTCCTTGAAGTGACGCGGACTGATGCGCTCAGTGCGTCGGCCGCTGCGAGCTATCGAACGAGGATCGTGAATCGTGGAGCGACAAAGCGACAGCGTACGCGCGAGAAGGTTTTCGCGTGCTCGCAGTGGCGTCGAGCGCCGGTGACGCGGAGGACGGCCTGTCACTGCTTGGCCTTGTCTTGTTCTGGGATCCGCCGCGCCCCGAGGTGCCTGGCGCTCTACGCAAGGCGCTGGAGGCGGGCATCCGGGTCGTCATGATTACTGGCGATCATCCGGCCACGGCACTCGCCCTGGCGCATCAGATAGGGATTCCAGGGGTGCGGGTCCTCACCGGTGAAGACCTTCACGACTACCAGGGAGAGACGCGCCTGGAAGCGCTCGGGGAAGTGAACGTGTTTGCGCGTGTACAGCCGGAGCAGAAGCTGCAGCTCGTTGAAGCGCTGCCCGTTCGTTAGTTCCGTGTCGAGATAATCCGCAACGACTGTGGGATTCTCGGCGCCCGATCCGCGGAATGGCGTCGACCTGTCGCTACTCGCGGCGCGTTCTCTGAGTGTCGGCTTCACTCCATCGCTCGGTCTGCGCGTTCAACTCCAGCAGCGAACGGTGCCGATGGACGCCATCGGCGCAAACAACTTCATTTGAGGAAGATCCGTCGATAGCCGCCGGCCACCAAAGCGGACGCATCGGCAAGCACGCGAGGCAGGTGCAGGCCGCCCGGATAGGCGAGATAGCGCGGATGCCACACGGGATCGAACTTTTCTTTGTAGGCTCTGAGACCCTGGAACTTGTACACTGCCTCGCCGTGCTCGTAGAGAAACGACGCGAGCCGATGCCACAACGGCGCCACCGGTGAGCTCTCGAATCCCGAGAGTGGCGCCATGCCGAGCGAGAACCATCGATAGCCCTGCTCTTTGGCCCAGAGCATCAGGCGCACGAACAAGCCATCCATGACGTCTTTCGGCGCGTCGCTGTGGAAGCGCATCAGATCCAGCGACGCCTCCACCTTCTCGGGTCCGGGCCACAGGTTCGCGAAAGCGACAATGCGGCCGCATTGCTCGATGACTGCGACAGGAAAACGCGCGAGATACTCCGGGTCGAAGAAGCCGAGCGAGAAGCCTTTCTCGCCTCCGGCCCGCTGTGCGAGCCAGTCGTCGGAAATCGCCCGCAACTGATCGATCACACTGGCAACCTGTTCAGAGGGAACGATCCGAAACGCGGCGTGTTCCTTCTCGAGCCGATTTGCGGCGTAGCGATGCTTCTTTCCGCGGCTTCCGTCGATGGTGAATGTGCTGAGGTCCACCTTGGCGAGCTCACCGAGCTTGACAAACGTCAATCCCATATCTGCATACAGGTGGAGCTGCGCGGTTGAGATTTCGTAGAACACCGGCACACCCGCGAAATCGTCGCAACGCTCCAGGAACAAGCGAATCAAGGGCCCGATCTCCTCAGGGGGACCCACTGGATCGCCGAGCGCGATCCAACTCCGCCCCTGCACGCCGTACATCACGAACGCGGACTTCCGATCGTTGAACAGCAGCGACTTGTCACGGAGGTAGACCAGATACGGCAGCGTCGAAGTCTGTCGAGCGATGACCGCTCCCGCCGCATCGAGATCATCGTCGGACGGCGGTGGCGCCTCGTGATGCGCCGGCCCCATGAGCCGCGCAAACGCGAACAACACCAGCGCGATCGCCGAGCCGACAAACGCGCGCAGCGTGCGCGACGCTTCGCCGGTCAGCTCGAACTGCCACCACAGCTCGTTCGAGTACTGCACTTGCTTGAACGCGAAGAACCCCAGCCAGATCGATGCGACGACCGCGCCGGCAATCGCCACGATCCACGTCGGGGTGAAGCGGGTTTCGAACAGAGCGGCACGACGATCGAATGCCGGACGAGCACGCCAGAGAACGAGCAGCACGGCGGAGAGGATGGCCGCTTCCTCGACGTCCGCACCTTTGAGAAGCGATGCGCCAATTCCGATGACGAGCGCGGCGCTGGTGAACACGTACGCGGCATCCAGGCGCCGCGCCAGTCCTTGCGACAGCACGAGCAGCGCCGTGCCGACGACGCTCCCGATGAAATGTGATGCTTCGATGACGCCGAGCGGAAACACTCTGTCGAGCAGCCGCAATCTGCCCGCCGCCGCTGGCGTGGCGCCCGAGAACAGCAGCACAACGCCCGAAAGGAATGTGAAGGCCGCCAGCACTCGCGGCGTGAGCTGTTCGGTGAGCGATCCGAGAATCGCACCGATTTGAGCCGCATGCGAACGCCGCTGATGGAGTTCATCCGCAACGAGAAACAACAGCGCGATCGCAAGGGGCAACAGGTAATAGACGGCTCGATAAGCGATCAGCGCCGGCAGGAGCGTCGTGGACGCGATGAACGGCTTCAACAGAAGCACCATCGTGCCCTCGAACACTCCTATACCGCCGGGAACATGGCTGGCGAGACCAAGCAACTGCGCGGCGAGGAATGCGCCGATCACCGCGAAGAAGGGCACGCTTCCCGGCGGCAGCAGTGCGTAGAGCACGCACCCGGCCAACGTCCAGTCGATGGCGGACACGACGAGTTGCGCCACGGCGATCGGTGGCGACGGCAGCAGCAACTCGACTCCGCGGATCCGCAGCGGACCGAGTCGAAAGCACGCCGCCGCAACGTACCCGACGCTGACAACCATCAGCGTCACACCAAGCGGCGCAACGATTTCCGGCACCGGGAGCCCCAGCTCGGTCGGCAAGCGGCTGATCGCCAGACTCAGACCGCCGATCAGCAGCAGTCCCAGCCAGAAGGTCACGACGTACGAGAAGACGATCCGGGACAGCTCCTGCGCCGTCACGCCCCAGCGCGTATAGAACCGGTATCGCACCGACGCGCCGGACAACATCGCGAAGCCGACGTTGTTTGAAATCGCATATGCCAGGAGTGAGGCCGTGACGATCCGCTGCCACGCCAGTCGTTTGCCGATATATGCGAACGCCAGAAAGTCATACCCGGTGAGGACGGCGTAGTTCAGTGCGGTCAAAGCAATCGCTGCGGCGAGGCGCCATGGCGGGGTGTTGAACAGATCGGTCATCAGCCCATGCCACGTGACGGCACGGAGCTCGGTTCGCAGCACCTCCAGGGCCGCGAGGAACAAGACGAGCGCGATGAGCGGCGGCAGGATCGCGCGAAGACGTTCGGACACGCGCGTCAGCGGGGAGCGTTTTCGCGCACCCACGCGATGGCTTCGAGGAGCCGCCGATCGAATTCGGGCAGATTGTCGCTGAATCGATGATTCGACGCCTTCACAATCCACAACCGCTTCGGCTGATTGGCCGCCTGCAGCACCTTTTCGACTTCGGCGGACGCGACGAATTCGTCATTGGTCGAGTGGATGGCGGCAAGCGGGACCGGAGCAACGCGGCCGACAATGGCTGCCGCGCTGAACGCAGGTTCGTTTGGTACGCGGTGTGTGAGGTAGATCACCGCGTCCTTCCATCGCCACCCGAGCTCGTTCAAGTCGGGTAATCCGAGCCCGATCACGCCGGCGATATCTACCTTCGTTTGCGGGTCCGTCGCGGCGAGCACCGACAGTCCAGCGCCTTCCGAGACGCCGATCAGAATCGCCTTCCTGCCGGTCGCTGTTCTGGCGACTTCCGTCAGCACGCGGTAGTCACCGGGCTCGTCCTCCGTCCGCAGGGTCGCACCTGGCGTCGTGAAGCTTTCGAGGTAGCGCCTCACGTCGAATCCGATCACGAAGTACCCCTGCTGACTCAAAAACTCCGCGACATGTGGTCCGAGGTGGATCCAGCCTCCGTCGCCGCTCGAGACGATCACCGGCGCGCCTTGCGGAGTGCCGTAGGTGTACAGCGTTTGTTCGTGGCCGCGAATCGCAACCGTCTGGCGCGACTGTGCCAACCCCCTCGGGGTCGTCATCAATCCGAGCAGCGTCAGCAGGATGAGGCATTTGCCGTAAACCATTTGCATCCCTGGTGCAGCGTGCCGCCACATCGCGGCCGCCTCCTGAGCTCACTTCTGATGGTATGACGATGCGGGTCGGATGGATGGACTTTACCTGAACGGATTACAGCCGACCCGGGTTTCTCCGTGCGTCTCGACGCGCGCGAACAGGGCGGTTGGGATGATTCAGTTCCGACTGCGAAGGCTTAAACCGGCGCTCTCTCCCGCCGGGTCTCCGACGCGAGCTCGCCAAGCGTGATGGGCACAGCAATTTTCAGGAGGAAGGTGAACACGAGGAAACCGGTCGCGAAGACGCCGGCCGCTACGCGCAGCTCCGTCGACGTGGGCACGTATTCGTAGATTTCGCCAAGCGTATCCGGCGTGAATCCGGGGATGATGAGCCCCATCCCTTTTTCGATGTAGCAACCTGCGTAGGTCGCAATGCACCCGACGTTGAGCAGAACGGCATTGCGCCGCGCGGCGGGCCAGATGAACAGGACGAAGGCGCTCAGGTTCAGCCCCAGCGCTGTCCACGCATACGGCACCAGCCTGTCATGACCGTTCAAGCCTTCCCACCAGTATCGGGTGAACAGCAGATGCTGCGTGTTCGAGTAGTACTCCTTGAAGACTTCAGCGCCGTGGAGGAAAAGGTTCAGGAACATCGCATACGCCATGAGCTCGGCGATCTTCCAAATCGCTTGATCCTGAATCTCGAACCGCGTCAGCCGCCGCAGGAGCTGCAACACGATGAGAAGAATGGCTGGTCCCGAGCAGAATGCGGACGCGAGGAATTGCGGCGCGAGGATCGACGAGTTCCAGTAGGGGCGTGCCGCAAGGCCGTTGTACAGAAACGCTGTGACGGTATGGATGCCGACAGCCATCGGAATCGACAGCAACACGAGAGGGACGACAAAACGTTTCACGTAGTGGCGGCCGGTGTACGCTCGATAAAGGATGTGCGTGACGACGATGAAGTTGACCGCGAAGTAGCAATTCAGCACGAGGACGTCCCACGCCAGAATCGATCGCGGGAAGTTCAGGTGCCCGATCCCAGGTATCAGATGCCACACGCGATCGGGACGTCCAATGTCGATCAGCACGAACATGCTGCACATCACGAGCGCGCTGATGGCCAGGAGCTCGCCGAAAATCACAATCTCCCGAATCGGTCCCCAGTCATACACGTAGGCGGGCACGACGAGCACCACCGCGGCGGCGGCGACGCCGACGAGAAACGTGAAGTTGCCGATGTAGAAGCCCCAGCTCACTTGGTCGCGCATTCCGGTGAGGATCAGGCCCGACGACATCTGCTCCGCGTACGCCGCGACACCCGAGGTCATGAACACCAGCAGCAGCGCAAGCCAGGCCCAATACAACCGGTTGCCGTGCGCCACCGTGCGTGCGGCGGCCCTCAGGAAGTTCACCACTCCGCGAAGCGTTGACATTCCTGGCCTCACGTTCCGTAGAAGTAGAAGAACTTCGGCATCGTGTTGAGCTCTTCTTTGAGGATGAGCACGCGCTTGTGCTCGATGATGTACCGGATCTCGCTCTCGGGGTCGAGCAGGTTGCCGAACTTGCGCGCGCCCACCGGACACGCCTCCACGCACGCGGGGTAGCGTCCATTGCGCACGCGTTGAATGCAGAAGGTGCACTTCTCGACGACGCCCTTCTTGCGCGGACGGTTGCCAAGATAGTGCGTGCTCGTGTTGATCTCTTCAACCGGCACCGACGGCTCGCCCCAGTTGAAGTGCCGCGCGCCGTACGGACACGCCGCCATGCAGCAGCGGCATCCGATGCACCAGTCGTAATCGATGACGACGATGCCGTCCGGCTCGATCCATGTCGCGCCGGTTGGGCACACCTTGGTGCAGGGCGCATTGCGACAGTGCTGACACGCCACGGGCACGTAGAAGCGGCCCTCTTCTGGAACGGTTTCCGGATTGTAGTACGCGTCGGCGTCGGTGAAATCGACGCCGCGCTCCTTGTCCATCGAAAGCACGCGAATCCAGTGAATCTGCGGATCGCGCGACTGATTGTTTTCTGCGACGCACGCGTACACGCAGCGGCGGCAGCCGACGCAGCGTGAGATGTCGAGCGCCTGCGCAAACAGGACGCCTTCCATCGGCGGAGTGTCGCCGACGGTCACGTGCTTGCCGTACTTCGCGCTGTATTCGCGCTCCATTTCGTCGATCACCGTGCGAAGGCGCGCGCGCGGCACCTCGTACAGCCGCTGGGGACCGCAGGCGGTCATCAGAAAGCCCGCCGCTGCCGCCGCGGTGCAGGAGGCAAACTGGCGGCGGCTGACAGCGGCGGGCGTCTTCGTGCGGTTCTCCACCATGCCTCCTGATGGTTCAGTGTCCCGGCCGCATGGGCGGCTTCGGCGCCGGTTTCGGTGCGAGCGCTTTGAAACGTGGCTGGTGCGGGTTATGGCAATGCGGACAGAGCAGATAGCTCTTATGCCCGTTCCACTCGCCGGTGCGGCGTCCGTGGACGCCGGCCTGCCAGTCGCGATACTTCTCGCCGTGGCACTGGCCACACACGCGATACGACTCTTCGAACGGCACGCGGTCACCATTGGCCAGGTGCAGGAAATCGCGATTGTCGGCGTCGTGGCAATCGAGGCACCACCGATGTTGCTCGTCGTGCTTGAGCACGATGTCGGTGTGCATATCGGTGAGCTGCCGTCGCACGCGGTTCGGCGGCATCTCGCCGTGGCACACCGAGCAGGGAAAGATGCCTTCCGAAAACGGCGGTGGAGGCGTCTCCAGGCGCGCACCCGGTTTCTCTGGCGCCTGGCTGAGCGTCGTCGTGCTGCTTGCCAACAGCCCCATCGTGACAACCGCGAGTGACAACGCGAATCGGCGACTCATGGCGACGTCGAGTACGCGGGATAGCAGCGTTCGTGCCACGTCTGAACGACTAACGAAGAACGAAGAGCGAAGAACCACGAACCAACAACGAACGAAGCCACGGAGACACCGAGAGACCGACTTACAGAGACAGTCTTGAAAAGAATTTCTCGGTGTTTCTGTGCCTCTGTGGCCCGTGTGTGGCGTCAATTCCGATCCAGGCGACTGGAGACTGACGACTGGGGGATTTTTCACAGTAGTGGGAAAAATCTCGTGCGTTGTAGGGACGGGCACCGCCGATGCCGGCACGCTTTCTCAAAAACGTGTGCGTTGGCGGGCCTTGATGCGGTGGACGTGTCTGCTGCGTCGATGCCCAGCAACTTCAGAGAAAGGACCGCATATGCGTGTGTTCTCGCCATTCTTCGTGCTGATCTTCGTGCTGACGATTGCTGCGCCCGCCGCCGCGCAAGGCAAGAACGACGCGGGGCAAAAGGTGTTCGCAGACAACAAGTGCTCCGTGTGTCACTCCATTGCCGGCGTTGGCAACAAGAAATTCCCGCTCGACGAAGTCGGGAAGCACAACGCCGAATACATCAAGGGTTACCTGACCGACGCCAAAGCGGCCGCGGAGAAAGAGGGCAAGAAGCTCGCGTTGCCGATGAAGTCGTTCAAGACGCTGCCTCCAGCCGACTTCGACGCGCTCGTTGCCTATCTCCTCACCCTGAAGTGACCTATGAGTGGACAGATGGCCGCATCGGCCTTGCAAAGCCAATTTGACGATATCCGTCGCGCCGAAATGTTCCGCCTGCGCGGGAAAATCTCCGCGATGACTACGGAAGAACGCGCAGCGGTAGACGAAATCACGGCGCAGGTGGTGCGCGCGATCGCCGCGCCACCCGCACACGCGCTCACGAATCACGAATCGCCCCTGCTGGTTCGCGCTGTCATTGATCTCTTCAAGGTGAGTTGAGCTCGCGGTACTTTCCTTGCAGCCGGGTGACCGACGTTCAACCGCCGGTCTGCCGGCGATTCAGACGTCGGTCCGCATATGTCATTTTTCATCGTCATTCACGAGGGAGTCGGCCAATGAGACGTCGTCTAGTTGGAACGGCGTTTGGCGTGTGGTTGCTCGTGTGGCTTGGACTGCCCGCCATAGCCAGTGCCAGCGACCCCAAATCGAAAGGCCCGCAACTTCAACAGGGGTACGCCGGCGCGGAGGTCTGCGTCACGTGTCACGAAGGATTCGACGCGTCGATCAATCGTACGAAGCACGCGTTTGCGAAAGACCCGCGTACGCCCATGGCGAAGGAGGGGTGCGAGAGCTGTCACGGTCCCGGTGAAGCGCATGTGCAAGATCCCACGAGCGTCAAACCGCGGATGTTCACGAAGATGTCCGCACGGGATGTCAACGACACCTGTACCACTTGTCATAACCGCGGCGAGCACGCGATGTGGAAGGGCAGTCAGCACGAATCGCGCAACCTCGCATGCACGACCTGCCACAGCGTTCACCAGCCGCAGTCTGAAAAGGGATTCCTGAAAGCAAAAACTCAGATCCTGCTCTGTGCCAAGTGCCACGTCGACAAAGCCAACAAGCTGGATCGATCCGGACACATGCCGGTTCGCGAGGGCAAGCTGGAATGCATGTCGTGTCACAACGTGCACGGATCGAAGAACGTGCGGCTGCTGCGCGCGGGCTTCACCATCAACGAGACCTGCACGACCTGCCATGCAGAGAAGCGCGGACCGACCCTCTGGGAGCATGCGCCGGTGCGCGAGAGCTGTGTGACCTGCCACGATCCGCACGGCTCGTCCAACGAGCGGATGCTCGTGGCAAAGGCGCCGTTCCTCTGCCAGCGGTGCCACGTATCCACGCGGCATCCGGCCACGATCTACGACAAAACACAACTGGCCACCAGCAACCGGGTGTTCGGGCGAAGCTGCGTCAGCTGTCATGCGCAGATTCACGGCTCGAATCACCCATCTGGTAATTTCCTGACCCGGTAGGAGGCCAACCATGACGCGCACACGTGTGGTTTCATTCAGCAGCGCTCTGGTGCTGACCTGCGCGGTGACGGCCTTCGCACAAGCGACGCTGCCAAAGCCGACCGACGGGCGGGAGCAGGCGATCTCGTCGCTCAGCGGCAAGGCGTACGGCAACATCGATTTTGGCGGCCAGTTCTCGAGCGTGACCGGCGACTCAGCTCGCTTCCAGCGGTACCGCGACCTTCGCGATGGCCCGTTGGCCGACAACGTGTTGCTCAATCGACGCGACGAGACGTGGACCCTCCGAGCCGCGGCCGTCAAACCCGGTTATCGCGACCAGCGCTTCACCGCCGACTATCGACTCGTCGGCAAGGTGAAAGCGTTCTTCGACTGGAATCAGATCCCGCTGTTCATCAGCTCTGATACACGAACGCTGTATAGCGAAGTCAGCCCCGGCGTGTTCCGGCTGCCAGACGCGATGCAGGCGAGCAATCAGGCCGGCACGACGACCATCCGAGATTTCGTGGGCTCTGCGACTCAGTTCGACCTTCGCACGCGACGCGATATTGGCCAGTTTGATTTCGTCTACACGGCGAATCGCGATCTGGATCTGAAATTCAACGTGACCAATACGCGTCGTAACGGCGCGATTCCGTACGGCGCGTCGTTCGGATTCAGCAACGACATCGAACTGCCCGCGCCAATCGACCAGCGGACGACGGACGCGAAAGCCTCGCTCGAGTGGGCCAATCGCGACGCCCTCGTGAGCATCGGCTGGGACGGATCGTGGTTCAACAACAACGTCGACGCGATGATCTGGGACAACCCGTTGAAGATCACGGACTCGCCTTCGTACTCCAGTGCGTATAGCGATGGCCGCGGGCCGGCGCAGGCGCGGATGGCCCTCTGGCCCGACAACACTATGCAGTACGTGCATGGAACCGGATCGTTCAGCACGCCTGCGCGCGGCCGTTTGACGGCGTACCTGGCTGTTGGCGCGTCGAAACAGAACGAAGCGCTGCTGCCGCACACGATCAACTCGCTCATTCCCGTGGTACCGCTCGCGCGTCCGACGGCCGAGGCGGAGATTCGCAACACCATGTTCAACGTGCTCTACGTGGCGCGGCCGTTCCGGCCGTTTATGGTCAACGCGCGCTACCGCTACAACGACCTCGACAATCGGACGCCACCCTTCGAGATGTTCGGGCGCGTACGCTTCGATGGTGTGCTGGACGACGCGTCGGCTGCGGAGCCGCCCGAGTTCTACAGCGTCAAGCGGGAGAACTTCGACGTCGACGGCACGTTCAGCGGCCTGCCGTTCACGTCCATCAAAGTCGGCTACGGCAGCGCCATTTCCGATCGGACCTTCCGCATCTTCGAGAAGACGAACGAAAACACGTTCCGGGTGTCTGCCGATTCGACAGGAAACCGCTATGTGACCCTCCGGGCACTCTTCGAGAATTCGGTGCGCACAGGCAAAGCGCTCGACGAGGAGCTGCTCATCGACATCGGCGAGCAGCCAGGCATGCGCCACTTCGACATCGCCGATCGCGATCGGAAGCGTTTTACGCTCATCGCCACCGTGATGCCGATCTCGACACTCGGTTTCAATGCAAGCGCGGCCGTTGCGCGAGAAGACTATCCGGAGTCCGAATTCGGCTTGCGGGACGTCGACAGCAATCAGTATTCGGCCGGCGTCGACTTTCTGCCGAGCGATCGCGTCGGCGTGAACCTCACGTACGCGTGGGAGCGGTACGGGACCCTCAGTGCGTCACGCACCGCCAGCCCCGGCGATCAGTTTACCGATCCCAGGCGCAACTGGTTCACCGACTATGCGGGAAAGGTCAGCAACATCGACGCCGTGGTCGACCTCGCGGCAGTCGCGCCGAAAACGGATGTGCGCTTGACGATCAATTGGAGCGATGTGAAGGATACCTACACGTATCTGCTTGCGCCGCAGACGACGTTGCCGGCGCCGTCGCAGCTCGCGCCGGTCCTGAACGAGCTGTTTCGTGGAACGGTGGACGTCACCCATCGCTTGACCAATCGGCTGCGTCTGGGCGCGAGCTACTGGTACGAGGATTACAACACGGAGGACTTCGCGCTCGGCGAGTTGACGCTGACTGACATCGCGCTGCCAGCCGTGCAGCCGGGAGTGCCAGTGGTTCCGACGAGCACGCTGCTCCTTGGCTACATCTATCGTCCATTCACGGCGCACACAGGAATCGTGCGGCTGACTTACTTGTGGTAGGGAATGAGGACGTACATGACCGGGTGCCCCCCTCCGCACCGCCTTCAAATTGAGACCGCGGCGCCAGTGGTGCGCAGCCACGCGGCGGCGCCGCCGCCGCTCCGGCTCGTCTTCTGGGAAAGCACCAAGGCATGCAATCTCGAGTGCAAGCATTGCCGCGCGGTGCCGCAGAAAGGATTGGGTCCGCTCGATCTGACCACTGCGGAAGCCATGGCGTTGATGGATGGCATCGCCGAGACGGCGCGGCCGGTGTTCATCATCTCGGGAGGCGAGCCACTCTTCCGGCCTGACATTTTCGATCTCGCGCGCTACGGCAAGTCGCTCGGCTTTCGGATGGCGCTTGCGACCAACGGCACGCTGGTCGATGGAGACGTCGCAAGGCAGATCGAAGAGGCAGGCATTTCGCGCGTGTCGATCAGCCTCGACGGGGCGCTCGAGAGCACGCACGATCGCTTTCGCGGCGCCGCCGGCGCCTGGAAGGGTGCGCTGCGAGGCATTGGCAACCTGCGCGCGAGGGGCATTTCGGTTCAAATCAACTCGACAGTCGCCAGACACAACGTCTCGGAGCTGCCCGATCTGTTGAACCTCGCGATGCATCTCGGATGCGACGCCCTGCACATTTTCATGCTGGTGCCGGTCGGCTGCGGGCTCGAGCTGGCCCAGAGCGACATGCTGCCGGCCAACGAGTACGAGCGCGTGCTGCACTGGTTCTACGATCGGTCCAAGGATGTTCCCATCGACTTGAAAGCCACCTGCGCGCCCCATTACTTCCGCGTGCGCGCGCAGCGAATCACCGACGAGCGGCGGCGCGGCGACCAGTCCACGCCGTTTGTTGCGCACGGGACGCGCTTGAAAGCGGCGCCGGATCCGGCAGGAGGCCGTCCCCTATCAGCGATGACGCGCGGATGCCTTGCCGGAACCGCAGTGTGTTTCGTGTCCCACCAGGGCGAGGTGTTTCCGTGTGGCTACCTGCCTGTCAGTGCAGGCAGCGTCAGGCGGCAGCCGTTCAAGGAAGTTTGGGAGGGCGCCGAAGTGTTCGACAAGCTGCGCAATCTCGACCTTCTGGAGGGCAAGTGCGGAATCTGCCGCTATCACGGCATCTGCGCCGGTTGCCGCGCACGTGCTTATGCGACGACGGGCAACTACATGTCCGAAGAGCCGTATTGCAACTACGTGCCGCCGGCCGAGGCTCGCGAGCTGGCCGTCTGATCATGCAGCGCACAGGCATTCGAAAAACGAGCGCTAACCGCGAAAAGGA
>WNGA01005090.1_pt1 | contig 25063 bp, 28 predicted proteins | sample 5400061 | NCBI WGS metagenome assembly WNGA01 (sample SAMN13153366, study PRJNA577476) | soil metagenome | isolation source: 100 cm soil or saprolite under grassland replicate 2 | place: USA:California | collected 2016-06-15 | reverse complement strand
CTGAACCTCCAGAGCACCGACACGGACCTCTCGAAGCGGCTGATCGACTTCGCCTCCGGCCTCACCTACGCGCTCGACGGCGGCATGCAGCGGATCGCCGACAAGGTGTTCCTGCTGACGCCGCGCAACGTCGAGGTCTCGGCGGAGGAGCGCGCACGGCTGATAGAGAAGGGCTTCTTCAACCAGTCCTGAGGCGCGTCGAAGCCGCCGGATAGGCTTCCGGCGCAATGAAGCTGGGCTTAATCGGTGCAGGGAACATGGCGTCCGCGCTCGCGCGCGGCATCGGTGAGCCGATCCTCGTGCACGACATCGACGACGCCAAGGCGAGCGCCCTCGCGGAGGAGGTCGGTGGCGAGGCGGTGGGCTCCAACGCCGAGCTCGCGGAACGCGCCGACGCGCTCGTGCTCTGCCACAAGCCGAAGCAGCTCGAGGAGGTGGCGAACGAGGTGGGGGGCCGAGCGAGCGTCGTGGTCTCGATCCTCGCGGCCACGCCCACGGAGCGGCTGGCGGCCGCATACCCGGGCGCCGCGATCTACCGCTTCATACCCAACATGCCGACCGAGGTTCGCCGCGGTGTCCTCTGCTACGTGCCGGGGCCCGGCGCCGCGGACGGTCCCGAGGACGAGATCCTCGAGCTGATGGGCCGCGCCGGCGCCGTGATCCGGCTCGACGACGAGCCGCTGATCGAACCCGCCATGGCTCTGATGGCGTGCGGTCCGGGCTTCCTGGCGCTCGTGGCGGAGATGTTCGCCGAGGCGGGTGCCGCGCATGGCCTGGACCCGGACGACGCCATGCGCATGGTCGTGGAGACGATGGGCGGCACGGCCGACTACCTGGCGAAGCACGGCTACGACGCCCCGGCGCTGCGCATGCGCGTCGCCACCCCCGGCGGAACCACCGAGCGCGGCCTGATCGCGCTCGAGGAGCACGGCCTGCGCGAGGTCACGCGCGCGGCGGTCGACGCCGTCGTGGAGGCCACGAAGTGAGGATCTTCCTTGCGATCACGCGGGCGGACGTGGCGGACTACGTCGACACCCTCGCGATCGTCTACATCGTCCTGATCTTCGTCAGGATCCTCACGAGCTGGATCCCGCGGATGCCGTACAACCGCTTCCTCGCCGCGGTCCTCAAGTTCATCAGCGACGTCACGGACCCCTACCTCAACCTGTTCCGGCGCTTCGTGCCGATGGTCCGACTGGGTCCCGGCGCGCTCGACCTGAGCCCGATCCTCGCGACGATCGTGCTGATCATCGTGAGCTCGCTCATCTCCAAGCTGATCAGGGGGTGAGCCGGGGAGGGGCGCCCGTGGCCATCGCGACCGCCGGACTGGTCGTGGCGGTCGATCAGGTCACGAAGCAGCTCGCGAACTCGAACATCGACCGCGGGGAGGACGTGAACGTCTTCTTCGGACTCGACCTGACCAACACCCGCAACACCGGTGTGGCGTTCGGCGCGCTCGAGGGCGGCGGGCTCGTGGTGGCGATCCTAATCGGGCTCTCGCTGGCGCTGCTCGTGGCCTACTTCCTGGTCAACCGCGACATGCCCTGGCTGTGGCTGCCGGTCGGCCTGCTGCTCGGCGGCGCGCTCGGCAACCTCGCCGACCGCGCACGCGAGGGCGCCGTGATCGACTTCATCGACCCCGTGGCCTGGCCGGCGTTCAACGTGGCCGACGCCTGCATCGTGGTGGGCGTCCTGTCGCTTCTATGGGTCGTGGAGGGGAGGCCGAGACGGACGCCCTCGAGCTGACAGCGGGGCAGGAGGACACCGGCCTGCGGCTCGACGCCTTTCTCGCGGCGCGCGGGGCGGCGCCCTCGCGGGCCGCGGCGCAGCGCCTGATCGAGGACGGGCGTGTCTCGGTCGGCGGTGCGGTGCGGCCAAAGAACCACCGCCTCGAGGAGGGGGCGCGGATCGTCGTGGAGGAGGCGCCGGCCGAGGGGCCGGGTGGGGACGTGCCGGAGATCGTGCCGTTCCAAGTGGTCTACGAGGACGAGCAGCTGCTGGTGGTGGACAAGCCGGCCGGGATCGTGACCCACCCGGCCCCCGGGCATCGCGGAGTGACGCTCGCCGAGGCCCTCCCCGGCCCTGTGCGCATCGTCCACCGGCTCGACAAGGACACCTCGGGGCTCCTGGCGGTGGCCCGCTCGGACGAGGCGCTCGCAGAGCTCCAGCGGATGATCAAGGCGCGCGAGGTGACCCGCGAGTACACGGCGCTCGTGGAGGGCCACCCGGACACAGGCAGCGGCACCATCGACGCACCCATAGGCCGCGACCGCGCCAACCGCACCGTGATGTCCACCAGGACCGACCGGGCCCGCGAGGCCGTCACCCATTTCGAGGTTTTGGAGCGCCTTCCGCGCACCGCTCTGCTGCGCGTCCGGCTCGAAACGGGCCGCACCCACCAGATCCGGGCCCACCTCGCCGCGATCGGCCATCCGGTGGTCGGAGACCGGCACTACGGAGGCGCCGCGAGCGGCAGCCGGATCGGCCTCGAACGTCAGTTTCTTCATGCTTCGTCATTGATGTTTAGGCATCCGTTCACCAGGGAATGGGTGCGGTGCGAGTCCAAACCGCCCGTCGAGCTCAGTCATGCACTTGACACCGCTCGACGGGAGCCAGTCTCCGGAGGGCCAGACGGGGACTGAGACATACGAACGAGGCGGTCTTCGGATCGCCTCGTCTCGTTCTGGGACACGCTCGGCGGCCGCGGATGGCTATCCTCAGGCGCCAACCAGCAAGCTACCCCGCTGGACCACAGCGGCCGCGGCCCTGCCCGGGACGAGCCCGGGTCCGCGAGCCGGCCGGCGGGCAGACGTCCATAACACCTCAAGGGAGCAACTCTTTGGCCACCGAGATCGGCATCAGGGAGCTGCTGGAGGCCGGGGTCCACTTCGGCCACCAGACGCGCCGCTGGAACCCCAAGATGCGCCGCTTCATATTCGGCGAGCGCGGCGGGATCCACATCATCGACCTACAGAAGACTGAGCGCCTGCTTCACCAGGCGCAGGAGTTCGCAGGGGAGCTCACCGGCCGCGGCGGGACGATCCTGTTCGTCGGCACCAAGAAGCAGGCCCGCGACGCGATCAAGGATGCCGCAACCAGCTGCGGCATGCCCTACATCGACCAGCGCTGGCTGGGCGGGCTGCTGACGAACTTCCAGACCATCTCCAAGCGCATCCGGCGCCTCCACGACCTGCGCGACTGGACCGAGTCGGGGACCATGGAGCTCCTGCCGGTCCGCGAGCGTATCGCCGCAATGGCCGAGCGCGACAAGCTGGAGACCAACCTCGGCGGCGTGGCCGACATGCAGCGCCCGCCGGACGCCGTGTTCGTGATCGACCTGAAGACCGAGGCGATCGGCGTCCGCGAGGCGAACCGCCTCAAGATCCCGATCGTCGGGCTCGTGGACACCAACTGCGACCCGGACCCGGTGGACTTCGTCATCCCGGGCAACGACGACGCGATCCGCTCCTGCAAGGTCATCATCGACGGCATCGCCAACGTGGCGCGCGACAACGCCCAGCGCTTCCGCGCCGAGGAGGAGGCCGCCCGGCGCGAGCGCGAGGAGCAGGAACGCCGCGAGGCCGAGGAGCGCGCCCAGCGCGAGGCCGAGGAGCAGGAGCGCCGCGAGGCCGAGGAGCGCGCCCGCCGCGAGGCCGAGGAGGCCGGCTTCTCGCCCGACGAGCCCGCCACCCCGAGCGGGACCCGCCCGGAGGCGGCCGCCGGCGCGGGCGCGCCGCGTGAGCGCCGTACGTTCGACCCTGACGAGGAGTCCTGATGAGCATCACCATCTCCGCCCAAGACGTGAAGTCCCTGCGTCAGCGCACCGGCGCCGGGATCATGGACGCCAAGACCGCACTCCAGGAGTCGGGCGGCGATCTCGACAAGGCGATCGAGATCCTGCGCGTGAAGGGCCAGGCCTCGGCCGCCAAGCGCGGCGAGCGGGCCGTGGCGGAGGGTGTCATCTCGAGCTACATCCACGCCGGCGGCCAGATCGGCGCCATGGTCGAGGTGGACTGCGAGACCGACTTCGTCGCGCGCACGGAGGAGTTCCAGGCGTTCGCCCGCGAGGTCGCCATGCACGTGGCCGCGGCCAACCCGCAGTACATCTCGGCCGACGACGTGGAGGACGAGGCCAAGGAGGCCGAGCTGCGCGTGCTGCGCGAGCAGGCCGCCTCCGAGGGCAAGCCGGAGAACGTGCAGGAGAAGATCGTCGAGGGCCGGCTGAAGAAGTGGCTCGAGGACGTGGTGCTGCTCGACCAGAAGCACGTGAACGAGGACAAGCACGAGGCCAAGACGATCGGCGAGCTTCGCACCGAGCTCGCCGCCAGCACCGGCGAGAACGTCGTCATCCGCAGGATCGCCCGCTTCCAGGTCGGGGGGGAGTGACCGGACCGGCCTTCCGGCGCATCCTGCTCAAGCTCTCCGGGGAGGCGCTGATGGGCGACCTCCCCTACGGGGCGGACGCCGAGCGGATCGCCGCAATCGCGAGGCAGGTGAAGTTCGTTGCGGACCGCGGCGTGGAGATCGCGATCGTGGTCGGCGGCGGGAACATCTACCGCGGGCTCAAGGGCGCGGCCGACGGCATGGACCGCGCGACCGGCGACTACATGGGGATGCTCGCCACCGTGCTGAACGCGCTGGCGCTCCAGGACGCGCTCGAGAAGGTCGGCGCCGACACGCGCGTGCAGTCGGCGATCACGATCTCCGAGGTCGCCGAGCCGTATATCCGCCGGCGCGCCATGCGCCACCTGGAGAAGGGCCGGATCGTGATCTTCGCGGCGGGGACCGGCAACCCCTTCTTCACCACGGACACCGCGGCGGCGCTGCGGGCTCTCGAGATCCACGCCGAGACGATGCTGATGGCGAAGAACGGGGTGGAGGGCGTCTACACCGCCGACCCGCGCGAGCAGCCCGACGCGCGCTTCATCGACGAGATCACCCACCAGGAGGCGATCGAGCAGCGGCTGGCGGTGATGGACTCCACGGCGCTGTCGCTGTGCATGGACAACGGCCTTCCGATCCACGTCTTCAACATGGACGACGAGCGAAATATCGACCGGATAGTGTGCGGCGAGCGCGTGGGCACGGTTGTGAGGAGCGGATGAGCGACGGCATTATCAAGGACTTCCTGGACGAGGCGAAGGGCCGGATGCAGAAGTCCGTCGATGCCACCAAGACGGAGTTCGCGACGGTTCGCACGGGCCGCGCGTCCCCGCACCTCCTGGACCGGATCGAGGTGGACTACTACGGCGCCACCACGCCGCTGAGGCAGCTCTCGCAGATCTCAGCCAGCGAGGCGCGCCTGCTCACGATCACGCCCTACGACAAGAACTCGATCAAGGCGATCGAGAAGGCGATCCTCGAGTCGGACGTCGGGCTCACCCCGTCGAACGACGGCCAGGTGATCCGGCTCTCGATCCCCGAGCTGACCGAGGAGCGCCGCAAGGAGCTCGTGAAGATCGTCCACGGGATCGCGGAGCAGGGACGGGTGGCGGTCCGGAACGTCCGCCGCGACGTGATGCACGACCTGCGCGAGCTGAAGAGCGAGGGCGAGGTGGGCTCGGACGACGAGCACCGCGCCGAGTCCGAGCTCCAGAAGCTGACCGATTCCCAGGTGGGGGAGATCGACTCCGCCCTGGCGGGCAAGGAACAAGAGATCCTCGAGGTGTGAGCGGCGAAGCGGCGCGGGCGCGCTACGTCGCCATCATCACGGACGGAAACGGGCGCTGGGCGCGAAACCGCGGGCTGCCGGTGCTCGCGGGGCACGAGGCGGGGGCCGATGTCGTCAAGGCGCGCCTGCGCGACGCCGTCGAGCTCGGAGTGCTGGAGCTGACCGTCTACTCGTTCTCGACCGAGAACTGGTCGCGTCCCCGCGCGGAGGTGGACGGCCTGATGGCGATGTTCGCGGCGCGCATCGAACGCGAGACGCCCGAGCTGCACGACGAGGGCGTGCGGATGCGCTTCGTGGGCCGCCGCGACGGGCTCAACGCCGAGCTGACCCGCCGCATGGACTGGGCCGAGGAGCTCACGGCGGGCAACGAGCGGATCACGCTGTTCGTGGCGTTCAACTACGGCGGCAGGGCGGAGATCGTCGACGCAGCTCGAACCTTCACGGGTGAGACGGAGGAAGAGTTCCGGCGCCACCTCTACGCACCCGACATGCACGATCCCGACCTTCTGATCCGCACGAGCGGCGAGCTCCGCATCTCGAACTACCTCCTGTGGCAGCTCGCCTACTCCGAGTTCGTCTTCCGCGACGAGCTCTGGCCTGACTTCACGCGAGAGGCGTTCGAGGCCTCGCTCGAGGAGTACGCGGCTCGCCGGCGGCGCTTCGGGGGCCGCTAGCGATGGCGGCGCGCCGGGAGCGCGGGCCGGGGTCGGACCTCGCGCCGCGCGTTGTCGTGGCGATCCCCGCGATCGTCTTCGCGCTGGTCATCGTGCACCAGGGCGGCGAGGTCTGGGCGGTCGGGATCTACGCGCTCGGAGTGGTCGCCATGGGCGAGCTGTACACGCTGATGGGGCGGGTGCGGCCGCCCGCCCTGGCCGGCTTCGTGACCCTGGCGGCGATGCTCGCGGCGGCGCTGTACGGCGAGACCAAGCACGTGATCATGGTGCTCGCGGCGTCGTTTCCGGTCACGTTCTTCCTGGCGACGCTCCGCCCGCGGCGGGAGCACGTGTCCTGGGCGATCGCGGTCGTCTACCTCGGAGTCCTCTGGATCGGGATCGCGATGGTGCACGCGGTCTGGCTGCGCGAGCTGGCGCACGGGGACGGCCTCGTGATCGACGTGCTGGTGGCCACCTTCATCGGCGACACGGCCGCGTACTTCGGCGGGCGGCTCTACGGCCGCACGCCGCTCGCGCCGCTGATCTCGCCCAACAAGACGCTGGAGGGTCTCCTCGCCGGCGTGTTGGGAGGAACCCTGGCGTTCTGGGTCGCCGGCCTGTACCAGGACTGGCTCACGGGGCCGCACGCGCTCCTGATGGGCGCCCTCGTGGCGCTCGCGGCGCCCGTGGGCGACCTGTTCGAGTCGATGATCAAGCGCGACCTCGAGGTTAAGGACACGGGCCGCCTCTTCGGCGCTCACGGCGGCGTGCTGGACCGCCTCGACGCCGTCTTCTTCACGGTGCCGGTGGCGTACTACGCCGCCGTGGGGCTCGGTTACGGCTGAGGGGCCGCTCCCTAGACTCAGCCGCGTGCGCCGGATCCTCATAGTCGGCTCCACCGGCTCGATCGGGACGCAGGCCCTGGACGTGGTCGAGCTGAGTCCCGAGCTCGAGGTGGTGGGGCTTGCGGCCTCGTCCAGCTGGGAGCTGCTCCTGAAGCAGGCGGCCGCCCACGGCGTCGCGCGCGTCGCGCTGGCGGACGCCGACGCCGCCGCTCGCGCGAGCGAGTACTCGCAGGTGGAGGTGCTGGCGGGCCCCGAGGGACTCGTCGAGCTGATCACCGACACCGACTGCGATCTCGTCCTCAACGCGCTGGTGGGCTCGGCGGGACTCGGGCCGACCGTCGCCGCGCTCGGCGAGGGAATCGACCTGGCGCTCGCGAACAAGGAAAGCCTGGTGGTCGGCGGCGAGCTCGTGACGGCGCTCGCCGAGGCGACCGGCGCTCAGCTCCTGCCGGTCGACTCCGAGCACTCCGCGCTGTTCCAGCTGATCGCCGGGGAGCGGCCGGGCACGGTCGACCGACTGGTCCTGACGGCCAGCGGCGGTCCCTTCCGCGGCCGCACCGACCTCGACGGCGTGACCCGCGAGGAGGCGCTCGCGCACCCCACCTGGGACATGGGCGGGAAGATCACCATCGACTCGGCGACGCTGATGAACAAGGGCCTCGAGCTGATCGAGGCCCACCACCTCTTCGGCGTCCCCTACGACCGCATCGACGTGGTGGTGCACCCGCAGTCGATCGTGCACGCGCTCGTGCACCTGACCGACGGCGCCTCGCTTGCGCACCTGGGCTACCCGGACATGCGCGTCCCGATCTCGTTCGCCCTCAACCACCCGGACCGCGTGGACGTGCCGGTACGCGCGCTCGACCTCGTGGAGCTCGGCGCGCTGACCTTCGAGGCACCCGACCCGACCGCGTTCCCATGCCTGCGCCTTGCGCGCGAGGCGGCCGAGGCCGGCGGCACCGCCCCCTGCGTGCTGAATGCGGCGAACGAGGTGGCCGTCCACGCCTTCCTGGCCGGCGATCTCTCCTTCACCGGCATCCCGCGGGTGATCGAATCGACGCTGTCCGAGCTGCCGGCGCAGCCGGTTCGCCACTTCTCCGACCTGTACGCGGCGGACGGGCAGGCCAGGGACGTGGCCCGCGGGGTCGCCGCGTGACCTTCCTCAGCTTCGTGCTGGCCTTCGTGGGCTTCGCGCTGCTCGTGATCCTGCACGAGCTCGGCCACTTCAGCGTCGCGAAGGCGGTCGGGATGCGCGTGGAGCGGTTCTCGCTCTTCTTCCCGCCGACGCTGTTCCGGAAGCGGGTCGGCGAGACCGAGTACGCGATCGGCGCCATCCCGCTGGGCGGCTACGTGAAGATCAGCGGGATGAACCCGGACGAGGACCTCCCCCCGGAGGCCCGCGACCGCGCGTACCACGCGCAGCCCGTCTGGAAGCGGATCGTGGTGATCGCGGCCGGCCCGGCGGTGAACCTGGTGCTCGCGTTCCTGCTGCTGTTCGTGTTCTTCTGGCTGATCGGCATCGCGCCGCCGACCCACACGATCAACCAGACCGAGAAGGGCTATCCGGCCGCGGGCGTGCTGCATCCAGGGGACCGCCTCGTCTCGGTGGACGGCAAGCGCGGCTCGCCCGAGCACCTGTCGAACCTCGTCAACAAGCACGGCTGCCCAGGCCCGAAGAAGGACTGGAAGAAGGGTTGCAAGGCCGTCGAGCCCGCGACGCTCACGATCGTCCGCGACGGGCGCGAGCGAACCTACACGCTCACACCCAAGTTCGACCCGTCGGTCTACAAGAACGGCCGCATGCGCGTGGGCTTCGGCTACAGGGAGGGCCCGCGCGACGCCTACCCGATAGGGCAGTCACTGAACCTGAGCGTGGACGAGTTCTGGTTCTTCACGAAGCGCACGCTCGAGCTGCCCGTGCGCCTGATCGACCCGGTGAAGCGCAAGGAGATCTCGGGCGTCGTCGGCTCCTACGAGGCCACCCGGCAGGTGATCCTCGTGGACATCGAGCTGGTGGTGCGCATCCTCGCGATCATCTCGCTGTCGCTGGCGATCGTGAACCTGTTCCCGTTCCTCCCGCTGGACGGAGGCCACATCTTCTGGGCGATCGTGGAGAAGGTGCGCCGCCGGCCGGTGCCGCTGGCGGTGATGGAGCGCGCCGGCGTCGTGGGCTTCATGCTGGTGATCCTGGTCTTCCTGATCGGCCTGTCGAACGACATCGACCGTTTGAGCGGCGAAGGGTTCAGGGTTCGCTGAGCGCCGGCGCCCCTGGGGTGCCGGCGAACGACTTGCATTGAGGGATAGGGCTCTGGCCAGCTGGTGGGTATGCGTAGCGGAAAACGGCACGAATACCCACCACCTGAAGCGGCGGCGCGGTTGGAGCCTGTTCCTCAGTGCTGTCGTTCGCTACGCGGTGCCTGCGCGGTTACATTGCGCGCATGGCTGTAACCACCGAGCCGCAAGCCGGCCGGCCCGCCGGCCTCCAAGCAGCGACCGTCGCCCAGGCCTTTCAGGCCACCGCCGCCGCCCATCCGGAGCGGACCGCCCTCCGCACCAAGGGCGACGAGTTCTCGATCACCTGGCGCGACTACGCCGACAAGGTGAGAGCTACCGCGGCCGGGCTCGCCGGGCTGGGCCTCGAGCGCGGCCACACGATGGCGATCATGCTCACGAACCGGCCCGAGTTCCACTGGTTCGACGCCGGCGCCCTTCACCTGGGTGCGACGCCGTTTTCCGTCTACAACACCTACACCTCCGAGCAGATCCAGTACCAGGTCAAGGATGCGGGAGCGCGCATCCTGGTCACGGAGAAGGCGTTCATGGACCGGGTCGGGGCGCTTGAGGGGCTGTCTCACGTGCTCGTCGTGGACGACGAGGATGCCGACCCGATCGAGGAGCACGCCGCCGGCGGGTTCGACTTCGACGCCGCCTGGCGGGCGGTCCAGCCCGACGACCTCCTCACGCTGATCTACACCTCCGGGACCACCGGACCGCCGAAGGGCGTCCAGCTCACGCACGCGAACCTCGTGGCCGGGATCCGCGGCTTCGACCAGGTGATTCGGTTCCCGGACGAGGGCCGGGTCGTGTCGTGGCTCCCGATGGCCCACATCGCGGAGCGCGCCTGCTCGCACTACCTGCCGATGTTCGTCGGGTTCTCGACCACCTGCTGTCCCGACCCGCGCCAGGTGGCGGCCTACCTGCCGGAGGTCCGGCCGACGTGGTTCTTCGCCGTCCCGCGCATCTGGGAGAAGCTGAAGGCCGCCATCGAGGCGGGCATCGAGGCCGAGGAGGACGCGGCCAGGAAGAAGGCCACCGAGTGGGCGCTCGGGGTGGGCCTCAGGAAGGTGCGCGCCGAGCAGGCGGGTGAGGGGCCGGACGCCAAGCTCGCCGAGGAGCACGCCCACGCAGACGAGCTCGTGCTCTCGAAGATACGCGCGCGCCTGGGGCTCGACGCCGTCGAGTCGGTCAACGTCGGCGCCGCGCCCACGCCGCGCGAGGTCATCGAGTTCTTCCACGCCATCGGCATCCCGCTCGCGGAGCTGTGGGGCATGTCCGAGACCACCGGCTTCGGCGCCTGCAACCCGTCGGACAGGATCAAGATCGGGACCGTCGGCCCGGCCGCCCCCGGCGCCGAGATCCGGCTGGCCGACGACGGCGAGGTGCTGATCCGCGGCCCGTTCGTGATGGCCGGCTACCGCAACGACCCGGAGAAGACGCGCGAGACGATCGACGAGGACGGCTGGCTCCACACGGGCGACATCGGCGAGCTCGACGAGGACGGCTATCTGAAGCTCGTGGACCGCAAGAAGGAGCTGATCATCAGCGCGGGCGGCAAGAACATGTCGCCGGCGAACATCGAGGCGAAGCTGAAGGCCTCGAGCCCGGTGATCGGCCAGGCGATCGCGATCGGCGACCGGAAGCCCTACAACGTCGCCCTGGTCACGCTCGACCCCGACGTGGCGCCCGCGTTCGAGCAGCAGCAGGGCCGCGACGCCCTCCTCGCCGAGGTCGAGCGCGGGGTGGCGGCCGCCAACGAGCAGCTGGCGCGCGTGGAGCAGATCAAGAAGTTCACCCTCCTCGACGACGAATGGCAGCCCGGCGGCGACGAGCTGACGCCGACGATGAAGCTGAAGCGCAAGCCGATCCACGAGAAGTATGCGACGGAGATCGAGGAGCTCTACGCCTAGCTAGGCTTCGGGGCTGGGTTTATGGCCTCCAGGAAGCAGATCGACGTCGGTGGGGTCAAGATCGGCGGCGGTGCTCCGGTCGCGGTTCAGTCGATGACCAAGACGGAGACCGCGGACTTCGACGCCACCATGAAGCAGATCCACGCCATCGCCGATGCGGGCGGGGACCTGGTGCGCTGCGCGGTGCCGCGCGACGAGGACGTCCGCGCGCTCGAGCGGATAGTCGCCGAGTCGCCGATCCCCGTCATCGCCGACATCCACTTCAACTACACGCTGGCGCTCAAGGCGATCGACGCCGGCGCGCACTGCATCCGCATCAACCCGGGCAACATCGGCGGCCACGACAAGGTCGGGCAGGTGGTCGACAGGGCGCGCGCGGCGGCCGTTCCCATGCGCATCGGCGTGAATTCCGGCTCGCTGCCCAAGCACCTCCACGAGCTGGAGCGCGAGAACCCGGTCGAGGCGCTGGTGGCGGCCGCGCTCGAGCACGTGGAGCTGATGGACAAGCTCGGCTTCGAGGACTTCAAGGTCTCGATCAAGTCCACGAACGTTCCGAACACGATCGCATCGAACCGCCTGCTCTCGGAGAAGATCGACAACCCGCTCCACCTCGGCATCACCGAGGCGGGCACGAAGTGGTCCGGTTCGCTGAAGTCCGCCGTCGGTCTGGGCACGCTGCTGGCGGACGGCATCGGCGACACCATCCGCATCTCGCTCTCCACCTTCCATGCGGAGGAGGAGGTGAAGGTCGCCTGGGAGATCCTGAAGGCGCTGAAGCTGCGCGAGCGCGGTCCTGTGCTGATCGCATGCCCGACCTGCGGCCGGCTCCAGTTCGACATGGACACGGTCGTCGCCGAGATCGAGGAGCGGCTGCGCCAGTACGACGACCCGATCGAGGTGGCGGTGCTCGGCTGCGCCGTGAACGGCATCGGCGAGGCCTCGCACGCGGACTTCGGCATCACCGGCGCCAAGAACGAGGGGCTGATCTTCGCCCACGGCAAGCCGCTGCGGAAGGTGCCTCAGGACGAGCTCGTCGACGCGCTCTTCGCCGAGATCGACAGGTCGATCGACCGCGGCGCCGTCGTGGTCGACGAGCGCGAGTCGGCCGAGGGGGCCGAGTGGCTCGAGCGGATCGAGGAGGAGAATGCTGACGAGCTGACCCCCGAGCGGATCGCCGCGCTCGAGGCCGCCGCGGCGAACGAGGACACGCTCGGCGTAGGCGGTCAGGCGCTCCCCATGGCGGGCGCGCCGAAGGCGAAGCGGATCACCCTCGACGAGGACGCCTCGCCGACCGCGGGGCGGCGCTTCACCAGGGCCTAGCGCTAGGCGGCGGCGCGCTCGACGGGCTTCCGCACGGCCGGGCGGGCCGGCGGGAAGCAGAGGCTGCGGTGGACGACCGTGGTGCCCTGCGCGTCGAAGCGGACGAGGTACTGGTCGCTCGCCTGTAGCGGGCGGTGGCAGACGTTGCACACAAGACGGGGCGGCGCGGTCATGGCCTAGAGAAATACTTCTCCATGCGCCGGACGTTCCCTTGCAATAACCCTGCAAAACGCCTCTACCACCATCGGATCGAACTGTGTACCCGCACAGCGGCTGAGCTCCTCGATCGCGTTAGCCTCTGTCACCGATCCGCGGTATGGGCGCTCGCTCGTCATCGCGTCGAAGGCGTCGCAGACCGCCACCACGCGCGCGCCGAGCGGGATCTCGTCGCCGCGCAGCCCGTCGGGGTAGCCCTCGCCGTCCCAGCGCTCGTGGCTCGAGCGCACCAGACGGGCCACCGGCCGCAGTGCGGGCGCCGCGAGCAGGATCCGCTCGCCGATCAGCGGATGGCGGCGCATGAAGCTCCACTCCACCGGGTCGAGCGCACCGGGCTTGTCGAGGATGGCGTCCGGGACGGCGATCTTTCCCACGTCGTGGAGCTCCGCGGCCCGGGCCACCTCGTCGAGCCCTTCGGGGCCCATGTGCAGTTCGCGCCCGACCGCGAGAGCGAGCTCGCCGATGTCGCGAAGCCGCAGGTGCAGGTCGGGGCGCCGCTCGGACAGAGTCCGCAGCAGGACGTCGCGGGACTGGCGGCCGGCCGACATCCGCCGCCCTCCCTTGCGGGCGTACATGCGCCGGTCGGCGAGCTGGAGCGCCAGCGTGGGCGTGTTCGCCTCCTCCGGCAGCACGACGACCCCGAATGAGCTCGTGACCTCGAAGCCCTCGCCGCGCTCGTTCAACGCCGCCGAGCAGGTGGCCAGGATCGGGTCGATGCCGTCGCGGGCGGGTGAGACCAGCACGCAGAACTCGTCGCCGCCGAGTCGGTAGGCCTCGCCGTACGGGCCCACGGCGTCGGCCAGCCGCGCCGCGAGCCTCGCGAGCAGGCCGTCGCCGGCCGGATGGCCGAAGGCGTCGTTGTACTCCTTGAAGCCGTCGAGGTCGAAGAGCAGGAGCGCGCGCGGCGACGCGAGGCTCGCGAGCGCCAGCTGCACCTCGAGGTCCGCCAGCAGGCTGCGGCGGTTGCGCAGCCCCGTAAGCGAGTCGGTGCGCGCCTCGGCGCGGCTTTGCGAGATGGTGCGCTGGTTCTCCAAGAACGCCAGAGCCATGCGCGCGAGAGCGAGCAGGAGAGCCCACGCGGCGAGGCTCACCGCCGCGACGTTGACGCTCCTCTCGAAGTGGTCGTAGACGAGCAGCTGCACGGCCACGAGCCCGCAGCCCACCGGCACGGCGATGACCAGCCAGTCGTGGATGGTGATCTTCTTGCGCGCCGGCTGCCAGGCGGCCACGGCCACGAGCAGCGCGGAGGCGGGCCAGGCGAGGTCGACCAGACCGCCGCGGATATAGGTGCCCTCCGCGCTCTGCACGAGGTAGAGGCCATCCGCCACCGCCGTGAGGGCGAGGCCGCCGCCCAACAGGAGCCAGACAGGGTCGGGGCGCCACCCGTTGAGCCCGAATACCGCGACCACCAAGCCGACCAGCAGGAGGTCGCCGACGGGATAGGCGAGGTTGATCGCAACCTGCACGGTGCCGCCGCTCGTGGCCTCGACGATCGGGTCGAAAGCCAGCGTGGCGATCAATGCCGCGACCGTGAGCGCCGCCACCGCCCCGTCGAGCCAGAGGCTGCTGCGGAAGGTGTCCGTGCGCGAGCGCGCCAGCAGGAGGAGCGCGGTATAGCTAGCCGGGTAGAACCCGAGCTGCAGTACGTCCGACACCGCCGGATATGAGCGGTCCGGGTCGACGATCGACAGGTTCCAGGCGATCTCACCGGCGGTCCACGCGAGCAGCCCGATCCCCATCACGAGCCAGGCGGCGCGCTCCTCCTCGAGCGCGACCGAGCGGGCCACGCACGCGGCGCCCGCCGAGCCCGTGAGGGCGCAGTAGACCCAGCCCTGGAAGAGGTCGTCGAGGCCGGGCGAACCCAGCCCGAACGCCTCGTGGGCCACGTACGCGAGCAGGGCAAGCCCCGTCACCGCCCCAAGGGTGCGCAGCCCTGCTCTGAGCCTGGGTGATACATCCATTCGGGTAGTCCTGTGTAACCGGCGGATTCCCCGTCTGAATCGGCTTCGCGAAGGCAGAACTGAAGTACCACGAATAGACTCGCCCGCCGTGACTCGCCTTTCCAGGTACTTCCTGCCGACGGTCAAGGAGGCGCCCGCCGACGCCGAGGCGGTCTCGCACCGACTCACAGTGCGAGCGGGCCTGGCGAGGCAGCTGAGCGCGGGTCTCTGGACCTTTCTCCCGGCGGGCTGGCGGGCGCACCGGAAGGTGGAGCAGATCATCCGCGAGGAGCTCGACGCGATCGGCGCGGGGGAGATGCTGATGCCCGTGCTCCAGCCCGCCGAGCTCTGGCGGAAGACGGGTCGCTACGACATCGACGAGGTCTTCAAGCTCAAGGACCGTCGCGGCGCCGACATGGTCCTCGCGATGACCCACGAGGAGGTCCTCACGTGGCACGTAGCGCGCGAGGTGCGCTCCTACCGCGACCTGCCAAAGCTGCTCTACCACTTCCAGACCAAGGAGCGCGACGAGCCGCGCCCGCGCGCCGGCCTCCTGCGAACGCGCGAGTTCATCATGAAGGACTCGTACTCGTTCGACCGCGACCCGGAGGGGCTCGACGCCTCCTACCGGCTCCACGTGGAGGCCTACGACCGGATCTTCGACCGCACCGGGCTCGAGTGGTACCGGGTGGAGGGCGACGTGGGGATGATGGGCGGCCTCGGCGCCCACGAGTACATGGCGCCCTGCGCTGCGGGCGAGAACGACGTCGCCCTGTCCGACTCGGGCTACGCCGCGAACGTGGAGATCGCGAGCGCGGAGCCGCAGCCGGTCGACGGGCTGCCGCGGGCCACGGCCGAGCCGGAGGACGCCGAGACGCCCGGCGCGACGACGATCGAGGCCGTCTGCGAGCTGCTCGGCGTGCCGCCGGGGGCACTCGTCAAGGCGTTTCCCGTGTTCGCCGAAGGGCGCGGCCCGCTGCTCGTGGTCGTGCGCGGCGACCACCGCCTCAACGAGATCAAGCTCCAGAACGCGCTCGGGACGCCGTTCCGCCCGGCGGAGGCCGAGCAGGTGCGCGACACCTTCGGCGCCGAGCCCGGCTTCATAGGCCCGGTCGGCGCGCCCGTGCCCGTGCTGGCCGACGAGGCGCTGCGCGGACTCGCGGGGCTTGTCGCGGGCGGCAACAGGCCGGACATCCACCTGACCGGCGTCGAGCCCGGGCGCGACTTCGACCCCGAGTGGGTCGACGTGCGGCGCGTGGAGGCGGGCGACCGCGACCCGTCCGGCGGCGAGATCCGCATCGAGCCCGCGATCGAGGTCGGCAACATCTTCAAGCTCGGCACGCGCTACTCCGAGCCGCTGGGCGCCCGCTACCTCGACGAGGAGGGCCAGGAGCAGCTCATCTGGATGGGCTCCTACGGGATCGGGCCGGCCCGCACCGTCGCCGCCGCGATCGAGCAGTTCTCCGACGAGCAGGGCATCGCGTGGCCGCGCGCCGTGGCGCCGTTCGACGTGGAGCTCGTGACGCTCGGCAAGCCCGGGGAGGAGGCGCGCTCGCTCTCGGACCGCCTGTACGACGAGCTGCGCGAGCTCGGCCTCGATGTGCTCTACGACGACCGCGACGACGCGAGCCCGGGGCAGAAGTTCGCGGACGCCGAGCTGCTCGGCTGCCCGCTGCGCGTGACGATCGGCAAGAAGAGCGTCGAGGCGCGCGAGATCGAGTTCCAGGTCCGGCGCGGCCAGGAGAAGGGGTCGCTGCCGCTCGAGGGCGCCGCCGAGGCGGCCGCGGAGCTGTGGCGGACCCTCCCCTGACGTTCCGGCGACTGGTCGGGCTCGACCGCTCCGGAGGGCCGCCGCCGCAGACGCGCAGGGGCGAGCCGCTCAACCCGTGGACGATCCCGAACGCGATCGGCTTCGCCCGCCTCGCGCTGGTGCCACTGTTCCTCGTGGTCGGCCTGAGCTCGGGCGACGGGCGCTCCGGGCTCGCGTTCGCGTTGTTCGCATTCATCGCCTGGAGCGACTACTTCGACGGCATGGCCGCGCGGATCACGGGCCAGTACAGCCGCCTGGGCGCGCTGCTCGATCCCCTGACCGACCGGGTGCTGGTGGTGGCCGGCGCGATCGTGTCCTGGCACTACGAGACGCTGCCACGCTGGGCGCTCGCGGTGCTCGCCGCCCGCGAGGCGTTCATGCTCGTGGTAACGGAGCTGGCGCTGCGCCGGGGCATCGACCTGAACGTCTCGATGCTGGGCCGCTGGGCGGTCTGGCCCGTGATGAGCGCACTCGCGCTCGCGCTCGTGATCGAGGGCTCGGTCCTCGACGTCGTGCTGTACGCCGGGCTCGCGCTGACCCTTGCGGCAACCGCCAGGTACCTGCAAGATGGGATGCGGGCGCTGCGCAAAGCCTCAACCTCTACTTGAGGAAGCGCTATAGTCGCTTCTCCTCACCCGTATCTCGAAAGGACCGCAGTGGACACGTTTCCCGATCTCGGCGCGCTCTCGGACGGCGAGCTCAAGGACCTCATCCAGCAGCTCACGGAGGAGGAGCAGGAGGTTTCCTACAAGCGCCGGATCCTCCACGGCAAGATCGACATCCTGCGCGCCGAGCTGGTGAACCGGCTGCGCAAGAAGCACGAGGAGGGCGAGTCGGTGATCAGCGGCGCGGACGTTCAGCAGCTGACCGACATCCTCGCCGGCAAGGGCATCCCGGCGGACGCGGACATCGAGTAGCGATGCACTGCCCCGAGTGCGGCTTCGCCAACGCCGAGGGCGCGAACTACTGCCAGAAGTGCGGGGCCTTCCTCGGGGACCAGACCGAGACGAAGAGCGGCGACACGACCGAGGTCTACCAGGTCGACGAGACCGGCGAGCTCCGTCCGGTCGACCTCGACGAGATGACCCACGAGGGCGCCGCGCTCGTGATCCGCTCGGGCGGCGGGCGCTCGGGCGAGGCGTTCAACCTCATGGGTGAGCGCAACACGATCGGCCGCAGCCCGGACGCCGAGGTCTTCCTCGACGACGTCACGGTCTCGCGCAACCACGCCCTGCTCGTGCGGCGCCGCGACGGCCTCTACGTGGACGACCTTGGCTCGCTGAACGGCACCTACGTGAACCGCCGCCGGATCGAGTCGCACCGCCTGCAGAACGGCGACGAGCTGCAGGTGGGCAAGTACAAGCTGACTTACCTGGAGGAGCGGTGAGCACCGAGGTCAGGGGCGAGGCCCCGCCGCGCAAGGAGAAGGCGCTCACGATCGGCGCCGTGACGAAGCAGCTCGAGCGCGAGTTCCCGGACATCTCGATCTCGAAGATCCGCTACCTCGAGGACCAGAAGCTGCTGGCGCCGCGCCGCACGCCCGGCGGCTACCGGCTCTACGCGCCCGCCGACGTGGACCGCCTGCGTACGATCCTGCGCCTGCAGCGCGACGAGTTCCTCCCGCTCCGCGTGATCCGCCAGGAGCTCGCGGCGGGGCGGGCCGACACCGAGGTCGCCACGCCGGACGCGCCGCCGGAGGCGCGCGGCTCGGTGAGGCGCACGAGCTTCGCGCTGCGCGGCCCCGGGTCCCTCTACCGCCTGTCCGAGGTGCTGGACGAGACAGGGGCCGACCAGGCGCTCGTCAAGGAGCTCGAGGACTACGGGGTGATCAAGGGCGAGCGGCGCGACGGCGAGACCTTCTACGACGACACCGAGCGCGAGATCATCCGCGCGGTCGGGGAGCTGAAGCGGTTCGGCGTCGGCGGCCGCAACCTGCGCGTCTTCCGCACCTCCGCGGACCGCGAGGCGGCGCTGCTCGAGCAGATCCTCGCGCCGGCGCTCCGCTCGCGGAACCCGGAGCGGCGCAAGGAGGCGGTCGAGGCGCTCGAGAACCTCGCCGCCGTGGCTTCCCACCTCAAGCACCTGCTGCTGATCCGGGACCTGCGCAAGCTCGCGCGCTGACGCGGCTTCCGTGCGCCTCGAGGACCACATCCAGGACATCCCCGACTTCCCGAAGCCGGGGATCGTCTTCAAGGACATCACGCCGCTCTTCCTCGACGCGGACGCCCTGAGCTACACGGTCGACAGGCTGGCCGACTACGCGCGCGAGTGGGAGGTGGACTACGTCGTCTCGGCGGAGGCGCGCGGCTTCGTGCTCGGCGACGCGCTCGAGATGCACTCCGACGCGATCGAAGGGGGCGCGCGCGTCATGGTCCACGACGACCTGCTGGCCACCGGCGGCACCGCCGGAGCGCTCTGCGGGCTCGTCGAGCAGGCGGGCGGCGTCGTGGCAGGATGCGCGTTCGTGATCGAGCTGGCGTTCCTGAACGGTCGCGAGCGGCTCCAGGGCTACGACGTGCGCTCGCTCGTCGTCGTCGACGACGAGTGATGGTCGTGCGCCGCGAACGCGTGGTCCCGGCGGCCCCCGCCGAGGTGTGGCGGATCGTGAGCGACCCCACCCGGCTCGCGGCCTGGTGGCCGGGCGTCTCGCGCGTGGAGGAGGCGAGCCGCGAGGCGTGGACGACCGTGCTCGTGTCGCGCACGGGGAAGGCCGTTCGCGCGGACTACAGCCTGGTGGAGGCCAACGAGCCCGAGCGCGTGCTGTGGCGGCACGAGGTGGAGGAGTCGCCGTTCGAGCGCCTGCTGACGGAGTCGACCACCGAGATCGCGCTCGAGGCCGACGCGGCCGGCGGCACGATGGTCAGGGTCACGCTCGACCAGCGCCCGCGCGGCTGGGCCCGCTTCAGCCCGTTCCAGCTGCGCGCCGCCGCGAAGCACCAGGCGGAGGCCGCGCTCGACGGGCTGGCCGAGCTGCTCCGGGACGAGACCTGATGCGCTGGTGGGGCTGGGGCGAGGACGGGCACGCCGTCCCGCTGCCTCCTGCCGCCGAGGGCCTCCTGAGCGAGGAGCTCGGCGTGGACCCGGGGGTCAGGAAGCCGCCGGTCGCGTTCGACCAGGTGAGGCTGCCGGACATCGGCCTGCCGGGACCCGCCCTCGAGAAGCTGAGGGCCGCGCTCGGCGACGAACACGTCCGCGTCGACAACGAGACGCGCGTGTCCCACGCGGTGGGCCGCTCCTATCCCGACCTGATCCGCATCCGCTCCGGCGACGCCACGAGCGGGCCCGACGCGGTTGCCCTGCCGGCGAACGCGGAGCAGGTGGCCGCGGTGCTCGCCATCTGCGCCGAGCACGGCGTCGCCGTGGTCCCGTTCGGCGGAGGCACGAGTGTCGTGGGGGGCGTCGAGCCCATCCGCGACGGCTTCGCCGCCGCCATCTCGCTCGACCTCGGCCGCCTGTCGGCGACCGTGGAGGTGGACCGCACCTCGCTGACGGCACGGCTCGACGCCGGGCTGCTCGGTCCCGTAGCGGAGCTGCGGCTCCGCGAGGAGGGCGTGACGCTCGGCCACTTCCCGCAGTCGTTCGAGTACTCGACGGTCGGCGGCTGGGTGGCGACGCGCTCGGCCGGCCAGGCCTCGACCGGCTACGGGCGCATCGACGAGCTGGTGGAGGCGGTCCGCTGCATCACGCCCGCCGGCGAGCTCGGGACGCGGTCGGTGCCCGCCACCGCCGCGGGGCCGAGCCTGCGCGAGCTCGTGGTCGGCTCCGAGGGCGTGCTGGGCGTGATCTGCGAGGCCACGGTCCGCGTGCGCCCGGCGCCGCGGGCATGGCGCTACGAGGGCTGGTCGTTCGCGAGCTTCGCCGAGGGCTGCGACGCGTTCCGGGTGATGGAGCAGGCCGGCGCCGCGGCCGATGTCAACCGGCTCTCCGACGAGGACGAGACGCGGCTCACGATGGCGCTCGGCTCCTCGGGCAGCACCGCGGAGAAGCTCGGGCGGCGCTACCTCCGCATGCGCGGCCACGAGGGCGGCTGCCTGGCGATCCTCGGCTTCGAGGGAGAGGAGGAGGACGTCGAGGACCGCCGCCGGCGTGCCGCCGCGCTGCTGCGGGCCGGGGGAGGGGTGGCCCTCGGCCACCGGCCGGGCGACGCCTGGCGGCGCAGCCGCTTCGCCGCCCCGTACCTGCGCGACGAGCTGCTGGACCGCGGCATCCTCGTCGAGACGCTCGAGACGGCCACGAGCTGGTCGAACCTCGGGACGCTCCACCAGGCCGTGGCGGAGGCGCTCCGGTCGGCGCTCTCGGGCCGCGGCACGCCGGCGCTCGTCATGTGCCACGTGTCGCACCTCTATCCATCGGGGGCGTCGCTCTACTTCACGTTCCTGGCTCGGCAGGAAGAGGACGCGCTCGCCCAGTGGCGCGCCGCGAAGATCGCCGCGTCCGAGGTCGTCTAAGCGGGCGGCGTCAGGACCGTCTGGCCGATCGCGGCCGCCTTGCCCGGCTTCGCGTTCGACTTCTTGAGCTGCGGCATCGCGCCGCGCAGCACCGACTCGCCGGTGTGCTTGACGTTCGGGCTCTTGCCCACCCTCTGGCGGGTCACGTCGATGTACCTGTAGTTCCTGAAGTCCGCGGGCAGGGGGCCGATCGCCTGGTAGTTGCCCTGCTGGTCGGTCACCTGGCCGCCGAGCGACTTCGCGTCGGTCGGGCTGTTGTAGAGCCACACGTAGTAGCCCTCGCTCTGGCCGCTCGGAGCGAGCCGCGCGGCCTGCACGAGCAGCTGCTTCTTGCCGTTGCGCTCGACCACGATCGCGATGCCGGCGGGCTGGGCGTTGGCAGCGGTTTGCCGACTGCTGGTCTTCCCAGTGGGCTGGGAGCTGGCGGTGCTCTTCTCGTCGTCGCCCGTCAGTAGGCCAATTGGCCAGACGAGGACGACGAGAAGCACGAGGAGCAAGGCCCCGGCGCCCGCGAGCAGACGGCGGCGCATGACGGCGTCGCCGGCGGCCGCGAGCGCGCCGCCGCCCGCCGCCCGCCGCGGCTCGCGCGGAGCGGCGGCCGCGCGCCGGCCGCGCTCGCCCTCCGGGATCGCCGGCACCGAGCCGTTCTCGTAGAACTGCTCCAGGGAGTCGAGCAGCGAGCGGGCCCAGCTCCGCGCCGCCTCGGAGCGCCTCAGGTGCCCCTTGGTGGCGGTGGCCTCCGGGCCGGACTGCTGTCCGAGCACGTAGTCGGCGAGCTGGGCGCGCCAGTCCTCCTCGACGCCGCGGACGCTCACCGGCGCGAGCTCCACCAGGGCGTCGCGCGCCAGCTCGCGCACGCGTCCCTCGGGCAGGTTCAGCATGTCCGCGAGCTCGTTGTAGGTCTTCCCCTGGCGGAGCACGAGCTCGACGATCGCCCTCTGCTCGGGCGAAAGCTGGTCGAAGGTGGCCATTTCCGGGCGAACTGTAGTGTGCCCGCCGGAGTGGACTCGCCGGTTCAAACCTACCCCGTGCCCGGCACACTCGACGACGTGCTCGGGTTCGAGCTGCTCGAGGCGAGCCCCGAGCGCTGCCGCGCCCGCTTCGCGGCCGAGAAGCGCGTCCAGCAGCCGCTCGGCCTGGTCCACGGCGGCGCATACGCGGCGCTGGCCGAGTCGATGGTGTCTGCCACCACCCACACGGCCGTGGTGGGCGACGGCAACTACGCCGTCGGGCAGTCGAACAACACGAACTTCTTCCGGCCCGCCACGACCGGCTTCGTCCACGCGGAGGGCACGCCGATACACCGCGGCCGGACGTCGTGGGTCTGGGACGTGCGCTTCACCGACGACGACGACCGGCTCTGCGCGGTGTCGCGCGTGACGATCGCCGTCAGGCCGGGACGGGGTCAGGCTTAAGCCTGACCCCGTTGTACGCCGTCGTCCACGAGGTAGGCGTCGACCGTCTCGCTGCGGCCCTTCACGCGGATGCCCTCGAGCGCCTCGACGAGCACGCCGGGCAGGTCACGATCAGGAACAGGCGCGCGTCGGCGCGTCTCAGCGAGATCCCGCTGGTGGCGAAGGCGAGCGTCGTGCTCACGGCGGCGGTGCCGAGCACGAGCCAGAAGTGCGACGGGTGGTCCTCCCAGTGCACGTCGGCGCTCGGCGCGGCCAGAAGCAACAGCAGTCCGGCGAGCGGAACCGACAGCGCGAGGCCCCAGAGCGGGGAGCGCAGCGAGCCGGCGTCCGTGCCGGCGCGCACCTACTTGAGCGCCCGCAGCCGGCGCTCCGCCGGGTCGGCCGTGGACAGGTGCCGGTTCGTGATCGGCAGCCGCCGGTCGCGTCCGAACGCCTTCGTGGAGATCTTGATCCCGGGCGGCGCCTGGCGGCGCTTGTACTCGGCGCGGTCGACCATCCGGATCACGCGCTCGACCTCGGCGGCCGGCAGGCCGCGGTGTACCAGCTCGGCTGCGTCAAGGTCCTCCTCGATGTAGCCCTCGAGGATCTGGTCGAGCAGCTCGTAGGGTGGAAGCGACTCGTCGTCGCGCTGCTCGTAGCGCAGCTCGGCCGAGGGCGGCCGCTCGAGCACAGAGGCGGGCACGAGCTCGCGGCCCTCCTGCTCGTTGCGCCAGCGCACGAGCCGGTAGACCCGGCCCTTGTAGACGTCCTTGAGCACCGCGAAGCCGCCGGCCATGTCGCCGTAGAGCGTGGCGTAGCCGACCGACATCTCGGACTTGTTCCCGGTCGCGATCACGAGCCAGCCGAACTTGTTGGAGAGCGCCATCACGACGTTGCCGCGGATGCGCGCCTGGAGGTTCTCCTCGGCAACGTCCGGCTCGCGGCCCTCGAACGAGTCGCGCAGCAGCTCGTCGTAGGCGCCCATCGCCTGCTCGATGGCGATCTCCCGGAAGTCGGCGCCCAGGTTCTCGGCGATGGCGCGCGCGTCGCTGCGAGTGCCCTCGCTCGAGTACGGAGAAGGCATGGAGATACAGGTCACGCGCTCGGGGCCGAGCGCGTCGGCCGCGACGAGCGCCGCGAGCGCCGAGTCGATCCCGCCCGAGAGCGCGATCACCACGCGCTCGAAGCCGTTCTTCTCCACGTAGTCGCGCAGGCCGGTGCGCAGCGCGGCGTAGATCTCGGCGTCCGGGCCGAGTGCGGGGGCAAGCTCGCCGGAGACGACCTCGGCCTCGTTCACAGGATCCGTGTGCAGCGTGGCGAGCGTGAACACCGGCGGCTCGGCGACCGGGGCGGCGCGGCGCTGGCGACGCACGTTCACGCGGTGGCGCGTGTCCCGCAGCCGCGCCGCGGCGACCGCGCGCGGGTCGATGGTGCAGAGCGTCAGCGCCTCCTCGAACTGCGGAGCGCGGGTGAGCACCTGGCCGTCCTGGTCGATCGCCAGGCTGTGCCCGTCGAAGACGAGCTCGTCCTGGCCGCCGACGGTGTTCACGAAGACGACGGCCGCGAGGTAGTCCACCGCCCGCTGCACGAGCATCCGCTCACGGTAAGCGCCGTAGCCGGCGCGGTAGGGCGAGGCGGACAGGTTCACCACCACCTGCGCTCCGGCGAGTGCCTCCGACATCGCCGGCGGCCCGGGCTCCCAGATGTCCTCGCAGACGCTGAGGCCGATCGGGACGCCGTTGACCTCGACGATCGCGGCCTCGGAGCCCGACTGGAAGTAGCGCTGCTCGTCGAAGACGCCGTAGTTCGGCAGGTACATCTTGCGGTAGGTGGCGACGATTTCGCCGTCGGCGAGCACGGCGGCGGTGTTGTAGACGTCCTCCGCCTGCTCGGGGTAGCCGACGACCGCGACGATGTCGCGCGCCTCGGCCGCGAGCTCGCGCAGCGCCACCCGCGCCGCGTCGAGGAAGCTCGTCTTCAGCAGCAGGTCCTCGGGCGGATACCCGGTCAGCGAGAGCTCGGGAAAGACCACGAGCGCGGCGCCCTCGCCACGGGCGCGCGCGGTGTAGCCCGAGATCTTGGCGGCGTTGCCGCGGATGTCCCCGACGGTGGGGTTGATCTGCGCGAGGGCCACGCGCAGCAGGTCGGTGCGCTCCGCCATGCCTCAATTATGGCGACCGCACCCGAGCGTCAGGTCCAGGTAGCGGTCCGGGCGGATGCGGTGCTCGAAGTGCCACCACTCGCGCCAGTAGGAGCTGAAGCCGAAGCGCTCCATGGCGTTCTTCAGCGTCAGCCGGTTGCGGAGGATGCGGCCGGAGGCGTTGTAGGTGTTCGCGCCGGGGCCGAGGTCGTCGAAGCCGCCCATGCGCAGGTGCGTCCCGTCGCGGACGCGGACCAGCGTGAGGTCGACCGCGCTGCCGGTGTTGTGGCGGCTTCTGCCGGCGATGTAGGTGCCTACCAGGTCGGCGCGGCCGCTTCGCTTTGCCCAGCGGACGAGCGCGCGCGTCGCGCGCAGCGGCCGGTAGGCGTCGAGGACGAGCAGGCCGAGGCCGTTACGGCGCAGGTAGCGCTGCACCTGC
>WNGA01003949.1_pt1 | contig 25074 bp, 20 predicted proteins | sample 5400061 | NCBI WGS metagenome assembly WNGA01 (sample SAMN13153366, study PRJNA577476) | soil metagenome | isolation source: 100 cm soil or saprolite under grassland replicate 2 | place: USA:California | collected 2016-06-15 | reverse complement strand
GTCTCGGCGAGCGACCGCGCGGAGCGGATTCCCGACCTGCCGAAGCGCGCGAGTGCAACCGGATGGCGCGGCACGTGGACGACCGGGCCGAGCAGCTCCCGGGCGAGCCGGGGCCAGTCGCCGACCAGCGGCGCGAACAGCCGGCGGTACGCCTCGCCGTCGCCCCCGAGCGCACGCGCGGTGTCGTCGACGGACCGCCGGACGAGGACGGCCGAACCACCGTCGAGCGGATGGGCGAGCGCGGCAGGCGGCTCGACGAGGTCGAGCTCGAGGCCGAGCGAGGAGAAGAACGGCGAGGCGGCGACGAGTGGATGGATTGCAGAGCAGACGTCGTGGCGAAACCCGGGCAGCGTCAGCTCTGCGGTGCGCGTCCCGCCGCCGATCGTGTCCTGTGCCTCCAGGACGAGGACCGACCGTCCTGCCTGGGCAAGCGTGACCGCGGCGGCGAGGCCGTTCGGCCCCGCGCCGACGACGACGGCGTCTAGTTTCCTACTACTTCTGAGGCGCCGCTTGTCGGCGCCGCCATCAGGACGTGTGCGCTTTGCGCGCACGTCCGTCTGCGCCGCCGGCCTGGAGCGCTCGGATCAATTCCCGACGACTTGAACCAGCCAGCGCCGGTCGCGCTCGCGGTCGAGCTCGATGAAGAGCACGCGCTGCCAGGTCCCGAGACAGAGCTCGCCTTCACGTACGGGGACGGATTCCCCCGCCGTGCCGAGCAGCATCGCCATGCAGTGCGAGTGACCGTTGCCGAAGGCCATGTCCTCGGGGCAGATGTTCTCGGTGCGCTTATCCCAGTCGTCGTGGGCGTAGTACGTCTCGCGGGGAACGAGGCGCTGCAGCAGCTCTGCGAAGTCCTCGATGAAACCCGTCTCGAACTCGTTCACGCGCACGCAGCAAGTCGTGTGCGGGGAGTAGATGCAGGCAATGCCCTCAGTGATGCCACTTGCACGAACGGCTTCGCTGACCTCGTCCGTGATGTCGCGGATGGCCAGCCCACCTTCGGTTCGGAGTTCTGTCTCGCGCTGGAAGACCTTCACGGCGGCTTCATTCCTCCTGGTTCGGACGTGCCACGGGCAGCCCCCTATTCTGAGGGTTCCGCGGCCCTACGTCACGGGGGAACCGTCAGTAGCCGGGCGCGCTGGTGGTCGTCGGGGCCGTCGTCGTTTCGCCGCCCCCGCCGGCCGTCCCGCCGACCACGACTGAGCCGCTCATGCCCTGGGCCTTGTGGCCGTCGATCGGGCAGTACAGCTCGTAGGAGCCGCTCTGCGAGAACGTGACCCGAAGGGTCATCTTGGCGCCGGGGTCGATGTGGCCGCTCTTCTCCTCGACCCCGTTCCCCTCGATCTCGAGCGCGTGGGCGACGGTGCCATCATTGGTGGCCTCGAACTCGTACGTGCCGGGTTTCGAGAGGTTGACGGTGCTCGGGTTGAGCGAGAATTCCTTCTCGGAGATCTGGATCGTCTGGACGACCGCGCCGCCCTTGGACTCACTCGAGCCGCCTCCGCCGCAGGCGGCGAGCAGGAGGGCCGCAGGGAGGAGGACGAGTAGGCGGCGCATCTGAGGAGACCTACGCGGGGGGACGCCATTCGGATTCCCCGGTACGGTGTCCCTCCAAACGGGCCCGTAGCTCAGCTGGTCAGAGCAGCGGACTCATAATCCGTTGGTCCCTGGTTCGAATCCAGGCGGGCCCATTCGCCGATCGAAATCCGGCCTGCTTCGCAGGCCATGATGATTCCGATCGGCCTCACGTTCCGATCCCCGCCGCAGCCGGCATCGGCGGCGTCTGTTCGCGTGAATGAACGCAAGACCTGACTCTTCTCTTCGCGACCCAATCGCGACTACTCGGCTCCCGCTCCTTCGTTCGGCCCGAGCATGCAGCCTTAGGCGAGACCACACCGCGACGCACGCGGTTGGCGCGCGGGCGCGCTTGCGAGCGGCGCGGCGTAGACTCCTGCTGTGCTCAGGCTCATCGCGATCGCGATCGCGGTCGTGGTTGCGAGCAGTACGACGGCGCCTATGGCCCGAACGGCGTCCGCTAGTCCTGCGGGCTGGCAGTGTTTGCAGGTGCGCGCTTCGGTTCTGAAAACCCTCCGGGCCGGGCTACGCGCAGCGGTTCGCCCGCAACTCCGATCAGCACGCGCCGTGAAGGCTCGAGGGACCTTTACCGGGCCCTTCACTCGGCGCGGCGGCGTCTACTTCATCTCGGCCAATCTCCGCACGAGAGGCATCGCTACCTGGGCCGCTAGCTGGCTCTTCTTCCGGGGCACAGAAGGACCGATCGGCCGGATAACGCTCTACGCTGAGCAAGACCGCGCGCGCAGTTTCAGACCCAAATTCGGGCTTCGCCGCAGGAGTCTTTCCGCCGAGGGTGCTCGCGGGGTGGGGCATCACCACGAAGACGTACGGATATGCGCAGTCGCGCGCTTGCGTGAAGTGACGCTGGGCTTGGTCCCAAACTGTGTCGCCGCGCCTCGTTAGGCGAGCCATCGGAGCAGTTGTCGCCTAGGGTTTTTTTGGCCGCAAAAGGAACGACCACTTGTGGCAGTTCGCCGCGTAGTAGTCGAGGTCGAGGATGCCGAGGTCGAGCGGCAAGTGTCCAGGACCGTGTGCTCCGTCGACGATCGTCCGGATCCCTCGTTCTCGGGCGCGTCTCGAGAGCTCCTCCACCGGCAACGTCAATGCGGTCTGCGACATGTGATGGCTGAGGAAGAGCGCGCGCGTACGCGGCCGGACTTCAGCCAGATCGTGTCGACGATCTCCTCGGCGCTCTCCACCGGCAGGCGAACCGGTGCACGGACGTAGAGAGCACCTCGTTCGCCGCAGAGGAGCTCCCACATCAGGTCGAGCGCGCCGCACTCGAGATCGGTGGAGACCACCCCGTCTCCCGCCTCGAGTGCGAGCGCCCGGGCGGCGACGTTGACACCAGCCGTCGCGTTCGGGATGAAGACGAGGTCGACGGGCGAGAAAGAGCACCGGCTGCCGCTCGAGCTCGAGCTGCCACTGCTGGTAGCGCTCGAACACCGCACGTGGACAGGCTCCGAAGGAGCCATGGTTCAGAAACGGCATGTCTCAGGGCATCTGGACGCTCCGTCCGTGCCCGCACCGGCAGGCGAGCGTCCTCGCAAAGGAGCTCGGCCTCAGCGAGATCACGGCCAGCGTGCTCGTCCGGCGCGGTTACGGCGACCCCGATCAGGCGCGGGCTTTTCTGGCCGGCGAGCAGCCGCTGCACGATCCGTTCCAGCTGGGCCAGATGAAGGAGGCGGTCGACCGCATTCGTGCGGCCGTCGCCGCCGGGAAGCGGATCTGCGTTCACGGGGATTACGACGTGGACGGGATCTGCGCAACCGTGCTCGCCGTGCTCGTGCTGCGCGAGCTGGGCGCCGACGTGGAGTGGCACCTGCCGAGCCGGTTCGACGAGGGCTACGGCGTCAGCGGACAGACGCTCGAGCGCCTGGCCGAGGAAGGCTGTGGCCTCGTCCTGACGGTCGACTGCGGCATCACCGCGGTGGAGGAAGTCCGCCGCGCGCGCGAGCTCGGACTCGAGGTCGTCGTCACCGACCATCACCGCCCTGCGGAAAGCTTGCCCGATTGTCCGATCGTCGCCACGCGGCCCTCCGAGTATCCCTTCCCCGAGCTCTGCGGCACGGGGGTCGTCTACAAGCTCGGCCAGGCGCTGCTCGGCGAAGACTCCGAGGCGTTGCGCCGGCATCTCGATCTCGTCGCGCTCGCGACGATTGCGGACGTCGTTCCGCTCGTCGGGGAGAACCGCTCGCTGACGATCGCGGGGCTGCGGGCGCTGGCGCGCACGCAGAAGCCCGGACTCCGTGCGCTGATGCGAGTCGCGCGCGTCGATCCGGCCACGGTGGACACAGGGCAGGTCGGCTTCCGGCTGGCGCCGCGGATCAATGCGGCCGGTCGGCTCGGTCATCCGCGCGCCGCTCTCGAGCTGCTGCTGACGGAGGACGCGGACGAGGCCCGCCGCCTCGCCGACCGGCTCGAGGACCTCAACCGCGACCGTCAAGCCGTGGAGGACAAGATCCTGCGGGCGGCGATCGCGCAGGTCGAGGAGTGGCCCGAGGCCAAGCGCCGCCGTCGCGCATACGTCGTGTGGGGCGAGGACTGGCACGAGGGCGTGATCGGGATCGTCGCGTCACGGCTCGTCGAGCGGTACCACCGACCGGTCGTCCTGATCGCAGGGACCGAAGGTCTGTGGAAGGGCTCCGGGCGCTCGATCCCGGACTTCGACCTCCATGCGGCGCTCGGCGCTTGTTCCGAGCTCCTCGAACGCTTCGGTGGGCATCGCGCCGCCGCCGGCCTCTCGATTCTTCCCGAGTGGGTGGAGCCCTTCGCAGAGGCCTTCGCAACGCAGGCGGAAGGTCTGCTCGATCCGGACGACCTCGTGCCGACGACGGCGGTCGACGCGGTTCTTCCCCGCGACGCGAAGCTCACGCTCGACCTGTGCGAGGAGCTGCGTCGGCTCGCGCCGTTCGGGCTCGGCAATCCTGACGTCACGCTGCTCGCGCCGGGCTGCGAGCTCGGCGACCTCGCGACGGTGGGTGACGGGAAGCACCTCCGCTTTCGCGTCCACCGCGACGGACGTGACGCGGGGGGCGCGATCGCGTTCGGGCAGGGGACGAGCCTGGATCGCTACCGGCGCATCGGTCGCTACGACGTCGCCTTCCGGCTCCAGGAGAACCACTGGAACGGCACGGTCGCACCCCAGCTCGTCGTGCGCCGCGTCTTCGACGCCGACGATCGGTTCGACGAGCTGTACGGCTGGCTCCGCTCGCAATGGCTGGCGCAGACCCGAGAGCCACAGGCGCAGGCGATCTTCGACGAGCTCGAGGTCGAGGAGGGCGGCCCGAGACGGCATCCCCTCGAGTCAGAGATGTTCCGCGCGCTCCTGGCCGAGCCGGCGCTGCTGCGCGCGGCTTAGCGGACGGCGACGGAGGCCCGGCGCACGCGCCGAGGGCGCGCGCGGGAGCCGGCGAGGGCATCGAGCGCGAGCAGAAGCCGCGCGGCGCGCGCGGCGGCTCGGCGTTCCTGTCTGCGTCTGTACCAGCCCATGGACGACTCCCTTTCAGCATCGGAACGCGCTCTCCTCCACTTGAGTTACGCCCCCCGAAACGGGGAAGGGAGCCTGAAACAGGCGGAGTACACTGAAGCTATGGCCGTCATTGAGACTCAGGAACAGCATCAGGAGCTCATCGACGAGCTGATCGCGGACGTCTCCGCCTACAACCCGGAGGTCGACCGAGACCTGATCAGCCGGGCCTTCGTCTTCGCCGCCAGCGCCCACGAGGGCCAGCAGCGGCGTTCCGGCGAGGACTTCGTCCTCCACCCCTGGGGGGCCGCCAAGATCTGCGCCCAGCTTCACCTCGACAACGAGACGATCGCGGCCGCCCTCCTGCACGACGTGGTCGAGGACACGGACGTCGAGCTCGCCGACGTCCGAGCCGAGTTCGGCGACGAGATCGCCAAGCTCGTCGAAGGCGTCACGAAGCTGACCCGGGTGCAGTTCCAGAGCCGCGAGCAAACGGAGGCGGAGAACTACCGCAAGCTGATCGTGGCGATGGCCGAGGACGTGCGGGTCATCCTGATCAAGCTCGCCGACCGCCTGCACAACCTCCGTCAGATCGAGTACCTCGGCAAGCAGAAGCAGGTGCAGAAGGCGCGAGAGACGTTGGAGGTCTACGCACCGCTCGCCCATCGGCTCGGAATCCATGCGCTGAAGTGGGAGCTGGAGGACCTCGCCTTCGAGACGCTGCATCCGCGCAAGTACGAGGAGATCAACGCGATGGTCAGCGAGCGCCGCGCCGATCGCGAAGGCCACGTCTCCGAGGCTGCCCGCATCCTGCAGCTCGAGCTCGACAAGGTCGACATCCCGGCCGAGATTCTCGGACGCGCGAAGCACTTCTATTCCATCTACGACAAGATGGCCAAGAAGGGCCGCGAGTTCAACGAGATCTACGACCTCACCGCGATGCGCGTGATCGTGGAGCGCTCCGGCGACGAGGGGACGCGCGACTGCTACGGCGCGCTGGGCCTCATCCACTCGCTCTGGAAGCCGATGCCGGGCCGCTTCAAGGACTACATCGCGATGCCCAAGTTCAACCGCTACCGGTCACTGCACACGACGGTGATCGGGCCCGAAGGCCGGCCGCTCGAGATCCAGGTGCGAACCCGAGAGATGCACGAAACGGCGGAGTTCGGGATCGCCGCGCACTGGCGCTACAAGGGCGGGCGCCGGCCGAAGTCTGACGAGGCCTGGCAATCCTGGGTGCGGCAGCTGATGGAGGCGCAGCCCGACGTCATCGACGAGCCCGGGGAGTTCAAGCGCGCGTTCCTCAGCGACCTCGTCGCCGACGAGGTGTACGTCTTCACGCCGAAGGGCGAGGTGAAGACGCTGCCCGCCGGTGCCACTCCGATCGACTTCGCCTACGCGGTGCACACCGACGTGGGCCACAGGACGGTCGGCGCGAAGATCAACGGGCGCATCGTCCCGCTCCATTACCGGCTGAAGAACGGGGACTTCGTCGAGATCCTGACCTCGAAGGTGGGCCGCGGCCCGTCGCGCGACTGGCTCTCGCTGGCGGCGTCCTCGCGCGCGCGTAACAAGATCAGGCAGTGGTTCTCCCGCGAGACGCGCGAGGACCAGGAGCAGAAGGGACGCGAGTCGCTGGAGCAGTCGCTGAAGGCGGCCAAGCTTCCGTACCGGAAGCTCGCCGGCTCGGCGGTGCTCGCGGAGGTCATCCGCGAGATGAACTTCAAGAAGGCGGAGGACTTCTACCTCGCGCTCGGCTCGGGCAAGGTCAGCGCGCAGTCGGTCGTGAACAAGGTGCTGCAGCGCTTGAAGACGGAGCAGGCCGCCGAGGAGGAGGCCGTGCCCCTCAAGGCGCCGCGCGCGAAGCATGCGATCGGCAGCGAGAACTACGGCATCAACGTCCACGGCGTCGACGACGTGCTCGTCCGCCTCGCCAGGTGCTGCACTCCGGTTCCCGGGGACGAGATCGTCGGCTACATCTCGATGGGGAAGGGGATCACGATCCACCGCGGCGACTGTCCCAACGTCAAGGCGCTGGCGCGGAACCCCGAGCGTTTCACGCCGGTCAGCTGGGACGGCGGCGCGTCACAGAGCTTCCGTGTTCAGATCGCCGTGGACTCGTGGGATCGTCCGCGTCTGCTCGAGGACGTGGCTCGAACGTTTGCCGAGCACGGCGCCAACATCGTTTCCTACGGCGGCACGGTCGAGGATCAGATGGCGAGAAATTGGTACGTCGCCGAGGTCGGAGACGTGAAGGAGCTGCGCGGCCTCCTGACGGCGCTGCGCAACATCGAGGCCGTGTTCGACGCGTACCGCGTCACGCCCTCATAGCGTCCCTCGATTCAGGGATCGTCACTCGAACGAGCGAGGTACCTCGTTCCAGGGATAGCGCGCGCGCCGAATCTGATTACAACGAGTGGAAGGGGGAGAGGGCACGAAAGCTGCGGCGCCCGTTCGTTCCGAGGACAGCGGGCGGGCGCGCGGCCTCTAAGACGGGATTCGCTTCGCTCAGGTGAAGCGGTGCGCGCCGGTCGCCGACGATCGGCGCGCGTCTACGGCGCCCATGCTTCGCCGCCCGTGTCCCAGCCGACGAGACAGTACGGGGAGATCAGCAGGGCCACTCGCTCGAGGAAGGTCCGGTCGTCGGGGCCGAACGCGGCCGGACGGTCGGAGTCGATGTCGATCTCGCCGACCACCTTCCCCTCGTAGGCGATCGGGACGACGATCTCGGAGCGGGTGGACGGAAAGCACGCCAGGTAGCGAGGGTCGGCGTTGACGTCGTCGACGACCTCCGTCTCGCCGCTCGCCGCCGCAGCGCCGCAGATGCCCTGCCCGATGGGAATGCGCACGTGCTCGGTCGCCTCCGGTCCCTGCCAGGGTCCCAGCACGAGCTCGCCTCCCTCGACGAGGTAGATCCCCACCCACGAGTAGTGGTCGAAACGGTCGTGAAGGACGGACACCACCTGCCGCAGCACGTCGTCGGCATCGCCCCCTCGGTTGAGAATGCGGTCGATCGCCTCCAGCGCGCCGGAGTATCGACTCACCCGTCCAGCGCCTCCCCCTCGAACGCCCGGATCGTCTCCTTGTACGAGTCCGGAATCGGGACTGCCTTCCGTTCGTCGAGATCGATGAGGACAAGCGTCTGCTGGGCGGTGACCATCAAGAGGTCGTCGCGTGCCCGGTAGGCCGCGAATTCGTACGTGGTGCTCGTTCGCCCGATCCTTGCCAGCCGGACGTAGACCTCGATCAGGTCGTCGAAGACCGCGGGGGCGAGGTACTCGATCGTGGACGCCCGCATGACGAACTCTTGACCTTCCTCGCCGATGTCCATCCCGAGCAGCCCGAGGTTGCGGTGGTACTCGACCCGCGCGAGGTCGAAGTACGGAAGGTAACGGCCGTAGTAGACGATGCCCTGCGCGTCGGTGTCGGAGAAACCGACTCGTGTCTGCGCGGAGAACCTGAACGGCGGCTTCTCCTTCAGCTTCGGATCACCTCGAGCACCTCGTCGCGCTTCCGCTCCATGAGATCGGGCGAAAGGGCCTCGAGGTTCAGGCGGAGGAGCGGCTCGGTGTTGGAGGGCCGAACGTTCATGTGCCACTGCTCCGCATCGACCGACAGGCCGTCGAGATGCGAGACAGTCCCTTCCGGGCCGAAGCGCTCCTTCAGCTCCTGCAGCTTGAGCGCGACGTCGGCGACCGGCGTGTTCAGCTCCCCGGTGATGAAGTAATGCTCGCGGTAGGGACGAAGAACCTCGGACAGCCTCCGGCCGCGCTTCGACACGAGCTCGAGCATGAGCAGGAACGGGATGATCCCGGAATCGGCCTGTGAGAAGTCGCGGAAGTAGTAGTGACCCGAGACCTCTCCGCCGAAGACCGCGTCCTCCTCGCGCATCCGGTGCTTGAAGAACGCATGACCCACACGGTTGACCAGCGGGACGCCGCCGGCGCGATCGATCGTCTCCGGCACCGCCCAGCTCGCGCGAACGTCGTAGAGGATCTTCGCGCGCGGTTGCTTCTCGAGGATCGATTCGGCGAGCAGCGCCGTGACGAAGTCACCCGGGACGAAGTCGCCCGTGTCGTCGACGAAGAAGCAGCGGTCGGCGTCGCCGTCGAATGCGACTCCGAGGTCGGCCTCTTCTTCCGTGACCTTGCGCATGATGAACGCGCGATTCTCGGGCAGGAGCGGATTGGGCTCGTGGTTCGGGAAGGATCCGTCCGGCTCGAAGTAGCAGCGCACCGCGTCGATCGGCAAGCGCTCGAGCACCGGTGGAAGCATCGCCCCGCCCATCCCGTTGGCGGCGTCGATCACGACACGAAGGGGCTTTACCGCTGATACGTCGATGAAGGACAGGACGCAATCGACGAAGCGCGGCCAGATGTCCTCCTGCTCGATCGTCCCGGTTGGACCCGTCTCGTGCCTGGCACCGGACATGGCCCGCGTGCGGATGTCGAGCAGCCCCGAGTCGCCGCCGACGGGTAGCGCCCCGCGGCGGACAATCTTCATCCCCGTGTACTGCTTGGGATTGTGCGAGGCCGTCACGGCGATGCCGCCCTCGAGCTGGAGCTCGCCGACGGCGAAATAGACCATCTCCGTCCCGACGAGGCCGAGATCAACCACGTCCGTCCCGGAGTCCGCCGCGCCCCGCATGACCGCGTCCGCCATCGCCGGCGACGACAGCCGCATGTCCCGTCCGACCGCGATCCTCCGAGGCTCGAACTCCTCCACGTAGGCGCGGCCGATCGCGTATGCGCCCGCCTCGTCGAGCTCGTCCGGATAGATCCCGCGCACGTCGTACGCCTTGAAGACCTTGGGGTCGAGCACGGCGAGGATGCTACGGAACCCACGTTGCGGCGGCGGTGTAGAGGCTGCGTCGATCTCGGGAGGTATCTGATGAAGAAGATCTTGGTCGCCCTGCTTCTGGCGCTCGCCCTACCTGCGCCGGCCGCCGCGAAGGAGCTGAGCAAGCTCGACGTCTGTGGGTCGTCCGGATGCAATTCGACGTCGGACCGCGCCCTGCTCCGCCGCATCGGCGTCGGATCCGACGGCTCGGTCCCTGCGGATCCGCCTGGGCTCGCGCCCTTCTACACGCTCGTCTACCACGTTCGTCCCGGCCGCGGTGAGTCGTTCAACGGCCGAAAGGAGATCGTGTTCAGAACGTCCTTCGTTCCGGGTGCACACCTGGTGCGGGGCACGGACGAAAACGGCTACGTCGTCTGGACCACGGCGTCTCAGGTGTTCACGAATGCCATGGCGAGGCTCACACGAGGTCTGGAGCCGTTCCGGACGCCGCGGATCACGCGCGTCTCCGTCGGCGGCACGTTCGTCACCGATCCCGCGAGCTACGAGCGCCTGATCACGATCACCAGCGAGAACACCGACTACGTCGAGGCCTACGACTGGACGCCGGTGGATTACCGCAGCACGCAGTCGAGCCCGTGGACCGGCGTCTTGCTCCAGTTCTCGGCGAAGAAGCATGCCCTGCTCCGGAACAATCGCTGGATCCACCTGGACGCCTCGCTCTCGAAGCAGGTTCAGCTCGGCACGGCGCTGACGACCACGGGCGGCAGTGGTTTTCCGTGGCGCTGGATCGGGATCGCCGCGGCCGCTCTTCTCGCAAGCGCGGGCCTCGGCGTGGCGCTGATCCGCCGCTTCCGACCGTGGGAGCCGAAGACGGCGTGAGTGTACGAACTGCAAAGCGTCGGGTTGCCCGGCGCTCTGCAGGTCTGCGAACTCCCGATCCGCGGTTAGAGGGGCGGGAGGAGAAAGAGCGGCGGTAGGAGGCTCGGGTCAGTCGTCGCGGTAGGCCCTGCAGGGTCGTTGTTCCCGTTGCCGTTGTCGGAGGCGCTAGAAAAGGTCTTCCCGTTGACGTTGATGTCGTCGATCAGGTGGTAGATGCCGTACGCGTCGGCGACCAGGTAGACCGCTAACGTCGTGTCGCCGACGAAGCACGACTGCACCGTGGGCCACGTCACGTTGTACACGAAGCCGCACGGCGACGGCCCACCCATGACGTCCCAAGCGGCATTTGGGTAGTTGCCCACGTCCGAGACGTACTCCCACCCGTTTCCGCGTGTGTTCTCCCGCAGGTCGGCGTACCCATCGAATTCGCCGGCCGCGTTCTGGAACGCGACGACGAGTCGTGGACTCCCAAGTGTGGACGGCTCGCCGAAGTATAGGTCCGGTGTCTTATTCCAGAAAGACGAGTCCGGGAAGTCGGCGGCTGGTATGCCGGTCACGTGATGGACCAGGATCCCGGCGTACCCCTTCGCGTAAGTCGGCGCACCATTGGTGGTCAGGAGTCGGATCGTCTGGTTGTCGGTGTCGCCGGGTGGCTGATCGCTGGTGGCCAGCCAGTCGGCGTGGGCTCCGTTGCCGCCCGAGAAGAAGCTCAGCGTCGGCCGCGCGTTGCCGTTGTCGGCGAGTGCCGCAACCGGTACGGCGACGGCGACGCATTGCCGCAACGAGTGTCGCGGCAGGCCGCAGATACCGCCTCATGTTGTCTCCCTTCGACTGGACGCCGCAGCGTCAATTGACAAAGAGAGAACGTGCGAATTGGCTCATCGGATACGTCATTCACTCGCTGCACGGCAGAAAAAAATCCGCTCTTTGCGGAAAGGGCGCGGGCTTCAAGGATACACAGCCGTTGCCCGCTTCCACGGCGGCACGCCGGGAATAGAACGCCATCGCTCTCAAATCGGATACGGGTGCTTTGTAATTCTGATTTCCGTGCAGAGTGCACGTTCGCCGCCGCGGGTGGCAGGCCTGCCCGACCCGAACCGAGATTGAGAGCGACGAGGGGACCCCTCTTTGGCCTCAGGCAGAGAGAAGGGATGTAGTTAAATAGCTGCGCTCAGGGGCCACACAGAAAGGGGGAGAGCTGTGAGAAGAATGATCGCAGCGTTTGCCGTGGTCGTGGCCGCCGGCGCGATGGCGGGCACGGCGGGAGCCGCGTGGACTTTAGTCGGCTCGAATCTCGTGGCGAGCACGCCCACCACCGGCGGGGGCTATCCGGTTCCGCCGGGGTCAAGAGTGCCTGAGGCCGGGACCTGCGGACCCGGACCGTTCAACGCGAACCACTCCGAGTCGTGGATCGCTGTCAAGCCCGGCACCGAAGACTTGGTCGGCAGTTCGAAGTTCTTCTTCGACAAGTACAGCACCTTCTACATGTTCTACCTCGGCGCCTATCAGATCCTCGCGGGAACGCCGTCGGGCAACAACCAGATCCAGGGGTACGACTGCGTCTCCACCGGCACCCAGGACATGCCGCCGAGTTGGACGGACACGACCGATCCGAACCTCGACTTCGACACCGGCGATGGGGGCCGCGCCCCAGTCCGGGTGTACCAGACGATGCTCCCGTTCAATGCCTTCTGGGACGCGACGAAGCTTCATCCGGACGGCGAGATCGACGTGTCGTACAGCGACGACATGGGTCGAACATGGGTGAAGGGCAACGGGGGAAAGGCGCTCGAGCCCCCGAACAACGCCTCGGCAAAGCAGTTCGGCCACGTCGAGGACAAGCAGTGGATCGCCGTCAACCACATCCTCGGCAACATCAACCAGGATCACGTCTACGCGGCCTGGTCGGTCTTCAATGGGTCGGCGACCAAGGTGCGGATGGCGGTGTCCCGTGACCGAGGCCTGACCTTCGGCAAGGCGGTCACGATCAGTCTGCCGTCGCAGGTCGGGCCCGCAGTGACGTACGTCTATCCCGAGATCGACGCTGCCGGTTTCGTCTACGTCTCGGTCGTCTCCTTCCCGCCGAACGGGGGCGCGTCGACGATTTACGTGGCCCGCTCAGCCGACGATGGTCACAGCTTCGGCCCGTTCGTCGCGGTGACGACGGTGAACATGATCCCGACAGCCGGTTTGCCGAACACGAGATTCCGCGACGGAATCACCGAGAGCTTCGCGGCCAGCCCGATGTATCCCGGCCACCTCTACCTCACGTACGAGGAGTGGAGCGGGACGCAGATGGACGTGAAGTTCACGCAGTCGACCGACGGCGGCTTCACGTGGACGGCGCCGGTCGTCGTGAACGACAACGTTGATGCTCCGGGTGTTCCTACCGACCAGTTCCAGCCATCGATCGCCGCCGGTCCCGGCGGGGCAGTCGCCGTCGAGTTCCTCGACCGCCGTCAGGCCTGTCCGAGCGACCCGAGCATCCTCCCGGCCGATGTCGGTCGGGCGAACTTCTGCATCGACGCGTCGCTCCAGGCCTATAAGGACACCGGCAGCGGCGCTGCGCCCGTCGGCTCGAACCGGCGGGTCACCGAGTTCACGTGGGATCCGGAGCAGCCCGGCCAGCACCTCGGCGGGCTCTCGCAGTATCCGTGCGCCGGAGCAAGAGATCCGTGCCCGGCCGGCCGGGGCTTCATCGGCGACTACTTCGGAGTCGCCGTCTCGGACAACAACATCTACGGCCTCTTCCCGTCAACGCACTATGCGTCGAACGTCACGGCCGACGAGGGTGGCCTGATCTACTACCAGCAGCAGGTTCTCTCGACGGTGCCGCGTTCGGCCATCGCTGCCGGCTACTAGCGGCTGAAAGCGAGGAGGGCCGCCGCCCGCGGTGGCGGCCCTCCTGCTCCCTAAACTTGGGGGCATGGAGCGCAAGCTCGCCACCGTCCTCTTCGTCGATCTCGTTGGGTCGACGGCAGTCGTTTCCTCCCAAGATCCGGAGGTCACCCGCCGGAAGGTCACCGCCTTCTTCGACGCCGTGTCGGGTTGCATCGAGACGCACGGCGGCACCGTTGAGAAGTTCGCCGGCGACGCCGTCATGGCCGCCTTCGGCATTCCGCAGGCGCATGAGGACGACGCCGAGCGAGCCGTCCGCGCGGGGCTCGGGATCCTGGAGAACCTCCGCGAGCTCGGCGTCGAGGCCCGGGTCGGGATCGAGGCCGGCGAGGTCGTCGTGGACGAGACCGACTCGACCTTCGCGACGGGCGCGGCGGTCAACATCGCAGCGCGCCTGCAACAGGCGGCCGCCCCGGGCGAGATCCTCGTCGGCGAGGCGGCCCACCGTCTCACGCAGGGGCGGATCGAGTCCGAGGACGCCGGCCCGCTCGAATTGCGCGGTTTCCGCAAGCCGATTCCCGCCTTCAGGGCGCTGGCGGCGCTCGACGGACAGCCGCCGCTTGCCGCGATCACCGCGCCCTTCGTGGGCCGGGAGCCCGAGCTCGACCTGCTCCAGAACACGCTCGCGCGGACGATCCGGGACCGCCGCCCCCACGTCTTCACCGTCTACGGCGAGCCCGGCGTCGGCAAGAGCCGGCTCCTGCGCGAGTTCCTCGCCGGCGTCGAGGGCGCGACGATCCTCGCCGGCCGAGCGCTGCCGTACGGCGAAGGAATCACGTACTGGCCTCTGGCCGAGATGGTGAAGGCGGCCGCCGGGATCACCGACGACGACCCGATGGAGACCGCGAAGCAGAAGTTGATCGAATGCTGCGGCGACGAGGCGATCGCGGAGCTGCTCGGTCTCGCATCCGGGGTGATGGAGGCGGTCGAGGGCGAGCGCGGCCAGCCGGAGATCGCCTGGGCCGCGCGTGAGTTCGTCGACGAGCTCGCCGACGTCCAGCCGCTGATCCTCGTCTTCGAGGACATCCACTGGGCCGAGGAGCCGCTGCTCGAGCTGATCGACCATCTGGCGCAATGGGTGCGCGAGCGCGCGCTCCTGATCCTCTGCCTGGCGCGGCCCGAGCTGCTCGACGTGCGGCCGGGGTGGGGCGGAGGGCGCGTTCGCTCGACCGCGATCGAGCTCGAGCCGCTCGCACGCGAGGAGAGCGAGACTCTGGCCGAGGCGCTGCTCGCAGAGCACGACGTGCCCGACAATGTTCGCGCCCGGCTCCTGGACAAGACCGAGGGCAACCCGCTCTTCGTCGAGGAGACGGTACGGATGCTGCTCGAGGAGGGAGCGCACGGCGACCGCATCCCCGACACGCTGCAAGCGTTGATCGCCGCCCGCATCGACCGGTTGCCGGCCGGCGAGAAGGTTGTCCTGCAGCGCGGATCCGTGATCGGCCGGGTCTTCTGGGCGGGGGCGGTCGACCACCTGTCGCCTGAGTACGACGCCGACGACCTCGAGGACATGCTCGACGACCTGCTCCTGCGCGATCTCGTCACGCGCGAGGAACGCTCGACGATCAGCGGCGAGTCGGCCTACCGCTTCAAGCACGTCCTCATCCGCGAAGTCGCATATACGGGCCTCTCGAAGTCGAGCCGCGCGGAGTACCACACTCGTTTCGCCGAGTGGCTCCGGCAGAAGGCCGACAAGGAGCTGCTCGAGGTCCGCGCGTACCATCTCGACCACGCCACGGCCCTGTACGCGGAGCTCGACGGGCGCGCGCCCGCTGAGCTCGCGCAGACCGCGGCGAAAGCCCTCGAGGCAGCCGGGAAGCGCGCGCTCGCGCTCGAGTCGAACACGTCGGCGCGGAAGCTGCTCCTCCGCTCCGCAGAGCTCGAGCCGACGTTGTGGCGCCGCTTCCTCGCCGCGCGGGCGGCGTGGCAGCTCGGGGATCTGCCCGTCGTACGCGACGAGATGAGCGTCCTCGCCGAGGAAGCCGCGGCCGAAGGCGCGCGTGACGTTCAGACCAGGGCGCTGACCGCGCTCTCCGAGACCGCGGCGTCGCTCGACGGTGAGCTCGGTCGCGCTACGGAGCTCGCCGATGAGGCCCTCGCCGTGGTCGAGGCCGATGACCACGAGGGCCGCTTCAGCGCCCTCGACCGGCGGGCACGCGTCGCGAGATGGGTCGGCCGCCTCGCCGAAGCCGAGGAGTTCGAGGAGCAGGCGCTCGAGGCGGCGCGCGCCGCGGGGCGGAAGGACCACGAGGCGAGGGCCGCGCTCCAGCTCGCAGGAATCCAGATCGGCCGCATGGAAGACGACAAGGCGGAGCCGCTGATTGATCGCGCTCTCGAGCTGGCCGAAGAGAGCGGCAGCATCGTCGCGCGTGCGAGCGCGGCGCAGTCGAAAGGCACCCTCCACCGCGTGCGCGGGGAGTACGAGCAGGCGCACGGCTGGCTGACGAAGTCACTCGATCTCTACCGTGAGGCGGCCTCCGTGTCGGAGATCGCATGGACGTCTCGGCAACTCGCCCAGGTGGCATGGAGCACGGGAAATCTCGCGCGGGCCGAGAAGCTCTTCCGCGAATCGATCCGTCTGCTCGCCCCGATGCGGGAACGCGGCACGCTGTGCGAGAGCCAGCGCCTTCTGGCACAGCTGCTGCTGGAACAGGGCCGGATCGACGAAGCGGAGAAGTACGCACTCGCGGGTCGCGAGACCGTGAGCGCAGAGGACGTGACGTCTCGCGCGACGACGCGCGTCGCGCTCGCGCAGGTACGTGCCGCGCAGGGGCGAGACGACGAAGCCGAGAGTCTGTTTCGCGAGGCCGTCGACGTTCTCAGCGGCAGCGAACACTGCCGCATCCTGCTCGACGTGCTTCCTCCCTATGCGGAGTTCCTGCGCGCGCGTGAGCGCGAAGCCGACGCCGCGGAACTCGAGGCGCGGCTCGCCGAACGCGTTCCCACGGCCGCGTAGAGCTCCTCGCGGATCGCGAGGCTGGAGGCCAGGTCCGGCGATTCGCTGATGACCGTCGCGGGCCGCTTGAACTTCTTCAGCGCCTTCCCCAGCGGCTCCACGCGCAGCGTTCCCTCGCCGTAGGGAAGGTGCTTCGTCTCGTTGCGGTTGGCGTAGGCGATGTCCGAGAAGTGGATGTGGAACGGCGCCGCCGGTTCGAGCACCTGGTCGGCACCGGCAAGGATGGCGGCGAAGGCAGCGGTCTCCGTGAAGCCGCCGTCCGTGACTGCGTGCAGGTGCGCGAAGTCGAGCACCGGCCGGACCCAACCGCACCGCGCCGAGATGGCGAAGACGTCCTCCGCGGTGCCGAGCTCCCGCACGCGTCCCATGATCTCGACGCCGAACGGAACCGCCCGGTCCTTCTTCTCCAGCCGCTCGCGTAGCTCGCCGAGCTGCTCCACCACCGCGTCGAGTGCGGCGTCCCGTTCGCGCCCGAGGAGGAAGCCGGGGTGGAAGACGACGAGCTCGGCGCCGCAGGCCTTCGCGATCCCCGCCGAGTGGTCGAGCATCCCGACGGCCATGTTGAGCTTCTTGCCGCGCTCGGCATGTCCCATGAAGCCGGCGATCGGGGCGTGCACCGAAAGGGCGATGTCGGCGTCGCGCGCCAGCTCGCCGAACCGTTCCGCCCACGCGTAGTCCATCCAAAACTTGCCCTCGAAGTCGATCTCGCAGGCCGTGTAGCCGCGCTCCTGGAGGAGGCCGACCGCCGCCTCGGGGCTTTCGCGCGACGGGACACGCGCCGGGCCGAAGTGGAGCTTCGACACGGCCGCAACCGTACTACCCTGGGATGGTGCGCCGAGTTGCCGTGCTCGCGCTGGTCACCGTGGCCGCCGCGGGCTGCGGTCACTCGAAGGTCGCGCATTTTGGAGATCTTCGGGTCACGAAGGCCGGGCCCGTGAAGCTCGAGACGAGCCCGCCGCCCCCGTTTCCAGGCGGACCGGCTCGGAACATCGCCGACGTCGAGTTCCTGACGCCGAGGATCGGCTTTCTCACCTCCTCGAATGGACAGTTCGATCGCGAGCCCGGGCGCATCCAGCGAACCGGTGACGGCGGGCGGACCTGGCATGACGTCTGGACGGGGCGGGGGACGCATCTCGGCTGGATCGCGTTCGCCGACCGGCGGCATGGTTTCGTCGGGGGCGATCGGTTCATCCTGCGCACGACCGACGGCGGCGCGACGTGGCGGCGTTCACCGATGTCGATGCCCAAGCGCGTACGGAGCTGGAGCTGGTGGATGGTCGAGCCACAGTTCGTGACGTCGACGCTCGGATTCGCCGTCACGGATCGCGCGAGCTTCTACGGTCCCGTCTTCTTGCGGACGACGGACGGCGGCCGGCGCTGGCGGCCGATCCGGGGACTCCAAGACGTCCGCGACGTCGACTTCGTCTCCTCACGAACCGGCTTCGCGCTCGGGACGAAGCTGTACCGCACGGACGACGGCGGCGTGACGTGGCGTGCGCTCGATTTGCCTCACGTGCCGTACTCCCTCGCAGCCGTGGATTTCCTCGACACGCGTCACGGTTTCGTCGCCGGCGGCCAGGTCGCGATGACGGAACAACCTCCGGCGCAGACGGTCTTTGCCACGAGTGACGGTGGACACACGTGGGAGCGCCGATACGAGAATCCTCATCGCGGCTACTCGCCGCAAGGCGGGGACCCCTTCGCCCGGCTGCACTTCGTCGACGCTCGTCGCGGCTGGGCGACGACCGGCCTCTGCAAGTGCTGCCCGAACGGTCCTTGCGTCGGCGGCGTCTACGTGACGCGTGACGGTGGCCACAGCTGGAAGCGGCGTGGGGAAGGGGCACAACTCACGACGATCGGCGCCGACGATGCATGGACTACGCCGGGTTGCGACGTCGAGTGTGACCTCCTGTGGCGCACGACCGACGCCGGGCGAACCTGGCGCCCGATCGCGCGGCCGGATCGCATCAACTTCTCGAGCGTCGCGGTGCGGGGAGCAGCGCCGGGATTGACTTCGTACGATGACGCGAGCTTCGTCAGCCGCGACCACGGTCGCACATGGAGGCTCGGGACTCTCGCGGCGCCGGTAGCGCGCGCGGAAATTCGCGCTCGTTTCTACGCGGACGAAGCCTGCGGAGGGTCCGTGCCTTTCGTCGAAGCCGGAAGGGCGATCCACCTCACGTACGACAGTGGCCGCACATGGAAGGTCCTACGCCCGCCCTTCGCAACGGCTTCGGTCGCGGTCGAACCGGATCTCCTTGCCGCAGTCGGAGTTCGCGACTGCCTTCCGGTTCTAGCGCTGAGCCGCAGCCGCGGTCGAAGTTGGGCGATCTCGAAAATTCCGCGTGCGTGTGAGCCGGCGGTCGCCCGAGACGCCGAGGTCTGGTTGTGGTGTGAGCGCTTGCTGCTCCACAGCGTCGACCGCGGGCGGACCTGGTCGCGGCTGCGCGCTCCGTCTCCGATCATGTCGGTCGCAGCCACGGGCGCGGGCAACGCCTGGATTGTCTCCGGCAACGGCGTCATGGGCCGGCTCTGGCGGACGGCTGATGGGGGAAAGACCTGGAGACAGGCCTGGCCACGCCTTCCGACACGCGGGTAAAGCCGTGCCGTCCGACGCCTTTCCTACCCTCGTCACATGGGCAAGAAGCCGTCACGTATCGATCTGCTCGAGCTGGACATCGACCTCCGGCTGACCGATCTCTGGCGAGAGGCCGGAGAGATCACGGACTGGAACCTCGACGTCGTGGCGGCGTTCATGCGAGCCGCCTACGGCAAGGGCTATTGCGACGCGCTCACCGAGGACGCGCCGGGGTCGCTGTGTCACGACCACGGCTACCGGATTCCGGGCCGGCGCCCGGCGCCGGCGCGCGAGGCGTAACCGCCTCGGACCAGAACACCGCGGTCGGCTCGAACGCCGGAAAGCGGAGCGTGAACGTCGACCCCTGGGTGGATGTCGCCACGCGGCAACCGCCGCCGTGCGCCTTTGCGATCGCGTCGACGATCGCAAGCCCGAGTCCGACTCCGCCGTGAGCGCGGCTGCGAGCGGCGTCGGCACGCGCGAAGCGCTCGAAGATGTGCGCGAGCGCGTCCTGCGCGATCCCGCCGCCTCCGTCCTCGACCTCGATCATGACCTGACCCCCCACCGCCCTCGAGCTGAGCGCGATCGTCTCGCCGTGATCCGTGTACTTGACCGCGTTCTCCAGCAGCGCATCGAGGGCAGACCGCAGGCCTTCCGGATCGACCGACAGCTTCCCCGGCGCGAGCACCCCGAGCTGCCACGCGCGCGGCGCAACCTCCGACCAGCGCATGAAGACGTCCTCGAGGAACGGCTCGAGGTCCACGTCTTCGAGGACGACGAAGTCCGGCTGATCCGCCTTTGCGAGGAGGAGCAGACGCTCGAGGATCAGCTCGATCCTTTTCAGCTCGTCCAGGGCGACGTCGATCTCCTGCGCCGTCTCGCCGTTCGTCCGGCGCAGGACCTCGAGGTGTCCCCGCGCGATCGTCACCGGCGTGCGCAGCTCGTGCGATGCGTCGTGCAGGAAGCGCTCCTGGCGCTCGAGCAACGAGGCGCGCTGGGCAGCCTGGCGCTCGACCACGCCGAGCGCCTCCTGGCGCCGGCGAGCGTGCCAGACCATCGCCAGGAACATCGCGGACATCAGCGGCACCTCGAAGAGCTCGCCCCAGAGCTGCTCACCCGAGAACGCGTCTTGAAGGATGAGCGCGCCGGTCGACGCGACGACGGCGAGCAGCGTCAAGTGGGTCGCAGCCGGCCGCCAGACCCGGAAGCCGTAGAGAAACGTGAGGCTGACCCAGATGAAGTGAAAGGGAATCGTCTCCCAGCTCGGCCAGACGGCCATCGCGACGAGGTTCGCGATTGCGAACGCCGCCCAGAGGAGCTCCAAGCGGCTAAGCCGGAATGAGCCGATATCCCGCATGACGGACGGTCTCGATCGGCGCGTCGGCGCCCAGCTTCTTGCGCAGGCGACGGATGCAGACGTCGACGACGTTCGAGCCCGGATCGAAGTGGTAGCCCCAGACCTCCGACAGCAGACGCTCGCGGCTGATCACCTCGCCGGGATGCTCGACGAGATGATGGAGGACGCGAAACTCGCGATCTGAGAGCTGCGCCGTCACCGACCCGAATCGCGCCTCGCGCCGCGCGAGGTCGAGGACGAGCATCCCGGCACGGACGACGTGCCCGTTCTCGCCGTTGCGCGCCTTCCGCAACTGGACGCGAATCCGGGCGATGAGCTCGTCGAAGGAGAACGGCTTGCTCAGGTAGTCGGCGGCGCCGAGCCCGAAGCCCCGCAGCTTCGTCGGCAGGTCGGAACGCGCGGACACGATCACGACCGGGAGTTCGGGGCGAGCCTTGTTGAGCTCGTGCAGGACGCTGAGACCGTCCAGACCCGGAAGCAGTAGGTCGAGCAGGACGAGGTCGTACTCATCGCGACGGGCGCGGTTCAGCCCTTCGGCCCCGTTGCGGGCGGCGTCCACGGAAAAGCCTTCAGCTTCGAGCCCTCGTGCGAGGAACCCGAGGATGCGCGGCTCGTCCTCGATCACCAGGATCCGCATGACCGCCGAAGCGACCATAAACGAGATGACGGGGAGATGACCTGTGGATGACAGTTCCGTCATCTGCCGTTGACCGGGCTCACACCGCGTTTAGGGTCGGCCCCGCCCATGGCCCAGCGAACCGCGGAGCCCGGCGCGGCGGTCCTCGAGGCCCCGACTCCAGTGACGGGGCGGCCGCCCCGCACATCCCCGTACCCCGATCGAGCCGCCCGCCACTGGCTGCTCTCGTCGGTCATCTGGCTGCTCGTCGTCGACGGCTTCGGCGGCGTCCTCTCGACCGAGTTCATCTCGCCCGACGCGTTCGGAGGCATCTCTTGGCTCGCCTTCTCCCGCGTGCGCCAAGGCCACGTGAACGGCGTGATCCTGGCCTGGTTGACGATGATGTACTTCGGCGCGCTCTTCTACATGCTGCCGCGGCTCTGCGGCACCCGCGGGATGTGGAGCGAGCGCCTCGGAGTCTGGTGCGCGTGGGCGTGGAACGCCATGTTCCTGCTCGGCGTGATCGGGATGCTCACCGGTCACAGCCAGGGCCGCGAGTACGGCGAGCTGATCTGGCCGATCGACATCGCCCTGCTCGTGATCTGGTCCCTCAACATCGTCAACATCATCGCAACCGTCCAGATCCGGACGATCCGGCCGATCTACGTCACGGTCTGGTGGTTCCTCGCGAGTCCGTTGTGGCTCGCGGTCGACTATGCGATCGGGAACGTCATCTGGCGTCCCGGTCACGTCTGGGGCGCGCCGTCGGGGACACTCTCGAACAGCCTGGCAGACGCGATGCTGAACTGGTGGTACGCCCACAATCTGTTCGGCTTATGGCTGACGCCGATGCTGGTCGCGATCACCCTGTACATGGTTCCGCGCGTCACGAACACGCCCCTCTACAGCTACACGCTCTCGCTCGTCAGCTTCTGGGGCATCGCCTTCTTCTATACGGGCGTCGGCGACCACCACATTCTCCAGTCGCCCACGCCCGCTTGGCTGAAGACGATCGCCGAGGCGTCCTCGTGGATGCTGCTCGTTCCCGTCTTCGCCTTCACGATCAACATCCTCGGAACGATGAAGGGCAACTGGGACAAGTTCTTCACGAACTTACCGTTGCGCTTCACGCTGACGGCGTTCTTCTTCTACTGGCTCGTCAACATCCAGGGAGCCTTCCAGGCGCTGCAGCCGTTCAACCGGCTCACGCACTTCACGAACTTCGTCGTCGCTCACGCCCATCTCGCGCTACTCGGCGCCTTCACGATCCTCGGCATGGGCGTGATCGACTACATCGTGGCGCAGGTCTACAAACGGCCGTTATGGAGCCGCAGCCTGACGGAATGGCAGTACTGGCTCGTCACGATCGGCTTCACGGGCTTCTTCAGCGTGCTCACGCTCGCCGGATTCCAGCAGGGCTTCAGCTGGGCTCAGGGCATCCCGGAGGTGAACGTGCTGCCGCAGCTACACGCCTACTTCATCGCACGCGGGATCTTCGGGATCATGATCATCGCCTCCGGGATCGTCCAGATGATCAACGTCGGGATGACGATCTGGTCGAACACCCACGAGCGGCGACGGGCGGAGACGCTGGGGTTTGCGGAGGCGGTCTCGCCGGCCCTGCCTGCGAGCTAGCCGATGGCCGACCGCGACCGATTCGAGAACGACGAGCCCCGCGTCCCGCGCGGCTGGGCTCCGCACCCGCGCGAGCGGATGCTGATGACGCCGTGGGTCGCCGGCCTCGGCGGGCTGCTTGCGTTCTTCGCGGTCGTCTTCGCGGTCGTCTGGCTCCCGATCCACACCTTCGATCCACCCGCGTCCGCCGACTGGGCGCCGCTCTCCGACAACGGCCATAAGGGCCGCGACCTGTTCGCCTCGAACGGCTGCTACGTCTGCCACTCCGGCTATTCGCGCCCGCAGGACGTGCGCTACGCGCTCTACTTCCTCTACCCGAAGGTCTCGCAGCCGGGCGACTTCTTCGGCAGCGACCAGTCGCCGAACCTGTTCGGCACGGAGCGGACGGGTCCCGACCTGTCGCAGGACGCGGGCTGGCACCCCGACGACTGGCACCGGGCCCACTTCTTCAACCCGCGGTTCATCGACCCGCTCTCGCTGATGCCGCCGATGAAGTCGCTCTTCTCGGACAAGCAGGTCGACAACCTCATCCTGTTCACGCAGGAGCGCAGCGGCAAGTCCGGTCTGCTCCGCTACGCCAGCCAGCTCTACGCCAAGCACGTCGTCAACACCGTCCAGGGCTTCCCGGCGCCGTACCCGGGCTTCCAGGGAGCGCACAAGCCGCCGCTCGAGCCGAAGGAGGTTGAGCCGCCGCCGAATCAGCTCGAGGAGGCGCCGAACCTCGCGCAGATCGACCGCAGCTACTGGCTCGCCGGGAATCCACTGCCCGTGACGACGGCGAACCTGCTCCGCGGCAAGGAGATCTTCCTCGAGCGCTGCGTCGGCTGCCACGGGCCGAAGGGCAACGGGAAGGGTCCCGCGGCCAGCTTCCTGTCGCCGACTCCGCTTCCGTTCGACGACGCCGACGACCAATGTTGTGGCGGCGACACCGGCCCGGGCGACTTCTACTACCGCATCCTGCGCGGGTGGCCCGGTACCGGGATGGAGAACTTCGGCGAGCGACTCTCGGTCGACGACATCTGGCGCGTCGTCCTGTTCGTGAAGACGATCCCGAACAAAACGCTGGCCGAGCACCGGATTCCGACTCCGAAGGACTACATCGTCTGGTCGCCGTCGAAGGAGCTGCTCGCCTGGGTCAAGGATCGGCAGCAGATCGCGAACAACGCGTCGTTCTCGAAGCACGAGCTGGCGGATCCCTTCTTCCAGGCGGCGCGGCGCACCTTCCCAGGTCTCGCACCGGGCGACGTGATCGAGGTCAACGGCCTCGAGACGAAGCTCACCCTCACGGACGCCGCCGCTGGCATCAGGACGATCTACGAGGATCTGCTCGACCGCGCCTGGGCCGACGCCAAGGCCCGCGGCGACAAGCTGCCGCCCGAGTCGCAGAAGGACATTCCTCCGACCCTGCCGGGGCACTGATGAGGCGGTTTCTCGTCACGGCTGTCTTCGCGCTGACGGTCTCCCTCGCGGTGCCCGCAGTGGCGCTTGCCCACGACGCGCCCGAGAACGACCAGTCGAAATGGGTGATGGCCGACTGGATGCTGGACATGTTCTTCATCCTCGCGGGCGTGGCGCTGGTCGCATTCGTGATCGCCTGGAAGGGCGGCCACTTCCACAACCTGGCAGAGGCCGCGCGGGTGCCGCTCGACATCGACGAGGAGGACTACTACACGCCCGAGTGGGCGTACGACGAGGAGGAGTGGGACGATGCCGATGCCGTCCGGTGACTCGCCGCAGGACGCCCAGGCCTACTACGACTATCTGAACGGCCACCACATCATCGACGGCCGCGTCGAGACGTGGCACGTCGACTGGCTCTCGCTCGCGTGGCTTTGGGGCTTCATCATCGTGCTCGTCATCGGCGCCGGTTTGTGGGTGAAGCAGTACAGAACCAGCAGCCGCCGCGCCGGGATCTACCCGGTCGACCGCTTCGGCGGCTGGGCCACGGAGGCGGCCGGTCCGGCGACGTCCTTCTTTCTCATCCTGACGGCGTTCCTGACCGCGTTTGCGGTCGTCATGGTGATCGGCCACCTCATCTGGGGGCAGAAGTTCTGATGGCGGCCGCCCCGCCCTTCGTCGCCTACTCGACCCTGACGGAGGCGCTCGTGCCCGCCGCTGAGTGGCCCGAGGTGTACGCGTCGCTCCAGGCGCTCAAGGGGCACGTACAGGAGTACCCGGGCTGCCAGCGGTTCGACGTCTTTACCCGTGTCGAACAGGGCGACGACGTGCGGATTCACTGCTACACGACCTGGGACACCCCGGCCCAGCTCGAGGCGTTTCTCGAGCGCGGCTACACCTTCGAGCGCCTGCT
>WNGA01003519.1_pt1 | contig 25110 bp, 21 predicted proteins | sample 5400061 | NCBI WGS metagenome assembly WNGA01 (sample SAMN13153366, study PRJNA577476) | soil metagenome | isolation source: 100 cm soil or saprolite under grassland replicate 2 | place: USA:California | collected 2016-06-15 | reverse complement strand
GTTGCTGCCCGTTTGCTGCCCGGCGGGCCGTGGCGGGATGGCGCGGCCCCGGCGGGAGCTACCCGACGGGGCCAGTGACCAGGGTCTTTCCTGGGGTGGAGGTGAGGGGATTTGAACCCCTGACTTCCTCCGTGCGAGTAAGGACTGGCTCACCGCTGTGCCGACCTGCGTTTCCGCAGCTCGTTTCCGACTGTCAGGGGCGAAGTAAGGCGTTCTGCCGCAGGCGGCCGGCAATCGAGACCTGCCTATGGGGCACTTGGACGCGGCGTCTCCGCAAGAGTCTGAGAAAGCGAGACGATGCTCGGGTGATGCGGCGCAAGCTCCACAAGCAGACCTAGCCAGGCCGCTACCTGCCCTGGGTCGAGGCGCCGAGCGCGTCGTGCGGCGTCAAGGGCTGCGTCCGGGTCACCAGCGACTGCCAAAGCGATCGCCTTGTGGAGCCAGCCCGAGGCCTGTTCGGCATCGCCGGCGTCGACCATTGTGGCAAGGGTGGCCAAGGCATCCAGCGCCACAAACTCATTGGAGCGGGCGAGGTCGGAGAGCAGGGCAGGAAATCGCGTTGGCTCTGCCAGCGCCTCGAACGCCGCACCATCGCGGCCTTCGCGAGCCAGGCTCAACAAGGCCTCATGGACAATCAGTCCGCTGTCGTTAGGGTCAGACTCGCGAAGCCCCCCGAGAGCGTCAGCGACATCAGGCCCAAGCAGTTCACCGCGCGTCCGCTGATCGTCCAGCATTGACCGTTTCTCCTCGAGGGGTGCGTCAAGCCAGTTCTCCAGGAGTTCCAGGGCCAGCCAGGATCGATAGGCGTCCTCGATACCGACGCGTCGCGCCTCGCCAAGAAGTTGGCGGTACGGTTCGATCGCCGAGCGATCTGGTAGGCGAAGGGCGATCTCGTCGAGCGCCACGTCGCTGGTGGGGGCAAGAAGGCGGTCAGCATGCTGGACCAACAACTGCTTGGCCGTCGCCTCCGGGCTAGTGGTAAGCCATTGCCAGACGATCTCAAGGTCATCCTCGCTGATCAGCAGCCAGCCGGGTAAAGCGCCCGATTCGTGAGGCCAACGCGAGTCGAACGCTTCAGGATCCTGGGCGCGTCGGGTGCGGCAGGCTGAGTGGAGATCGGCGGTGAGATCGCCGTCACTGTCCGTGAGCAGCGCCTGTGCGGCGAGCAGATCGTCAACGGCGGAATGGTCAGTAGCGGCCCGGCCCTCAGCACGCCGAACCAGAAGGAAGGCCTTGCCGCTTGAATCGGTCAGTGAGCTGATCGCCTCGTGCCACATCCGCTCGATGGCGTCATCTTGTTCCGCCTTGCTGTAGCGGCTGCCGAGGTTGGTGAGCGCCATGGCGAGGTTGGGGAGGAAGGCGGGGTTGGCCGCGGCCAGGTCCCGGTACAGCCTGACGGCTTCCTCGGTCGGGGCGACCGCCTCCTGATGCCGGCCGACCTCGCTGTAGCGGATGCCGAGGTTGCTGAGCGCCATGGCGAGGTTGGGCTGGTAGGCGGGGTTGGCCGCGGCCAGGTCCCGGTACAGCGCGACGGCTTCCTCGGTCGGGGCGACCGCCTCCTGATGCCGGCCGACCTCGCTGTAGGTGTTGCCGAGGTTGCTGAGCGCCATGGCGAGGTTGGGCTGGTAGGCGGGGTTGGCCGCGGCCAGGTCCCGGTACAGCCTGACGGCTTCTTCGGTCGGGGCGACCGCCTCCTGATGCCGGCCGACCTCGCTGTAGCGGTTGCCGAGGCTGCTGAGCGTCCCGGCCAGGTCGGGCTGGTAGGCGGGGTTGGCCGCCGCCTGCTCCCGGCGGAGCGCGACGGCTTCTTCGGTCGGGGCGACCGCCTCCTGGCGCCGGCCGACCTCGCTGTAGCGGTTGCCGAGGTTGTTGAGCGCCATGGCGAGGTTGGGCTGGTAGGCGGGGTTGGCCGCCGCCTGCTCCCGGTACAGCGCGACGGCTTCTTCGGTCGGGGCGACCGCCTCCTGATGCCGGCCGACCTCGCTGTAGCGGATGCCGAGGTTGCTGAGCGTCCCGGCCAGGTTGGGCTGGTAGGCGGGGTTGGCCGCCGCCTGCTCCCGGTACAGCGCGACGGCTTCCTCGGTCGGGGCGACCGCCTCCTGATGCCGGCCGACCTCGCTGTAGCGGTTGCCGAGGTTGCTGAGCGCCATGGCGAGGTCGGGCTGGTAGGCGGGGTTGGCCGCGGCCAGGTCCCGGTACAGCGCGACGGCTTCCTCGGTCGGGGCGACCGCCTCCTGGCGTCGGCCGACCTCGCTGTAGCGGTTGCCGAGGTTGTTGAGCGCCGCGGCGAGGTCGGGCTGGTAGGCGGGGTTGGCCGCGGCCAGGTCCCGGCGGAGCGCGACGGCTTCCTCGGTCGGGGCGACCGCCTCCTGGCGCCGGCCGACCTCGCTGTAGCGGTTGCCGAGGTTGCTGAGCGCCATGGCGAGGTCGGGGAGGAAGGCGTCTTTGTCACTATGGACGAGGCGGCGTAGAGCAGTGATGCCCGGTTGACCGGCGTCGGCGCAGTGCCGCCAGGAATAGAGCCACAGGTAGGCAGGTTCGGTCGGGGAAAGGCCCGCGCCGAGTAACTGCTCGTAGTAATCGACGACGGCAATAGCAACCCGGGTCGCTCGCTCTTCAAGTACTACGCTGTCTGTGCTTGTGGCGTCAGGAGTTGCTGGCGTCTCGAGGCGGAGGTAGTCGGCAAGCCGCTGATGAGAGAGCCGGTAGACGGCACGACCGCCTTCGCCATCTTCGACGATGTAGCGGCCGGCCTGGCCGAGCACCCAGAACACGTCATTCCGGTCGTAGCGCAGGGTCGTGGGTGACAAGGCGGTGGCAATGATCGGCCAGACATCGTCGGGAAGCCCTGCCCCATACCCCCAGGCCAATGCGGAAAGCAGCTCGCGTGCTGCCTGTGGCATGTCCCGATCGTCCTTGCGGAGCGGTGGAATGCGGTCGAGGTCGTGGGCGAAGGCATCTTTGACACTGTGCGCAAGCTGGCTCTCCCACCCAGGGAGGGAGGTGTTGATGGGCTCCCGGCGCAGCTGGGCGGTGACCACCCGCGCGAGCAGGAATAGTCCCTCACCCTGCTCCTGGGCAAGGCGCACGATCGCGTCGCCGATCTTAGCAGCGTCCATTTCGGGCTCACCGATCCCGGCCAGTCGCTTGGCCACATAGGCGCGGACATCGGCGACAGTGTCTGGTTGCAACTCCTCATTACCCAGGTCGATGGTCTCACTCGGCGCCAACGTCTCCACGAGCGAGCGCTCGTCCGATGGAGCCGGCACGTCTCTGGTGCCCACCAGCACTCGGGCGGTTCCGGCGAGCAGGCGGATGACGTCCTCGGCGATACGCCAGGCTTCCGTGCCTGCCTCTTCCAGGCCGTCGATGGCGATGGCCGGGAAGCTACCGCTCTGCTCCAGGTCACCCTGCAGCTGGCCTCGGTTGCGACGGCCGGCCAGATGGGGCGGGAGGATGGCAGCGGCCACCAGCTGCTCATCGATGGTTTCTACCAACCGCTCAGCGGTGAGGCGCCGCGCATGCACGTGCGCCGCTACTGAGCGCTCTCCAAGATCGGCATGGCCAAGCGATCCCTGCGCAAGCAGCCGGGCGCGCTCATCCGGGTCTGACAGGCTCACCACTCGCCCGACGATGGCGGACTTGCCGCTGCCCGCCGGCCCCGTCACGACAAACACGCCCGGCTGCCCGGCCTGCAGCCAGCCGACCACGTGGTTGAGCTGCTGAGTGCGGCCGGTGAAGTAGAAGCCGCCCTCCCCAGGGTCGATGCCGCGCGCGGCCAGCAGCAGATGCTCAACCACACGGGCAGCGGCACCGGGGTCATGGCGGGGGTTGGGCAGCATCACCCAGGCGTTGCCGGTCGCGGCATACTTGGGTTGCTGAACGTCGCTGCCCCACTCCTTCAGCAGCGCGTCGATCACATCATCGCCGCGTACGCCGATGCTGTGAGCGCTCCAGCGCAGCCGCAACTCCGGATCCTGGGGGCCATCTTTGAGCAGCCGGCGCAGCTGCTCCCCAAACAGCCCGTCCCGAGCCCGCTCGGCATCCATCGCCGAGGCCAACACCCCAAACCAGACCCGCTCGGCCGCCGGCGGCAACTCCTGCAGCACCCGGTCGGCGACCGCAGCGGCGTTGATCGTCCCGGCCCCCGAATAGCAGGTGTCCAATACCAGCAGCACTTGATTGGCCCCGGTACGGGCGGCGATCCCGGCCAGCAGGTCAGCGGTGATCAGTGGGGCCGAGCCCGGCTCGGTGTCCTTGACAACCAGGACGAGCTTGTCCTGCTCAGATGCCAACTCGCCATGTCCCGACCACAGGACGATAAGCAGGCCACCCCGCCCCAGCAGGTCCTTGGCCAGAACCTGGTCGAGCTGGACCGCCGCCACCCGATCAGGGTCGGCCACCAGCTGGGCCTCATAGCCGAAACCGGCCAAGATCTCAGCCAGGTCCGAGGCGTCCAGGGTCGCCCGTGGCAGTGGCGGATACGCCGCATTGTCATAGGCGCCGACGCCCACACCCAGATAGACGGCGCCTGGTGTCACTGGCCGCTGACCACTCATGTCTGGACCCCCTGGTCCCAGACCAGCACCGCAGAGGTCACCTGCTCGACCCGGGCCGCGGTGGCACCCACACCACCTACGACCACCCGGTAGGCACCCGCGGGGAACGGACCCAGCAACCCACGGTGCCCCTCGCCGGAGGGCCGCAACGTCGCTGTTGCCACCGGTCGGGCCTGCTCGTCGAATACCCGCGCCCGCAGTGCCACTCGCTCGCCGCTGCTCACCGTCGCCTCGATCGGGATCGGCTCACCCGCCAGCACGACGTCGTCCAGCTGCACCCCCACGGTGATGCCCATGGGTGCCCGGTGCACCACCGGCTTGGCGGTGAGCACCCCTTCCAGCTCATCAAGGGCTGCCTGGTTGTTTTGCAACGCCCCGTGCTGATCGGCGATCCAGCGGATCGCCGGGCTGTCGGGCCGCAGCGATTTTGGTGCCGCCGACAGGCGGGGGACGGTCGCATCCCCACCCTCATCCTCGTTCCGGATGGTGTATGCCAGCTCCAGCAGCCCGCCGGTGAGCCGGGCGGTGGTCCAGGTGGGCTGCCGGAACCCGACGATCGGGTGCAGGTCATAGCCCGCCTCCCCGCGACCGGTGGTGGCCTGGTCGAGCTGCTCGTGGAAGCGCATGCCATCGGCCACCATCCCCGCGTTCAGCTCTGACGGCAGGGTGGCCTCCGTAGTCTTGGCCAGCCCGCTCGGCGCCTCCAAACAGGCGTACTCAGGCAGCAGCTGGTAGGTGGAGGGCAGGCTGCGGGCAAAGGCCGTGAGGTTGACCTTGAAGGGGCCGATGCCCTTGCGGACCCCATTGACAAGCTGATCCAGCGCGTTCAGCGCCCCCCGATACGGTGTGCCCAGCGTGACCAGCCGGCGGGTCACCGCAGCGCCGCGCTCCTTCTCCAGGTACCAGCGGGCCACCAGCCCACCCATCGAGTGGCAGATGAACACCAGCTTGGCGTCGGCGAACTCGCCACCCTGGGATCGCCATCGCTCCAGCGCCGGCTCCACCAGGGACTTCAGCCGGCGGCCGTTGTAGCGGTTCGACAGCCGCCAGTCATAGGGCACCACCACCAGGTTCGCCAGCCGCTCGGGCTGGTCCGGCGCCGCGTCCACCAGGGCGAACCGCGACCGCAGCCACCCAAGCAGCACGTCATAGCCGACGTTCCAACTCCAGACCCCCGGAAGCACGTGCAGATCGGGCATCAACGAGACCGGCCGAACCCCATCCTCGGGGGGGTTGTCGCCGATGCCCTCCTCAAGCGCTAACCCTTGGAGGCTGTGACCGAACGTCCGGATTGCCCGCAAGGCCTCTCCGGCCGACGGCGACCACACTAGCTTGCCCTTCTTGTCCGCCAGGGTGCTTCCCAAAATGCCTGGCAGCACGACCACAACATCCTTGATTGGTAACGGTCGCTGTGCCATCGGCCCCCCGTCCGGCTCGCTCTGGAGCGAAATGCTGCGCGATCAGCCCAAAGATGTCCAGATCTACAGCGGTGATCAAGCCACAACGGATAGCAACAACGACCGTCCCACCACTCTTGCAGAACAAGCGCTGCAGCACTCAGTACACCTTGCAGCGTCCCGCCCCAGGACCCTCGCCATAACGGATGGCACCCATCGTCGCGCTCTACTCTCGACCCGTCATTTTTCGCACGAGAGCAATGCACCAGGGTGCGCAATGGCGCCCGCTTGCGCGGCGCCGGGGTGGGTCGGAGCATGGTGGCGGATATCGCGAAGCTGTCGGTTGGCCGGGAGGACTACTACGTCCGTGAGGTCGCCAACAACCGCGCAGAGTACCTGTCCGGCCACGGAGAGTCACCGGGCCGCTGGCTCGGCCGCGGCGCCGGGGCGCTCGGCCAGAACGGCACCGCCGGTACCAAGGCGTTCGTGCGGATGTTCCACGGCCGCCACCCCGACACCGGGGAGCTGCTGGGCCGCCCGTACGGCGAGGGTGGGGTGCCGGCGTTTGATGTGGTGTTGCGGCCGACCAAGAGCGTGTCGCTGCTGTACGGCCTGGGGGACGCCAAGGTCGCCGCGCAGGTGCTGGACGCGCATCATCAGGCGACCGAGCAGGCGCTGGGCTACCTGGAGGAGCACGTCGGCGCCAGGCGCGGGCATGGCGGCTGCGACCACGTCCAAGGGAACGGGTTGCTGGCGGTCGGGTTCGACCATCGGACCTCGCGGGCGGGCGACCCGCTGCTGCACACCCATGTGATCGTGGCCAACCGGGTCCAGGGGCCGGATGGTCGCTGGACGGCGCTGGATGGTCGCGACCTGTACCGGCACCGGTTGGCGGCGGATGCGATCTACCGGGGCGCCTACCAGCGCGCCCTCTCCAGGTCGCTTGGGGTCGCCTGGTCCGAGCCGGATCGGTGGGGCAACCGCGAGCTGGCCGGCATGCCGGACGACCTACTGCGGGTGTTCTCCAAGCGGGCGGACGCGATCGACGGCGAGGTCGAGCGGCTCCAGGCCGAGGGCAGGGTGCGCACGCCGAAGCTGGTCAAGTGGGTGGTGCAGACCACCCGGCAGGCCAAGCGGCAGAAGGCGCCCGCGACCCTGGCGGAGCGGTGGCGTGCCGAGGCCGCCGACCACGGCGTCGACATCCCCCAGCTGCTGCGCAGCGTGCTTGGCCACGACCGGGAGGCGACCAGCAGCCCCACCGCCGGCGACGGGTCGGCCGCCGACGCGACCACGAGTGAGGCGGTGGTCGGTGGGGTGTTTGACCGGCTCGCCGGCTCGCAGGGGCTGACCGCGCAGGCGTCGACGTTCGCGCGACCCGAGGTGATCGCCGCACTCGGCGACCAGCTCGCCGGCGCCGACCGGACCCAGCTGGAGCGGCTGGCAGACCGGTTCCTTTCGGAGCGGGTGGTCAGCGTGGTCGCCGACCGCACCCTTGGGGAGCGGCGCTGGTCCACCCCGGAACTGCTGGACGTCGAGCACGCCCTGGTCGCCGGCGGGCTGGAGCGCCGCGGCGACCAGACCAGGGTGTGCTCGCACGAGTCGGTACGGGCGGCGCTGGCCGAGCATCCGACGGTTGGGGAGGACCAGGCCGGCATGGTCCGCGACCTCACGCTGTCACCGGATGGGGTGCGGGTGGTGGTCGGCAAGGCCGGCACCGGCAAGACCTACGCGCTGGGGGTCGCCCGCCACGCCTTCGCGCTGGACGGCTACCGCGTGCTGGGGGCGGCGCCGACCGGGATCGCGGCGACCAGCCTGGAGGCCGAGGGGTTCGAGGAGGTCGCCACCGTCGACCGGCTCCTGGTCGAGCTCGACCAGGACGCGCGTGCCAACCATGCTTCGCGTGCTACACAGCACGACCAGGCCGAAGGGGCGGTGTTGGATGACCGGTCGGTGCTGGTGGTGGACGAGGCCGGCATGGTCGGCTCCCGCAAACTCACCCGCCTTCTCGACCACGCCCACCACGCCGGCGCCAAGGTCGTGCTGGTCGGCGACGACCGGCAGCTCGCGGCCATCGACGCCGGCGGCGGCTTCCGCGGCCTGCGGGTCCGGCTTGGCGCCAGCGTGCTCACTGAGAACCGCCGCCAGCGGCAGGCGTGGGAGCGCGAGGCGTTGGAGCTGGTGCGCGACGGGCAGGTCGACCAGGCCGTCCAGGCCTACCGCGAGCACCAGCGGATGGTCGCCGCGACCTCCAAGACCGAGCTGACCCTCAACCTGGTGCGAGAGTGGTGGCAGGCCCACCAAGACGCCGAAACGGCCGAACGCGCCGGCGAGGCGGGTGGGGAGGCGGTGATCCTGGCCTACCGCCGGGATGAGGTCGACCGGCTCAACACCACCTGCCAGCAGGTCATGCAGCGGAACGGCTGCCTCGGCGCCGAAGCGCTCCAGGTCGGTGACCGCGCGGTGCATGTCGGCGATCGGGTGCTCTTGGGCCGCAACGACCTGCGTGGGCTGGGGGTGGCCAACGGCACCAGGGGCACCGTCACCGCCGTCGACACCGAGCGGCGGGCGCTGACCCTTGAGACCGAGCAGGGCCGCCAGCTCACCCTGCCCGCCGCCTACCTGGACGCCCCCGTCCCGCCGGGGCGGCGGGTGGTGGACCTGGCCTATGCGACCACCGGGCACAAGGCGCAGGGGCTGACCCGCTGGCGCGCGCTGGTGCGGATCAGCGGCCAGGAGGACGCCAATTGGCTGTACGTGCAGCTCTCCAGAGCCCGCCACGACACCCGCCTGCACACCATCGTCACCCCAGAACCCCACACCAGCGCCGGCGAGGTGGACCTGCCCGACCGGGAACCCCCCGACGCCTACGACCAGCTCGCCGCGGCGCTGGCCCGCCCAGGTGGCCAGACGCTGGCGATCGACACCAGCTCGCGGCTGGACACACGGGCCACCCCGACCGGCGAGCTACGCGCCGAGCGCGACCGACTCCGTACGGAGTTGGACCTCGCCCCATCCGATCGGGCGCGGCTGCTGGAGCGCGCTACCCTGCGGCGCCACCAGGCCGAGCAGCAGCTCGCCGCGGTCGACGCCAAGCATCCCCGCGCGGTTGGGCGTGGCCTATTGGGTCGCCGCCGCGACGCCGGGCAGGCGCAGGACCCAGCCGCGCGGGCGCTGGCAGCCCGGCAGGCTGAGCGGGCCGCTCAGGCGGAGGTGGAGGCCCGGGCGGCGCAGCAGCAGCGCGAGGCGTGGCTGGAGGACCACCACGACCTCGGCACCGACTACCGCGACGTCACCCGCGAGCTGGCGTTGCGGTCCCGCCAGCGAGTGGCCTTCGCCGAGCTGGAGCAGCCGGCCTACCTGACCGCCGCGCTCGGCCCGGTCCCCGACTCGGTCCGTGGCCGCCGCGCATGGCGGCAGACCGCCCGGCTGGTGGAGGACTACCGGCAGCGCTTCGAGATCAGCGACACCGACCGACCCCTCGGCGACCGACCCCGCCACCACGACGACGCAGAGCGGCAGCAGGCATGGCGGCAGGCCAGCAGCGCGATCGAGCGTATGCAGGCCCGCCAGCAGCGCCAGCTTGACCGCGACCCATCACCGGGTTCCGTTAGAAGCATCGCCGACCAGCACGGCGACCAGTCCACCAGCCGGCATGCCGCCACCCGCGACCCCGACCCGGTCCAGGGTGCGGAGCGGGCGGCCGGCTAACCCCACGGGAGGCCCCGATGGCCCACCAGCCCGCCCACTGGCCCGACCACCCCGACGACCAGGACGAAGACCCGCCAGTCGGCGTTACCATCCGCCCACTCCACCAACTCCCCGACCTCGGCCAGCCCCCTACCCCGACCATTCCGACCATCCCGGCGTTTGCCGGCGAGGAGCAGGGCGGCTCCTTCGGCACGCCCGGCGGCTCCGCGATGGCCTACTACCAGCACGCCCGGGCCGGCGAATGGGCGGGATTCCTGCGCACCCTGCCGGTGCGGCTGGCCGGCATCCTCGCCGCCGGCGGCCTGGCCGGCAGCCTGGCGCACGGCGCCGGTCCGCGGCTGGCCGGCCCCGCCGCCGCGCTGGCCGCCGGCGTGCTCGGCTGGCGGCTTCGCTTCCGCGTCTCGGCGGAGACGGCCGCGTGGCGGCGGGGCGCCCGCGGGGAGCGGCGCACCGCCCGGCGGCTACGCCCGCTGGTGCGGGCCGGGTGGACGGTCCTGCACGACCTGGCCATCCCCGCCAGTCGCGCCAACGGCGATCACCTGTTGATCGGCCCGCCCGGGGTGTTCCTGGTCGACTCCAAAGCCTGGCACGGCCGCATCACCCTTGGCGTGGACGGCTCCGCGTGGCACAACGGCCACCCGCTCGACGGGGCGCTGGCCACCGTCCGCTGGGAGGCCGACCAGCTCTCCCAGGCGCTCGGCGCACCCGTCATCCCGATGCTGTGCGTCCACGACGCCCAGATCCCATGGGGCGAGCTGTACGTGGACGGCGTCCCCGTGCTTACCCCTGGCCGGCTAGTGGCCATCCTACGGGCACTACCGCCACACATGGACGACCTCGGGGTTTTGCTGCTGGCCGAGCACGCCCGCCACCAGCTCCACCCCGCAGCCTGAAAGCCAGCATCGTTCCCGGGCCGCCCAGTAGGACGAGGCGCCGCCGATACTTCCCTGCTGGGGCGCTTCCTTGTGTCTTCGTGTCTTCGCGGCCTCACGACCAGTGAGCTAGGCTCTTGACAAGGGATGGTTCGCGTGCCGGTATGAGCGCGCGGAGCGTTCGGGGCTCGTAACGGCCGCGTCGATGGTTCTTAGCGGAGGGGACTGCGGGGATGCATGCCGGGGCAGGGACGAAACGGCCGGAACCAGCACAATGAACCTGCAACCACGCGCGCTCATCGTCGGCGTCTTCATCCCCCCGCCGGGGGTTGTCCCAGGTGTCAAGCCCGTGACCCCTGACGTGTTGAACCGCATCTGGAGCGAGGTCACCTCGACGTATCCCTACCGACAGTTGCAGATAGCTCCAGACGGTTCTGCTGCTCAGTTCCTCGGTGCGTCGGCTGATGAGCGCGTCACGATCCAGGGGCCACTTCTCCAGGTCAGCGATGTGATCGCCTTGACGCCCGACCAGTCGGCAGACAAGGCACAAGCCATCTTGAAGGTAATCGCCCGCCACTTGGGCGTGGCGCAGTTCTTCAACATGGGGATGAAGCACATCTACCATGCCCCCGCTCCCAACAACGATGCTCGCACCTTCGTGCTACAGCGGATACTAGGCAAGACAGACGCGGACCTGGCAGAGTTGCAGCTAGGTGGAGATCCGATCGCAGGGGTGAAGTACATCTTCTCGGGTCCGGGTCCGGATGGAGATCCTGACGTTCAATACACGCTCTTGATCGAACCGCTCTTGACCGACTTTCGGAATTTGTTCATCGACCTTGACGCTCAATTTCCGGGGGACGCGAGGTTGGACGACATCGCAAGCCGCGCCAAGGACGCGGAGCGCTACATCACGCAGGCGGTGGGTGCCTACCTGGACAAGCACGGGGGCGCGGAAGGGGACCGGGTATGACCAGTTCTAGCTTGGTCTTTCAGCGAACTGGCGGTCAGGGAGTCAACAGGGGCGCAACGGCTCTTCCTGGTGATCTGCGCTTCTACGTGGGACCGGCTCGCCTCGATCAGCACGCCCGGGTTGAGGATGAGTCGGACCTTGAGACTCGGATGATCGAGAGCAACACCGAGTTCTATGCCCGCCTGCTCCTCCGTATCAGGTCTACGGCCGAGACGGTACCGGCCGATGAGATCGTCACAGGTCTCGGCCGTGCTGACACGCGTTGAATCGGCTCCTTGCTCGTGGCTCGGGTGGTGATCCGCCGAGAGGTCATCGAGGAGGGCGAACTCGACTTGGTCCCCACTGCGAAGCTACGGGAGGCACTTCGCCTGCTCGAGAGAGAACCGGAGCGCGGAAAGCCACTGCGGCGAGTCCTGACTGGATGCCGGTCCATACGAATCGGCGGCTCTGAGAACCGCATCGTTTACCGTGTCATAAGTGTGACCGCCTCGTCCGAAGAGATCATCGAGATCCTAGCGATCGAGCGTCGGCGGGAATCTGAGGCATACGACACTGCTGAACGTCGGCTATAGAACCGCTTGCTGGGTGTTGACGAGTTCCTCGACCGAAACTGTCGCATGGCGTCGCGGCACTCGCTGATGGGAGGTCGGGGTCATGCTGCTGGCCGAGCACGCCCGCCACGAGCTCCGTCCCGCCGCCTAGACCTCGCCTAGACCGAGCATCGTTCCCGGGCTCCCGGAGTCGAGCAAGGCGCCCCCGGGTCCTTCCCCGCCCGGGGGCGCCTTGCTGTGCTCAAGGGGAGCTATCCCTGAGCTATCCCTCGCCGTCGTCCTCGGGCTGGAACTCGGCGCCGCAGATCCCGCACAGGATCGGGCCACGGGCGGCCTGCTTGGGCGAGACCCGGATGGACCGCTGCGGGTAGCAGTCACAGACCAGCTTGGAGCGGTTGAAGGTCTTCTCCCCTCCGCCCTCGGCCTCGCCGTCGCCCTGGTTGCCGCCATCGTCGGGCCTGGTGCCAGGCTGGCCCTCGCCGGCCAGGCCAAGCCGCCGGAAGGTGTCCAGGTGCAGGGTGATCGCGGCGTCAAGGTCGCCGATCGTGGCGGCGTAGCCCTCACGGGCCTGCTGGGTGAGCTGGACTTCGGAGAAGCCGTTGACGGGGTGGGCCTTGGCGCCGGTGGGCCAGGCCAGGCCCAGCTCGGCGGCCAGGTCCAGGTAGCGGCGGTTGTGGTACTTGCCCTGGCGGCTGGTGTCCTTGACTCCGCGGACGTGGGCCAGGGCATGGGCGGCCTCGTGCAGGATCGTGGTCAGTGTGTGGGTGGCGCCCTCGGCGAAGCACTCGCCGGCCACGAACAGCTCGGGCTTGCGGTCGGGTGGGACCTGGAGCTTGGCGTCCTGGCCCGCCTCGGGCGTGGGGGTGGCGACCTTCTGGGGGCGGCCGTGGACCCAGCGTTGCGCGCCGAAGTGGCCCCATCGGGCGTCGACGCTTGCGGCGGCGGCGGTGCGCAGGCCGGTGCCGGTGATGAACACCACCTCGGGCAGGTCGGGGAGGTGGCGGCGGATGGTGGCCCAGGTGTCCTCCAGGGCGGTGATGAGGCTGGACCCGGAGGCGGCCGGTTGGGCGGTGGTCATGGCGGCGCTCCTGCGGTGGTCGACGCTCTGCTGATGCCCTGATTGTCTCATACTTTACTCGTACGAGTCAATCATCTAGCTGTGTTTTTAAGCGAGAGGATTGACCCTCAGCCGTCCCTCGGCGGCTGGAACAGTGGGGCCGTGCAGCCACCACGGCGCCTTCTGCCCCGAGCCTTCCGGCAGCGTCCAGGCGGGTGGCGGGGGCCGCCGCGCCTGCCAGGTCATGTCCAGGTCGGCCTCATCCAGCGCGTACACGTGCCGCCATCTGGCCAAACCCCTGGTGGGAAGGCTGCGCATGTACCAGTAGGTGACCCGGCGAAACGACTCCCACGGCCTCGGCGGGCCGAGGTCCGGCGGCGGCGGGATCGACGGGTCGGGCACGACGAACACCTCGAAGACGCTCTGGCCGAGCACCGTGAACTGCCAGCCGCGCTTGGGGCCATCGGCGAACACCGCGACTACTCGCACTCTGGGTCCTCACCCTCGGGCTCGGCGATGCGCTCGAAGTCGATGCCGTGGCAGCCCTCGGCGGGGGTCTTCGGTCGGCTGGCAGGGGCAGGCTTCGGAGGGCCGCATGCAGCCGCAGCACATGGCGTGCTCGCTGGTCCACCAGGCCAGGTAGCGGCCACATCGGCACCGCAGCGCGCGCTGCTGGACGGTGAGGGTGAAGCTCATCAGCCCAGGCTACTGGCACCTCGAACGTACGTGCGATAGGTGGCATGGGTCAGGATATGCGGCGATGCTTGACGTTCATACATCCTGCACACCGACCGGCATCGGCGACCTCGCGCGTCGGCTCGGGGTCGACAGCAGCACGGTCCGACGCTGGCTGGCCGGTCACCTCCTGCCAGAGCCGCGAGGCCCGGACCGGCCCGGCCGGTGGACCGTGGATGGCCGGCCGGTGTGGTGCTGGGAGCACGACATCGCACCGTGGCTCAGGACCGTGCCACCCCGACACCCATGATCAGAGCGGGGGCAGAAGATCACAGCGCTTCTCGGTTCGCCTAAGGTCACCGGGTCCTTTGAGGGGCCGCTCCTCGGCCAGCTGAGCGTAGAGCCTTGACAGCCCGACGGAGGCAAGGCGAGGATTATCCTGCTTCACGCTCCTGCATCCCTCGCAGGGCCAAGGCTCGTGAGCCGCCCCTGCCCGGATGCCGGGTTGCGTCTGGACGAGGTGTAGCACCAGGCGGAACCTACCGCGGTCGCAATGACGCAGACCGCCGGTTCGCCACCACCACGATCAGCAAGGAGGATCGGAGAACAGCACCAGCAGCGGAGTCTCTACACCGGCTCCGGTGCCCATCGCGGTGGCGCGCGAATGCGTGTGCTACCCCGTTGGCGCCGGGCCGACCCCATCAAGACCCGGAGCCAGCGGCCCGGGCCTTTCTATTTGGGGAGGCGGCAACGGGGTCTGCCGCCTGAGGAGGTGAACAGACCCCGTGACCGAACGAACGATCCGGATGTTCCTCTACCACCTGATCCTGAGCGACATCTTGATGATCTCGCTCGTTGTGACCAGGCTCCATCCTTAGCTCAGCCAGCCGCCGGGGTGCCGTGCCGATGGCCAGATCGGTGCGGTACCCGGCTGATAGTAGTTCTTCGAGGTCATCGGCGTCAGGCCCGCATTCAGCCTTGCCCGGCTTACACACGACCGCAGGGCGAACGGGAAGGCTACCTCGCTCGTCTTGCCCCCTCCGCCGTCACCCAACGCACGGCAGGCTCAGGGTCAGCTGGGTTTTCGTTTCGATGCGATGGCGGCTCGCCTGGTCGTGTCGGGCAGCAGCGAGGCGACGTCGGCACGGTGCGAGCTGGCCCGGGTCGACCCATCCTTCGGCGTGATGACGATCCGGTCCGGGGTGATCTCGATCCGGTGGTGGAAGTGTGTGTCGGCCAGCTCACGGCTGGTGCGCAGCCGCTGCCGCTCGCCCAGCATGGCGGCGACGTGGGGGGCGATCGTCTTGGCGAGCCGGACCAGCCCGCCGATGACCAGGGCGGCGACGCCCAGCGGGCCGCCGGCACTGGCCAGGGTGTGGACAAGCTGGGGGTTGGCATGGCTGCCTCCTTCGGCGAGCAGGCACCCATGCCGGCGCGGTCGCCCTTGGCCAGGGATTCGACGACGTTCTCGACCCCGGTCGCGCCAGATGTCGATGCGGAGATAGCCGCTTGCTGCTCGTACAAGACAGAGCTTGTCCTATCGCACCTTGGGACGACCTGGGTGGCTTGCGCCATCAGTGTGGGTTGTGTCAGTGATTGGGGTTAGTATTGAACCCGCCGTTCGCGTGATCTACGAGTCCTATGCGGCTTCGCTAATTGCATTCGATTGCAAATTTAGGAAAGCGCACCCGTGTTAGCTCTTCGCTTGCGATGGCCCGTCCGACTTCGGGAGGAAAGCGTCGAGTACCCAAGCTTGCATGACTTCACCGCCACGCCGGCTTTGAGCCGACACTCCCAGTAACAGGTCCCACGAATGAGTGATCTCTTGTAGTCAAAAACGTGTTGTATTACTGGGCCGCATCGTGGGACACCTCGGGGGCATTGAGAGGTGCATTGAGAGGGTGCATTGAGCCGCGGAACGGTGCTACCCTTCACCAACCTCGCACCAGGATTCCCCTGCGAGGTGCACCGTCAGAATCGTTCGACCGGTTCGAGCCGAGTTGGAGGTTTGCCTTACGTCGAGTCGTCAGGAGCAGAAGAAGGCGGGCGGCCCCCGGCTCTCGTAGCTAGCGACATGCCGGAGGCCACCCGAGAAGGCAGCCTACCTAGGTGAAACACCTACGTAGGCTGCCATCCAGAACCACCTGCCGAGTGTCGATCGGCTGGTCGCTCCAGGCCGTCAAGAGTACTTAAGCAGCGGTTCCACTGCAACCGGAGAAACAACGCTGCAAATGTCTTGGCCAAAGGGCGCCGCGTAGCCGCTCCCACTCGGTTGGGAACTCGGTTGGGGAAAAGGGACTTCCCAATGAGGGGCGGAGCGTTGACCACATCGACGATTGTCCACTGTATTACCGGGGCGATATTCGTGGTAGTGATCGTGATCAATCTTGGCAACTACGTCGCCGGATCGCTTGCGCGAGCGTGCGCTCGTTTGGAACAGCTCTTCGAACGGCTGGGGAAACTCGCCGACGCCTTCGGTCAGGCCGGATTGGCCTGGCAGCGGCTTTGCCGCAGGTCACAAGCGGCGTGGGCGGCCTGGCGCCCCAAGCGCCAGCCCCCCGAGGACGCCGCCAAACCACCAGTCGACCCTGCCAAGCCGGACGACCACTGACCGACGACATCATGGCTAGAACACGTGTGCGGCGTTGCCCGCAAGAGCGAACACTCGCTTTCGTCCGACGGGCGTCGTCAACCCGGTCTGGACCTCCGCCAAGGCGCCCGGTTATCGCAAACGAGCAGCCCGCGAAGCCGGACCCGGCAGCCGTATCCCAACGACCGCTCTGCCAGCGGCACATTCCTCCATCTTGGCCGCACACCCCGCGCACTGGACCGACCATGAGAATTCCTCCCGCGCCACCGCAGACCGCGCTACGTAGCGCAACGTAGCAAGCCTAAGCAGACACGCGACCAAGCCCTCCGACGCCACGTCCGCGGCCATCGACCCAGCAGACCAGGCCCCAGGAACGTCGGACGCCCCGGCCATAGTGGAGGCCGGGGCGTCGGGAGTCGTCTGTCAGAACGACGGTTCGTCGCTGAACTGGCCCCGCTCGCCGCCACGCTCGCCGTTGCGGCTGCGCTCGGCCCGCTCGGGCTTGGCGATCGCCCACCGCAGGCTGGGGGCGACCTCGTCGGCGTCGATCTCGGTCACCGACCGCTTCTCCCCCTCGGGGGTCTCCCACGACCGAGTGCGCAGCCGCCCCAGGACGACGGCGCGGTTGCCCTTGGCCAGGGACTCGGCGACGTTCTCGGCCTGGTCCCGCCAGGCGTTGACCCGGAAGTAGCTGGCGTCCCCGTCCCGCCAGGTCCCGTCGGCCTCGCGGATGCGCTGGTTGACCGCCAGGCGGAAGTTGGTCACCGCCGTGCCGTTTTGGGTGTAGCGCAGCTCGGGGTCGTCGGTCAGGTTGCCGACCTGGACGGTGAAGTTGTCGCTTGCCATCGTGTGCTCCTCCTCCTGCAAGATGCTGTCGGGATACGCCGCTCAGTCGGGTGGATCGCGCTGGTGCCCGCCGCCCCGGCCGGCCCTGGCGTCGCGCCGGCGGCTGTTGGCGTCGCGGCAGTCCAGACAGCGGCAGCCCTGCCGCCAGGCGGTCGCGGCGCCGGGTGGGGCGGTGGCGGTGTGTGGCGTGTCGTCGGCGATGGCCTGGTCGTAGACCTCACCCCAGACCATGCGGGGGTGCCAGCCCAGCACGTCGCAGCAGCGCTCCCCGGAGCCCACGGTCACGGTCCCTGACCGTGCGGCGTCGCGGAGCACTCGTAGGAGGGTGTCGCCCAGCAGCTCCTCCACCGGCTGCTGCCGCCGCTCCGCGTAGGTGTCGACGGCCGCCAGCAGCGGCCCGGCCGGGAGCCGGCGCCGGTCCACCGGCACCCGCCGGCCGGCGGCTCGACGACGCTTCGCGGTGGTCTTGGCCATGGTCAGCGCTCGGCCCCTGCCCGCGCCCGCTCGACGGTGCGTGGCTGGACGGACCGCTCGACTTCGGCCAGCCGCTGAGCACGCAGCGCGCGTTCGCGGATCATCCAGGCGGCCAGCTCGGGGCTGCCGCTGTTCTCGCGTGCCTCGGCCAGGTGGACCCTGGTGCCCAGCGCCAAGGCCCGCTCGCGGCCCTGCGCGAAGCGGTGCTGCTGGGGGTCGGTGCGGCTTGGCAGCACGCCAAACTCCGGGTTGAGCCCGGCGAACCGCTCCTCCAGCCGCGCCTCGCGCGCCTCGCCGCCCTCCCTGGCCAGCATGGCGCGACGGGCGATGTGCCCCTGGGTCTCGGCGGAGTGGCCGTCGTTTTCGTCCAACAGGTCGAAGACCACCCGCCGGCCCTGCGACCGCAGCACCTCCCACTCGCGCACGCTGGTCTCCGGGTCACGCCGCTCCGGGCCGAAGTCGGGGTTGAGCGCCAGGAAGTCGTGGAGATCCTGTTGGCTGGTCACCGCTCCACCCCCTCACGGCCGGTCAGCGGCACCGGCAGGCGCCGGCCCAGCGGCTCGGGCTCCTCCGCCGGGCGGACGGTCGGGTCGACCTCGGTGAGCTCGTGGTGCAGCCGCACGGCGGCCTCTTCCCGCGCCAGCTCGCCGTCACGCTCCTGGTCCACCGCCGCAGGCGGGGTGGTGGGTGGCTGGCCAACATCCACGCCCAGGACTAGGTCGCGGTCCGCGTCCGGGCCAGGCCGTTGCGATCGGCGATGGTGGCTGGTGGGTGGGGGTTGCTGGTTGGGCGGTAGGGTTGGGGTTGCTCCCACGGTCTGCCTCCTTTACGAGGGTGGTTGGGCTGTGGGGTCGGGGGCGGTGGCGCGGTTCCTGGCGGGATTGGGCGCCACCGCCCCGCCTGCCTGGGGATCCTGTTTGGCGATCACCTCCTCTCCGACGCCGCGCGCTCAGCGCTCCCGGGCGCGGTCAGGGTCGCGGTTGGGGTGGAACGGCGGGTGGTGCGAAGCATCCTTGGCGGGGCGTGCCCGGCCGCGGACGGCGCCGGCGGGCCGGTCCGGGATGCCGCGGGGGTGGGCCATCCCGACCCGCCGCGCTGAGGCCAAGGTCCGATGGGTCTGGCGAGGCTCATCGCGCAGCAGCCCGCAGGCGCCGGCGGCGCGCTCCAGCTCGCCAGCGACGGTGGCCTCGTCCAGGACGCCGCCGGCGACGAGGTTGTAGAGGTTGCGGGCGGCATCCCACAGCACCTGGTTGCGCTGTCCACCCCTGCCCTGGCTTGGCCCGCGAGCGCCGGCGATGCGGGCCGTTTCCGCCTCCAGGGCTGCCCGGCCGTAGGGGTGGCCCGGCTCGGCCGGCCGCATTGGCACCGGCTCACGGGGGTGCTCGACCGGGCGGGGGGTGAGCCGCTCGCGCAGCGCCGGCGGCAGCTCGCCAAGCGGGGTGTCGTCCAGGTGGCGGCCGGGAACCCACTGGTAGCGCTGGCCCGTGGCCGGGTGGCGGGAGGGTGGAGCCACGACGTAGCGGTCCGCGGCGCGGTAGTCGACGCTCTCGAGTACGCCGATCCGGTCGGGAAGCTCGGTTGATGCTACGTACAGGTGCCAGCCGCCGGAGCCGGTGCGCACCCTGGGGCCGCCGATCGGCACGTCGCCGCCGAGCTCGGCCAAGAACCGCTCCAGGCTGCGCCGACCCTGGGCGCCGTCGACGTCGATCACGTCGAAGGCCACGCCGGTGCGTAGGCCGACGTTGGCGTGGGGCCAGCGGTCCCACCAGTCGCAGACCTGCTCCAGGTCGGTGCTCGCATCATGGACGCCGTGGCCTTGCCGGCCGCAGTCGCCTTTGCACTGCTGGTACAGCGGATCACCGGGGCGGTGGGCGGCGGAGATGGCGGGTAGCTTGCCGCGCAGCGGCAGCACCGGGATGCCGCGGCTGGCGTACTCCAGCGCCGCGCCGCGCAGCTCCTCAGGCGACGGCCCGCTGACCGCGGCGTGGGCGCTCACGGCCCGCTCTCCAGCAGCCGCTCGCCCTGGAGGTCCTCCTCCAGGTCCTCGTCCTTGAGGTCCTGGTCACCGTCGTCGCCGCGGTCCCAGTCCGCGTCGTCATCGTCGGCGCCGTGGAGGTCCTCGCCGTCGGCGGCGGAGGCCTCCGCGGCTGCCTGTTGGAGCTTGCGGCGTTCGACGTCGACCAGCTCGTAGCCGGCACCCCTGAGCCGGTCGAAGTAGCGGCGCGGGAGTTCGCCGGTCCAGCTCGACCACTGGCCACGCAGGTGGTGCTCTGCGGCGGCCAGGACCAGCGCGTGGCCGAGTTGGTCGAGGTCGCCGGCGACGGCCAGATCCTCGAGCGGCTGGCGCCAGTCCTTGTAGTTGGTGCCGTACTGGGGCATCGGCACGGGGTCGAGCTGGAGGAGTTCGCAGGCGACCTTGGCGACGTCGACGTGGATGCGATCCAGCAGGGTGCGGGCGATGTCGTTGAGGAGCTGGCCGGGCGGATACTGGCCCGGGCCGGCGCCGACCCCTTGGCGCAGCAGCTCCCGCGCCACTGCGGCGCGCACCTTGGCCGCCTGGTTGAGCGCCTTCTGGTCGGCCCGGCGCTGCGTTTCCTGGTCGGCGTGCTCACGTTCCCACGCTTCCCGCCGCTGGTGGCGGTCGCGGCCGTCGTCGGTGGCGTGCCGCTTGGGGTCGTTGCACAGCCAGACGATCTCGCCGTGCTGGTCGCAGACGGTGGCGGCGTGGCAGCCCTCGCTGGCGTGGGCGTCGGCGTCGACCTGGACGTGGTCCCAGGCGATGCAGCGGGCGTGCTGCTGGCCGTGCAGCGGCCGGGGCTGCCGGCTGTACCAGCCATCCTTGGGCTTGGTCAAGATTCGAGCCTTGCAGGCCTGGAGGTCCTGGAGGTTGCGTTCGGCGTTGCGCGCCGCGGTCGCCTCCTCGATCTGCCGCTCGATGTCGGTCTCCAAGGGGATGTAGGAGGGGCGCGAGCCGGCGACGTGCTGGCGGGTCAGCTCGGCGGCCACCTCGGCGGCGCCGAGGTCGACGAGCTTGTGGAGCGCCTCGGCCTGCCCGAGCGTGATACGACTCGTATCAAGCGCATCGATGGTCTCCGTCGGCAGCTCCAGGAGCGCGAGACGAGTCGAGACCGTGCGCTGGCTGACGCCGGTGAGCTTGGCGAGGTCCCGCTGGGTCAGGTTCTGGTCGACCTCCAGCAGCCGCGCATACGCGTGGGCCTCCTCGAGCGGGGTGAGGCTGCGGCGCTGGACGTTCTCCACCAGCATGGCCGCGATGCGTTCGGCCTCGGTGAACTCGCGGATGATGCACGCAACCCGATCCAGGCCGGCGGTCCGCGCGGCGGCGTGGCGGCGGGCGCCGCACACCAGCAGCCAGCCAGCGCCGTGGCCGCGGCTGGCGCCGGGGGTGACCAGCAGCGGCTCCAGGACGCCGTGGGCTTGGATGGAGGCCACGAGTTCGGTGAGGTCGCCCAGCTCACGGCGGGGGTTGTCGGTGGCGGGGATGATCAGGTCCAGCGGCAGTTCCTCGGCCCACACGCCCTCGCCGTCCGGCGCGGAGGCCTCGGCCGTGTCGATACTCATGCTGGCGCTCACCGCTCCACCTCCCGGTGGTCCTGGTCGCGGTCGGGGGCGACCAAGGTCAGGTGCCGATCCGGGTTGGTCGTGGTCGTGCGACCATCCCCATCCCTGGTCGCCTCGTCCCGGCTGGTCGCCTGGCCGCGGCGCTGGCGGTCGGGCAGGGTCAGGTGGTCGTGCAACCTGGCCGCGGTATCCTGCTGTTCGCGTTGCTGGTCGTCTCGCGTCTGGTCGGTCCGACCGGTGCTGGTCGTGCGGCCTGCCTCGGCTGGGGTGGTCGGTTGGCGGTCGAGGTCGGCCTTGACGCGCCGCAGGGTGCGCTGCGCGTAGCTGGCGGACACGCCCAGCTCGCGGGCGATCTCGGCAGCCACGGTCATGCCGCCCAGGTATAGGTCGCGGACCCGCTGGTAGGTCGCCCCACCGTTCGCCATGCCCAAGGTCGCGTTGCCCGAGGTCGCCTTGGCCGCCGTGGTGCGCGGCTGGTCGCTGGTCGCGGTGGTCTGGTGGTCGCCTGTGAGGTTGGTCGCCGCCGGGCGGTGGTTCGCCCGTGTGTGGCGGTCGCCTTTGGTCGCCTCCAGCGCCGGCAGGTCGCCCACTGGAGCGACCATGGTGGTCGCCTGGTCGCCGCGGACGACCACCGTGGTCTCGCCGACACTGGTTGGGGTGGCGGTGGTGCGCCGGGTGGTGCGGGCGATAGCGGCGCGGCGCACGATCATCACCAGCAGCTCGACGCTGAGCACCAGCGCGGCGGGCGGGATCGCCGCCACCCCGCGGGCGGGCCAGTCCCCGGCCTGGGCGTGGGCGACGTTGAGCACGAAGCTGACTGCCGCCGCCCCGCCCAGCAGGGCCTTGGGCCAGGCGACCTCCCACCAGGCCCGCTGGGCTTGGTGGACGCCCAGCCACAGGTCCGCGCCGGTGGCCACCACGATGAACGAGTCGACCAGCAGCGGGATCGCCCACGCATGCTCCGGAGTGATCCCACCCGAGGTCTTGGCATACGACTTGATGGCCTCGAAGCTGGTGAAGAACGCCACCGCGCCGACCGCGCCGGCCACAGCCGCCATGATGCCGACCAGCGCGGCTTGGAAGCGCTGTAGCCAGGCGTCGGCCGCCTGGACGGTCGGGTCAGCGATGCTTCGCATCGGCTGTGGGGTGTGCGTTGTCGGTGTTGGGCCGGGGTGGGCCGCCGGCAGGGCCGCAGGGTTGTTGCTACGCATGGGTTCGGGCTCCCTCGGTCAGCGGCTGGTAGCCCGGTCGCCGAGCACGATTGCGGCGATGGCCAGGCCCAGGCCGGCGATGGCGACCGTGCCGACGATGGCGGCGACGGTGGCCAGCACGGTGGCCACCAGCGCCACGATCGCCACCACCGTGCCGGCGGTCATGCCGGCGACCGTGAGCACCAGCGTGATGGCGGTGGCCGGGTGCATCCGCCCCAAGGTCTCCAGCGCCAGCACCGACGCCGGCACGCGCACCGGCTCGGCCTGGTGGAGGTAGCGGATCTCGACCGGCGGACCAGACGGGCGCTCGTGTGGTTGCAGCATGCTGGTTCTCCTTCCTTGCTCAGTCGTGGATGCCGGGTGGGCGGGGATGGTCAGCGCTCATCGCCGGCCTGCCGTCCGCCGTTGTCGCGTGGCCACTCGGGTGGGCAGCCGGGGTCGTCGTGGGCCAGGGCGCGCCGCTCCAGCTCGGCGCGGTCGGCCTGGTTGGGTTCGGCCAGCTCCAGCCAGCGGGGGTCGAAGCCGAGCTTCGGGTACCGCTCGGCAAGCCAGCGCTGCCTCCGGACCGCCTCGAGGTAGACGGCCCTGGCCTGCTCGGCGGACTGGCCCAGCCTGCGGCCGATCTCCTCCCAGCCGCGGGCCTGCTCACGCGCCTCGCGCGTGGCCAACCAGCGCCAGCCGGTCAGGCGGTCGACCAGCTCGTGGTTGGCCGCCAGCGCCTCCAGCGGGCCAGGTCCCTGGGTCCATTCCGGGTAGCGCTCGAACCGCGCCAGGGCCTCCTGATCTCCTTGCTCTTCCAGGTCTCCCACGCCGCGGTGAACGAACTCTTGGGCAGCTCGCCCTGCTGGTCGGCGCCGGTCTCGTTCTCTGGGGAGTCGTGCTGCTGGTGGTCAGCGCTCATGGCCGCCCTCCCTTCGGTTGCTGGTTGGCTGGCTGCGTCCACGCGTGGCTGCCCGCCCGCCGGCGCGCTCGCGCCCGGCATTGGCCAGGCGCTGATGGCTGCGGGCAGCGACGGCGCGGGTGCGGGCCTGTTCGGCCTGGTCGACGAGCTGCCGCTGGCGGGCCTGGACGCGGGCCTGGAGGGCCCGTTTGGTGATCGCCGCGGCGCGCTGCTGGGAGAGCTGCTGGTTCTCCTCGAACCGGGCGCCAGTCACCCGCGGGCCGAGGGCTTCGATCTCTTCCCGTCCGCGGACCCGCCCCCACTGCTTGGCCAGCGAGGCGTTGACCGGCCGGGCGAACGCCGGGTTAAGCGCCATGAACTCGCGCACCGGCTCGGGGCGCACCCCGCGACTTGGTCCGATCCCGCCGGGCTGGTGGCCGTCGGCTCGCGCCTGGTCGGCGCGTGGCATCCGGGTCGACGGGGCGACGCGGCGCTCCCCACGGCCGCGGGGGGCGCGGCGAAGCTGGCCACGGGCTGCGCGTTCCTCTTGGCAGATGGGGCAGTAGCGGCTGGCGCCACCGCTGTTCTTCAACGACCGCTCATAGCCCTTGGAGGCGCCCGGCCAGGTGCGGGCCAGCCGGAACCCGATGCCGGCTTGGGCGATGACCTGCAGCAGCCGGGCGGCGCGACTGTCGCCGCTGGCCTGCTCCGTCACACGATTATTGAAGTCGTCGGCGTGGCCGGTGTAGTGGCCGGCGTGCTCGTAGCGCTGCTCGAAGTGCAGCAGGTACACCCCACCCCGCAGCGCACCCTGCCCGTTGGTCCCCGCCAGGGACAGCGAAGCATTCCCGTTGGCCGCTGGCCCCTGGCCTGCCGGCATCGCCGAGCCGGACGGGACACCGCCAGGGGTGGGGGAGATCGGCTCAGCGCTCACCGCGGCCTCCCTCTCCGGTCGGCCACTGCCGCACGGCCTGGGTGATGGTCTGGCGGCGGTGGTCGGCCTCCTCCCGCAGATGCTTCTGGTCGCGGTCGGTGAGTTGGAGGCTGGCGGTGATCGCCGGTTCGCTGCGGGCGCTGGGGCGGTGCTGCTGTCGCTCCAACGTGGCAAACGACCAGTCCAGGAGCCCCTGCGCTGCCTTGCCGAAGAACTTGCTGCCGACCAGGTAGCCGGGGGTGGCGGCGTCGCGGCGGCGGATCAGGTCGCCCAGCCGCCCCGCGGCCTCGTCCATGACCTGGCGGAGCTGGTTGGCGTCGGCGCAGGAGAACCGGGCCGGCACGTCCAGGCGGGTGGAGGCCCGCTCGGCGTCCAGCTTGGCGCGGATCAGCCGATGGTCGACCGCCTCCAGCCGCGGGCTGACCCGGTCGGCCTCGGGGAGGTCCCGGTCGATCTCGTCGACCTCCAGGGCGTGCATGGCGCTGCTGACCGGGTGGCGCAGCCGGTCGACCTCGCCGGCGCTGAGCACCAGCGGGGTCGCGTAGCGCACCCACGGCAGCCTGTCCGGGTCCAGCTTGTCGAGCACGCGCCGCGTCGCTTCGTTGAGGGTGGGCGCGTCGTCGGGGGCGTTGCAGTCCCACGGCGGATGCGGGACGGCCGCGTGGTTGAGGTCACAGGGCGCCGCGCAGTACAGCGTCCGATCCGCCGCGGAGGGGGTGTCGCGGCCTGGGGTTGGGGTGGTGGTCATCGGGCCACCTCCCCGCGGTCCTCATCCCAGGTGACCGCAGGCTCGCTGCGGGTCTG
>WNGA01010355.1_pt1 | contig 25112 bp, 22 predicted proteins | sample 5400061 | NCBI WGS metagenome assembly WNGA01 (sample SAMN13153366, study PRJNA577476) | soil metagenome | isolation source: 100 cm soil or saprolite under grassland replicate 2 | place: USA:California | collected 2016-06-15 | reverse complement strand
GACTGCTCCAGGGGTGGCGCCCACCGGACTGCGCGCGGATCGGGAACGTCCTCGCTGCCTTCGCCCTCGAGGGCACAGGGGACTGGGAGACGCTGCCGCGGTTGACGGAGATCGTGGACCAGCTGCGCCCGGAGTTGCGCAGCGTCGCCTCGTGAGCCTCAGCGACGCCGCGAAGGAGCAGCTGACGCGGAGGTTCCCGCCGAGGCTGTCGCTACGCCGAAGCGGCCTAGGCGACTTCGTCCCACCCGGGTGGCAGGCTCGGGGCCTGCCACCCGGGATCGGGCTGCCAGTCCTCCCAACCGGTCGGCCAGGGCTGAAGGGCGAGCATGCGCTCGCCCTTCGCTCTGATCTCGGCGGCTCGCGCCGCCGTGATAATCCCCCGGCGCACGGCCTCTTCGAGCTCATCCTCGTCGAGCCACCGCGGCTCGCGGCCCGGCTCGATCCAGATGTCCAGCAGCTCGTCCTCGAAGTCGAAGCCGAGCGGCGTCCTCTTTTGCGGCTGCTCGAGGTTCACATACCACCCACGAAAGCTGTCGTCGCGATGACGGAAGAGGAACACCGAGAAGCCTTCATCAGCCCGTGCCACGCGTAGCTGGCCGGCATCCTTGAACGTTCGCTCCTCGAGCTGCCAGTCGCCGAAGAGCTCGTCTCCGATCGCGTAGGTCGTCCCGGGTGCCAACCAGAGCACCGTCGCCTGGGGACCGTCCTCGACCACGGTCGCCGGGACAGCGTTCCAGATCCGGCCGCGGAAGAGTTGGCGGAGAAGGACCGCTTCGCCGGGAGTTCGGTACAGACGAGGAGCCTAGTGACGCGAGCCGGCGAGCTGTTGCACGACGCGGTGGTTGCGCTGGATCAGCTTCGCCGCGTACAGCCGGTCGTCCGCCTTCCGGAAGAGCTCGAGTGGACTGACGCCATCGTCGGGAAGCGCGGCCCAGCCGAGGGTCATGTGCAGGTCGTCCGCGGCCAGTGTGGCACGAAGCTGCGCGCAGCGCTCTGCCGCCTCGTCGACGCGCGCGTCGGTCAGGATCGCGAACTCGTCCCCGCCGACGCGTGCAAGCTCGTCGCCCGGCCCGATCGCTCGCGTGAGGACCGCGGCGAGCCTTCGCAATTCAGTGTTTCCGGCGGCGTGCCCGTGCGCGTCGTTGACCTCCTTGAGATTGTCCATGTCTCCGAGGAGGAGGATGAATGGGCGTCCACTGTGGCAACGCTGGCTCAGCGCCTCGTCGAAGACGCGGGTGTTCAGGATGCCGGTGAGGAAGTCCCGCTCGGCGAGCACGCGCAACTGCTCCGCGTGTCTGCGGTGTTGATTGGCGAACCAGCCGATCAGGACCCCGCACGAGGAGTACGTCAGGCACCGGATCGCCGTCGCGGCGGTGAGCACGTCGCCGGTGGGGAGCCGCGGCGTCAAGACGATCGCCAGGGCGTAGAGACCCGTGGCAAGAGCGCCGCCCAGCAGGCCGAGCCGTGTGCCGCATGCGAGCGCGAGCAGCGCCACCGGGATGTAGAAGAAGTGGCCGAGGCCGAGACCCGGCACTTCGAACAGGACGAACACTGCGAAGACGAGGACGTAGAGCACGATCGCCAACGCCACGAGCAGCCGTCGATGGAACGTCGCCGCAGGCACCGAAGCTCACATTCGTGGTACCGAACGAACTCTGCGTCCCTCCAACGAGTGATCAGGAGCGGACTATCCTCCTGACATGGCGGAAACCGAGGCTGCCGACAGCACTCGTGCCGCGGAAGCGGAGCTGCCGGCGCCTGACGTCTCCATCGTCGTCACGCTCTACAACGAGGCCGGCTCGGTCGATGCGCTCTACCGGCGCACCGTCGCCACACTCGAGCCGGGGCCGCGGACCTTCGAGCTGATCTTCGTCGACGACGGCTCGACCGACGGAACGTTCGCAGCGCTCGAGCGTCTGCATAGCGCCGATCCGCGAGTACGCGCGGTGCGCTTCAAACGGAACTTCGGGCAGCACCCGGCCATGCACGCAGGACTGTCGCGCGCCCGCGGCGACGTCGTCGTCACCATGGACGGGGATCTCCAGAACGCCCCCGAGGACATCCCGCGCCTCGTCGAGGCGGTGGACGCGGGGAACGACGTCGCGAGCGGCCGCCGCCGGGCGCGCAGGGACCCGCTGGGACGCGCATTCCCGTCACGCCTCATCAACGGGATGCTGCGCCGATTCACCGGCGTCGCGATCTCCGATTTTGGTTGCGCCTTCAACGCTTACCGGCGCGCGGCGGTCGAGCCGATGCTGGGCTCGATCGGAAAGCAGAAGTTCACGAAGGCGCTCGTCCTGTCGGCCGGCGCGAGCGTGGTCGAGGTGGACGTGGCGCATGCTCCCCGGCAGGGACCCTCGCGCTACACGCCGCTTCGCCTGACCCGGCTCGCGCTCCATGTCCTCGCCGGCTTCTGGCCGCAGCCGATTCAGTGGATCGGCGTCGCGCTCGGAGCCGTGTGCTCACTCCTCGCGCTCGCGCTGGGGATCTACGGCATCGTCTACTGGATCGACGAGGCCAACTTCCCGGGTCCGCTCTTCGGCGGCGTCGCGGTGCTGTTCGTCCTTGGGATCCAGGGCTTCATCCTCGCGCTGGTCGGCGAGTACCTCGGCCGCATCCAGCGCGATGTCGAAGGTAGACCTCTCTATCTGATCGATAGAGAGGTCTAGGTACGCCGCTTCGCGGGGAACGTGCGCGGGCTAAGCCCGCGCACTTCTACGGGGTTCGCGGTCAGCGGCTTGTCGTGGTCCGCGGGCGGTGGCGCTGCGCGTCCCCGCCCGCGTGAGTCTGGCCTGCGGCCAAGGCCGCTACGCGTGCCTTGGCCGGCCTCCGGCCTTTGGTCGATGTCGAGGGTCGGAAAGCGGTTTCGCAAAAAAGCGTCAGACCGGCGTCGTTCACCTAAGCCGGAAGCCAGTGCGGGCGAAGCCGCACTGGCTGGAGGCGAACTAACGCGGGCGGAGACGCTTCAGCGCCGCCGCCCGCGGACCGTTTCATTCGCCGAGCGCAACCCCCGTAGGAGTGCGCGGGCTTAGCCCGCGCACGTTTCCCGCGAAGCGGCGTACTTATTTCCCGTGCGGAAGCGAAGCTTCCGCACGGTTAGCCGCTGCGACGATTGCTTCCTTCAGCTCTTCGTGCAGTGCGCCCTTCGTCAGGAGTGCGACCGCGCCTGCCTCACGTGCCTGCTCCGCGAGCTTCGGTTCGTCCATTCCCGTGACGAGGATCACGCTCGTATCCGGACTCCGTTTGCGAAGGCGTCGCGCCGTTTCCAGGCCGTCCACCTCCGGCATGCGAACGTCGATGACGGCAACCTCCGCACGTTGCTCGACCACGAGCTCGATCGCGGCCTGCCCATCGCCGGCGGTGCCGATCACGTCAAGGCGCTCGTCGTGGCCGAGCAGGAGCGCGAGCGCGTCGACGAAGAGCCGATGGTCGTCGACGATGACGACGCGGACCGGAGTCCGTTGGAAGTCTCTGGCCATGCCTTGAGGCCCGACAGTCTGCCAGCAGCTTCTCCGGAATGCGCTTCGCGCCGAACACGTAGGCTGCTGGCCATGTCAAAGCGGGTTCTCGTCACCGGCGGGGCGGGATTCATCCCGTCCAACTTCATCCACCACCTGCTCGCGAAGACGCCGTTCGAGGTCGTCTCGCTCGACGCGCTCACGTATGCGGGCAACCTCGACAACCTGAGCGGAGCGATGTCGCACGAACGGCTCTCGTTCGTGCAGGGTGACATCCGCGACGCCGAGCTCGTTCGCGACGTTGTGTCGGAGGTGGACGTGATCGTCAACGCGGCAGCCGAGTCGCACGTCGAGAAGTCGATCTCCGAGGGCGCGCGCGAGTTCGTGACGACGAACGTCGAGGGGACGCAGATCCTGCTCGACGCGATCCGCGACGCGCCCGTCGAGCGCTTCATCCTCTTCTCCTCGAGCGAGGTCTACGGGACCGCGGAGTACGCGCCCATGGACGAGGAGCATCCCCTCAACCCGCGCAGCCCCTATGCCGCGACGAAGGCCGGTGCCGACCGCCTCGCGTACGCGTACTTCGTGACCTACGGGCTGCCGATCGTGATCATCCGGCCGTTCAACAACTACGGGCCAAGACAGCATCCTGAGAAGGTCATCCCGCGCTTCATCACGCAGGCGCTGCAGGACCGGGAGCTGACGGTGCACGGGGACGGCCACGCGAGCCGCGACTGGCTCTACGTCGACGACGACGCGGAGGCCATCGAGGCCGCGATCGCCGCTCCGATCGAGAACGTCGCCGGCCAGGTGCTGAACGTCGCGACCGGCGTCGACATCTCCGTGACGGAGATCGCGGACGCCGTGCTCGACGCGCTCGGAAAGCCGTCCTCACTGAAGACGTTCGTCACGGAGCGCCCGGGACAGGTCGACCGGCACATCGGCTCGACCGAGAAGATGGAGCGCCTCACCGGCTGGCGGGCACGAACGTCGTTCGAGGACGGCCTCGCGCGCACCATCGCCTGGTATCGCGAGAATGAGGCGTGGTGGCGGGGGATCCTCGAGAGCAAGACGCGGGCAAGCGTCTCCTCGTCCTAGGCGCCGGGCCGGCCCAGCTGGGCCTGCTCGCCGCGGCACGGACGCGCGAGCTTCACGTGATCGCGGTCGACCGTGAGCCGTCCGCGCCCGGATTCCGCTACGCCGACCGCCGTGCGATCGTCTCGACGGAGGACGAGTCCGCGATCGAGCGCCTCGCGAGCGCCGAGCGCGTCGAGGGGCTGATCGCGCCCGGCATCGACTGGCCGGTCGCGATCGCGGCACGTGTGGCGGAACGGCTCGCGCTACCGCACCCGATCTCCCCCGAGACGGCCGCCCTCTCCACCTCAAAGCTACGCCAGCGAGAGCGGTTCGCCGAGGGGGGCGTCCCCCAGCCGCTCTACGAGATCTGCTCGGGGGCGCGCGAGGCGGAAGAGGCCGCGAAACGGATCGGCTTCCCCTGTGTCGTCAAGGCGCCCGATCGGCAGGGCCAGCGTGGGCTCACATTCGTCCGGGCGGCGGAGGAGGTCGGGGAGGCCGTACGGGTGGCGCTCGACGCATCGCGGAGTGCGACCCTCCTGGTCGAGGAGCACGTTCCGGGCCGCGAGGTGACGGTCAATGCATTTTCTTCCGGCGGGCACTTCTTCCCGCTGACGGTGACGGATCGGCTGACCGCGCCGTTGCCCGCCTTCGGCGTCGCGCTCACGCACGTCTGGCCCAGCGAGCTCGAGCCGGAGGAGATCGGCGCGGCCGTCGAGGCCGCCGCAGCCGCGGCGGCGGCGGTTGGGATCGGCGGGGGGCCGAGCTACACGCAGGTTCTGCTCGGGCCCGACGGCGCCAGGGTTGGCGAGCGCGCGCGTCGGAGGAGCGTGCGTGCGCTTTCTCGTCGCGCCTCCGGGAGAGCTGCGCGAGGTGAGCGGGATGGAAGAAGCGTTCGCGCAGGAGGGCGTCCGGGGCATCCGTATCTACCGCCGCACCGGCCACCGCTTCGGGGAACTGCGGCGCGGAGCCGACCGCGCGGGTGCGATCCTGACCGTCGGCGCCAGCCGCGAGGAGGCGCTGGAGCGAGCCGCGCGGGCGGAAGCGCTGATTCGGTTCGAGACGGTCGCCGTCGAAGCTCTCGTCTGATCCGGAGGATCCGCGCGGCGCGCCGGTTACGCTGCTCTTGATGCACGAGGTCTCCGAACGGCGCGCCACGATGCTCGGCTTCCAGCCGCCGGCGATCGGCGAGGAGGAGATCGCGGCTGTCACGGAGACGTTGCGCTCGGGCTGGCTGACGAGCGGCCCGCGGGCGGCGGAGCTCGAGCGCCGCATGGCCGAATACCTGGAGGCGGAGCACGTGCTCGCGCTCGCCTCGGGCACGGCGGCGCTCCATCTCTCGCTCGTTGCGCTCGGAGTGGGAGCAGGCGACGAGGTGATCACGACGCCGATCACATGGCCGGCGACGGCGAACGTGATCGTCCACACCGGCGCGACTCCGGTCTTCGTCGACGTGCGGGACGACGACCTCAACATCGATCCGAACCTTGCGGCAGAGGCCGTGACCGACCGGACCAGGGCGATCCTCCCCGTCGACCTCGCTGGGCAGCCGGCCGATCTCGACCCGCTGCTCGCGCTCGGCGTCCCCGTCATCGAAGACGCGGCGCACGCGGCCGAGAGCCGCTACCGCGGACGGAAGGTCGGCTCGATCGCCGACGTGACCTGCTTCTCGCTGTACGCGACGAAGAACGTCGCGGCGGGCGAGGGCGGGCTGATCTCGACCAACCGCGACGACATTGCGGCAGGGGTGCAGGACCTCCGCCTGATGCGCCGCGGTGACGGCTCGCTCTACGACATTCCGGTGCCCGGCTACAAGGCGAACCTGTCGGACGTGCTCGCGGCGATCGCGCTCTGCCAGCTCGACAAGGTCGACCAACACGCCGAGATCCGGCGCCGCCAGTTCGCCGCCTACGACGACGCCGTCGCCGAGCTTGACGGGATCACGCCGCTCGCACGCGACGGCCGCGACATCCATGCCCTTCATCTCTACGTCGTGCGGATCGACGCCGGGGCAGCCGGGGCCTCGCGCGACGAGTACATGACAGCACTTAGAGAAGAGAACATCGCCACGTCGATTCACTTCCTCGCGGTCCACACGCTGACCTGGTACCGCGAGCGCTTTCCCGACCAGCCTTCCCTGCCGATTGCGGAACGCGCGAGCGGCGAGGTGCTCTCCCTGCCGCTTTCGCCGGCCCACTCGGACGACGACATCGCCGACGCGATCGCGGCGCTGCGGCGCGTGCACGAGCGCTTCACGTGACACGCGCTCGCCTCGTCAGGGTCGTCCTGACGCTGGCCGTCACCGGCGCTTGCCTCGCGTACATCCTCTGGCAGCTGGACATTCGCCGGACGGGGGACATCCTCGTCCACTCCGACCTCGGCTGGTTCCTGGGTGCCCTTGCCGTGATGCTCGGCGGCGTGCCTCCGATGGCCTTCCGGTGGCAGAAGCTGCTCGAGGCGCGCGGTGTGCGCGAGGGCTTCGGTTGGCTGAACCGTGCGTACCTCGTCTCGTACACGGCCGGCCAGGTGCTCCCGACCGCGATCGGGGGCGACGCCTCCCGCATCTACGAGAGCTCGCGCCGGCACCCGGGGCGTCTCGGCGACCTGACTGCGATCGTGCTGCTCGAGCGCGCCCTCGGCGGCGTCGCGACGCTGACGCTGGCCGCGGTCGGTTTCGCGCTCGCGATCGGCCAGTACGACGTCGGCGCATACCTCTGGATCGAGGGCATGTTCGTCGTCGGCACGGTCGTGCTAGCCGTGCTCTTCTTCTCGCGCAGCGCGCGTGGATTCCTGCGCCGCCTCGTCCCGCTCCTGCGCCGCCTGCGACTCGAGCGGCCGCTCCGCGCCCTGTACGAGGGCGTGCACGTCTTCCGGAGCCATGTCCGGCTGATGGTGTGGATCTCGCTGCTGACGCTCGGCGTGCAAGCCGTCCGCGTGCTGGCGATCTGGATGGCGGGACGCTCGGTCGGTCTCGACCTCTCGCCGCGGCCCTACTACGTGATGGGGCCGCTGCTCTTCCTGGTGATCCTCGTGCCGTTCACGATCAACGGACTCGCAGTGCGAGAGGCGTTCTTCGTCAGCTTCCTGACGCAGCTCGGCGTCGAGAAGGAGGCGGCCCTCGCGACCGGTTTCCTCTTCTTCGTCGTCAACGTCGGACTGGCGCTGCCCGGCGCGGCGATCCTCGCGGTGGAGGGACTTCGTGGCGTGTCAGCCGCGCCCGCCGGCGATCCGCGCGGCCTCGGGAGACGCCCGTAAGCGAAGCATCGCCACGATCCCGAGTGCCGGACCGGGCGCGAGGAATGCGAACGCCCACCGCCATCCGACGTGGTCTTGAAGCACGGGGATGAGCCAGATCGTCGCAACCGTGAGCGTGAAGCCGATCGCAAGCTGCAGGGCGAGGGCGGTGCCGACGTAGGCCTGGTCGGCCAGCTCGGTCACCATCGTCGAGAACTGCGCCGAGTCGGCGACGATCGCGAAGCCCCAGACGAGTCCGACTACGAGGAGCAGCCAGGTCGGGGCGTTGAAGAGAAGCCCGATGCCGAGCGAGCACGCACCGGAGACGGCCATCGAGGCCGCGGTTGTGCGCGTGCGTCCCCAGCGATCTCCGAGCACCCCGCCGACCAAGCAGCCCAGCCCCCCGATCCCGATCGCTGCGAAGGTCGCGTACGCGGCGCCGCGCGGATGGCCGGTCGCCTCGCGAAAGAAGACGAGGAACCATGTCCACATGGCGTAGAGCTCCCACATGTGGCCGAAGTAGCCGAGGGACGCGAGCCGCACGCCGCGGTTGCGCAGCACGCGCCCGGCCTGGCGGGGCGAGAAGACCGCGGGCGGGAAGCCAAACGGGCCGTCGGGGACGCCGAGCCACGCCAGCACGCCGCCGGCGAGCGTCAGCGCCGACGTCGCGTAGATGACCACCTGCCAGTCCAGCCCGCCGAGCCCGTTCACGAGGTGGGGGCCGGCGGAGCCGAGCGTGAGCGCGCCGACGACGATTCCGAGGGCTGTGCCGCGTCCGACTCTGAACCAGGTCGACATCAGCTTCAGCGCGGGCGGATAGACGCCGGCGAGGAAGAAACCGGTCGCGAACCGCAGCGGAATGCCGGCCGCGAGTCCGTGGGCGGCCGCAAGGAGCGCGTTGACGCCGGCCGCGCCTGCGGCGCCCCCGAGAATGACCAGTCGTGGTGCGATCACGTCGGCGATGTTGAACACGCTCGACACGAGCGCGCCCGTCACGAAGCCGAGCTGCACCGCGATCGTCAGCCACGCCGCGCCGTTGTCGCCCAGAGTCCATGCCTCCCGAAGCTGCGGCACGACCGCGGACGCGGAGAACCACGTCGTCATCGCCAGGACGAGTGCGACGGCGAGCGTCGCCAGCGTACGCGAGCGTCCTTTCATGCACGAAGGATCCCGCACCCGGCGGCCTCCAGGGGCCGCCAGGCTGTTCGGACGGCGGGCTTACTTCGTCGAGATTCGGTCGCAGCCTGCGATCGCGACGCCCGCGTACGTCCTGCCGGTCAGACAAGCCTCCGTGTCGCCGGGATCGATGCCCGTCTGAGCGACGTCGTAGTGGAGGAGGAGATCGGTCCTGCCGTCCCCGTTCGCGTCTTCGAGGTGACCGGTATGGTGCTTCTCGACGCACGCCCGTGCGCCCGGGTCGTCGGCACCACCGAAACACACGGATGCGGGGTCGACCGTGGTCGCATCGAACGAATCGGTCGTCAGGATGGCGACCGGAACGACTCCCCCGCTTTGCAGCGGCACGACGTTGTCGGCGCTGTCCGGCTTGACGTCCACCGCGACCGTGATCGTCGTCGGCGCGCCGAGGTAGCGCGCAAGGGCGAAGTCGGCCGACGAGCCGAAGACGGATGTGCTGCCGGCTGCGACGACCTTGCCGTCAGGCTGGGCCGCGATGTCGAAGGCGCCATTCGTCGAGTGCCCGAAGGTGGTCGTCACCTTTCCACCGCTCCCGAAACCGACGTCGAGGGTTCCGCTCGAGGTGTAGCGCGCAAGAGCGAAGCTCGAACCCGTGGCTGAACCCGTGAAGCCTGCAGCGGTGATGCCCCCGTCCGGATGGACGACGACGCCGAAGGCCGTGTCGTCCGACCCAGAGGAAAAGTCGGTCAAAACCCTTCCACCGGTCCCAAAGGTCGCGTCGAGCGAGCCGGCTGGATTGAACCGGGCGAGCGCGAAGTCGCCGGAGGACGGAGAAGTCTTCGTGCCGCCGGCCGCGACTATTCGGCCATCGGGGTAAAGGGCGATGGCGAAGGCGTTGTCGGAGCCGCCGAAATCCGTGACGACGGTTCCTCCGCTGCCAAAACCCGTATCGAGTGCGCCGTCGGACCCGTATCGCGCGAGCGTGAGGTCGGACGAACCAAACGGGAAGAATCCAGATCCGCCTGCGACGAGGATCTTTGCGTCGCGCGTCATGGCGACGTCGAAGACAAAGACCGGCAAGGAACCGACGACCTTTCCGCCGCTCCCGAAGCCCGCGTCGAGCGAGCCGTCCGAGTTGTAGCGGGCAAGCGCAAACCCGCCGGCGGTTCCGCCCGCGGCCACGATCTTGCCGTCGGATTGAACAGCGACAGCGTTCGCCTGATCGAATGAACCAAAATCGGTCGTCACCTTGCCGGCGCTGCCGAAGGCCGCGTCGAGCGAACCGTCGGCGTTGTAACGCGCCAGCGCGAAATCGCCAGCACGGATGCCGGCTGCCAGGATCTTGCCGTCAGGCTGTACGACGACGTCCGAAGCTGCATCCACGGAGGTTCCAAAATCGGTGAGGACGGTGCCGCCGCTGCCGAAAGTCGCGTCGAGGCTCCCGTTCGAGTTGTAGCGCGCCAACGCGAAATCGACGTCAAACACGTCGGCCCGCGAGGAATTGCCCGCGGCGACGATCTTGCCGTCGGTCTGGAGCGCCACCGCCAAGCTGAAGTCGCCGCGTGAGCCGAAGTCGGTCGTCACGAGCCCGCCCGCTCCAAAGCTCGGGTCGAGGTCGCCGGGAGCCGCCTGCGCCGACGCCGAGACGCCGAGCAAGAGGCTGGACGCGCACAGCGCCACAGAAACGAGTCGAACCGCCTCGGTAATGCGGGGCATAGCGCCACCTCCATTTAGCACGCCAAACGCCGGATCTCTATGGGCTGCAACGACGATCGCACCGGCATCTAACCGCCCGCTAATCGGCCGTGCCGGTTCGACCTGAGATAGCCTCACGCGCGGCCATGCGCGTTTTGATCACCGGCGGCGCGGGGTTCATCGGCTCGCATCTCGCAGATCGGCTGCTCGCCGACGGACACCAGGTGCGCGCCCTCGACGACCTCGACCGGCAGGTTCACCCGGCCGGTGAGCGCCCCGACTACCTCGATCCCGACGTCGAGCTCCAGGTCGGCGACGTGCGCGACCGCGGGGCCGTTCGGCGCGCGCTCGAGGACGTCGACGCCGTCGTCCACTTCGCGGCGGCGGTCGGCGTCGGCCAGTCGATGTACGAGATCGAGCGGTACACGTCGATCAACGCCATCGGCGCCGCCGTCCTGCTGGAGGAGGTGCTCGAGCGACTTGACGCGATCCGGAAGCTGCTCGTCGCCTCGTCGATGTCGATCTACGGCGAGGGCCAGTACCGCAATCCGCGTACGGCCGAGAGCGGCCTCGCTCCCTGGCTCCGGCCGGAGAGCCAGCTCGCGGCGCGTGCATGGGACGTTCTCGCGGACGACGGCACGCCGCTCGAGCCCGAGCCAACCGCCGAGACAAAGCCGCTGCGTCCCACGTCGATCTACGCGATCGGCAAGCGCGACCACGAGGAGATGTTCCTCGCGGTCGGCGCGGCCTACGGGGTTCCCACCGTCGCGCTCCGCTTCTTCAACGTCTACGGCGCGCGGCAGGCGCTCTCCAATCCCTACACCGGCGTGGCCGCGATCTTCTCCTCGCGCCTGCTCAACGATCGGCGGCCGCTCGTGTTCGAGGACGGCCGCCAGACGCGCGACTTCATCGACGTGCGCGACGTCACGCGCTGCTGCGGACTCGCGCTCGACCAGGGCGGTGCCGACGGCCGCACGGTCAACGTCGGCACCGGCATCCCCACATCGATCATCGAGGTGGCGCGCGTGATCGCGGACGGGCTCGGCAAGCAAATCGAGCCCGAGATCGTGAACCAGTACCGCGCCGGGGACATCCGCCACTGCTACGCCGACACGCGCCTTGCGCAGGAGCTGCTCGGTTTTCGCGCCGAGATCCCGTTCGAGGCCGGGATGAAGGAGCTGCTCGGCTGGCTGCAGGGGCAGGAGGCGGCGGACTCGGTCGACGCGGCGCGCGACGCGCTCGTGGCACGCGGCCTCGCACGCTAAGACGTCAGATCTGGCGCATCATGCGCCTGTGCGGCGCGATCTCCCGTCCGGCACCGTCACCTTTCTCTTCACCGACGTCGAGGGCTCGACGAAGCTGCTGCACGAGCTCGGCGCCGACGCGTACTCCGACGCTCTGGCGGAGCATCGCCGCCTCTTGCGTGAGGCGTTCGGCGCCCAGGGGGGTGTCGAGGTCGACACGCAGGGTGACGCGTTCTTCGTCGCGTTCGCGACTGCGCCCGGAGCGCTCGAGGCGGCGGCCGCGGCGCTCGAGGGCCTTGCCGCAGGCCCGATCCGGGTCCGCATGGGCATCCACACCGGCACGCCGCACCTGGCCGACGGAGGCTACGTCGGGGTGGACGTGCACCGGGCCGCCCGCATCGCCGCGTGCGGCCACGGCGGGCAGGTGCTGATCTCGGCCTCGACGGCCGCCCTGGTCGGCACGGATGGTCTCCGCGACCTCGGCGAGCACCGGCTCAAGGACCTGTCTGCGCCCGAGCGCATCTACCAGCTCGGGGACGGTGGCCTCCCGCCGCTGAAGAGCCTCCACCAGACGAATCTGCCCATCCCCGCGACGCCGTTCCTGGGCCGCGAGAAGGAGCTGATGGAGGTGTCCGGGCTCCTGTCGCAGGACGACGTCCGCCTGCTCACGCTCACGGGGCCCGGCGGGACGGGGAAGACGCGCCTCGGGCTGCAGGCGGCCGGTGGCCTCGCTGACCGCTACCCGCACGGTGTCTGGTGGGTACCGCTTGCCCCGCTACGCGACCCCGAGCTTGTCTTGGCAACAGCGGGGCAGGCGCTCGGCGCGAAGGACGGTCTGGCCGAGCACATCGCCGACAAATCGATGCTGCTCCTCTGCGACAACTTCGAGCAGGTCGTCGAAGCGCGTCCACGAGGAAGGAGTCGGCTTCTTCCTCGCAAGGGCCAGGGCAGTCCAGCCGAACTTCCAAGCCGACGAGGCCGTCTCCGAGATCTGCCGCCGCCTCGACGACCTGCCGCTCGCGCTCGAGCTCGCTGCCGCGCGCGTGAAGGCGCTCTCGTCCGCTCAGATTCTCGAGCGGCTCCAGCAGCGCCTGCCGCTCCTGACCGGTGGCGCCAGAGACCTGCCCGAGCGCCAGCACACGCTTCGCGCGACGATCGAGTGGAGCTACGAGCTGCTGAGCTCCGAGGAGCAGAGCCTCTTTGCCCGGCTCTCCGTCTTCTCGGGCGGTTGTACGCTCGAGGCTGCCGAGGAGATCGCAGAGGCGCATCTCGACATCCTCCAGTCGCTCGTCGACAAGAGCCTCGTCCGCCATACGCAGGAGCGGTTCTGGATGCTCGAGACGATCCGTGAGTACGCGGCCGGGCGGCTCGACCAGTCGGGCAAGGCCGAGCAGCTGCGGCGGCGTCATGCGCGGCACTTCCTGGCGCTCGCGGAGGAGGCGGAGCCGCACTTGCCCCCGGACCGGCGCGAGTGGCTCGACCGCCTCGACCGCGAGCACGACAACCTCCGCGCCGCGTTCGATTGGTTCGAGTCCTCGAGCGAAACACAGCATGCACTCCGGCTCGCAGGAGCACTGTCGCGCTTCTGGTTCACAAGAGGCCACCTAGTCGAAGGCCGGCGTCGTCTCGAAAGCGCGCTCCGCGCCGACGAGCGTCCCACTGCGGCGCGCGCGAAAGCTCTGAACAAAGCTTCCTTGATGGGGGGAGAAAACGCGACAGTTCTAGCCGAGGAAGGGCTCGCGCTGAATCGCAAGCTCGGAGAACCCTGGGGCATCGCCCAATCCGAACTGGCGCTCGCCTCGGCCGTCGCAGAGGACGACATGGCGAGGGCAAGGGAGCTCTATGAGCAGAGCGCACGACGTTTCCGCGAGCTCGGCGATGAGCACCACGTGCTGATTGCGACCCGGAGCCTCGCGTGGGCATGCATCAACCTCGGCGACCGCGAACGCGGCCGCACACTGCACGAGGAGAACCTCCGACGCGCGCGTGCGTTGTCCAACGAGCGGATCGAGGCAATCACGTTGGGTGCCCTCGCGATGCACGCCGTCGAGGACGGACGGATCGAGGACGCCGTCCCGATGCTGAAGGAGAGCCATCGGCTCCACGGCGAGTTGGGCGATCCGGTTCAGACGGCGCTCGACGTCTTCCGTTTCGCTGCCCTCTTGGCCGCCGAAGGAAGGGCGTTGACGGCGGCGCGTGTGTTCTCCAGCTCAGACGCGCTCTGCGAGGAGATCGGCTTCAGCTTGCGCGGTTGGGACCCGGAGTTCGTCGAAGGCACGCTCGCCACCATCCGCAAGCAGCTCGACGAAGCCGCCTTTGCCGAGGCTTGGGATCAAGGCCGCCGACTGACAGCCGGCGAGGCCGTCGCGCTCGCGCTCGACTCCCTAGACTGAGCGCGCCGTGGCGGCCGCACCAAGGCGAGCAGGCCGGCACTCATTCTGAAACGAGCTCTCGGTGCCGGATCTCAGCGTCTCCATCGTCAACACGAACAGCCGTGAACTGGTGCTCGCCTGCCTCGAGTCGCTTGCGGGCACAGAGGCGGAGATCGTTGTCCTCGACAACGCCTCGGAGGACGGCTCGGCTGACGCCGTCCGCGAGCGCTTCCCCGACGTGCGGGTGGTCGCCCAAGAGTTTCGCGCCGGCTTCGCCGCGAACCACAACACTGTCATCCGCGCCACGACCGGGCCCTACGTCTACGTCCTCAACGAGGACACCACCGCCGATGACTGGCGCTTCGAGCGCCTGGTCGCATACCTCGACGCGCATCCGCGCGTGGCGGCGCTCGGGCCGAAGCTCGTCTATCCCGACGGACGGCGACAGGACTCCGCCTGGCGGTTTCCGACACCGCTCGTCAGCGCGTTCGGGCTGCTCAGCCTGGGCCGCCTCGGTGTGAAGCAGTCCCGCGGCGACGAAGTGCGGTCCGTCGACTGGGTGATGGGCGCCGCGCTCCTGCTCCGACGGGCCGCTCTCGACGATGTCGGCCTCTTCGACGAGGGCTTCTTCCTCTACTCGGAGGAGGTCGACCTCCAGTTCCGCCTCCGCCAGGGGGGCTGGGAGGTGCACTACTTCCCCGACGCGACCGTCGTGCATCACGAATCGCAGTTCAGCGCGGGAATTCCCGAGCGGCGGATCAACGAGATGTGGCGGAGCCGGCACCGCTACTGGCGCAAGCACCACAGCGGTCCGGGGGCACGCATCGCCGCCGTCTCGACCGGCGCGCAATACGCCCTCCGTGCAGCACTCTCGCCGCTAACCCGGCGCGAGCAGGGGATCGGAGCGCGGATGCGCCTCCACGCGCGCGACGCCTGGCGTGTGACCGGGCCGGGGTTGCGCGAGCTCGCCGACGAATGGAACGGGCGTGTGGAAGCTGCGCCGCGGCGTTAGAACTCGTTTCAGAATGACGCTTCGTCGCCGGGGCGCGATGGGCGGTGCGAGGCAAGGACGCAGGGAGCGGCCATATCAGCGATATGGCCGTGACCGAGGACGCGGCATCGCGCCGTCCAGCGCGGTCCGGCGGCACAAGGCTTCGTTTTGAAACGAGTTCTTGGCGGCGCACCCATCTTGCTGCTGTCCTTGCCGCTTCTCGGCGTCGCACGGCTGCTCCCGGCGCACGGCCTCGGCTTGTGGTTGCGGCTGGTGGCGGCCTCACTCGTCCTGCTCCTGCCCGGCGCGCTCGTCGCGCGGGCACTGCGTCTGCGCGGCGCGTCGGCCACCGTCGCCTGGGGCCTGGGCGCGCTCGGCCCGGCGCTGCTCGTGGTCTTTCTCGTCCACAGCTCGATCTGGATCGCCGTGGCGGTGCTGGGAGCTGTGGGCCTCGTTGCGCTTCCCTTCGCGCTGCGCGTCGTCTCCGGTCCGCCCTCGTGGGCCACGCTCACCGTCGCGCTCGTCGGGCTCGCGTTCGGGATCGCGCTCTGGCACGTCGCGGGCGTCATCCACGGCGACGCGCTCTTCCACCTGGGACGTGTGCGGAAGCTCGATGCCTTCGGCGACCTGCACGTGCGGTCGGTCGACGAGTTCGCGGATGGCGGGCTGCATCCGGGCTACGCGTTCCCGCTCTGGCATGCATTCCTCGCGCTCGTCGGGAAGCTCGGCGGCGCGGACCCGACGCAGGTCGTCTTGCACGAGCCGAGCGCGATCGCACCGGTGGCGTTCGCCGTGGCCTACGAGGCGGGGCTCGCGCTCTTCCGCTCGGTCTGGATGGGCGTCGCCACGCTTATCGCCGCAGTCTCCGTCGCCGCGCTGGCGCCCGGGCACGGCGGCTCCTACGCGCTTCTGGCGCAGCCGGGCACCCTCGACCGGTACGTGCTCGTGCCCGCGGCGTTGACGCTCTTCTTCCTCTTCCTGCGCCATCCCGGCCGCGCGCTCGGCCTTTCGCTCGCCGCAATCGGCGTCGAGGTCCTGCTCGTCCACACGAGCACGGCGGTCTTCCTGGGGATTCCGCTCGTCGGCTTCGTCCTCGCGCGCGCGCTGCTCGCACGTACCGACCTGCTCAGCGCGCCCGGCGCACTCGCGGCGCTCTTCCTTCCCGCGGGGCTCGCGCTCGCCTGGCTCTACCCCCTCGTCAGGGAGACCGCATCTCACTCCCCTTCGACCGGCGAGCTCGAGCGTTCACTCGCCAAGTACGCGGATGAGCTGCACGTCGATTCACTGGACCGGTATGCGCTTCGTCCCGAGGTCGTGTCGCGCGGCGGTGCCGTCGCCGTCGCAGCGCTCGTGCTCGTGCCGCTCGCCGCCCTGGCTGCGCGGCAGCGCTGGGCGGCGCTCGTCCTGGGCGGGACGATCGCCGTGCTCGGGATCGAACTGCTCGTCTGGGTCTTTCCCCACTTCGCTGACGCGGTCTCGGTCTCCCAGGCGCGGCGGCTGGCCGGGTTCGTGCCGATCGCGTTCGCGCTTGCCGGCGGCGCGGGCGTCCTGGCGAAGCTCGTGGGCCCACTCGTCTTGCCGCTCGCGCTCGGCGCAGGCATCGGGCTGCAGCTCGCCTTCCCAGGCGACTTCGGGCCCGGTCTCGAGGAGGGTGGGCCCGCCGCGGCGACCTGGATCGCGGGAGCCGGCGCGGTCGTCGCCGTCGTGGTCGGGCGAGGACTCGCGCGACGGATCGAGTCGCACGACTGGGTCGTGGCCGCGGCCGTCGTCCTGTTCTGCTTGCCCGTCGCCGCCCACGGCCTTCGTCACTGGAGCCCCGCGTCCGAAGAGGACGCGCACGCGCTCACGCCGGGCCTACTGGACGCGCTGCGCACCGACGTCCCCGAGCGCTCGATCGTGTTCTCGGATCTCGAGACGAGCTACCGCATCGCCGCTTACGCGCCGGTCTACGTCGCCGCCGCGCCCCCGGCTCATGTGGCCGACACGGCGGCGAACCGGCCCTACTCCCGCCGGCTCTCGGTCAACCGCTACTTCGGCACCGGGAACGTCGCCATCCTGGATCGCTATCACGCCGACTGGCTCGTGGTCGACGAGCGCCGCTTCCATGTCCGTCCGAAATGGCCGCTCGCGTACAGGGACGAGCGCTACGCCCTCTACCATCGTCCGGCGTCATGAAAGTCCTGCTCGTGACGATGTACTTCCCGCCGGCCGGCGGTGGGGGAGTGCAGCGCCCGCTCAAGTTCGCGACGCATCTGCCCGCGCACGGCATCGAGACCCACGTGCTCGCGCCCGACGATCCGAAGTGGATCCATTCCGATCCGGTCGCGCCGCCGACGCAGGCCTGGATCCACCGCGCACGCTACGTCGGGCCCCGCGCGCGCAAGCTTGCGGACGACCTGCACGGCAGGCAGGGGCTCGACCTGCTCTCCCGCCAGGCCCTCTCGCTCTCGCGTCGCGTGCTCGTCCCGGACGAAAACGTGAGCTGGAACCTGACCGCGATCCCCGCGGCGGTGCGGATCGCGCGCGCCGAGGGGATCGACGTGGTGCTGACGACGTCGCCCCCCAACTCCGTCCATCTCGTCGGGGCGGCCGTGCAGCGGCTCACCGGGGCACGCTGGGTCGCGGACCTGCGCGACTCGATCGCCACGCATCCGCACCGTCGCGTCGAGCGCGCGGCGGTGCGCGCGAAGGAGAAGGTGAGTGAGTCGGTCGCGCGTCTCGTCGCGCGGCGCGCAGACGTGATCGTGGCGGCGTCCGACGCCATCGCGGACGAAGCGCGTGCGCTCGAGCCCGTCGGCTTCGTCACGACGATCCTGAACGGCGCCGACTTCGACGACTTCGCCGGCCTCGAGTACCGCCGCGGCGATCGCTTCCGCATCACGCATACCGGGAGCTTCTTCGGGAAGCGCAATCCGCGTCCGTTCCTGACCGCGCTCGCGGAGTCCGGCCTCGAGGACGTCATCGCGCGCTTCGTCGGCGACTTCCGCGTTGCGGACCGCGAGTGGGCGGAGTCGCTCGGACTCGGCGCGCGCCTCGAGCTCCACGCCTATGTGCCGCGGCGCGAGGCGCTCGCGCTGCAGCGCGACTCGGACGCGCTCCTGCTCCTGATCCCGGAGGCCGGGGGCCGCGGCCGGGGCGTGCTCTCGGGGAAGGTCTTCGAGTACCTCGCCGCCGAACGGCCGATCCTGGCCGCCGTGCCGCCCGAGGGCGCCGCCGCCGAGCTGATCAGGGAGGTGGGCGCCGGCGTCGTCGCGGCGCCCGACGACGTCGCGGCCCTGACGGCGGCCCTCGCCGAGCTCCACGCCCGCTGGGCGGCGGGGACGCTCGACGGCACGCCGCTCTCCCCGGACGATCGGGAGCGACTCGGTCGCGGGGCACGCGTGGAGGAGCTGGCGGAGCTCCTCATGGGTCTCGAATGAGCCGAGGTCCCACCACTCCGCGGTCCTCAAGTAACACGGTGTTACTTTCTCGGTGCCCCGCGGCACGAGCGGCACCGCGAGCAAGTAACACAGTGTTACTTGTTGAACGAGGGTGCACATGAAGGTCACGGGCACGCTCTTCCTCGCGACCCTGTTCTGCGTCACCTGGGAGAAGGTCCACTGGGACGTCGCGGGCGCGGTCGGCATCGCGGACGTGCTCACGATCCTCTTCCTCGCCGCCTTCGCGCTCGAGTGGGGACGCCCGCGCTTCCCGCGCACGACGGTGACCGTGCTCGCCATCTTCGCTGGGCTGCTCGTTATCTACCTCGTCGGCTTCTTCAACATCGAGACGAAGCAGTCGCTCGACCAGTGGGGGAAGGGAATGGTGAAGTTCGTCCTCCACTTCCTCTTCCTCGGCGCCGGCGTGGCCTATCTGGCACGGCGCTCGATCGGCTTCTACTGGTGCGCCGTCGCGGCGTTCACGCTCGGACTCGTCGTCAACGGCGTGTACGGGGTCCTCCAGCTGCTCGCCGCCCGTGCAGGCACGAATCTCGACCACGTCGTGCTCGCGCCGCTGACCGGCGGCGCAAGCTCGATCAACATCTATGGCGCGATCGGCGGCACGCCCGTGTACCGCCCCAACGCGCTCACCGGCGATCCGAACCACCTCGCGGTGATGCTCTGCATCCCGCTGCTGGCTCTGCTCCCGGTCTACCTGCGGCTCGAGCGGGGACACCGCCTGCGCGTGCCGCTCGCGGTCGTGCTCGCCTTCCTCTTCCTCGTGCAGCTGTCGACGCTCTCCCGGAGCGGCCTGCTCGGGCTCGGCGTCGGGATCCTCATCCTGGCGATCCCCTACCGGCGCCGGCTCGCGTCACGGGCGCTGCTGGTGCCGCTCGCGGGCATCGCCGCCGTGCTGCTCGCCGTGGTCTGGGAGCGGCGGCACTACTTCGAGGTGCTCGTCCGCGCGCGGCTGGAGACCGGTGGCCGCTCGGAGAGCGCCCACTTCGGCGTCTACGACTTCATTCCGCAGATCATCCACTCGCACCCGCTGTTCGGGCTGGGGCTCAACACCTTCTCCGTCTACTACGAGTTCGTCACCGGCAAGTCCAACTGGGGTCCGCATTCGTTCTACGTTGCACTGATCGTCGAGACCGGCCTCGTCGGTGCGGTCGCGTTCCTGCTCTTCCTGCGTTACCTCTTCTCGCGGCTGCACGCTGCGCGCGCGCTCGGGCGGCGACTGGCGGCGGAGGGCCTCGCGATTGCGGCGCGCGTCCGGCCGCTCGCGTGGGGGATGACGGCCGCGCTCGCGGGCACCATGGCCGCGAACTTCTTCTACCTGACGATGCAGTTCTATTACTTCTACGCGTTCGCCGTGCTCGTGCTGGCGCTGCCGATCGCCTTCGCGCGCCCCTTGCGTCGATGAGCTCCGAAGAGAACGCTCCGCGTTACGCGGCGGCGATCACGTGGATCACGACCGGCCTCTTCTTCGCCGCAGCCTTCGTCTTGGCGGCCGTGATCCCGATCCACGCGCAGGACGCGCTCACGTTCGGCGAGTGGTCTCGGTTAATCTCGGAGCACTGGCACCTGCATTACGCGGCCGCGACTGCGCAGGAATACGGCCGCCCGCTCTTCTACGTGCTCCAGGGCTGGATGTGGGGCCTGCTCGGATTCGGCGAGACGTCCGGCCGCATCCTGAGCGGGCTCTTCTCCGTGCTCCTGCTGGGCGCGCTCGTCTGGCTCGTACGCGAAGAGCGCGACTGGGGACGCCTCGCCGGCTTGCTTGCAGCCTTCGCCCTGATCGCCGTCCCCGTCTTCGCGGTCAACGTCGTCTCCGGGCTGACCGACATCCCGGTCGCCGCACTGGTTGCGCTCGCGGGCGCGCTCGTGTGGGGGCGGCGTCCACCGCCGCCGCGGGCCGTGACGGCGGGAGTGGTGGCGGCGTTGGCGATGCTCGCGAAACCGAGTGCGCTCCTCGCTCTCGTCGGCCTCGCGCTCGCGCAGCTCCTGCACAACGAGTCGTGGCGCTCACGTCTGCTGTACCGCGTCGCGCCGATCCTCGGCGGGGTCGGGCTCGGGCTCGTGTACGACCTGACGCAAGCGCGCTACGTCCACCAGAGCCTGCGGACGTTCCTCCAGGCCGGGGTGAACACCGACTACTACCGGACGCTGGCCGACGAGGCACGGCGGTTCGCGGTCCTCGACGGAAGCTGGTTCGGGGACGGACTGCGCGTCGCGATCTTCTTCGCGCTGCTCTATAACGCGCTGCGGCTCGTCGGCGCATGTCATCGCGGCGCCGTGGCCGCAGGGGTCCCGCTCGCCCTCTTCGCCAGCTGGTTCGGACCCTGGCTCGCCGCGCGCGAGGCGCACGTCACGGTGGGATCACTCCATTCCGTCGGAGCGGCCGCCGCCGCCGTCGGCACCGCCGTCTTCCTCGCCTTCGGCGTCGCTTCCTACCAGGATGCGGTCGCGACGCGGGGCGAGCTGGGGCGCTTCGCGCTGTGGGCCCTACCGACCGCCGTCGCCTGGGCCGTCTATGGCGCGTACGACTTCCGGCTGCTCGCGCCCGCGTGGCCACCGCTGCTCGCGCTCGTCGTGCTCACTGCGCTTCCCGCTGCGAGCGCCTTTGCCCGCCGCGGCGCGTTCTACGTCGCGGTGCCGTTCGTGCTGTTCGCGGTCGTCGTCGCCGAGAACGTCTACAACCTGGATGGTCTGCAGAAGTCCGGCTGGGATCAGCTGCGCAGGACGAACGATTGGCTCGACGAGGACGACACGCGTGCGATCGTGATGCCGGCCTTCAGTCGTGCGCTCGTCGTCACCCGCCGCCAGATGCGAGAGGGCGACCTCTTGATCTCGCCGGAGGGCGCCTTTCGCTTCTTCTATCCCGGTCGCGTCGAGCAGTCGTTTCCGAACAACTGCAACGACCTGCATCGGTTTCGTGTCTTCGTCCTGACGACGGACGAGGGGAGCAAGCGGTACATGGAGGAGTTCCTGCATGTCTCGGGCGAGCCGTCCTTCTGGGCTTCATGTCGCGAGCCGCGGCTGAAGCAGCTGACGGACGGCTCGGAGGGCTATGCGGTGTTCAGGGTCGAAAGCTGATGCGCGTCGGCGTGCTCACGACGTCGTATCCGCGCTTCCCCGGTGACGCGGCCGGCCGGTTCGTCGCGGAGGCTGTCGAGCACGTCCGCGCTGGCGGCATCGAGGTGGAGGTCGTGGGACCGGAGCAGTTCCGGGATTACGGGATCGCGTACGGACACGGCGTCGTGGGCAACCTGCGCCGCCGGCCGTGGCTCGCCTTGCTGGTGCCGGCGCTGCTCGGGAGCTTCGTGCAGGCCGCGCGGCGTGTCGACGCCGATCTCCTGCACGCGCACTGGATCCCCGCCGGCTGGGTCGCGGCCCGGACGCAGAAGCCCTACGTCGTCCAGGTCTGGGGGACGGACGTCGAGCTCGCCCGCCGTCTGCCGCGGCTCGCGCGCCACGTGCTCGGCGGCGCGCGGTTGGTGATCGCGGCATCGACGTCGCTGGCCGAGCGGGCACAGCAGCTCGGAGCCCACGACGTCCGGGTGATTCCGAGCGGCGTCGAGATCCCGCCGCAGGTCGGTGAGGAGGCGGAGCCGCCGGAGGTGCTCTACGCGGGGCGCCTGTCACCCGAGAAAGGCGTGCTCGAGCTCGTCGAGGCGGCGCGCGGGATGGACCTGGTGGTTGCCGGAGACGGTCCACTCCGCCCGCGCGTTCCCGGGGCGCGCGGATTCGTTCCGCACGACGAGCTCCAGCGCCTCTACGCCCGCGCGGCCGTCGTCGTCTGCCCCTCGCGGCGCGAGGGCTTCGGGGTCGCGTGCCTCGAGGCGATGGCGCACGCGCGTCCGGTGGTCGCCACGGCAGTCGGCGGCCTGCGCGACCTGGTCGTGGACGGCGAGACGGGTGTCGTCGTCCCCGCGCGCGACCCCGCGGCGCTCCGCGCGGCGCTCGAGCGCCTGCTGGCAGACCGCGCCCTGCGCCGCAGGCTCGGTGCGGCCGGACGGGAGCGGGCGCGCGAGCACTTCTCCTGGGAGACGGTTACCGACGCTACCCTCGCCGCGTACGCCGAGGCTGTAGGAAGAATGGTCGCGTGAGCCGGGCGCTGATCACCGGGATCGGAGGCCAGGACGGGTCGTTACTGGCCGAGCTCCTGCTGGGCGAGGGGTACGACGTCGTCGGACTCGTCAGGCCCGGGGCGCCGCGTTACGAGAACCTCGCCGGCCTCGAGCACCGGATCGAGCTGTACGAGGCCGACCTCCTCCACCAGACCTCGTTGGCCCAGGCCCTGCGCGCTGCGCGGCCGACAGAGGTCTACAACCTCGCGGCCCCGTCGTTCGTCCCCGCCTCGTGGGAGCGGCCGGTGGAGACGGCGGAGTTTGCCGCTGTCGGCGCCACCTCGATGCTCGAGGCGATCCGTGCGGTCGACCCCGGGATCCGCTTCTATCAGGCCTCCTCGTCGGAGATCTTCGGCGAGCCGCAGGAGGTCCCGCAGACGGAAGAGACGCCCCTCGCGCCGCTGACGCCCTACGGCGTCGCGAAAGCGTACGCGCACTTCAGCGCCCGTTCCTACCGTCACCGCTACGGCCTGTACAGCTGCTCGGGGATCCTCTACAACCACGAATCGCCGCGGCGGCCGCTCGAGTTCCTCCCGCGCAAGGTCGCGCACGGCGCCGCTGCGATTTCGCTCGGCGTGCAGGAGGAGGTCGTGCTCGGCGATCTCGACGCACGCCGCGACTGGGGGTACGCGGGCGACTACGTCCGCGCGATGTGGCTGATGCTGCAGCAGGACGAGCCCGGCGACTACGTGGTCGCGTCGGGGGAGAGCCACGCGGTGCGGGAGCTCGTGGAGTGCGCGTTCTCGCACGTGAGCCTGGACTGGCAGGAGCACGTCCGCGTCGATCCGGCGCTTCAACGCGGCAGTGCGGAGCTGCATCGACTCGTCGGCGACGCCTCGAAGGCGCGCTCGCGTCTCGGCTGGGAGCCGGAGGTCGACTTCACACAACTCGTACATCTGCTTGTCGACGCGGATCTCGAGCGCCTACGGGCACGTGCCGACGAGGCCGCGACTAGCATGGAGCGTCGATGAACCGCAGCTTGACAATCGACGGGGTCGAGGTCCACGACGGCAGCGACTGCTACGTCATCGCCGAGATCGGTCACAACCACCAGGGATCGGTGGAGCAGGCGAAAGCGATGCTGACGGTCGCAAAGGACTGCGGCGCGAACGCGGTGAAGGTTCAGAAGCGCTCGAACCGGACGCTGTACACACGTGAGTTCTTCGAGCAGCCGTATGACAACGAGTTCAGCTTCGGCCCGACGTACGGCGAACACCGTGAGGCGCTCGAGCTCGGCCGCGACGAGTACGTGCAGGTGCAGCGGTACGCGTGGGAGATCGGCATCACGTTCTTCGCCACTCCGTTCGACTTCGAAAGCGCGGACTTCCTCGCCGAGCTCGACGTCCCCGCGTACAAGCTGGCTTCTGCCGATCTCGTCAACACGCCGCTGCTGCGGCACGTCGCCGCCTTCGGCAAGCCCATGCTCCTCTCGACGGGCGGAGCGACGACCGAGGACGTCGACCGTGCCGTGGAGGCGATAGCGCCCGTGAACGAGCAGCTCTGCATCCTGCAGTGCACCGCGGCCTATCCGTGCGAGACGGAGGATCTGAACCTGCGGGTGATCACGACGCTGCGCGAGCGGTATCCCGACTTCGTCGTCGGCCTCTCCGACCACCAGAACGGCATCTCGATGGCTCTTGTTGCGTACATGCTCGGCGCGCGCGTGATCGAGAAGCACTTCACGCTCAACCACGCGTGGAAGGGGACGGACCACGCCTTCTCGCTGATGCCGGAGGGTCTGCGCAAGCTCGTCCGTGACCTCAGGCGTGTCCCCGTCGCGCTCGGAGACGGCGTCAAGCGCCCGCTGCCGGTGGAGGAGAAGCCGCTCGAGAAGATGGGCAAGAAGCTCGTCGCCGCCCGTGAGCTCGAGCTCGGCCACGTTCTGACCGCCGACGACATCGCGATCAAGTCGCCCGCCGACGGCGGCCTGCCTCCCTACGAGCTCGAACGGCTCGTCGGCCGGCGGTTGCGGCGGACGATCGCGTTCGAAGACTTCGTCACGTTCGACGACGTCGAGCCTCTTCCGGAGCACGCGGAGGCGCACGCAGCCGTCCAGCCGTGACGGAGCTGCGGCCGCTGCTCGAGCGGGTCCGGCTGGCGGTGTTCGACTTCGACGGCGTCTTCACGGACAACCGGGTGTGGGTGAACGAGCACGGCGACGAGTCGCTCGCCTTCTCGCGAAGCGACGGACTCGGCCTGCGGCGGCTGGACGAGGTGGGGGTCCAGTACCTGATCGTGTCCGCTGAGCCAAACCCGATCGTGGGCGCGCGAGCGGTGAAGCTGAACGCCGAGTGCGTGCAGGGCGTGGACGACAAGCTCGCGGTCGTCTTCGAGCGGACGGAGCAGCTCGGCGTCGCG
>WNGA01004446.1_pt1 | contig 25125 bp, 27 predicted proteins | sample 5400061 | NCBI WGS metagenome assembly WNGA01 (sample SAMN13153366, study PRJNA577476) | soil metagenome | isolation source: 100 cm soil or saprolite under grassland replicate 2 | place: USA:California | collected 2016-06-15 | reverse complement strand
GGTGGCAGCAAAAGAGGGTGGCGCAATATATCGAAGAGCATCTTGCCGATGAGATCTCGCTGACGTCCTTGGCTCGGCTGGCACAGCTCAGCCCGTTCCATTTTTCCCGAGCATTCAAGGAATCGTTCGGCATGCCGCCGTATCGATATCTGACCAGCCGGCGCATTGACCGTGCCAAAGTCTTGCTGGCCCAGCGCAAGCTGTCGGTGACGGAGATTGGACTCGATGTCGGTTTCACCGAGACAAGCTCGTTTACCTCGGCGTTTCGCAAGGTCACCGGCGAAACGCCGACCGAGTATCGCCGCACCCTCGCATAGGGGCGATCTGCGCAAAGCCGGAGCGCGCGATATCTCGCCTCATTGCCGGCTCATCACGAGCGCGCGAGCATGGAGAGCACCATGATCGATCACGTGGGATTTTCGGTTTCGGACTATGCGCGCGCCAAGGCCTTTTATGAAAAGGCCTTGGCGCCGCTCGGCTACGCATTGGTTATGGAGGCGACGGCTCAGGAGACGGGGCAACCAGCCGCTGGCTTTGGCAGCGGCGGTAAACCCGACTTTTGGATTGGGGGCGAAGGCAAGCTGGAGAAGCCAGTCCATATCGCGATCGTCGCAAAAGATCGCCCGACGGTGGATGCGTTCTACCGCGCCGCGCTCGCTGCGGGTGGAAGGGACAATGGACCTCCCGGTCTTCGCGTGCACTATCATCCGAATTATTACGGTGCTTTTGTACTCGATCCCGATGGACACAATATCGAGGCAGTCTGTCACGCAGCCGCTTAGCGTCGCCGGGTCTCCCCTTCTGCCGCGCGGCGTCGATCTGTCAACGCGCCGACCTCTTCGACGCGGCGGCGTTGCGCTCGGGTGGAGGCAACAATAACGATGGTTTGTCGATTATGGCGAGGGTGGACCTCGCCGCAGAATGCCGACGCTTACGAGAGCATCGTGCGAGGGCGGGTCATCCCAGACATTGAAGCAATGGGAATCCACGGTTTCCGGCACATTGACTTGTTGCGACGTTCCAGCGAACAGGAGGTAGAGTTTGTGACTCTCATGTGGTTCGACGATCTCGACGCCGTGATGCGCTTCACGGGTGAGGACTACGAGAGGAGCCACGTTCCTTCCGAAGCGAGAGCGGTGCTCGCTCGTTTCGACGAGCGCGCAGCCCATTACGAAGTGTTGGACCGTCGTCCCCAGCGCGGCTAGTCAGATATGCAGCGAAAGCTGCTCATCGCCTGATGCTGGCGAAGGCCGCCGCGATGCGCATGGGCGCACGCGGCCGTGCGTACATCTCCTCCAGATACGCCTCGAGCCGTGGCAGCCCGTTGAGCACCTTCGCCGTCTTCGCCATGTCGAGGGTGTAGGCGAGCACGAAGTCCCCCACCGTCGCCCTATCTCCCACCACGAATTGTCGACCGCTCATGTACGCTTCCAGCACATCCGCCATTTCCGAAAAATCGTCGCGCGCAAGCGCCAATTCTCCCGGCAGCCGCTTGCTCTCCGGATAAAGCGTTGTATGGCGGGCGATGCGCCAGAGCGGCTGCTCGAGCTCGGTCGTCGTGAATAGGAGCCATCGCATGAGCTGCGCTCGTTGCTGCAGGTCGATCGGGATCAGCCCCTTATCGCGGTATTTCTCGGCCAGATAGAGAACGATTGCGATGGATTCCGTGAGCACCATGTCACCGTCGACGAGCACAGGAAGCTTTCCGGCCGGATTGATTTTGAGGAATGCGGGACTGCGGTGCTCGCCGGCGAGCATGTTGACGGGAATGGCCTCGAAGTCGACGGCCAATTCCTGAAACGTCCACCGTACGCGGATCGAGCGGGTCGGAGCGAATTCATAGAGCTTCATGGCTTTCCCCGGTCGATTTGGAGTGAGTCAGCGCAACGCGGATCTCTGAGATTTACCATGTGCCGAGCCCCGGTGTTCCGGCCGGGCCGCATTTGCCAAGGATCGGGCAGATCCAAATGCCCGTGTCATGCTGGGATCGGGATTGCTGTGACGCATTCATCGCTTCATAGCCCCAGACCACACACAGCGCGACGAAGGCGGCAATCCATCCGGCATTTTTCAGGCGTGCCAGCGTGATGAGGCCGCGTTTCATTCGATCACCTCGGCGCCCGCGGCTCTGAACGACCTCTCGATGCAATGCCGCTTACGGGAGGCCCGCCTTGGCGAGGCCCTCGGCGATGCGCTGGAAATCGCGCGGCTCCTTGTACGGCAGCACCCGCGCGCGCTGCGCGAGCGAGAAGTCCGGATTGACCTTCATCAGCCCCGCCCACGCCGTGCGCGCCTCGTCCACGCGGCCGCGATGGCCATAGCAGGCGGCGAGCAGCATGCGGCTCGAATCGGTGGCGGGGGTGCGGGCGATCCGTTCGTGCAGGTGCTCCGCGGCGGCCTCGTAGCGTCCCAGGCTGAAATTCGCCTGCGCGACGAAGTGCAGCACGATGGATGGAGAGTGCGGATCGAGCCGCTTCGCGATCGCGAACGCCTCGAGCGCCTCGGCCGCGCGGCCTGCATACATCAGCGCCAGTCCTGTGTTGCCAAGCGCCATGTGGCTCACCGGCTCCTGATCATCCAATTCGAGCGCGCGGCGCGCCCATCGTTCCGCCTCGTCGAGCGCCTCTTCCGGATCCGCAGCCCAGTCGCTGACGTAATCGGAAATCGTGGCCAGCGACAATCCGGCATGTGGCGCCGCGAAGTTCGGATCGATCTCGATGGCGCGGCGATACATCGCCTTGGCTTGCGCGATCGCCTCGCGCGTGCTGCGGCTGAGCAATTCCCGCGCCCGCAGCCACGTCTCATAGGCCTCCACGCTGGTGGTGCCACGCCGGCGCAGGCGCTGCGCCTCGCCCTGCGTCAGGTTGACCGCGAGCGCGGCGACGATCTTCTCCACCACCTCGTCCTGAGTCGCGAAGATGTCGGTGAGCTCGCGGTCGAACCGCTCGGCCCACAGATGCCCGCCGCTGCCGGCATCGATGAGCTGCGCGGTGATGCGGACGCGGTTGCCGGCCTTGCGGATGCTGCCCTCGAGCACGAAGCGCACGCCGAGGTCGCGTCCGATCTCCTGCACTTTGACCGAGCGGCCCTTGTAGGCGAAGGTCGAGTTGCGCGCGATGATGAATAGGCCGGAGATCTTCGAGAGGTCGGTGATCAGGTCTTCGCTGATGCCGTCGCTGAAATACTCCTGCTCGGCGTCGCCGCTCATGTTGGTGAACGGCAGCACCGCGATCGAGGGCTTGTGCGGCACCGCCGGCGGTCCGGCTTGTGCCGCCCCGACCGCTTGCGGCGGCGCGATGCGGAACACCTGCACCAGCCTGGCGATGTTCTTGAGCTCCCGTTCGCCCAAATCCTCCAGCACGAGCTCGGGCGTGCCATCGACGAAATCGCGCACCGTGCGCGAGATGTAGACCGCGCCCGGCTCGGCGATGTTTTCCAACCGCGCGGCCACGTTCACCCCGTCGCCGTAGATATCGCCGTCGTCCTCCACGACCACGTCCCCGAGATTGATGCCGATGCGAAATTCGATGCGCTGACCCTCGGGCACGCCGGCGTTGCGCTCCGCCATCCCGTATTGCACGTCGATCGCGCAGCGCACCGCCTTGACCGGGCTTGCGAACTCCGCGAGCACGCCGTCGCCCGTCGTCTTGACGATGCGGCCCTGATGCTCGGCGATCGTGGGATCGATCAGCTCGCGCCGATGCGCCTTGAGCCGCGCGAGCGTGCCCTCCTCGTCGGCGCCGATCAGCCGCGAGTAACCCGCGACATCCGCGGCGAAAATGGCGGCAAGCCGACGCTCCATGGCACCCCCGTTTCTGGAGAAAAGACCAACCCGTTCCGGCGATCCAATGCTGTGTCAATATATATATGGGGTCTCTGCCGCGGATCGCACGTGTCCCCGTGCAACATCTGCTCGTCCCGGCGAAAGCGCGTAGCCCGGATGAGCGAAGCGAAATCCGGGATGTCATGGCTGGATGGCGAGATACCGGCCAACCACGTTCAGGGCGCAACCTATCTTCATGTAACCGTCACATGAGCCTTGAGCGCGTCCACGCGTGTCCATAGCCCCGCCTAAAGGGCGGTTACGTCATCCTCGTGAACGCGGCACGGACCTTGGGTTTATCCGAGATCGGCGGTTGGCGTTTAGTGCCTCCGGCCGGGGCGCAAGTCGGTGTTCTGCACTGCGACAGTCCACCACCGCCCATCAAGCTTGCGCACCACGCGGGTGCCGATGCTGGTGCGCTCCTTCTCGTCAATGTCGCCGTAGATGTGAAACCGCGAATGCATCACTGCCACGTCCGGCGCGAGAAAGCGCACATGCATCTCCGGCGTCTCGCGGGTACTCGATCGAAACGGCCCGTTGGCGCCGTGCAGGCGCTGCATCAAGTCCCGGAACTCGGCGCGGGTCTTGGTCCATGCGCCGTTCACGGTAACGAACTGGGCATCGTCGACCAGCGTCTCGACCATGCCGTCCGCGTCGTGCCGGCCCCATGCCTCGTTGAACCGCAATTCAATGTCGCGGATCGCATCTTCGTCTGCCTTGGTCATGATGACCTCTCCCGTCTTGTCGCGGTCGATGCTCCGCGAGACCATTTTCTCCACCACCACGCCGTCGCCCTACCGTTCCATTCGGTGGATCAGGGGTGTGCATAAGGACGCACTAGCTTATCAAGCGCCGCGAATGCAGCGTCTGTGTTGTCACGCTCGATCCGCGCAGCCCCAGCATATCGCGCTCAACCCTTCCTCCGGGCTGTCCTCATAGTCGCGCGCTCATCCCCCGAGCAGGATCGCAACCGCGACCAGTGCCAATCCGAGGCCCATGAGGGCGAGACCCGCCGGCCACGGGCTGGCATCGACGTATTTCGCCCAGTGGTAGCCGACGACGAACAGCAGGCCAACGACGAGCAGGTTCGAGATGCGCAGCGCAAGCCACGGATGATCGATGAGCAAAAGCGGCAGCACCGCTGGCAGCGAGGCGGCGATCGCGATGCAGAATACCCCAATTGCACCCATCACGTCGTCGAACGCCAAACCGGTCCGCCGCGGCAGCCGTCCATGGGCCAGCGAGTTGCGAACGCTCCGATAAAGCTGCTCGCGGTCCTCGGGCCGCGTCACCGATGCCAGATAGGGGTCGAGTTCGCGCCGGATCGCGGCCAATGCCGCGCCCTCGTCCGGAGCGCAAGCGATGGCGCGGGCGATGCGAAGGCGCCGATTGCGGTTGAACGCACTGGCCATCATGTACAACACGGCATCGATGATGCCCCACGCGGCGTTGCACCCGATGGCCCCGAGGAGCGCCGCCCGGGCTCCCTCCTGCCCGCCGCCGCTCAAAACGCTGGCGGCCAGCGTGAAGCTCAATACCACGATCAATCCCGCGACGATCTCAGTCAGACTCTCGCTCGGCTTGAGATAGCTCAGAGGCGACACGATCGCTTCTCGGTTGGATAACCGCCGGCGCTTTGACCGGCCGACTACTGCACTGCGAACCAGAACTTCGCCACGAACGTGGCGCTGCACCAGCGTGAGGTGAGACCTTGGGGATTTCGCACCGGGTCGATGCTTCCGCCGGGCGCGGCATTGGGATCGCCCGTAAAGACGAAGCAGTCCTCCTTCGACAGATTGGTGTCGTAGTAGCGCAGGTCCAAATTGAAGAGGTTGCGGGTGAAGGTCACGCCCGCGTTCCAATTGAAATAGGCGGGCAACGGGAAGCCACCAAGTGCAGCTGACTGATTGCCAAACCAGTAGTAGCCGACACTGCCGGTTACCGACGCGGCGATGTTTTGCGGCAGCGTGTTGCGCGGCAGGTCGACGCCTAACCCGAATGCCGCGTACTTGCTCCACGCGCCGGTGTTCGAGACGTTCGGCGAATAGGCGAAGCCGCCGGCGACGCGCAGCGCCTCACCGATCTTGGTGTCAGCACGGGCGGCGGCTTCCCAGTAGTCGATGCCGGCGGCGACGCCGATCGGTACCGTCTCGCCCGGGTAAAGAAAGTAGGCCCAGCCGAAATCGAAGTCGATGTCCCACAGCTTCGGGCGGACGCCGCCGCTCATCGTGATTTCGGCGGCCGGCTGGCTCGGCAGCTTGACGCTGGTGACGGTGGCGCCGGCGTAGAGCAGACCGAGCGCTGCTTCGAGACCGGCACCGACCGCCGGTTTGCGGTCGGAGAGCGTGACACCGCGGTAGATGTAATCAGATGCAAATCCGCCACGCACGCTAAACTCGAAGGGACTGGCGTCCCGGGGAGATGCCGTGCCGACCGGGGCTTCGGCGGCAAGCCCGCCGCGAGCGCCGAGATTGATCGAACCGGCCGCATCGTCGTCGCGTGTCTGCGCGCCCGTCGAACCCGCGGTGGCGAGCGACAGGGCAGCGAGTGCGGCGATCGCGACGATGCGCCCACTCATACGCTTACTTACGCGCTCACTGACCCGCTCACTGACCCGCTCACTTGCGCCACCGAACTCAGCCCCGGCATCCGCTTGCAAGTGCCGCTCCCCGCCACGGCCTGGGTGCCGCGCGAGCAGAGGCTGCAAATGGGGCCGTTCTCAGGCCGGCCGCTTGTGCTTCTTCAGCGAATAGCTCGGATTGAGCGAAACGAAATCCGGGATGTCTCTGTGTGGGATCGCGCGAACCGCACCCGCGGCACAACCTATCTTCACTTAAACCTCGCGCGACGCCAATCGATTGTCGATCCCACCCGGCGCCTCGCCGCGCGTAGCGATGCTCGAACGCGCAGACCCGGATATCGCCGTAGCGCGTCGAAGACGCGCGTAAACGCGCTTAATGGCTCTATCCGGCTACTTCGCATCCGGGCTATGCTTACGCCCCGGCATTATCTCCTGACCGGCTTGTACTCCAAGAATTGATCGAGCGTCCGGATGACGACCTCGTAGCATTCGCACGCGGCGCCTTTGAGCCCCTTGCGGTTGATGATTTGGATGCGGCCGCGGCGATAGCTGATCAAGCGCCTTGCTTGCAGCGCCTGTGCCGCCACCGTCACGCTCGATCGGCGCAGCCCCAGCATCTCCGCCAACCGTTCCTGGCTGAACGAGACGGTGTCATCCCCGCCTTGCTCGCTCAGGACCAACAGCAGCCGGCTCAAGCGCGAGATTGCGTCATGCACCGAATTGCACAACGAGGTCTGCTGCACCTGGCACATCAGCGCCATGTGATAGCGGGTGAGGAGGTCGCCGATCGCCTCGCTCTTGCTCACCGCGCGGCGGAAGGGCGAGGCCGCGATCCGTGAGGCGACCCCCGGCGCCTGCACCATCGCTCGCGTGAACGCGACGACGAAGCCGGTTCCCGCAATCGTGCCGATGGCTCCCTCGCTTCCCACGCTCGCCGTGGCAATGGCATCCCCGTCCTGGGAGATCGCGATCAGGGAGACGATGCCGCTGTGCAGGAAATAGACCCGTTCGATTGCATCGCCGGGCAGGTGCAAGAACTCGCCCTCGCTGATGGGGACGATCTCCAGATGCGGCTCAAGCAATGCGAAATCCCGCGGCCGCAGCGCCGCCAGCAGCCGATTGCGTCGATGCTGGTCCTGGTCTGGATTCACGTTGGGCCGACCTCACCGTCTGCCCGATGCTTCACGCCGGCTCGTTCGCGGCCGGCGACCGATTCTGGAGTCCGAAATCGATCTGGACAAGTCCGATTCCGGCACTGATGAGTCCTGCCGCCGGCCTCCCCGACGAAGCCGCGGCGGCTCCCCTTACTGATTTGTAACGTGCCCTTGCGGCGAAAGATCGTTACTTATTTGTAACGGCGAGACGTGGTCAGATAAGCACGAGAGTGCGATGACGAATCGTCGAAATTTTCTGAAAGGTATTTCCGCAGTTGTCCTGACGGCTCATCAAGCGCGTCAGGCCATGGCGCATGACGCTCTTCCCGGTTCGGTGCCCGGTGCCGAGAAAAAGGCCGTCATGCTTATGAACCGGATCGGACCGTCAGCGTCCACGCTCTATATCGCCAATTCGAATGGGACGGACGAGCGAAAGCTGTTGGCAGAGTCCCTATTCGACTATCACGCATCCTATTGCGCCGATGGCGAATGGATCGTTTTCACTTCGGAGCGCAATGGCGCCGGCCAAGCGGATATCTATCGTGCTCGTCTGGATGGTACCGCCGTGGAGCGCTTGACTGACAGCGAGGCGGTCGATGATCAGGCCGCGCTCTCGCCGGATGGGACATTACTTGCGTTCGTTTCAACACGCGAAACCTACAAGGCGAACATCTGGATTCTCGATCTCGAGACGCAGCGGCTTCGCAATCTGACGGGGCAACCCGGGATCCAGGGCGATCCGCAAAAGCCCGGCGGCTTCTTCCGGCCGGCTTGGTCTCCCGACGGCAGACGGCTCGCCTTCTCCTCCGACCGCAATACCGAGTGGCGGGCGCGCAAAGGCGCCTGGGAGCATATCCAGGAATTGTCGATCTACGTGGTTGGCGCAGACGGCATGGGCCTGCGCCGCGTCTCGAACACGCCACCGGGCATCTGCGCGGGATCGCCGAAGTGGTCACCCGACGGGAAGCGCCTCGTCTTCTACGAGCTTCCCGTGGAGGAGACGTGGCATGCGCACCGGCCGGAGCTGATGGCATCGGCGACGTCGCAGATTGTGTCGGTCGATGTTTGGACCGGCGATAGGATCGAGCATACGTCCGGCCCGGGACTGAAGCTGCTCCCGCAGTTCGTGACGGCGAAGGACATCGGCTATCTCGCCAAGGGCGGCCCGAACGCAGGGCTCGCCTACACGGACGGCGGGCCGGCCGTGAAGGGCAAAATGCGTTCGCCGGTATGGTCGCCGGACGGCACGAAGGTGATCTACGAGAAGATCGACTTCGCCCCCCGCCCGCAGAACATGCCGCTCTATAGCTGGGATCGCAATTACGAGTATCGCTACACCGATGTCTTTCCGCAGCTGTCGAGGGACGGCAAGCTGGTGGTGACGGAGAAGGACGCGGACTCCTCCATCGTCATCATGGACCCCGACGGATCGAACAAAGCGCGTGTGTTCCACGCCGCGGGCAACGGCTCGGCCTTTGCGCCGAGCTGGTCCCCGGACGGGCAATGGATCGCGTTCGGCTTCGGCAACTTTTTTGGCGACCGTCACAAGACCCGGGCGAAGATCATGATGGTTCGCCGCGACGGGACGGGCGTGCAAGACCTCACCGGCGACACCCCGCACTCCGGGTTTCCGAGCTTCTCTGCGGACGGCAAGAAAATCGTCTATCGGGTCTGGGGCGAAAATGACTACGGGCTTCGCATCCTCAACCTCGAGGACCGCTCGGTGAAGGTGCTGACCACCGAGCCTGACAATCTGCCCGGCTGGTCACCGGACGGCAGCCGTATCGTATTCACGCGCCGGCAGGCGGACGGCAACTACGACGTCTTCACCATCCGACCCGACGGCTCCGATCTGCGACGGCTGACCAACTCGCCGGCCGTCGACGGACATGCGGTGTGGAGCACGGATGGCAAGCACATTCTGTGGAACAGCGGCATGCATGGGTGGAAGGACGAGGCCGCACTCTACGACAACACGTTCCAGCCCTACGGCCCCATCTTCATCATGAAGGCCGACGGCAGCGACAAGCGCGTGCTCACGGACAGTCCGTGGGAGGATGCGATGCCGCAATTCATTCCGATGCGGAGCGCGCTCAACGAATGATGCGTTTCGGTCGCTTCCCTTTGTGCCCCTATGTGCGAAAGCGGGCAGACGCCGTCCTCGGTAAGCCCTAGGCTCGCGGCATCATCGGCAGCGATCCTCAGGCGCCGGTGGCTGAGAGACCGATCGTGCTCACGCCTGTCCCAGGAAGGAGCCGCACATGGCCTCGCTATTGTTCACTTGCCCGATAACACATCACCAGGCGTCCACCGGCATTGAGACCGATGTACAAAGCCTTCAGGCCACCTGGAAGGCGACGCTGAAAGTGAAATGCCCGCACTGCGGTGGAGTGCACGAAGTCTCGGTGCGCGACACGTATATCGATGGCGCGCTGCAGGATGCTACCGGCGGATTTCGCTCGGCCCTCTAAGGCCGCTAGGCGCTGTACGGTGGGCAGAATCGCTTGGCACAGATTCGCTACGCCGTGCTGCGCGAAGCCTCAGCACCGCGTCGGTGCTCCCACCACGCCGTGACCAGCAAAGCCAAACCGGCCGCATAGGGGCCGATCAGGATCAGATTGTAGCGGGTGTAGTGATTGCCGACCGCCGCATGCAGTGCGAGCATCGTGAGGGCCGGCGCCGCATAAAGCAGCAACAACGGTTGCCGTGTGGTGAAGGCGCGCACGCAGGCGATTGCGAACGCGGGGACCAGGATGAGGCTGACCAGCCAACCCGCCCACATGCCGCACCAAGCCAGTGGAAGAGTGGTTAGCAGGTATCGCCACCATCTTGCGCGCATTTCCTCGAGCGCGATGCCGCCGATGATCGGATCGAGCCGTTCATGCTGCTCAACCAACGTCTCGCGCTGACCCCGGCCCAGATGAAAGAAGCTGCCCGGGGTGTGGTAGACGAACCGATGCATCGAGTCGGTGCCATACACCCGGTCGAAGGCGAGATCGCCGACACCGGGCAGGCAATACGGAAATGCCTGCAAGGCCTCGCGCAGCGTCATGTCGTCGTAGGCGAAGCGCTCGATCAACGCGGCGGCGCCGTATTCTTCAGTCAATCTGAATTTGCCGACCGAGACCGCGTTGCGCACCGCCCATGCGCCCAGCACGAGGGCGAAGGTCAAACCGAAGCCGAGCAGGCGCGCACCCGTATGGGGCGGCGCCGCTTTCGCCAGCCGGTAGCCCCAGAGCAGGATCAGTGCCGCGACCGCCGGAAATAAGATGACGAATGACGGCTTGGTGAGGCAGAGCAGGCCCAGCAGGCCTCCGGCGAAAATGAAATACCGGCTTTGCCCCGTTTTCCAGGCGAGCAGCATCTGCAGGGCAAACACGCTGTAGATGGCGAAGATCGCGCTCTCGGTCATGACGTAAGAGAAAATGCTGCTTTCGGCGGCCACGCCGGCGAGCGCAGATAATCCGGCGACGAGGAATGCCGATTTTCGCCCAACGATGATCTCGGCCGCGCCCGCGATCGCAATCAATCCCAGCGCAAGCAGGAATGCGTTGAGCAAACGCATGGGCAGCGCGTAGGCCTCGCAGCTCGCTTGATCGCGATGTCCGCGATCGGCTTCGACGGCGCAGCTCACGGCCGCGGCGAAGCGGGGATCGAGTTTAATCGCTACCAGCACCAGCGTGGGGTAGAGCGGACCGAAGAACATTCCGGGGGGAGGGCGCGCGAGCGTGCTGTCCGCTTTCGCGAAAGGTCCGTTGCTGAACACGCCGTGCTTGTCGAGGTCGTAGGCGATGGTGACGTAGAAGCCTTGATCGAAATCGAGCAGCTTCCAGGCCGGACGGTTGAGAATCGTGAGACTCAGAACGGCGAAGGCAAAGCAGCCGAACAGCAATTTTTTCAGCATCGAAGGATAATACTGATTCCGAAGGATTAGCTCATGCCCTGTCGTCCCCGCGAAAGCGCCAACGGCGTGTCCGGATAATCGCCAACCACGCGCGAGGTGGGGGCAACCGCGCTTCGTCAATTATCGAGGAAGCTTCTGAGAATCCTTGACCGGCTCGGGTGCTTCAGCTTCCTTAGCGCCTTGGCCTCGATCTGGCGGATGCGCTCGCGCGTCACCGAAAACTGCAAGCCGACCTCTTCGAGCGTGTGGTCCTTGTTCATACCGATGCCGAAGCGCATGCGCAGCACGCGCTCCTCGCGCGGCGAGAGTTGGGCAAGCGTGCGCGTCGTGGTCTCGCGCAGATTCGATTGGATGACGGCGTCAATCGGCGGGATCGCATCCCTGTCCTCGATGAAATCGCCGAGGTGGGAATCCTCCTCGTCGCCGACCGGGGTTTCCAGCGACAGCGGCTCCCTGACGATTTTGAGCACCTTGCGCACCTTCTCGAGCGGCATGCCGAGCTTCTCGGCAAGCTCCTCGGGCGTGGGCTCGCGGCCGATCTCGTTGAGCATCTGGCGCGACGTGCGCATGACTTTGTAGCTTGCGTCCATCATGTGCACGGGGATACGGATGGTGCGCGCCTGGTCGGCGATCGAACGCGTCATCGCCTGGCGGATCCACCAAGTGGCATAGGTCGAGAACTTGTAGCCGCGCCGGTACTCGAACTTATCGACCGCTTTCATCAGGCCGATATTGCCTTCCTGGATCAGGTCGAGGAACTGCAGGCCACGGTTGGTGTATTTCTTGGCAATCGAGATGACGAGGCGCAGGTTCGCCTCCACCATCTCTTTCTTGGCCTGGCGCGCTTCGCGCTCGGCCTTCTGCACCATTTGCACGATCTTGCGGAACTCGCCGATCTCGAGCCCGGTCTCGCCAGCGAGCATCTGGATCTCGTGGCGGTGCTGCCTGACCTTGTCCTTGTCGCGCGCAATGAGGCCTTTCCAGCCCTTGGCCGAGAGCTTCGACAGGCGGTTGAGCCAGAACGGATCGAGCTCGGAACCCTGGTAATTTTTCAGAAAGTCCTCGCGCGCGACGCCGTGGCTCTCGGCGAGCCGCATCAAGCGGCCCTCGTAGCCGACAAGGCGCTTGTTGATGTCGTAGAGCTGCTCGACCAGCGTGTCGATGCGCGCCTGTTTGAGCCGCAGGGACTTCACCTCGGCGATGATCTGGTACTTGAGCTTCTTGTACTTGCGCTCTTGCGAGGGCGTCAGCGCGTCGCTCTTGAGCCTAAGCGCGATGTCCTGGTCCTGCAGGCGGCGCAGCCGTTTGTAGGCGTCGGCAATCTTGTCGAAGGTCTCGACCACCTTGGGCTTGAGCTCGGCCTCGATGGCGGCGAGCGAGAGCGAGTTCTCCATATCGTCGTCGTCGTCGAAATCGCCTTCGCCGGGCGCAACCTCGGCCTCGCCCTCCTCGCCGTTAGCGCGCTCGGGCGCGCCCTTGAACGGGGTCGCGGGCGCGGCCGGCGGGGCCGGCGTCTGCGCCAGCGCGGAGGCGCCGCCGGCAACCGGTGTCCCTGCTGCCGCGATCGGCTGACCGTCCGAGCCGATTACCGGCGCCGGCATGGCCTTGGCGTCGGGACCGGCATAGGTCGCTTCGAGATCGATGATGTCGCGCAGGAAAACCTTGCCCTCGTTGAGCTCGTCGCGCCAAATGATGATGGCCTGGAAGGTGAGCGGGCTTTCGCATAGCCCGGCGATCATCGCTTCGCGGCCGGCCTCGATGCGCTTGGCAATCGCGACCTCGCCCTCGCGCGAAAGCAGCTCCACCGAGCCCATTTCGCGCAGATACATGCGCACCGGATCGTCCGTGCGCTCGGTCGGCTCCTTGGTCTCGGCCTTGGCCGGGACCTTCTGCTGGACCTCGACCAGGTCGCCGCCCTCGCTCTCGATCTCTTCGTCGGCCTCCTCGCGCGCCTCCTCTCCCTCTTCGCTCGGCTCCTCGGTCTCGACCACGTTCACGCCCATCTCGCTGAACATGGCCAGCACGTCCTCGATCTGCTCGGAGTTGACCTCCTCGGAATGCAACACCGAGTTGATCTGGTCATGGGTGACGTAGCCGCGCTTCTTGGCGGTGCGGATGAGCTTCTTGACCGCCGCATCCGATAGGTCAAGCAGCGGGCTATCCGGCGCGGTCTGGGGTGCCGGCTTCTCCGGCGCCTCGTCCTCGGGCGGCCTCGCCTTGATGTTGCTTGCCATGAGCCTCCAGTCGGCGCTTAGCCCGCGCCGGATCGCGGTCTTGCCGCGCAGCCGATAGCCTAAAGGGGCGGCCGCGCCTACTAAAACTTCATCTGCAAACGAATCTTTCGGTTTTCCACGCAAATGCGCCGGAAATCACTGAGTTTCGCCGGGACGTTGGGCGAAAGGCTGCTGATAATCGGGCGTCAGCGACGCCGAAACTGATTGCGCAAGGGCGGACGGCGGCTCGTGCCCGAATGTTCGTCCTTATGACGGAAGACCAGACGGCCCTTCTGAAGATCGTAGGGCGACATTTCGATGGTCACACGATCGCCGGCCAGAGTCTTGATCCGGTTCTTCTTCATCTTGCCCGCCGTATAGGCCACCACCTCGTAGCCGGCGTCGAGCTGAACGCGATAGCGCGCGTCGGGCAAGATCTCGACCACAAGGCCTTCGAATTGGATGAGTTCTTCCTTGGCCATTTTTATCCCTTCGGGTTGCCGCCTTCAGTGCGGCGAGAATCGGTGTTGTGGCCTGACCGGACGTTACGATGCAGGAATGCGACGGCGGCAATTCCGCTTGCAGCCTTGCGCTGCTGCTCGTGTCGATCTTGCTGGCGCGGCGCGCCGCTGCGGCTCTGCTGTCGCCGTTTGCCGGGTGCATGCGCAGACGGCCGCGCGCTGCGGCTCTGGGTCGTCGATGGCTGAGTCCGTCGCGGAAACCTCCGATGGTCGGTCGCCGGGATGGACATGCGGATTAGCTTCTCGATATCGCGAAGGTAGGCCGCCTCTTCGGCGTCGCAGAGCGAGATCGCGACGCCGGCCGCCCCGGCCCGCGCGGTGCGGCCGATGCGATGCACATAGGTTTCCGGCACGTTCGGCAGATCGAAATTCACGACGTGGCTGATGCCGTCGACATCGATACCGCGCGCGGCAATGTCGGTGGCGACCAGCGTGAGCACCTCGCCCTTGCGAAATGCCGCAAGCACTCGTTCGCGCTGGTTCTGCGACTTGTTGCCGTGGATCGCATGAGCTGAGATGCCGGCCGCGGCGAGGCCGCGCACCACCTTGTCCGCGCCATGCTTGGTGCGGGTGAATACCAGAGCGCGGTCAATCGATTCGCGCCGCAAAATTTCGGCGAGGACCGCTGGCTTCGCGGCGCGATCGACATGGAGGATACGCTGCTCGACGCGGTCGACCGTCGAGGCGGCCGGCGTGACGGCAACCCTGGCCGGATTGCGCAGCATCTGAGCCGCGAGCTCGGCGATGGCGCGCGGCATCGTTGCGGAAAACAACAACGTCTGCCGTTGCGCAGGGAGCTTCGCGACGATTTTACGAATGTCGTGGATAAAGCCCATATCGAGCATCCGGTCGGCTTCATCGAGCACGAGAAATTCCACTTCACCGAGACGCAGCGCATTGCTCTTCACGAGGTCGAGCAGGCGCCCGGGCGTGGCGACGAGGACGTCGACGCCGTTTAGCACCGCGCGCACCTGCGCGCCCATCGACACACCGCCGATCACCAGCGCGCCGCTGGTGCGGACATGGCGGCCGTAGGCGCGGAAGCTATCGAGTATTTGGCCGGACAGCTCGCGTGTCGGGCTCAGCACCAGCACACGGCAGGTCTTGTGCCCTGCGCGCCGTCGATTGGTAAAGAGATGATGCAAGATCGGCACCGCGAACGCCGCGGTCTTGCCGGTGCCGGTTTGCGCGATCCCGATCACGTCGCGGCGCGATAGGACCACAGGAATGGTCTGCGTTTGGATTGGCGTGGGCGTGGCGTATTTCTCTTCAGCGAGCGCGCGCGTGATCGGTTCGGCGAGGCCGAAATCATGAAAAGTGGTCAATGAACAAGCTTTCTATTGTGCGAAACGGCGCGACCGCTGGTGCGTCCGCAGCCTCATATCGCGGATGTGCAAGACGCCCGCGTGACCTGGGCTGTCAATGAAAGTGAAGGGGCAAGCCAGGAACCGTTTAACGGCGTACACGCGGCTCGCCAGGACCAGATAGGTCGCGCGGATCATATAGGGCACTGATGTGTTGATTTCAAGGCGCGCGGCTTTGCGATTGGTTAAGCCAGTGTCACCAACCGCGGCCTATCATTCGTTGACACAATCCAGAAGCTGCGGGAACAGCGAGACGAGGGGATGAAGAAAGACTGTCCGATCCTTCGCCTTGTGGTGTATGACGGTAGAGAGTGTGAACAAGATTATCGAGCTGCGCAGGCCATGAATCCTTCACGCGAGGTCCTTGTTTCGGCCAACAGAGATCCGGGGCAAATCAGCTGGGACTACAACCGCGCTGAAATCATCGCCGATGGCGTCGTGCATGCGATCGGCGTCTGTCTCGGGCTCATCGGCGCCGTCACGATCGTCGTGATCGCAGTCAGGATCGAACGCATTGAAGTCGCGCCGATCTTGGTCTACGTCATCGGCCTCGTGTCGATGCTGGCGCTCTCGGCCGCCTACAACATGTGGCCGGTCTCGCCCGCCAAGTGGGTTCTGCGCCGGTTCGACCATTCCGCGATTTATTTATTGATCGCCGGAACTTACACGCCGTTCCTGGTGCAGATGAAAAGCGCTCTGGCTTCGGCAGGTCTTGGCGTTGGCGTATGGGTGAGCGCCGCCATCGGCATGGCTCTGAAGCTGGCACTTCCCGGGCGGTTCGATCGTCTGGCCGTCGTTCTTTGCCTGCTGCTGGGTTGGAGCGGTGTCATTGCCTACGACTCGTTTGCGTCTGCCCTCCCGAGCGCGAGCCTATGGCTTCTCGCAATCGGCGGCATTCTTTATTCAGTCGGCGCGCTGTTTCATGTTTGGCAGGGCCTGCGCTTTCACAATGCGATCTGGCACGGTTTCGTGCTGATCGCCGCAAGTTGCCATTATTCGGCGCTCCTCGCTTGCTTGCCATGGGCATAACCGGCATGGCACGTCGATCGGTGGTACCACAGAAAAAGAAGAGGGGAGCGCCGGGCAAGGGCGAGCTAATCGCCCTGCGTCTTGCGCCCGGACTACGCGCGCGCGTCGATCGGTGGGCGGCGTCGCAGAAGGACGCTCCGTCGCGCCCCGAAGCCATCCGCCGGCTTGTCGAGCTGGGGCTCGCGCCGCGGGCAGGAGTGCGTCCTGAGAAGGCTGCGAAAGCGGCGGAAATGGCAAGTCAGGAAATCGACCGCTTGGGTGACCCGTCAGCAACCGACGAAGAACGGAAACTCCGCAAGCGGCGGCTTATCAAGGGACCGAAAGAGTTCCAGGAGCTTCGGCGCAATCGTCCGAAGGCAAATGGATGAAATCAGCGCCGCGTGGCTTGGTGCGGCGCTTCCTAGCTCCAGCCGCTGTCCTGATTGGAAAATCGCGGTGTCCTTATTTCGCGCAATGACCGACCCAACGTCAGCGCCTATTTTCGCGTGAGCCGCTCGAAGTCCTCCAGCACCGCAGCAATGAGTTTCTGTCTGCGGGGATCTTGCGCGGCGAGGGAAGCGCCAAAAAGCTTGAGAAGATAGCGTGCCTTCTCGGCAGCTTCACGCCAATTGGCAGCGGGCGCCGAGATCAGACGCGCCTCCAATTCGTCCTGTCGAAGGCGCAAGGCTTTTTCATTGGCCTCCACGTTTGCCAGCAGCCGGCGCAGGTCGGTGGCCTTCTGCGCGGCCATACCGCGATGCTCATCCAAGTCGATCGTTTTTTCCGTCATGGTTGCGCCCCTAAGGATGCCTTCATCGCATGAATGCGACGGGAATGGAAACAAGATTATTGCGCGTAGAGGTCAATCCTTGGAGCTAGAGCGTCCCCCGATCAGATCGAATCGCTCTTTTGTCCGTCATGCCCGCGCTTGTCGCGGGCATCCACGTCTTTTGTGGCCTCAAATGAGGACGTGGATGGCCGGGACAACGGGGTCCCCGCCGACAAAGTCGGCGGGGTGCCCCGACCCGGCCATGACGCCAGTTTGTGGTTCGACACGATCGAACACCGTCTAGACTGCCGCGCGTCGGGGTAGCGGATAATCGGAGCTCTCGTACAAGCGACGAATCCCTCCGCTGCTGTATCTCTTACCGTTGACTTCCAGAAAGGCGCCGACAAGAAGCTCGGGCGGGAGTTCTTCGATCGCAAAGCGAATGGCGTCAGCAGCTCGCGCGAATCGCTTGTAGCGAAGTGATTGATGGCTGTATTTGCGATTCCGCGAAGGGAACAGTTCTGCGGAGACGCTGTAATCGAATTCGACCATCACCATGGGCTGAAACCTCGCTCTGACTACGACCAGCAGACGCGCCCGGTCGACGCGCGCAGCTTCCGGCAAGCCTATGGCGGTCGCATCGCCATAGACGGCAAGGATGTCGCGACTGCGGAGCGCCGCAACACGGCCCCGATTGCCGCCACAAACGGCAGAGGTTCGCCGGAGACTCGGGCGCTCGCGAAACGGGGACTGAGAAATCTAAGGCCTCTGTAAGAGCGTCCACGTATCCGCGCACGTAATCTATACCATGCTGGCTCAGGAAGCACACTCCATTCATTCGTCGAACGTCGACCACGGTTTTCCTGTCACTCTCGAATCTATCCGAAGCGATCGGCCCGGCAAAAATCGGCATCCGGCCGGGCGATCCACGAATGCGGCGTGGCGTCTTTTCTGAGCAGGCGCAAACACCGTTCGCTTTCTTGTTTCGTTCCAACGGCGACATGCGGCGCTGCCCGCTGCCGCGTTCCGACGAGGCTTCGATTCTTGCCGATGTGTAGACTGGTAATCGGCCGCATCCCCTGCCATATACCTGGCGCCGTGCGTGGTTCGCCATCGACCGACGCTGCCCGAGGTACCGCCTCCAGCTTACCTTCGTTACAGCATCGATAATCTTAACCTGGCGCTCGTCGAGCACACATCCCAGGTAGACACCTAGGAGTTACGACATGACGGGCGCGCCTGCTTTGAGTATTCACCTCATCCTGGCGTTCGCTGCCCTCGCCTTCATTGGCGCGGTGCTTTTGGGCGCGTTTTGATGCGAGACGTGTCGCAACGGCGGCGTTTTCACATCACAAAGTTGCAAGGAACGACTGTGCCGCATGAAGGCTAGCCCATTCCTCTTCGAATCGAAATCAGGCGCATCTCGCTACACGAGGTTGTTCGCCTGCATCAGCGAGGAAGAGGGCGGCTATACGGTTCAAGTCAGGCTGTCCAACGAGATGCATCCGGAAGACAGCGCTTGGGGCGAAGAAATAGTGGATTCGTTTGAGACGGCTTCCGGATTGGTTACAGCGCTGGCCGGCGAATTCTCGATCGCGCAGGCATGCATCAAGCTCGAAATCCGAATGCACGACCATAAACAGGGCACGCGACACTGATCCCAGAGTGCGGGACGGCGTCTGCGGCCGCCTTGCGGCCCGTACGCATACGCATGCTCGCGTTTGTTGGGATGCCCCCCGCGCGGCGGTTGTTGGCGACGCCGAGTCTCCCACGTCTAGTGCGACTGTTTGTGCTTCGGCTTGGCGCCGATTTTGGCTTTCGCGCGAACCACCTCGCCGAGCCGATGGCTGTCCTCTTGGTCCAGGCCTTCGTCCTCGCCGGCCATGCCCTCGTTGCTGGCGGTCATCATCTGCCGTGCGTCCTGCTCCCAGGTGTTGAGCGCCTGCTTTTTTTCCTCGGGCGACAGATCCGCGTCGTTCGTGATGTCGTCCGGCGACTTGTAGTAATTTGCCGGCTTCTCGAGCTTGGCCTTCTTCTCCGAATGCGCGCTCATGTGTGCACCTCATTGCATGCGCATGAGACAACGAATCTCCAGGGCGAAAGTTTCATAGCCGGATTGAGCTGTAGGGTGGGCAAAATCGCTTGTCGCATAGTCGTCACGGGGCCACCGGGGCGTTTACGCCCGTCTTCGACGGGCTATGGCGTGCGCGATTTTGCCCACGCGGATGATTCTCGCCACGCGCCTTTGCCCACCCTATGCCGTGCTGTTCAAGCTCGAGTTCCATCTGGCCGCCAAGCCGTCACATTTTTCATGTTCATCGGGAATCGATCTGCGCTCGCGCGCGACGCCACGCGAGGCGGTGAGACCACGCAAATGCGGCAATTGTGCTCGGAAACGGGAGGCGCGCATGGCCCTTGGCTTACGCGATGTTCGGTGCGATCCGGTTGCGAGCCGCGCTCTCGAGGAGCTCATGCATCATTATACCGTGGCGGAAGAAAAAGGCCGCCTGGTTCTCACCAAGAACGCGGGGGACATGCAGCTCTTCCTGCATGAGCTCGACGACCTGCATCAATTGGATTTCATCCACAATCGGCAGATGGTGAAGGAGATCGAGCGATTGCGCGCGCTATCGGCCACGATCGGCCAGCAGCGGGAGAGCTGGAAGGCCCGGGCCTTGATGGCGGAGGCGCAGTTGCTCGAAGCGATTGCCAAAACCGGCAACGATGCTCGCGGTCAGAATGTCAGTGACGTCAGGTATGCTGCGCTCAAGCGCTTTCTGGCAAAGCAGTTCCATCCGGATTACGCGCCCGGAGACGGCATCGAGAAGATCGTTCGCAACGAGTTCTTCAAGGAAATCTGGAACGAGATCGAGCGCCTCGATCGAGGAGGCTCCCGCTTCGCGCCATCAGCTGCGGCGGCCTGATCGGGTCATTGCCGGGCTTGACCCGGCAATCCATCCTTCTTCGCAAGTCAAAGAGAAAGTAGCCCGGATGACCCCCGCGACAGCGGGGGAAATCCGGGATCGTGCGTGTGGAGGATCGGCACCCGGATGTCGCTGCGCTCATCCGGGCTACGACGCTACGACGCTGCCAAACGGCTTTAAGGATAGCAGGGGGAGTTTGGCCCAGAGCCGTACCCGTAACAGTTCCCTGCATAGCCGGAATAGCCGGCTCCATAGCCGTAATAGCCTGGTGCAGAGCCGTAATATCCGTAATAGCCCGGTGCATAGCCGCGGGATCGGTACCGGTAATAGTTGCGACTGGACCGCACGCTTTGGTCGAGCGCGAGGTCGCTTGCTGCGGCGGCGAGATTGGCCGCGGGCATCGCCGATGCCGGCACGGTCATGACGCTGCACAGGGCGGCGCCGGCGACCAAACTGATGGCGAGAGCTTTCATGGGGGACCTCATTGTTGCTGTGCACCTGGCATGGATCAATGCGACCGGTGTCCATGTCGGATGCCGGCGCGACCGGAGCGTGGTGCGCGCGTAAGGCTATTGTCATTTGCGAAAATGGCTTTGCCATTCTTGCTCTGACTGCGTCGATGTTGCGCCGATCGCGATCCGAGCAGCCCTGCGCAACCGCGAATCGGAAAGCCGTCGTCGCGCTCGCTCTCCACGCATTGCCGCCTATCGCACCCTCGGTTTATAATTTTTTCATATGAAATCTGCAGCCGACGCCCCGCAATCGTTCCGTTCGGCGCAGGGCATGCCCTTGGACCTGCCGCTTCGGTGCCGTTGCGGCCGCATGCGCGGCGTCGCAAGCGACGTCTCCCCGTCGACCGGCTTGCGCGTCGTCTGCTACTGCAAGGACTGCCAGGCGTTCGCGCATTTCCTCGAGCGGGCGGACGTGCTCGACCCCGCCGGCGGAACGGACATCTTCCAGATGCCGCCCGGGCGCGTGAAGCTCACCGCGGGCACGGACGCCATGCGGTGCCTGCGCCTCTCCAACAAGGTCTTGCGCTGGTACACCGATTGCTGTCGGACCCCGATTGCCAACACCGCCGCGGGGCCGCGCTTTCCGGTCATCGGCGTGGTTCATTCCTTCATGGACCACGCGGCCGACAGTCGTTCCCGGGACGAGGTGCTCGGGCCGCCGCTCTGCCGCATCTACGAACGCTCGGCCGTCGGGCCGCTCCCGCCGAACGCCCCCGGTCCGCCGTCGCTCGGGGTTTTCGCCCGCCGCGCGTCAAGGGTGCTCGGCTGGTGGCTGCGCGGGCTCGGCCGGCCGTCGCCGTTCTTCGACCATCGCACGAAGGCCCCTCGCGCCGTGCCGCGCATGCTCACGCGCAGCGAGCGCGCCGCTCTTTGACCCGCTCGGTCACTTGTCACTGACGTGGGCTGTCCGCAGTAAGCGTAGCCCGGATGAGCGAAGCGAAATCCGGGGGGCCTGCACGCTGAGATCCGGCGAACCATCCCGGATGTCGCTGCGCTCATCCGGGCTACGCTTGTTGCACTGTCCGGGATCGACTCCGGACGGTGCTACCTTTGCCCCTTCTCCCGCATGATGGCCATGAGACGCTCCGTGACAGGGTCCAGGGCGGCCTGTTCCGTCAGGGGGCTTGGGTTGGGCGTAGCGTCGTTGCTCTCCTCGCAGGCGCCCGCATCGTGCGAATTCGTTTCCGCGTGTCCGTCTAAAGGTTGCTCGCGAAAGGACGCGGACAGGTCCAATGACCTCGTCCGCCTCGCCTGCTGCTTGCGAAAGACCCGGAAAACTCTGATCCTGTCGCCCTCGCCGACAAAATCGATGTCGCCATAATCATTAAGCCGTTCCTTCAAGGCGTCTCTTACGGCGTTCTTGGCCTTTTGAGCTTCGGTTCTCAGGACCGAAAGCTGAGTGGACTTGTCCAGGTACTCATCCCAGCCCTTGAGGGTTTGAACCTTCTCTATGGGTAGAAAGCCAATGGTCTTTGTCTTGGCTTCGTTTTGATCGGCCATGTCCTTATCCCCTTTGGAACATGGCGCTTGTGCCAAAGCATGGTTCACGGATGGTTAACGCTCGGCAGAACGGTGCTTCCGCCGAATGCGAGCTTTCAAGACGTGCATCTCTGTCGCAGTTCTTTCCGCCGCTCTGGAATTAACTCCCTCTAAACTATGCTTGGACAAGCTATTGCCCATGCCGAATCAATCCGCTGCTGCGAACGCTCACCACCTTGCGACCCCATTTCCCGGCTCTCAGCCGTGGGAGGCGCCCGATCCGCTCCCGGTCATGCGACGGGAACTGAAGCTGTTGCTCATCGAGATGAACGTATTGCGCGTGGAGGTCGAGCAACTGCGCGCAATAAAACGCGAAGCGCGCGACAGGGAGGAATTCCTGACCGCCTCCGTCAACCGGCTCATGGACAGCCGAGACCACTGGCGACGAGAAGCAGAACACCTGCGCGCGTTGGTCGCGCAAGCGCCGCCATGGTCGCAATTCTGGTGGCATTGTGTTGACGCGTTCAAGGTCTGGCGAAAACCGACCGACTTGCACTGCGCCTGAGCAGATGGAAATGATGCCGTGCGTCGACCGCACGGCCGCGCACCGCCGGGCTACGCTTGCTTGCTCAATCCGGGCTACGCTCGCTTCCCGGCATTTTCCATCGACGATAGGCTTGCGTGACAGCATTTCCGACGGCGCATACCACGGCTGCTGCTCCACGACGCCGTTCTGGACCGCTTTTGCCACCAATTTTCCGATCTCTTCGCCCTCCAAAGGGATCAGCTTCTTATCGGCGTCATATTTGTAAAGCTGAGGGCAATAATACAAAGCGTGGATCCTCGGGTCGTATCCTTCCAGGACGAGGAAGTGTTCGCGCCTGAGAAAAATGTTGTACTTTGTGACGACCTTCTTTTCTAAGGTCGCCAATGCGACCCGAAGCTTTTCAGCTGATGGGCCGACGATGGTTCCGGCCTCCAGCAGAATGATCCAGTCCTTTTTTGCGATGTTGTCCGGATGCACCGGGATGTAGTGGATTGGCACCTTTCTTCGGAAGAGACCCATTTGTCCTTTTCTCATCGCAAGTTGCTGATTACGCCAGCGTACACAGGAGCTTACGCCGGCACAACCGGACCGGTTGCGCCTGCAGCGGGTAGCCCGATTGAGCCTTAAGCGCGTCCACGCGCGTCCATAGCCGGTCCTAAAGGGCGGTTACGCCCGTCTTCGCGGGCTATGGACGGGCGTGAACGCCCTGAAGGACGCGCTACGGCGAAATCCAGGAATCTCAAAGCAGCTGCGCACGCCTGGCGTGAACGCAACAGCAGCTGCTTCAGCGGCGGTCACGCCCGTTGCTGCCGGATCGGCCTCGTTTCACCCGATATACGACGAGATCTTTGAGCGCTTCGCCTCTGGTGACGATCCGGACGGTTGCGCCATCCGCTCGGCGAAAAGCAAACTCGCACTCGGCAAATCCGGTGCCGGCACACATTTGCGCTTCGGGGAGGGCGGTGCAAATGTCCTCGCGGCCCGGCGCGCGGCACGCGCCAATTCGTGCCGGCAAGAAACCGTCGGCCAGCAGCGCCTTCCTGGCATCGGCATAAGGTGTGTCGCGGCGAATGCGATCCGCTTCACCGGCCAATGCCGTTGTCGCGGCGAGAACGACGGCGCATCCGCACACCAGTTGGGCAAACGTGGCTCATCTCCCGGGGCATCGGCTACGCCGGCGCAACGGCTTTCGCATGCTTTGCGCCCTATGCGGCGCTGGCTCAAGGCGCTGCACCGAGCGCCTTGAGTTCCGCGTTGGCGGCGAACGCTTCGTTGACGTCCCTCGCGCAGCCGCTCGCCGCCAGCTGGAACAGGCGCACCGCCTCGTCCTTCGCACCCTGCCGCAGCGCCAATTCGCCGCCGTAGAAATTGGCTTCGCAGACCTGGCTCTTCTTCTTCTTTCCGTCCGGATCATCAGCGGCGGCGAGCACCGCTTCCGGGGGCATCCGACCGAGGTACGAGCGGATAATCGGCGCGGGCCACGGGGTCATGTCGATTTTCGCGCTCGCCTGCGATAAATGGCTCGGGGCATTGTTGCGCTGTGCGACGATATCGGCCCACAGCGCCTTATACGCATCCGCTGGATCGAGGTTGCTCGCCTCGCTGACGTCGGCCAAAGCCTTGTCGAGCGTGCCGCCGTAGAGATACGCGAGGCCGCGGTTGTAGTAGGCGTCGGCGAACTGCGGAGCGAGCCGGATCGCCTCGCTGTAGTCGGCGATGGCGTGCTCGTTGTCGCCTCGGGCGCGGTACGCGTTGCCCCGGTCGATGTAGGTGGAAACCAACTTGGGCTCGAGCCGGATCGCCTCGCTGAAGTCGGCGATGGCTCGGTGGTTGTTGCCCCTGGCGAGGTAAACGTAGCCCCGGTTCGTGTAGGCGAAGACGAACTTGGGATCGAGCCGGATTGCCTCGTCGAAGTCGGCGAGGGCTCGCCCGCTGTTCCCTCGGAGATGGAACAACTTGCCCCGGTTGAAGTAGGCGGCGGCGACCTCGGGCTCCAGCCGGATCGCCTCGCCAATGTCGGCGATGGCGCGGTTCAGATCGCTGTTGAAGCCGTACGCGGTGCCCCGGTCGTTGTAGGCGACTGCGAACTTGGGATCGAGCCGGATCGCTTCCGTGTAGTCGGCGATGGCGCCCGCGTAGTCGCTTTGCAGCTGGTACAATTTGCCCCGCTCGTGGCGGAGGGTTGCGACCTCGGGAGCGAGCCGGATCACCTCGCTCAAGTCGGCGACGGCGCGCGCGAGGTCGCCCTTGCTCGCGTAAGCGACGGCTCGTCTATAGTAGGCATTGGCGTAGTTGGGATCGAGCCGGATCGCCTCGCTAAAATCGG
>WNGA01003086.1_pt1 | contig 25131 bp, 25 predicted proteins | sample 5400061 | NCBI WGS metagenome assembly WNGA01 (sample SAMN13153366, study PRJNA577476) | soil metagenome | isolation source: 100 cm soil or saprolite under grassland replicate 2 | place: USA:California | collected 2016-06-15 | reverse complement strand
GCCCCGAGTGCTGGCCGGCGGGCAGGTCGATCTGGGTGATGTCGCCGGTGACGACCGCCTTGGAGTTGAAGCCGAGCCGGGTCAGGAACATCTTCATCTGCTCGGGCGTGGTGTTCTGCGCCTCGTCCAGCACGATGAAGGAGTCGTTCAGGGTGTTGTGGGTGACCAGGAAGTCGTCGGTCACGTACAGCGAATCCGCCGCCGCGACCTGGATGCAGACCGTCTCAGCCTCGCCAGCGGGCTCGATGCTGTGGACGAAGCGCATCGGGCGGCCGCCGCCGGACGCCCGGTAGAGCTCCCGCTTCCGGGTCAACCGGAAGGGCTCGATGCCCGCTGGCAGACGGATGTCGAGGACGAACGCGTCCGAGCGGTGGTGCACGTCGCGTCCATCTGCGTGTCCGGGTGGCCGCCCGGCGGCGGGGCGGGTCCTCCAGTAGGCGATCCCGCCGAGGGAACGCACGAGGAAGACGACGTCGTCCCGCAGGTGCGGCGAGGTGGTCGTGTACTGGACACGACACGTCCGCCCCTCCTGCGTCACCGGGCCGCCATCGGTGTCCAGGAGCCCCTGAAGCAGCGCCAGGCGGACGCTCGCGGAGTTGTAGAGGTAGGCCTCGGGGACGAACTTGGTGGTGGATCGTGTCCCTACCAACCCAAGCTCCCGGATCGTAGCAACAACTGGGTTTGCCACCTTTGGTGCCTGGCCGCCAGCCGTGTGCCGGAAGTAGTACGCGAACCCGCTCCGGTGGCGCAGCTCGATGCCCTCGATGCTCTGCTCGAGCGCAACAATGAGCTCCAGGTCAGCGGTGGTGAACCAGGCCGTCTTCGTTGACAGGGAACCGTCGCCCAAGAGGAGCCCGAGCGCGTAGGGGTCGAGCGGGACCTCGCAGGGAAGGAACTCGACGGGACGGCTCAAGAGTGGCACCTCGAACCGATGGTAGTGGGCCGCCCTGAGCTGTCCGATCATCTCTCGGGTCTCCAGCACGCGGAGAGGCTTGCCGCGCCACCGGTCGTGGCGGGTGGCCACGGCCCACAAGTGCTCCCCGCAGCACAAGGTCGAGGCCCCATCCTGTGCACGAACGCGGAAGACCTCTCTGCGGCCCTGGGGGTAGACGCCCAGCACAGGCGTGGGATACCCGTCGGAGCCGATCACGAGGTCGCCGACCGACAGGCTCCCGATCGGCTGGAATCCGGACGGTGTCAGGACGCGACTCGAGTACGGCTGGCTCCTTCCCCGCATGTACCCTAGGGGGGCGACCTCGATGGTGCCGCGCTCCATGAGGCGGCCGATCTGCTCGGCGTCCATCATCTCGTAGAGCGCGTCGTACAGCGGCCGCAGGTACGGGTCGATCTTCTCCGACAGGGTGCCTGGCAGGAAGCCGAGCTTCTCGCCGGCCTCCACCGCCGGCCTTGTCAGGATCAGCCGGTTGGTCTCCTTGGCGGTCAGCGCCTGCACCGCCACGGCCATGGCCAGGTAGGTCTTGCCGGTGCCGGCCGGACCGATCCCGAACACCACCGTGTTCTTGCGGATGGCGTCGACGTACTTCTTCTGGCCGACCGTCTTGGGCTTGACGGAGCGGCCCCTGGCGGTCAGCACCGCGTCGCCGAACACCACCGACGGCCGCGCGGTGAGGTCGCCCCTGACCATGTCGATGGAGCGGCCGACGGTGTCGACGGTGAGGGCGTCGCCGCGCTCCAGCAGGATGATCAGCTCCTCGAACAGGCGCGCGACCCGGTCGGCGTCGGCCTGCTCGCCGGAGATGGTGATCTCGTTGCCACGGACGAACACAGAGCTCTCGAAGGCGGCCTCGATCAGCTTGAGCAGCTCGTCCCTGGTGCCCAGGAGGCTGACCATCGAGTGGTTCCCGGGGACCAGCACCTTGACCTGGACCTGCGTCTGTTGCCGCACGCTCGCTGTTCGTCCCTCCGTCTGGGACATCGAATCAGCCGACCAGCCATTGGTCGGCAGGTTTTCGAGTATAGCGAGCCCAGGCGGTTGACGATCAGCGCTCGGGGTCTCGGCGCCGCCGGTCCCGCTCGCGGAGGGCGTCCCCCCACCACAGCGCCAGCACCAGCACCACGGCGGGCAGGAGGAGCAACGCGACGGCCAGGATCTCGAGCCCGCTCACTCGCGTGACTCCCCCACTTGGCGGCATCTGGTGCTGTAAGAGAAACTGGGCGTGTTCGTCGTTGTCGACGTGATTCACACCTCACTCACGCTCACCTCCGCGAAGGAGCCGCCCGTGGCCGCCGCCCAGCTCCTGCCGGCCAGCGACCGCGCGCTGCTGCTGACGGAGCTCCGGACCGAGCTGGCGCGACGGCGGCGGGCGCTCGGGCTCTCCCAGGCCCGCCTCGCCAACCGGATGGGGTTCGACCGCACGACCGTCAACAAGGTGGAGCGGGGCGCCATCGAACCGAGCCGGGAGTTCGCCCGCGAAGCCGAGCGGGTCCTGGAGGCCGACGGGGAGCTGTGGCGGCGCTGGACCGCGTTCGACGCGGCCAGGCGCCCGCGTCCCTCGCCCGGCCGGCACGCCGGCCCGCAGGCTGGCTCGCCGGGGCCGTCCGGCGCCGGGCACGAGCAGGTCGACGCCGACCGGCGCCGCTGGGTGCTCGTCCGCGAGGGGCTCAACGAGCACCGGATCGAGCTGAGCCGGATCGCGGCCCGGTGGCACTGGCGCTGCGGTCGGGTCGAGGGCAGCGACCTGCTCACCCGGCCGGACTGGCTCCCCGCTGTCCCGGTCGAGCTGGCGACCGTCGAGCTGGCGGCCGCCGGCGACCCCACGCCGACGCCGGTCACCGGGGTGGAGCCGGAGGCGAGCGGGGCACGCCCGCTGCGCTCGCCGCAGGAGCGCTATCAGCGCTACTCGCATGCGCTCCGGCAGCTCGACCGTCCGGCGCTGTTCGAGAACCGCATCGGCTTCCGCCTGCTGGGCGTCGAGTTCCCGGCGACGGGAGGCGGCCGGCTCACCTTCGGGACCACCACCTACTTCGACGCGGTCGACGTCTGCGAGGCCGCCGCGCACGAGCTGGCCGACCGGCACCTCGTCCTGGGCGCCGGCGGGACCTCGCTGGCGCGGCCGACGACGCGGCCGCTGCCGTTCCGCACGCTCGTCGGCGACCCGTTCGACCTGGCCCGCAGGCCGCTGCTGCCCTCGGTCGACACGCTCACGATCCGTCGCTCCAGGCGGGCGGCCTCGTTCGTGCTGCACCAGCGCGACGCCGGCCAGGTGGCGGTGGCCGGCGGCATGTACCACGTCATGCCCGCCGGGGTGTTCCAGCCGTCGAGCGTCTCGCTGGCGGGGCTGGCGAGCGACTTCGACCTGTGGCGCAACGTGCAGCGCGAGTACAGCGAGGAGTTCCTCGGCCGGCTCGACCACGACGGCAACGCCAGCACGGCGATCGACTACCAGGCCGAGGAGCCGTTCCGGTCGATGGACGCCGCACGCCGGTCGGGCCGCGTCCGCGTGTGGTGCCTTGGCGTCGGCCTGGACCCGCTCACGCTGTGGGGCGAGATCCTCACCGTCGCCGTCTTCGACGACGAGGTGTTCGACGAGCTGTTCAGCGGGCTGGTGGTCGCCAACGACGAGGGCGTGGTGGTCACCATGGCGACGCCGGGTCGCCCGGCGCACGGGGTCCCGTTCGTCGAGGAGCGGGTCGCGCAGCTCCTCGGGTCGGAGCCGCTGGCGCCGGCCGCGGCCGCGTGCCTGGCGCTGGCGTGGCGCGACCGGGAGACGCTGCTGGGCACCTGAGCGAGGGGGCGCGCATGCGGGTGCTGGTCACCGGCGGGCTCGGCTGGCGCCCGGCCAGGCCGTCGCTCCAGGGGATGGTGGCCGACGCGTGGGCGTGGCTGCGCGCCGCCGACGCCGCCACGGGCTACAGGTGCGCGATCGGGACGGGGTCGACCGGGTCGGCCAGGTCGAAGCCGAACACGCGGCTGTAGAAGTACAGCTCGGCCTCGACGGCGCGCCGGATGTGCTCGGCCTGGCGGAAGCCGTGCTGCTCGCCGGCGAAGGCGACGTAGGCGTACGGGATGCGCTTGGCGTCGAGGGCGGCGGCCATCGCCTCGGCCTGGGCGGGCGGGACGACCTCGTCATCCAGGCCGTGCAACAGGATCACCGGGCACGAGAGACGGTCGGTGAAGTGGATCGGCGAACGCTGCCGGTACAGCTCGGCCGCGTCCGGCCAGGGGCCGATCAGGCCGTCCAGGTAGCGGGACTCGAACTTGTGGGTGTCGCGGGCCAGCGCCTCGGCGTCGGCCACCCCGGCGTAGCTGGCGCCGGCCGCGAAGTCGTCGCGGAAGGTGAGCGCGCACAGGGTCGTCCAGCCACCGGCGCTGCCGCCGCGGATGGCCAGCCGGCGCGGGTCGACCTCGCCCCACTCGGCGAGCTGGCGCGCGGCGGCGACGCAGTCGTCGACGTCGACGATGCCCCACTGGCCGTCGAGCTGCCGCCGGTACGCGCGGCCGTACCCGGTGGAGCCGCCGTAGTCGACATCGACCACCGCGAACCCACGGCTGGTGAAGAACTGGTAGCCCATGCTGAGCAGGCTGGAGACCGCGGCGGTCGGCCCGCCGTGGCTGGTCACCAGCAGCGGCGGAAGCTCGCCTTCCGGGCCCCGGAAGTCGCGGTTGGCCGGCGGGTAGTAGAGGGCGTTGGCGGTGCGGCCGCCGGTGGTGGGGAACTGGATCGCGCGTGGCGCCGACAGGTAGCCGGGGTCGGGCGTCTCGTTCCTGCCGCGCCGGAGGACCTCGACGTCGCCGCTGGCCGGGTCGACGACGACCACGGCGGCCGAGCGGGTGGCGCTGCCGGCCACGCACGCCAGGCGGTCGCCGACGGCCCGGAGCTGGTGGAACGAGGTGAAGGGCAGGTCCAGGTCGGTGAGCGTGCCGTCCGGGGCGAGCACGCCGAGCCGCTGCAGCGGGCCGCGCCCGTGGACGAGGGCGACCCTGCCGCCGGGCAGGAACGCGTACCTGGACAGCCCGAACACCCACTGCGGGCTGCCGACCTCCTGGTCCATCGGCGCCAGCGCCTCGACCTGCCCGTCCCGATCGCCGGGGGCGGCCCGGTACAGATTCCACCAGCCGCTGCGGTCGCTGACGAAGTGGAGGACGCCGTCCGGGCTCCATTCCGGCTGGAAGATGGACTCTCCGGGGCCGCCCGCCACGGTCGCCGCGGCGCCGGCGCCGGCGCCGCCGGCGCCGAGCTCGGCGACCTTCAGCTCGGTGGCGTCCCAGGGCATGTTCGGGTGGTCCCATTCCAGCCACGCAAGCCGGCGGCCGTCGGGGGAGCAGCGCGGGCTGGCGTAGAAGTCGCGCCCGGCCACCAGCACCACCGGCGCCGCGGCGCCGTCGGCGGGCAGGGCGACCAGCTCGTTGGTGACCTTGCCGTGCTCGTGCCGTTCCCGCACGCAGACGAGCAGGCGGCCGTCGGGCGTGAGGCTGGCGTCGGCGTAGCGGTGGGCGGCGGGGGTCGGCGCTGCCGGGGTGATCGGCCGCGGCGGCCGTCCCGGGTCGTGCCGGTACAGGCGCTGGTCGCCGAAGTTGGCGAACACCACGGTGGTGCCGTGGACGGCGTAGGCGCCGCCGCCGTACTCGTGCACCCGGGTGCGGACGTTGAAGCCCTCTGGGGTCAGGTCCTCGGCCTCCCCACCCGGATTCTCCGGGGGACCCCCTCGGGGTCCCCCGGGCCCCCCCGGACCGGCCCGGCAGACGACCTCGCGGCCGCCCTCCAGCGGCCGCCCCTCCAGCCACAGCACGGCCTCGCCGGCCACGCGGACCTCGTCGAGCGAGACGCCGCCGGCGGCGACGAGGTCCCCGCCGATCGGCGACCTCCAGGACCCGTAGGGCGCGACGGTCGGCATCGGTCAGCCGGGCGGCCAGGTCATGGTGCGCCCGCCGAGCACGTGCAGGTGCAGGTGGTCGACCGACTGGCCGGCGGCACGGCCGACGTTGGTGACCATGCGGTAGCCGCCGTCCACGCCGTCGGCCCTGGCGACCTCGTTGACGGCGTCGACCAGGCTGGCCAGCAGCGGCTCGTGCCCGGCGCCGACCGCCTCCAGGCTGGGGAGGTGCTCCTTGGGGACGACCAGCACGTGGGTGGGCGCCTGCGGGTTGACGTCGCGGAAGGCGAGCACGTCGTCCCGGTCGAGCACCGTGTCGGCCGGGATCTCCTTGGCCACGATCTTGCAGAACAGGCAGTCGGGGTCCCTCACGCGGCGCCTCCCATGAGCTCGGCCTCCATCCCCTCGGCGTCGGCGCGCAAGCCTCGCACGGTCACCACCCGGTCGACCAGCTCGGCGCCGCCCGGGAAGCGGACCTTGACGTAGTTGTCGCTGGTCCCCTCCGCCAGGCCCTCGCCGGCGGCCTCGACCAGCACCTGCAGCGGCCGGCCGACATGGTCCTCGTGGAAGCGGCGGCGCAGCTCGGCGCCGAGGGCGATCAGCTCCCTCGCCCGCGTCTTCTTCTCCGCGACGGGCACCTGGTCGGGCATGACGGCGGCGGGGGTGTCGGGCCGCTGCGAGTAGCGGAACACGTGCAGCTTGGAGAACCCGACCCGCTCGACGACCGCCATGGTGGCGGCGAACTGCGCGCGCGTCTCGCCGGGGAAGCCGACGATCACGTCGGTGGACAGGCCGAGCCCGGGCACCTCGGCCTTGGCGTGCTCGGCCCGGTCGAGGAACTCGGCGATGCGGTAGGGGCGGTGCATGCGGGCCAGCACCTCGTCGTCGCCGGCCTGCAGCGGGACGTGGAGGTGCCGGCAGACCTTGGGGTCGTCGCGGACCCGCTCGACCAGCGCCGGGGTGACCTGCACGGGCAGGACGCTGGACAGGCGCAGGCGCAGCAGGCCGTCGATCGCGGTGAGCCGGTCCACCAGCCGGGCCAGGGCCTCGCGCTCGCCCCGGTCCTCGCCGTACTTGCCGAGGTGGACGCCGGTGAGCACGACCTCGCGCACGCCCCGCTCGACCTGGCGGCGGACGTCGGCGACCACCTGGTCCTCGGGGTAGGAGCGGAGCGGGCCGCGGGTGCGGGGGATGATGCAGAACGTGCACCACTCGTCGCAGCCGGTCTGGGCCTTGATCGCCACCCGGGTGCGGAGCCGCTCGAGCGGGGCGGGACGCATGACCAGGGGCAGGCGCCGCACCGCCGGCACGGCGGTGACCAGCGCGGCGAGGCGGTCCTTGTGGTCGTTGCCGACGACCAGGTCGACCCCGGGGATCGCCCTGGCCTCCTCCGGCTCGGCGACCGCGTAGCAGCCGGTGACCACCACGGTCGCGCCCGGGTGGGCTTCGGCGGTCTTGCGGATCAGCCGCCGCGACGAGGCGGTCGACTCGGCGGTGACCGTGCAGGTGTTGATGACCACCACGTCCGGCTGCTCGCCGGCGTGGGCGAGGTCGAAGCCGCGCGCCCCGAGCGCCTCCAGGGCCTGCTCGGACTCGGCCTGGTTGAGCCGGCAGCCGAGGGTCTTGAAGGCCACCTTCGGCGCCGGGGCCGGCTCAGCCACCGTCGGCTCCCGTGAACGCGTCGACCAGCGACGTCTCGGGCGGGTCCCCGGGCCGGGGTGGCGGGTGGACGCGGATGAAGGCGGACCCGGCGAACACCTCCCGCCAGCCGTCCCGATGCCGCAGCATCCGGTAGAAGACGTCGCCGGTCTGGGTGCGATGCGCCAGCAGCGCCCGCCATGCCGTCTCCGCCACCGGCGAGGTGTCCACCCGGCAGGTGAACCGCTCGTCGGGGGTGCCGCGGGGGCCGTATGGGTCGTCCTCGCCGGGCAGCTCCTGGCCGGCTTCCCGCGCCAGCTCGTGGAAGCGCCGCAGGGACGAGACCGGGACACCCCAGTGGTACAGCCTCGGCTCGCGGTCGCGGGAGGTCGCGGCGTAGGCGGCGAACGCGGCCTGGACCGCGCCGGACACGGCCATGTGGTCGGGGTGGGCCGTCACCCCGCCCGGCTCCATGGTGACCACCACGTCGGGGAGCTCCCGCTCCAGGAACCCGTGGACGGCGGCGGTCAGCGCGTCCCGGTCGGCGTGCTCGACCTGCCCGTCCACGAGGTCGCCGAACACCACCCGCTCGACGCCGACCGACGCCATCGCGGCCCGCTCCTCGGCCTCGCGCACCCGCGGCAGCGTCTCCCGGGTGGCGCCGGAGTCGGCCGCGATCTGGCCGGCCTGGCCGCGGGTGGCGGTCCAGACGACCCCGCGGACGCCCTTGGGGACCAGCACCGCGAACACGCCGGCCAGCGACCAGCTCTCGTCGTCGGGGTGGGCGAAGACGCCGGCCAATGTCAACGGGCGGGCCAAGATCACCTCCAGCGAGGTCGGTCCCTGGACCCAGAAGGCTACCCGAACGCGGGACGGCGGAGGCCGAGATCCTCCAGCCGCTCGATCAGGCCTCCTGGGGACTGGTCGAGGATCGCGGCCAGCACCCGCACGTCGTCGCGGCGGATGGTGAGCATCTTGCCGTTGAAGTCGCCCCGCTGCATCTGGATCAGGGACAGATAGCGGCCGAGGGTCTGCGCCTCCGGCTCGCGCCTGGACTCGAGCGCCTCGAGGTCGATGCAGACCGCCTCCTCGGCGGCGGTGGCGGTCGACTCGACCATCTCCGGGCCCAGCCGCGGCAGCAGGTGGTCGACGGGGACGCCGTAGAAGATGGCGAGGCGCTGCAGGCGCGGCACGGAGATGCTGCGCTCGCCCCGCTCGTAGGCGCCCAGCACGCTGGCCTTGAACTCCTTGGTGGAGCGCTGCTCGACGTCGTGCAGGGACAGGCCCTTCTGCAAGCGGATGTTGCGGAGCCGATCGCCGACCTGCTCCGCGTAGCTCGCCATGCCCGATCTCCCCTCCCAGCGCCCGAGCGTGCGCGGACTCTAACATCGGGCCAAGTGCCCAGCAACGATCTCCCGGGCAAAGCCCTCGTGTGGTGCTCGGCCGGCCGTCGGGCACAGCTCGGACGGCGGCGCGCCGGGTGGCGCCCGCCAGTGCGGCGGCGAGGGTCAGGCGGCGGTGCTGCGCGCCAGGGCGTGCTCGACCAGGGCGATGAGGGTGCCCATGCAGGACCTGGGGTCGCGGGCGTCCATCCGCACCAGCGGGCTGGACGTCGCCAGCGCCAGCGCGTCGCGCACCGCGTCGTCGGTGAAGACCTCGGTGCCGGGGAACGCGTTGGCGGCCACCACGAACGGCAGGCCGCGGTCCTCGAAGTAGTCGATCGCCGGGAAGCAGTCGTCCACCCGGCGCAGGTCGACCAGGACCACCGCCCCGACGGCGCCCCGTGCCAGCTCGTCCCACATGAACCAGAAGCGGGACTGCCCGGGCGTGCCGAACAGGTAGAGGATGAGCTGCTCGTCGACCGTGATCCGGCCGAAGTCCATCGCGACCGTCGTGGTGGTCTTGTTCGGGACGGCGGCGGTGTCGTCCACGCCGACCGACAGCGCGGTCATGTCCTGCTCGGTGGTGAGCGGCGGGATCTCCGACACCGACCCGACGAAGGTGGTCTTGCCGGCCCCGAACCCGCCGGCCACCAGGACCTTGAGCGGGATGAGCTGCTGGCCGGCATGCGTCGGCGACCCACGGGTCTCAACGCGCACGGAGTCCATCCAGAAGCCTCCCAAGGATCGCGTAGCCGGGCCCACCGTCGGCGGCGACGGGTTGCGGCATGTGGACGGCGAGGTAGCCGGCGTTGGCGAGGTCGCCGACCAGCACCCTCGCGACCCCGACGGGCACCTCCAGCGCCGCGCCGATCTCGGCCAGCGACATCGGCCCGGTGCACATCCCGACGATGGCACGCTGCTCCATCTGCAACGAGGCCCCCGAGCGGCTGGCGCGCTCGGTGGCGGTCACCACCGCCTCCAGCGGCAGGTCCTGCCCATCGGGCCGGGTGCGGCCGCGGGTGAACGCATACACCGGCACGACGCGGTCTTCGCGGCGGCCGGCGGTCATGGTGCCGCTCCGCCGGAGCTCACCCGCGGCGCCGGGGTGAGGATGTAGCCGACCCGCGTGGCGAGCAGGGTCATCTCGTAGCCGATCATGCCGATGTCGCAGTAGCGGTCGGCGAAGACGGCCAGGACGGCGCCTTCGCTGATGGAGCTGACGAACAGGTAGCCGCCGGCCATCTCCACGATCGTCTGCTGGACCGGCTCGGCGCCGAACGCCCGCGCGGCGCCCTGGGCGAGGCTGACCAGCCCGGAGGTGATCGCCGCGAGCTGGTCGGCGAGCCCGGTGTCGATCCGCTCGGAGGCGGCCAGCCGCAGGCCGTCGCGGGACACCACCAGGCTGTGCCGGACGCCGGCGGTGCGGCGCGAGAAGTCGATCAGGAGCCAGTCCAGTTGCCGCCCCCCCACGGCTCCCGCCGCGGTCACTTCCAGCCACCGTCACCAGTCGGCCGGCCGTTGCCGTCCATGGGGTCGCGGTCGACCAGCGCCCGCGCGGCCTCGCGGCTGGCCTGGTAGCGGGAGAGCGCCTCTCGCGCCTGTTCGGCGTCGGGTGGCGGGGCGGACGGCTCGTCCGCCTCGGCCTGCTGCCGGCGCAGCTCCGGCGCGAGGTGCGCCTGCGGCACGCGACGGGCGAGCTGCGGCTCCACCGGCGGCGGCATGGGCACGGTGGCCGCCGGGCCTCGCGCTCGGCCGGGAGGTCGGTCTGGCGCTCCGGTCGGCAGGTCTCGGCCGGCGGTCGGGGCTGGTCGACCGACGCGGTCCCCGTTCGCGGCGTCGCCGCCGTTCCCGCTGCCGTCGGAGGACGGCTGCCACCAGCCCGACCACTCGGCGTCGTCGGGGTTGGCGCGGCCGAGGGCGTCGCGGGCGGCGGGCCAGGACGGCGCGGTCGCCACCGCCGTCGCCGCCGTCGGGGCCACGGGCTGCGGTGCCGCCGGCCTTGGCGCCGGCCGCGCCGCCGAGGCCATCGCCAGGCGGGAGACGGGCTCGTCCACCGGTGGGCTGGCGGGCTCGGCGACCTCGGTGGAGAACAGCTCCGGTGGCAGCACGATCGCCGAGGTGACGCCGCAGCCGGGGGTCGGGGTGAGCGAGACCTCGACGTTGTGGCGTTGGGCCAGGCGGGCGACGACGTGCAGCCCCAGCCGCTGCGAGACCGAGAGGTCGACGTCGCGGGGGTGGGCGAGCAGGTCGTTGGCTTCGGCGAGGTCCTCGGGCCGGATGCCGACGCCCCAGTCCTCGACGGTGAGCACGTGCGCGCCTGGCGTCTGGAGGTACGGCCGGGTGCGGATGATCACGCTGGCCTCGGGAGGCGAGAAGTGCACGGCGTTCTCCACCAGCTCGGCCAGCAGGTGGGTGATGTCGGCCACGGCGTTGCCGAGCACGGCCAGCCGCTCGTCGACGGCGAACACGACCCGGTCCAGGTCCTCGGTCTCGGCGATGGCCGCGCGCACCACGTCCACCAGCAGCACCGGCCGGCCCCAGGTGCGGGGCGGGTCCTCGCCGGAGAGCACCAGCAGGCTCTCGGCGTTGCGCCGGATGCGGGTGGCCAGGTGGTCCAGACGGAACAGGTCGGCCAGCGCGTCCGGGTCCTTCTCCTGCTCCTCGAGCTGGTTGATGAGGCCGAGCTGCCGGTACATCAGGCTCTGGTTGCGCCTGGCCAGGTTGACCAGCAGGTCGGCGGTGAACTTGCGGCGGGTGAGCTCGGCGTCGGCGAGCTGCTTGGTCAGCCGCAGCGACTTCTGCTGCTCGGTCTCGGTGTTCTGCCAGAAGACCACGACCCCGACGCAGGCGGCCAGCACGGCCACGCCGTGGATGACCGACCAGGTCCAGGGGCTGGTCTGGCCGGCGGGGTGGTTGAACATGAGGTTGGTCTGCCACACCGAGCCGATCCCGTGGCTGGCCACGGTGAACAAGATGTTCCACAGGAACGGCACCCAGTCCTGGTACAGCGCGATGAAGCCGATCATGACGAAGAAGTGGAAGTGGGCCTCGATCGAGCCGCCCGAGAAGCCCACCAGCGCCGCCGAGCAGTACACCAGCCCGGCGGTGATCAGCAGCGAGGCCAGCCGCCTGTGGGGCACGAGCCGGCCCACGACCAGGCAGGCGAACGGCGCCACCATCGCGGTGGCGACCTCCGCCGAGCCGAAGCCGCGCCACAGCCCGAACACGTACAGCCCTACCACGTGCAACAGCAGGATCCATTGCAGGAACACGTGGCGTCGCATCCACACCTGCTGGTCCAGCATGTTGCCGCGCGGCAGATACGCAAGCAGCCTGGTCAACAAACGACCCCCTCCCCGTCCCGGTGAGGCGAATCATGTCGCCGACCAGCTAGAGCCGGCAAATCCGCCCCCAAGCGTCGTGCTGCGCGGAAACCTGCCGAACGCGCAGGAGCCGGTCACCGGGCGGCGAGCCGCTCCCGCTGGGGCTCGACGACGTAGCGGGGGTCCGCGGCCGACAGGAAGCCGGCCTTGTGGACCGCGAACCGCTGGAAGGCCGAGCCCGCCATCGTCAGCAGCCCGCCGGCGACCGCCGCCTTCCGGCGGCGGCCGAGCGCGCCGAGCAGCAGCGCCCCACCGGCGGTGCAGGCCCTGGCCAGCAGCGCGTAGCGCCGGGCGGGCTCCTGGCGGTACGGCTGCGCCAGCTCCCCGAGCCGCCGCTGCATGACCTCCACGGCCGCCAGCTCCACCAGCGCGCCGCCGACGGCGAGCCGGCGGGCCGGGCCGGCGGCGGCCGGCGGCGTGAGCACCGCGGCCGCGCCGCCGGCGGAAGCGGCCGCGCCGGCCGCGAACACCATCGGTAGCTCCCGCCCCGCCTCGTGCCAGACCGGCACGGCGGTGTCGGCCACCAGCACCGCGGTGTAGGTCGACACGGCCGGCCCGAGGATCCCGGCCACCGTCTCGGCGAGCCGCCCCAGGCGGGGGAAGACGCCGAGCCGGTCGCAGGCGGCGGCGACGGCGGCCGGGCCGAGGCCGAACAGCAGCCACGACCCGACGTTCATCGGCGAGGTCGGCTTCAGCACCCGCAGCATGTGGTGGAACCGCTCGGGGCGGCCGAGGTCGTGGACCAGCAACGGCAGGCTGGCCGTCGCCCCGGCGGCGGCGGCGGTCAGGGCGCTGCGGGCAAGCTGCTGGTTGCCGGTCAGGCGCGCGCCAAGGGCCAGGCTGGCGGAGGCGCCGGCCAGGCCCCCGGTGAAGTAGTAGGCGGGGATCTCGTCGGTCCAGACCGGCTGCTTGAGGATCGGCCGGCCGTAGTAGGAGCGGGGGTGGGTCACCGGGGCACCCCCCTTGGGGTTGCCCGGACCCCTCCGGCGGCGAGGGCGGCGGCAAGGCCGGCGACCAGCGCGCCGGCCGCGACCGCGGCCGCCCGCCAGAGCCTCGGCAGGTCGCGGGTGGTCGACACCGGGTCGGGTGGGAGGCCGTAGACCTCCGGCTCGTCCAGGAGCAGGGAGAACGCGCCGGCGCCGCCGATCCCGCCAGTCTCGTCCCGCAGGTACAGCCTCGCTTCCGGAACCCCGGCCCGCCGCAGCGACCCCAGCCGCTCGTCGGCACGGGCGCGCAGCTCCTCGAGCGGCCCGAACTGGATCGAGTCGGTCGGGCAGGCCTTGGCGCAGGCCGGCTCCATCCCGCCCTTCAGCCGGTCGTAGCAGAGCGTGCACTTGAAGGCGCGGCCGTCGCCCTCCCGCCGGTCGATGACCCCGAACGGGCACGCCGGCACGCAGTAGCCGCAGCCGTTGCAGATGTCCTGCTGCACCACCACGGTGCCGAACTCGGTCCGGAACAGCGCGCCGGTCGGGCAGACCTCCATGCACGCCGCCGACGTGCAGTGCTTGCAGACGTCGGAGCTCATCAGCCAGCGCAGCCCGTCCGCCGGGGTGACCTGCTCGACGAACGCGACATGCCGCCAGGTGTCCGCGCCCAGCGCCGTGGTGTTGTCGTAGGAGTCGCCGGTCAGCGCCAGGGGCCCGTCGGTGGGGACCAGGTTCCACTCCTTGCAGGCCACCTCGCAGGCCTTGCAGCCGATGCAGACGCTGGTGTCGGTGAAGAACCCCAGCCGCGGCCCCGCCTCGGCGCCGTCGTAGCCGGCGCCGGACGCGGGGGTCGCTGGCGCGCTCACCGGTCGTCCGCCGCCAGCCCGGCGCGCTGCCGGTAGGCCACCACCAGGTCGGTCAGGGCCTTGCCGCGTGGGCGCCGGCCTGGCCGGATGTCGCAGGTCAGGATCTTCGTCGGTGGGATCTGCACGTTGGGGTCCAGCTCCAGGCCGATCAGGTCGTTGGCGGAGTCGCCGGTGACCAGGCCGGCGTTGCCCCAGTGGTAGGGCATGCCGATCTGGTGGATCACCCGGTCGCCCAGGCGCAACGGCCGGACCCGGGGGGTGACCAGCACCCGCGCCTCGACCGCCGACCGCGCGGACACGATCGTGGCCCAGCCGCCGTTCTCCAGGCCGCGCTCGGCGGCCAGCTCCGGGCTGACCTCGCAGAAGAACTCCGGTTGCAGCTCGGCCAGGGGCGCGACCCAGCGGCTCATCCCCCCGGCCGTGTGGTGCTCGGTGAGCCGGTAGGTGGTGGCGACGTAGGGGAACACGGCGGCGCCGGGCTCCCCCGCCGACGGGTTGGAGCGGTTGCCGGGCCGGTCGTGGCGGATGCGGACCGGGTTGGCCTGCTGGGCGTACAGCTTGTTGGCGAGCGGGGACTCATGCGGCTCGTAGTGGGTCGGCAGCGGCCCGTCGGCCAGGCCCGAGGGGGCGAACAGCCACCCCTTGCCGTCGGCCTGGGTGATGAACGGGTCGATGCCGGCCAGCGCCGCGTAGCCGGTCGCGTCCGGCGGCGGCCGGTAGTCGGGCGGCTTGTCGGCGGGGAAGTCGGGCACGTCGTGGCCGGTCCAGCGGCCGGTGTCCGCGTCCCACCAGATGTACGCCTTGCGTGCCGACCACGGCCTGCCTTCCGGGTCGGCGGAGGCGCGGTTGTAGAGGATGCGCCGGTTGGCCGGCCACGCCCAGCCCCATCCTGGCGCGACCCAGCTCTGCTCCCGCCCTGGCTGGCGCCGGTCGGCCTGGTTCACGCCGTCGGCGTAGACGCCGCAGTAGATCCAGCAGCCGCAGGCGGTGGAGCCGTCGGCCTTCAGGTCGTTGGGGCTGCCGAGCGGGGCCCGGTCGGGCAGCCGCCAGCCGTTGACCTCGGCGAGCACCGCCTCGGCAACGGGCTCGTCGTGTGGGCCCTCGGTCGGGTAGTCCCAGGTGAGCCGCAGCACCGGCTGGTCGGTCGGGTCGCCGGAGCCGGCGAGCCGCTCCCTGACCAGCCGCCCCAGGTGGTAGAAGAACCACAGGTCCGAGCGGGCGTCGCCGGGCGCCTCGACCGCCTTGCGGTGCCACTGCAGCAGCCGCTGGGTGTTGGTGAACGAGCCGTCCTTCTCGGTGTGCGCCGCCGCGGGGAACAGGAACACCTCCGTGCCGACCTCCTCGGGCCGCAGCTCCCCACTCTCCACCGCCGGACCGTCCCGCCAGAACGTCGCCGACTCGATCTCGACCAGGTCCCTGACGACCAGCCAGTCCAGCTTGGCGAGCGCGCGGCGGTGCAGCCGGCCGTTGCCGGTGCCGACCACCGGGTTCTCCCCCACCAGGAAGTACCCCTTGCAGGCCCCGTCCAGCATCGCCATCGCGGTGGCGACCGCCGAGTGGTCGCCGCTGATGCGCGGCAGCCAGTCGAAGCGGTAGTCGTTGGCGGCGGTCGCGGCGTCGCCCCACCACGCCTTGAGGAGGCTGACGAGGTAGGCGTCCATCGAGCCCCAGGCGCCGCTCCTGGCGGCGTTGCGGCCGACGAATTCTTGCAGGTCGCGGTAGGCGGCCGCGTGCGGCATCGGGATGTACCCGGGCAGGAGGTTGAACAGGGTCGGGATGTCGGTGGAGCCCTGGATCGAGGCGTGGCCGCGCAGGGCGAGGATCCCGCCGCCCGGCCGGCCCACGTTGCCGAGCAGGAGCTGCAGGATCGCGGCGGCGCGGATGTACTGCACCCCGACCGAGTGCTGGGTCCAGCCGACCGCGTAGCAGAACGCGCTGGTCCGCTCCCTGCCGGAGTTGGCGCACAGCGCCTCGGCGACCTCGGTGAACAGCGCCTCCGGGACGCCGCAGACCTCGGCGACCATCGCCGGGGTGTAGCGGGCGAAGTGCCGCTTGAGGACCTGGAACACGCAGCGGGGGTGCGTCAGCGTCGGGTCGACCTCCGGGTGGTGCTCCGCCTCCAGCGGTGCGCCCATCGCCCCGTGGTGCTCGGGGTCGTGGGCGGCGTCATGGGCGGGCTGCTTGGCCGCCAGCTCCCGGTTCCCGGACGCCGCCGCGACCTCCATGCCCTGGTACTGCCAGCTCGACGGGTCGTACCTGCGGGCGTCCGGGTCCCAGCCGGAGAACAGCCCGTCGCCGTCCTCGGCGTCCACGTAGCGCTCGTCGAGGATCACCGAGGCGTTGGTGTAGGCGACCACGTACTCCCGGAGCTCGCGGTTGTTGGTGAGCACCCAGTTGACCAGCCCGCCGAGGAAGGCGATGTCGCTGCCCGCCCGGATCGGCACGTGCAGGTCGGCCAGCGCGCTGGTGCGCGAGAACCGCGGGTCGACGTGGATGACCTTGGCCCCGCGCCGCTTGGCCTCCATCACCCACTGGAACCCGACCGGGTGCGCCTCGGCCATGTTGGAGCCCTGGATGACGATGCAGTCGGCGTTGGCCAGGTCCTGCTGGAAGGTGGTCGCGCCGCCGCGGCCGAACGAGGTCCCCAAACTGGGGACGGTGGAGCTGTGTCATATGCGGGCCTGGTTCTCGATGGCGACCGCCCCGAGCGCGGTGAACAGCTTCTTGATGAGGTAGTTCTCCTCGTTGTCCAGCGTCGCGCCGCCGAGCGACCCGAGCCCGAGCGTCCGGTTCAGCCGGTTGCCGTCGCCGTCGGCGTCCTGCCAGGTGGCCCGGCGGGTGGCCAGGACCCGGTCGGCGACCATCTCCATGGCATGGTCGAGTTCCAGCTCCTCCCACTCGGTCGCGTACGGCCGCCGGTACTTCACCCTCGTCAGCCGCTGCGGGTTGTTGACCAGCGACGACGATGCCGACCCCTTGGGGCAGAGCCGGCCGCGGGAGATGGGGCTGTCCGGGTCGCCCTCGATCTGGGTGACCCGCTCGTCCTTGACGTAGACCCGCTGCCCGCAGCCGACCGCGCAGTACGGGCAGATCGAGGCGACGACCCGGTCGGCCTCGGCGGTCCGCGGCCGCAGCGCCGCCGACCGCTCCGAGCGGGCCGCCCTGCCGAGCCCGAGCGGGTCGCCGTCGCTGAGCTGCCGCAGCAGCGGCCACGCCCGCAGGCGTCTGGCAACGTTCACGACCTGACGGTATCACCGCCGACGGGTCGGCTCACCGGGTGGAGTGGCGGACGGGCGGGGCGGTCAGGGGGCAGGAGAGGGGGTGCCGGTCCGCGGCTGCGGTGGCACCCCCCGCGGCGGGGACGAGCGCGGCCGGGGCCGGCTCGGGGGTGGGGTTGCGGATGGCGAACCAGGAGATGAGGCCGCCGGCGGCGCAGAGGGCGGCGGCGAGCAGGACCGCCATGCGGAAGCCGTCGTCGAAGCGGTCGGGGTCCAGGGCGCCGGCGCCGGAGATGCCGGCGGCGACCGGGAGGATGGCCACGGCGAGCAGGCCCGCGGCGCGGGCGACGGTGTTGTTGACCGCGGAGGCCATGCCGGCGTGCTCGGCGGAGGCGGCGGCGAGCACGGTGGCGGTGAGCGGGGCGACGGTGAGGGTCAGGCCGAACGCGAACACCAGCATGCCGGGCAGGATTTCGGCCAGGTAGCTGGCGCCAGGCCCGATCCGGGTGTAGAGCACGAACCCGGCGGCCACCAGCAGCGGCCCGAGGGTCATCGGCACCCGGGGGCCGATGCGGGCGCTGAGCCGGCCCGCCCGGGCCGACAGCAGCAGCATCACCAGGGTGACCGGGATGAGCGCGACGCCGGCGGCGAGCGGCGAGAAGCCGACCACCCGCTGGAGCTGGATGGGCATGAGGAACAGGGAGCCGCCGAGCGCCCCGTAGACCACGAAGGTGACCAGGTTGGCGGCGGTGAACTGGCGCGAGGCGAAGATGTCGAGGGGGAGCATGGGATGGCGGCTGCGGCGCTCCCACAGCACGAACGCGGCCAGGGCGGCCACCCCCACGGCCCCGGCGAGCAGGATTCGCGGCGACGTCCAGCCGAGCCCGGGCCCGTCGGTGAGCGCGTACACGACCCCGGCCAGGCCGACCGCCGCCAGGGCGGCGCCGCTGTAGTCCAGGCCGCGGCCGACGCTCGGGTCGCGGGACTCCGGCACGTGGCGCCGCGCCACCCAGACCACCAGCACCGCCAGCGGCAGGTTGATCAGGAAGATCCACCGCCACGAGGCGGCCTGCACGAGCCAGCCGCCGAGGAACGGCCCGATCGCGGCGGTCACCCCGCCCAGCCCCGACCAGGCCCCGATCGCCGGGCCGCGGTCCTCGGCCCGGAAGCTGGCCTCGATGATCGCCAGGCTGCCGGGGGTCAGCAGCGCGCCGCCGATCCCCTGGAGGGCGCGGGCGGCGACCAGCGCCTCGGCGCTGGGGGCGACCCCGCACAGCAGCGAAGCGACCGCGAACCAGATCACCCCGACGACGAACACCCGCCGGCGGCCGTAGTGGTCGCCGAGCGAGCCGCCCAGCAGCAGGAACCCGGAGAGGGTGAGGGTGTAGGCGTTGACCACCCACTGCAGGCCGGAGATGCCGGCGTCCAGCTCCTCGCCGATGGTCGGCAGGGCGACGTTGACGACGGTGGCGTCCAGGAAGGCGATGCCCGACCCGAGCACGGTGGCCAGCAGCACCCAGCGGCCGGCCGGGCTGGCGTAGCGGAGCCCGCCGGCGGTCTCGGCCGCCGAGGTCAGCGCCCCCCGCCCTTCAACCGGGCGAACAGGCCGCCGGCCTGCGGGTCGACCTCCTCGCCGCGGAGCTGGGCGAGCTGGCGGAGGAGCACCCGCTGCTGCTCGCCGAGGTGGGTGGGGGTCTGCACGGCCAGCTCGACGAGCAGGTCGCCGCGCCCGCGGCCCTCGGGGTGGGGCACGCCGAGCTTGCGGAGGCGCTTGACGGTGCCCGCCTGGGTGCCGGGGTCGACCTCGACGGTCTCCGGCCCGTCCAGGGTCTCGAGCTCCACGGCGCCGCCGAGGGCCGCGACGGTCATCGGCACCTGCACCCGGCAGACCAGGTCGTCGCCGCGACGCTCGAAGACCGGATGGGGGTCGACGGCCAGCTCGACGATGAGGTCGCCCGGCGGCCCGCCGTACTGGCCGGCGTGGCCCCGGCCCGGGTAGCGGATCTGGTTGCCGTCCTCCAGCCCGGGCGGGATGTCGATCGTCAGGGTGGTGTCCTGCATGAGCAGGCCCTGGCCGCGGCACTCCTGGCACGGCGAGCGGACCTCCTGGCCGCTGCCGGCGCACACCGGGCAGGTGGTGGCGGTGACGAGCTGGCCGAGCAGGGACTGGCGGACGGTCCGCTGCTGGCCGGAGCCGTTGCAGCGCGAGCAGACGGTCGGCTCGGTGCCCTGCTTGGCGCCCGACCCGCCGCAGCGCCCGCAGGCCGCCGCGGCGCGCACCCGGACGTCCTTGGAGGCGCCGAACACCGCCTCGGTGAACGGCAGGCGCAGGCGCATGCCGATGCTCTCGCCGCGGCGCGCCCGCGAGCGGGACCGCGGCCGGCTCGCGAACGGGTCGCCGCCGCCGAAGAACGCCCCCAGCAGGTCGTCGAAGGACGCGCCGAAGCCGGCGAACGGGTCGCCGGCCGGGCCCGCGAAGCCGTCGATGCCGGCCTCGCCGTAGGCGTCGTAGCGCTGGCGCTTCTCGGGGTCCGACAGGACGCTGTAGGCCTTGCTGATCTCCTTGAACCGTTCGACCGCCTCGGGGTCGTTGCCGTTGACGTCGGGGTGGTACTGCCGGGCCAGCCGGCGGTAGGCGCGCTTGATCTCCTCCGACCCGGCCTCCCGGTCGACGCCGAGCAGTTGGTAGTAGTCGCTCACCCGTTCCCCTCGAAGGCGTCGCCAAGGTAGCGGGCCACCGCCTGGACGGCGGCCATGGCCCGAAGGTAGTCCATCCGGGTCGGGCCGAGCACGCCGATGCTGCCGCTGGCGTCGCCGGCCAGGTAGGCGGAGGTGACCAGCGAGCAGGCCTCCATGCCCTCGACCGAGTTCTCGGAGCCGATCACCACCGAGACCTTGTCCTCGCCGAGGGTGGCCTGGAGCAGGCGGAGCACCAGCACCTGCTGCTCCAGCGCCTCGTAGACGCGGCGGACGGTGTCGATGCCGTCGAAGGCGCCGGGGTCGGCGATGTTGGCCTGGCCGCCGAGCCACACCCGCTCGGTGGTCTGGTCGCCGACGACCTGACCGATGGTGGCGGCGAGGATGGCGAACAGGGCGCGGCGCCGCGGCGGCACCTCGGCGGCCATGTGGTCCAGCACCAGCTCGGCGCGGGAGAGCCGCTCCCCGACCAGCCGCTCGTTGAGCTGCCGGCGCAGGTCCTCGAGGTCCTCGGGGGCGACCTCGCCGGCCGTCTCGACCAGGCGCTTCTCGACCCGGCCGGAGTCGACGATCAGCACCAGCATGATCACGTGGCGGCCGAGGCCGACCAGCTCGATATGGCGGAGCCGCGAGCGGTCCAGGCCGGGCGGGGACACCATCGCGGTGTAGTGGGTGAGGCTGGAGAGCAGCAGCGAGGTGCGCTGCAGGGTCTCCTCCAGGTCGGCGGCGCCCTCGAAGAAGCGGGCGATGGTCTCGGCCTGGGCGCGGGCCAGCTCCCCCACCCCCGAAAGGGCGTCGACGTAGAAGCGGTAGCCGCGGTCGGTCGGCACGCGCCCGGCGCTGGTGTGCGGGTGGGAGAGGTAGCCCTGCTCCTCGAGCACGGCCAGCTCGTTGCGGATGGTGGCCGGCGACACCCCGAGCGAGTACCGCTCCGTGAGGCTCTTGGACCCCACCGGCTCGGCGGTGTGGATGAACTCGTGCACGACGGCGCGCAGCAACCGCGCCTTCCGCTCATCGAGGTTCATGGCCGCCCTCCCTGCCCAAGACGATCCATGTCGGCAGCGTAGCAGTCAAGGTAGGCGAGTGCTAAGCACGCGCCCGGCCGGTCAGGCGGTGACGAGCAGGCCGATGCCGAGGGCCAGCAGCCAGACCGACCAGCCGATGTAGGCGAGCGGGACGAGCGTGCCGGCGAGCCGCCAGCCGCGTGGCTCGAACGGGCCGACGAACTCCAGCGACCCGAGCACGAACAGCGGGGCGAGCACCAGCCCGACGACGCCGAACAGCGGGTGCAGCACCTCGGTCTGGACGAGCGCCACCCCGGCCAGCGCGGTCCACACGCCGGTGAGCAGGTAGCCCAGGTGCTCGCCGACGGCCACCCCGAGGTAGCGGTTGAGGGTCTGGAAGACGACCTCGACCGCGTCGATGGTGGCGGGGCTGGCGGCGGGGTCGGTGGCCACGCGGGCCAGGTGCGGGACCGCGAAGGGCCAGCGGACGAGGCCGAGGAACTGCACCAGCGCCGCCAGCAGCCCGGTGGCGGTGGCCAGCGCCAGCACGGTCGGGTCGGCGTCGGCGAGGGTGGCCGACAGCAGCACCACCGCGGGGGCCAGCAGCACCGCGCTCATGGCGAACCCCCACCACAGCAGCACCAGGCGGCTGCCACCGGCGGCGAACCGCTCCAGGACCTGGCGGGTCGGCTGGCGCAGGATGTCGGGGTAGTCGAAGGCGCGGGCCAGCAGGGTGTAGAGCAGGTTGTAGGCAACCGGCAGGACCAGCAGCAGCAGCCCGGTCAGCACCTGGGTGGTCATGTCACCGACTCTAGAGCAAGTGGCCGTTGCTAGGATCGAGGTATGACGCGACGGGCCTGGTTGCTGTTTGCCGCCGTCTCGTTGCTGTGGGGCGTGCCCTACCTGTTCATCAAGGTGGCGGTTGCCGAGGTTCCACCGGTGACCGTGGTGTTCGCCCGGGTCGCACTGGCGGCGCTGCTGCTCGGGCCGGTCGCCGCGCGGCGCGGGGCGCTGCGGGGGCTGCGCGGTCGCCTGCCCCAGCTCGCCGCGCTGGCACTGCTGGAGATCACCATCCCGTTCCTGCTGATCAGCATGGGCGAGCAGCGCATCACCTCCTCCCTGGCCGGGCTGCTGATCGCCGCGATGCCGCTGTTCGTGGCGCTGCTCGCGCTGCGGTTCGACGCCGCCGAGCGGGTCGGTGGGCTGCGGCTGTTGGGGCTGCTGCTTGGCATCGGCGGGGTCGCCGTCCTGCTCGGGATCGACGTCGGCGCCGACCAGGCGCGGTTCGTCGGGGCCGTCATGGTGCTGCTGGCGACGCTCAGCTACGCGGGCTCGACGCTGCTGGTGAAGCGTGCCTTCTCCGACGTGCCGCTGCTTGGGGTGGTCACGGTCGCGACTGCCTGCTCCAGCCTGCTGCTGGCCCCGTTCGCGGTGGCCCTCACCCCGGCGCGGCTGCCGAGCCTCGAGGTGGTGCTGGCGCTGGCGGCGCTCGGCGTGCTCTGCACCGCCGCGGGGCTGCTGCTGTTCTTCGCGCTGATCGTGGAGGCGGGCCCCAGCCGGGCCGCGGTCATCACCTACATGAACCCCGCCGTTGCCGTCGCCCTCGGCGTGATCGTGCTCGGCGAGCCGCTGACCGGCGCGATCGTCGGCGGGTTCCTGCTGATCATCCTCGGCTCGTGGCTGTCGACCCGCCGCCCGGCGCCGCGCTCCCACCCAGCCCAAGCCGTGCGCTGAGGCGCATCGCAGTCGCCGCCGGCGCGCCGGCGCCGGCATCGGTTGACATCCTTAGCTAATTAGCTTAGCCTTATGGCTAAGACATCAACCCTAGGCGACCGGAGGAGACCCCATGCCGCGAGCGGGGCTCACGCCGCAGCGAGTGGTGGAGGAGGCCGGGACCGTCGCCGACGCGACCGGGCTCGACCGGCTCACCCTGGCGGCGGTCGCCGACCGGTTCGGGGTGGCCATCCCCAGCCTCTACAAGCACGTCAACGGCCTGGACGGCCTGCGCCGCGACCTCGCGGTGCTGGCCGTGCGGGAGCTGACCGCCGCGCTGTCCAGGGCCGCGGTCGGGCGTGCCGGCCGCGACGCGCTGCACGCCATGGCCGGCGCCTACCGCGCCTACGCCACCGCCCATCCCGGCCGCTACGCCGCCAGCGTGCGCGCCCCAGCCCCCGGCGACACCGAGCACCTCGCCGCCGCCGACGACGCCCTCGGCGTCTTCCTTGCCGTCCTGGCCGGCTACGGCATCACCGGCCCCGACGCGATCGACGCGATCCGCGGCCTGCGCGCCGCGATGCACGGGTTCGTCGCCCTGGAGGCCGCCGGCGGCTTCGGGCTGCCGCAGAGCGTCGATGGCAGCTACCACCGGCTGGTCGACGCCCTCGACGCCGCGCTCGCCGCCTGGCCCGCCACCGACCCGCCGGCACCACCAGAGGCACCGTCATGAGACCCGTCAACCTGGCGTTCCGGTTCGCGCTGGAGCTGGCCGCGCTCGCCGCGTTCGCCACCTGGGGCCTGCACGCCGCCGGCGGTCCCGCGAGGTTCGCCCTGGCCGCCGCGGCGGTGCTCGCCGCCGCCGCCGTCTGGGGGAGGTGGGTCGCGCCGGCCTCCAGGCGCCGGCTCGCCGACCCGGCGCGGCTGCTGGTCGAGGTGGCGTTCTTCACCACCGCCGGGGCGGCGCTCGGCGTCACCGGCCGGGGCGTCCTCGGCGCCGCGCTCACCGTCGCCGCGGTGGCCAACGCCGGCCTGCTGCGCCTCCTCCACCAGCCCGTACCGAGCAAGGAAGGACAACCATGATGCAGGTCAAGGAAGGCATCCACCGGCTGACGCAGGGCGTCGTGAACTTCTACCTGATCGAGGAGGGGGGAAAGCTCCTGCTGGTCGACGCCGGCGCGCCAGGGGACTGGGACCTGCTGGTCCGGGCCGTGACCGACCTCGGCCGCCGACTGGACGACCTGGAGGCCGTGCTGCTCACCCACGCCCACGCCGACCACATCGGGACGGCCGAACGCGCCCGCACCACGGCCGGCGCGCGGGTCTGGGTCCACCAGGCGGACGCCGGGATGGCCACCGGCGCGACGGCGCCCAAGAACGACGGCAAGGCCAGCTCCTACCTGCTGCGGGCCGAGTTCTACCGGACCCTGTTCTCGCTGGCGCGCCGGGGGGCCACCAAGATCGTCCCCGTCCGCGAGGTGGCCACCTTCGCCGACGGCGAGACGCTGGAGCTGCCGGGTCGTCCTCGGGCCGTGCACGCGCCCGGCCACACCGCCGGCAGCGCGGCGCTGCTGCTGGAGGGGCGCCAAGTGCTGCTGACCGGCGACGTGCTGGCGACCAGGAACCCGCTGACCGGCCGGATCGGCCCGCAGATCATGCCGTCGGGCCTCAACCGCGACACCCCGCAGGCGATGCGGTCGCTGGCGGCCCTCGATTGGGTCGCGGCCGACGTGCTCCTGCCCGGCCACGGCGAGCCGTGGACCGAAGGGGTCGCCGAGGCCGTGCGCCTGGCAAGGGCGGCCGGTCCGTCCTAACGCGGACGCCGTCCAGGGAGCGGGCCGAGGGCGGCGCGGACCTGCTCGGGGGTGCGGCCACGGATCACCACCAGCTTGTCGCGGGCGGAGGCGCCGGCGACGAGCCGCAGGTCGCGGGGGCGCAGCCCGAGCGTGCCGGCGAGGAAGGCGAGCAGGGCGGCGTTGGCCTTGCCCTCCACCGGCGGGGCGGCCACCCGGACCCGGAGGGCGCCGGCGTGCAGCCCGGCGACCTCGGTGGCCCGCGCCCCCGGCACCGCCCGGACCCGCAGGCTCGCCCCCTCCGGATGGTCGCGGACCGCCTCCGCGAGGTCCACGGCGCCGCTCAGTCGGGGGCCAGGCGCGCGACGACCTCGCCGTGCAGGAACATGCCCCGCTCGGTGAGCCGCACCCGCGGGCCGGACGCCAGCAGGCCGGCGTCCCGCAGCTCGGCGGCTGGCGCGCCGACGGGGTCGACGCCGAGCGCGCGCGCCTCGGTGGGGTCGAGCCCGTCGGCGGTCCGGAGCCGCAGCGCGAGCGCTTCGAAGCGTGCCTCGGCGGCGCCCAGGCGCTCCCGCCCGGCGGTCGGTCGCCGCGCGGCCCGGACCGCCTGCAGGTAGGCCGGGACCCCGGCGACGTTCCAGCTCCTGCTGGCGCCGTCGAACTCGTGGGCGCCGGC
>WNGA01009044.1_pt1 | contig 25140 bp, 25 predicted proteins | sample 5400061 | NCBI WGS metagenome assembly WNGA01 (sample SAMN13153366, study PRJNA577476) | soil metagenome | isolation source: 100 cm soil or saprolite under grassland replicate 2 | place: USA:California | collected 2016-06-15 | reverse complement strand
ATGGGCCAAGGGCGACCTGCTGCACAGTCACATCGAGAAGCATCTAGCCTATCCGGCCGCACTGGCGGCATTGCGGGCAAAATGGAGGATACTCGTTCGCCACCTCGAAGCCGCCCAGGTGGCGCACGGCGATTTACAGCACGGCAATATCATGGTGCGCGGCGGAGCGATCCACTTGGTGGACTACGACGGCATGTGGGTGCCGGCCTTGAAGGGCCGCCACGCCACGGAAATCGGCCACCGTGCCTACCAACATCCCGAACGGAGCGAGCAAGACTACGGCCAAGCGATTGATCGTTTTTCAGCTCTCGTCATTTATCTATCGCTGGCGGCGCTGGAGCGGGATGCCACCCTGTGGGAACGGTTTCATACCGGCGACAATCTGATCTTCGTGCGCGAAGATTTCCTGCAGTTGGGTCGATCGGCAATTTGGCAACAATTACGCCGTATCGGATCGGGGGAAATCGATCAGCTCGCCGCTGCCCTGGCGGCCATGGCGCAGCAGCATCCGATGAAGTTCGGCAATCTCGATAGCGTTCTCCAAAATCCGGCGAGCTACAAGGTCCCTAGCTCGATTCCGGCGTCGACTCCGCCCCAGCGAGTCGCTCCCAAGCCGGCGCGCGTGGCGACGCCGCCAGTGCCGAGTTGGATGAAAAAGGGCGGTTATCGTGATCATTCGGATGACTGAGGATCAGCGGCGGTAACGCGACAGCGCGGTCACGGCTCCCAAGCCATGCCTCGTGCAAGAGGAGCCCCCCATGCCGCGAAATCGCCCGGTGCTTAAGTACTTCATCCCCGAATCCACCGCCACGGTGACCTCGGTTTGGTCAGGCCCCAGACGGCCACCCGCAACGCCACGGTGAGCGACTCAAAGCGGTCGGAACAGCTCCGGCACGGAGAGCACGAACGAGTCCGCAGCGCCCGCCGGACGCCACTCGACCCGGTCGCGCGCGACCCTGGGGAGCGACGCGTCGGGCGTCCAGATCTCCACGTAATGCTCGTCCGCGTCCACGATCCAATAGGCGGGGACCCGCACATCCTGGTACAGCCGGCGCTTCGTGAATCGGTCGGCGCGAGCCGTCGTGGGGCTCACCACTTCGACCACGAGCTCCAGGTGCTGCAGCCGGGCCCAGTCGAGCGTGCGCACCTCTTCGATGGGTACCACGAACAGGTCCGGTTGCACCAGCACATCCGGTGCCGGGGAGATGTCGGCAGGCGCCGCCAGCATGTACCACTGCGGATGCCGCGTCACGTAGGCGTTCAAGGCGTCGCGCACGCGGTCCAGCACAACCTGGTGCCACACACGGGGGGCGGGCGTCACCAGCAGCTCCCCGTGCACCGTCTCGTAGCGGTTGCGGTCCTCGGGGAGCGTGCGCACCATCTCGGCCGTGTAATACAGCGGCGCCGCCATGCCCATATGATCGAGTCCTCGACGTGGGATTGGCAAGTGAGAGCCACGACTCGAAGCTGTGGCCTGCCACGCGCGCGAGTGGTGTCGTTTCATCCCCGGGGGGAGCAAAAGCATGCACGGTCCCACCCTCAAGGTTCAAGCCCACGGACCCCTCCTGTTTCGACCAACGTAAGGTCCTTTTGGACCCTGTCCCGGCCGATCCACACCACCTTGGCACCGCACATGATGGCGTCCACGGCGTAGGGCGTGCGTCCGAACGACTGGGCGTCGGAAGTCGGGACCTGAGTGCCCGGGAAGTAATACCAGCAGCGCTCACCCGTCGGGTGACTGTGGATCATGCCGACGGTCCCCGTCCACCCGGCCTCCTCGCACGTGGTTTCCGGCACGACCTCCGTCGCCGTAGACCGCAGCGGCCTCACATCCGCCGGGGCGATGCGGTCCACGTGAACCACACCGTCGCGGATCTCCCCGATCATGCAGCCCAGGAACTCCGTCTGAAACGACCGATATTGGAGTGCGAGCAACCGCACCGCCTGATCGGAAAGCACCAAGGCCTGCACGGCCGGCGGGCCCACCGTCGGTGTGGGAAGCGCACCACTCAGAGTGATGCTGATGAGCGATCGAAACGCGTGGGCACCAAACATAGGGCGGAAGGTGCATCCGTCACGCTTCTTTGTCTTGAACGGGACCACGGGGCGCTATTGAACGTTGCTGCTGGTGGCGCTGAACACCGTCGCCAGCGGCGGCACCGGAGCGGGCGCGGCGACCGGATCGTCGCTGCAGGCCATCATCACGGCCACCACCGCCAGCCCGATCCATCTCATCCTGCGCATCTCCTTCTCCCCTCTGCGAAGGCTCAGCACTGCCACTGACGCGTGAGCGCGCCCGGGGTGATGCCGTAGGCCCGCTTGAAGAGGCGGGTGAAGTGCGCCTGGTCGGCGAAGCCCGTGCGCTGTGCTATTCCTGAGAGGTCGGCACCGCACAGCTCGAGCAGCCGCCGTGCGCGCTCGAGACGAAGCGACAGCAGATACTGGTGGGGCGCCTGGCCCATCGTCTCCCGGAACGCGCGCGCAAAATGCGCCGGCGACAGGCCGACCTCGCGGGCCAGCATCTCGACCGTCAACCGCGCATCCAATCGGGCGTCGATCATCTCCAGCGCCCGGCGCCTGGCCACCGCCGAGAGGCCGCCCCGCGCGCGGAGCGGCTGCATCCGCTCCACGCCTGCGTGCCTGACCAGGAGGTGACCGAGCGCCGTCGTCACGGCCTCGACGACGGCCAGGCCGCCGGGATTCCGGTGGTCCGCCTCGTCCCGGAGCGTCAGCATCAACCGGGCGATCTGCGGCGCCGCGACGCCGTACGTGCGTCGCAGCCGCACTGGCTGTGCTTCATCGGGCGACGGGCCCATCAAGCGACCGAGGTGCAGCGTGTCGATCGCCACCCGGAGATAGCGGAGGGCGCTGTTCAGACGCAGCGTGAGCGGGTCGTGGCCCGGACTGACCCAGACACTCTGCGGGAGGATCGTGAATGCCCGAAAGCCGGTCGATCCCTTCACCTCGAGCGTCAAGGGCTTCGTGTCGAGGTTGAGCGACAGGTAGTGCTGATCCCCTACGACGTCGTCCACGGTCGCGACATCGTTCTTCCCGGCTTCGAGGAGGACGCCGGGCCAATCGAGCGCCTGGCTCGTGAGCATGGCGGGGAGGCTGTCGCGCCGCGTGAGGCGACCGCCGCAGACGATGGACTGCAACAGGACGCTGTGAGTCAAGGAACCAGTCATGATGGCTCTCGCGGTAATCCGACGGTTCGACCACACGATCAGCTCCGCGCGTTCGCGCGAACCCGACACCTCTACGGGAACGCGACGCGGTTCCCGGTGGTCCGCCGCGACCGATCAGTCGGTGGGTCATCAGAGCCCGTCCTTGCGAGATCCGGACAAACCTCCTCGATTACGGAGCCGCCGTCAGCGCGTAGCCCGTCAGGGAGGGGCGCAGCGCGTCCTGGCGATCCGCCACCTCGAGCACATTCGCCGTGTAGCCGGCGGCAGCGCCCACATCTGGCACGTGCAGCGTGACCACGGCCCCGTTGGCGAGGTTGCCAACTACAGCCCCGACCATCGTGGAGCCGCCCACGCGTCGCGTGAACAGTCGGAGCGACGCGTTGACGGCCGTCGCGCTGTCGATCGGCGGGCCGCTCACCTCGAACGTCATGGCGCCGTCGTCGGCGTGAGGCGTGGTCAGGCGCAGGATCAGCGTGCCGGCCCGCGCGCTGCCGCTGGTCGGGTTGTCCGAGCAGGCCGCGCCCACCGAGAGGGCGGCCACCATCGCGAAGATCCAGCGCGAGCGCTTCATCGATTGCTCCTGGCGCCCGGCAGGCCGCCCACGGTTCTCAGGTACGCCTGGAGGTCGCCGACGTCATAGCGACCATTGTGGTTGCCGAGCGCGTCGAGGTATTGCAAGTCGGCCGCGCTCAAGCCGCCTCCGCCTAGCAGGCTCGCGGCCGCGACATCGAGCGGGATCGGCGGTGCCACGTATCCCACCGGTTGCCCGGGGTGTGCCACGCCGGCCGGGTTTACTTCAAACACTCGGCCGACTCGCGGATCGGTGGCGAACAGCCGCGCCACGGTGGCGCCTGTCCCGTCGCGCCCGAACGCCACCGCCTGCGGGGCGTCCGGCCCAATCGCGAAGGTATCGGCCACGATCGCGCCCGTCGCGTCGAACAGCTGGATGCGCCCGGCGGCGGGCGCGGGAGCGTAGATGTTGCCGGCGACGTCGAACGCGAACGCCCAGATTATGAATGCGCTGCCTAGCACGCGCCGCAGCTCGCCGTTCGCGAGCTTCCAGATCTCGGTGCCGTTCGAGAAGTACGGCTCGCCCGACGGAGCGATGGCCAGCGGCCCGGGTCCCGAACCGCCGACGCCGATGGCGTCGAACCGGGCCTCGAACTGACCGGTCGCGCTGTAGCGCCGCAGCGAACGATCGGCCACGTCGGTGAGCCAGATGCGGCCGTCCGGGGCCACGGCGATCCAGAACGGAGCGCCCGCGTCGGTGATGAAGCGCGTGAGCTGGCCTTGCGGCGTGACGCGGTACACGGCGCCGTCCCCCGACGCCACGAGGAGGTGGCCGAACGCGTCGAACGCGAGGCCGAACGGGCTGGGGATCCCGGCGGCGAAGGTCGTCACCACACCGAGGCCGGAGACGCGTGCGACGCGATTCCCCGTCACGTCGCCGACGAACAGATCCCCCGTGCTCCCGACGGCGAGGCCCAGGGGCAGGCCGAGGCGCTCGGCGCGTACCGTGATCGGATCGCCGGGTCCCGGGGTGATCGAGCGAACGTGGAGGATGTACGGGAACGGGTTGCCACTGCCGGCAGCATCGGCGACGGTCGCGTAGTACGTCCCCGTTGTGATGATCGAGTACTGGAGCCGACTGTCGGCTCCGTCCTGGTCGTCGTTGAACGCGAGCTGTGTCGTGCCGTCGCTCGCATAGAGCGCGATGACTGGATCGACCAGTCGTCCGAGCGCGGCGGCGTCGACGTCGAGCTCGATGGTCGTCCCTGCCCGGGCCGTGAAGGCCCAGTAGTCCACGTCCCCCGCCGGGTTGTCGTCATGCGGGCAGATCTCGCCGGAGCCGGAGTCGCCGATCGCAACCGGTCCCGCCGTGCCCGGATTGTCGTTGGGCTCCTGCTCCGTCCCGACCACAGGGCAGTTGCCCTTATCGAAGTTGATGGCGTACGTGAGTCCCGGGCCTCCCGCGGCCCCGAACGCACGAATCACCACGTAGTAGCGGCCGCTCGTGGGGACGCGGTAGGAAATGCGGCTGTCGAACCCGTCGAAATCGTCGTTGAACGCGAGCGACGTTGTGCCGTCGGGCGCGATGAGCTCGAGCGTCGGGTCGAGCGGCGATCCGACTTGAGCGGCATCCACGTCCACGCTGAGAAACTGTCCGGCGGTCAGGTCCACAAACCAAGTGTCGACGTCGCCTGCCGGATTCACGACGCCGGTGGCCCGGTCGCCGAGCCCCACACTGTCGGCCGTGGGTACGGTGTTGTTGGGCTCGCTCTCGGCGAAGGTTGCCTCGAGCGTCGTCGCGACGCGCGCGCTGCGGCGCGTGGGAAGCGTCGTGGCAGCAGTGCGCAGCCGCCGCACTGCGTCGCGCCACGAGCCCCGACTGGGGGTTTGCGCCAAGCCGGGCGTGGCGCCGACCACCGCCAGCAGAACCAGGATTGAGATTCTCATAAAGCACCAGCTGCGGACACCGTCCGTTGGACCGCGCCATCGCTCGGCACCGCATTCCGGCCCAACCCCAGCGTCCCCCCAATCCGCCCTGCGGTCCACAGCAGCGCGCCCGGGTGGAGCGACCACGCCGGGTCGAAGCCGACGGCACCGGAGAGATCAGGAACGACGAGGTCGTACCCGGTCCCTGTGAGGGCGGCGTACGTGGCAGTCATCGAGATGACCACAAACGTTGTGGTGCCCTGCTGATACGAGACCACCGCGGATCGATCGTATTCGCTCTGCGGGACGAAGTGTGCTCGCAGCCGCAGCGCCGGCGCGCTCGCGACGGTGCTGAACGTTGGCGGTATGAGCGGTGCGCCGAGCGTGAGGGTGCGGTCGGTGGGCGTGCGGAAATAGAGCGCCGCGCTGCGGGCGCTCCCGGTGGTCGCGGCGTTTACGCTGGCGGCGAGAATCTGTAGATCGCTCGCGAGCAGCTGACTCTCCGGCAGCGCAACGTAGGGACGCGTCACATCGGTGGTCAGACCGATCAACAGGCTCACTGCGATCTCGTCGTGGTTTGTCAGGAGCCGGGTGCCAGACGCCGCGGCCTCCGCGCCCAGGCCATTGAGGGAGACATTCGCGACGGCCGGCGCGAACCCTTCGGCTGACGCGAAGTCGAGCACAGGAAGCGTGGCGCTGTCGGGCAGGTCGATGTCTCGCCGCAGGATGAGGCGGGTAATAACGTCGCTCCCGTCGGTCCGTGTGGTGCGCAAGGCCAGCAGATCACGCGGACCGCTGGACAGTCCCTTGAGCTCGAAGGTTCTGTCTACGCTCACGCGCACGCGAGAATTGAAGGACGTAGCGACGAACGCGGATTCATTCGTGTCGAGCTGGGCAACCGTCCCGAGCCACGTTTTTGCCGGCGCTGGACCGCAGTCACGTGGATTCGTGTCGCCTGCCGTCACGAGCTCCGCCGGGGTGCCGTATAGCACCGAGAGAACGGTCATGTTGCCGCCGACCCGGGACAGCGTCGCAAGCGCGCCCCGGTCGGCCGAGAACTCGTGGCGGAAGGTCAGAACCCAGGACCTTGTTGACTTGGAGCTTCTCCGTGGCTTGGCGTTTGTCATGGCGGGAAGGTGGGCGCACTTGGGCGCGTCGTCTTGAACGACCCGGATACGACATTTTGAAGAATGCTGCTAGGGCGGCGGGCGTTACCCTCGCCCCATGGCTTGCCCTCATCGGCCGAGGAGTCCGAGATTATGGCCATGCCCACACCCGAGACCGCCGTCACCACCATCGAGGAGTTACTGGCCCTCCCCGACGACGGCTTGCGCCACGAGCTGCTCGACGGGGTGCACGTCGTGACCCCGGCGCCGGAATACCCGCACCAAGCGGTGCTTGGGGGGTTCTACTTCGCCCTCGGCAAGGCGCTCGAAGGACAGGACGAACTGCAGCTACTGAGCAGTCCGGCGGATATCGTCCTCTCGCCCCGCACCCTCGTCCAGCCGGACGTGTTCGTCGTCCGGAAACAGCCGGGACAGATCCTCAAGAAGTGGAGCGAAGTCGGCGTGCCCGTGCTCGCGATCGAGTTCCTCTCGCGGAGCACCGCCGCCCGCGACCGCGGCGCCAAGCGCCGGATCTATCAGGGCGCCGGCGTCGCCGAGTACTGGATCGTGGACTTGGACGCGCGGCTGGTCGAGCGGTGGCGTCCGGGCGACGCGCGGCCGGAGGTGGTGAGCGAGACGCTCGTATGGGAGCCGCTCCCGACGGTCACTACACGCCTGGACCTGCCGGCCCTGTTCGCCCGCGTGCTCGGCGCGCCGGCGTAAGTCGGGCGGCACGAGGGTAAGTCTTCCGAACCCCCCACTTCGTACCCTGGCCCCCTGTCCCACCCCGGCGCTAGCCTTCGCACCATGACGACGAAGGCCGCCCGCCTGTCCAAGTCCCGATTCACCTCCGGCCTCCAGTGCCACAAGAAGCTGTGGTGGGAGGTGCACGAGCCGGACGCGCTCGAGCTGCAGCCCGACAAGGTGCTGCAGGATCTGTTCGACCAGGGCCGCCAGGTGGGCGAAGCGGCCCGGGCGCGCTATCCGGGCGGCGTGCTGATCGACCTGCCGCACGACGCCCGCGCCGAGCGGGTCGCTGCGACGCAAGAAGCGCTCAACGCGGGCGCCCCGGCAGTCTTCGAGGCGACGTTCATCGCCGATGAGACGTTCGTCGCGATCGACGTGCTCGAGAAGACAAACGACGGGTATCGTCTCACCGAGGTCAAATCGTCCACGTCGCAGAAAGACGAGCACATCCCGGACGTCGCGATCCAGGCCCGCGTCGCCGCGGCCTCGGGCGTGAAGATCACGGCCGCCCAAGTGCTGCACCTAAACAAGGATTTCCGGCATCCTGCCTCGGGCGATCTGTTTGCTCGCAGCGACGTCACCGGCGCCGTCGCTGCGTTTCTCCCCCAGGTCCCGGACGAGATCGCGCGGCAGCGGGAGATGCTCGCCGGGCCCCTCCCCGATGTCGCGGTCGGCCTGCACTGCTTCGAGCCGCGGGAGTGCCCGTTCATGGGCCGCTGCTGGCCCGTCGCGCCGGATCACATCCGGCACCTCGCCGGGGTGGGGCCGAAGCGGACCGCGGCCTACCTCGCCCGCGGCATCACGTCGATCGCCGACTTGCCGGCGAAAGAGAAGCTCAACTTCACGCAGAAGCGCCAGCTCAAGGCGATGGCCGAGAGGCGTATCATCGTCGAACCCACGCTCGCGCGAGAGTTAGCTCCGTTTACGTCCCCCCTCTCCCGAAGGGAGAGGGGGACAGGGGGTGAGGTCCTTGGCTTCCTCGACTTCGAGACGATCGCCCGCGCGATCCCCGTCTGGCCCGGCATGGCCCCGTGGCAGCAAGCCGCCGCGCAGTTCAGCTACCACGAGCGGCAGCCGGACGGCACCTATACCCACGCCGCGTTCCTCGCGGAAGGGCCCCAGGACGCGCGCCCTCCGCTGGCCGCGGCGATGGTGCGCGCCACCGCGAACGCCCTCCGCGTGGTGATGTACACGCCCTTCGAGAAGACCCGCATCCGGGAGCTGCAACGGGCGGTGCCCGAGCTCGCCGCCGAGCTCGCAACGCTCGAGGCGAAACTGATCGATCTCCACCCGGTCGTGAAGAACTGCGTGTACCACCCCGATTTCAAAGGGAGCTTCAGCTTGAAGCACATCCTCACACCCCTCGTCCCCGAGCTGACCTACGACGATCTCGTGATCGTGGACGGCCGGGTCGCGAGCGTGGAAATCGCCCGGCTGCTGTTCGTCGCGGACAAGATCCCTCGGCAGGAGCGCGATCGCGTGCGCCGGGAGCTGCTCGATTACTGCGAGCGCGACACGTGGGCGATGGTGAAGCTGGTGGAGCGGTTGAGGGAGCTCAGTGAGCTCTGCTGACCCCGGGCTAGAAGCCCGGGGATCACCTTGGCGACCAGCACGGCCGGGGGACGGACGGGCGGCGCGCGATGAGCCATGGTCGGCAGGGAAAACGAGCGATCCTTCGCGCCTGCGGCGCTCAGGATGACAGGCTCGCTCCCTCTGCGAAATGGAGAAGCAGAAACGACACTCTCCTCATCCTCCTCATTCTTCTCTTCTACCGCAGCCGCCCGGCGCCGTCATCCGAAGGATCCCTAACCAAGCGAGCGCCCGAAGGTGCGAAACGTTGCGCGCTGTCACGCCCCACCCGAGGTTGCCACCAAGCGTCGCGCGGGTTTATCGTGACGACGGCAGCGAGCAGACAGCACCAGTCCGTCTCCCGGAGGAACACGATGCGGAGCAAGCTCTCTCTCACCGCTCTCCGCGCCGCCAACCTCCGGAGCCCGACCGAAGGTCACATGCACCACCTGACCCTGAAGCTCGTGGACCCCACACACCTGACACAGGAGTGGACGTGGCAGGAAAACGGGCAGACGCACGCCACGATATTCCAGTTCGCCCGCAAGAGCTGACCGGCGTCTCCACGAAGCGCAGAGCAGGGCGCGTGCGCATCGGCATCGACCTCGGCGGAACGAAGATCGAAGCAATCGCGTTGTCGACCGCCGGCGAGAAGATTGCCCGCCAGCGCGTGGCCACGCCGCGTGACTACGCGGCGTCGCTCGACGCCATCGCGGCGCTGGTGCGGGAGCTGGAGCGCGCTGCCGGCGAAGCAGGTACGGTGGGCGTCGGCATCCCGGGGACGGTCGTGCCCCGAACAGGGCTCGTGAAGAACGCCAACTCCACCTGGCTCAACGGTCGGCCGCTCGGACGCGATCTCGAGGAGCGGCTCGAGCGCCCGGTGCGGCTGATGAACGACGCAAACTGCTTCGCGCTCTCCGAGGCCACCGACGGCGCGGCCGCGGGTGCGCACGTCGTGTTCGGCGTCATCCTCGGCACCGGAGTCGGAGGCGGGATCGTCGTCGACGGCCGGTGCCTGTCGGGTGCGAACCTCATTGCCGGCGAATGGGGACACAATCCGCTTCCGTGGCTCACACCCGATGAGCAGCCCGGTCCGCCGTGCTATTGCGGGAAGCACGGCTGCATCGAAACCTGGCTCTCCGGCCCGGCATTCGAGCGCGACCACGCCGAGCACACAAGTGTCACCTTGTCCAGCCGGGAGATCGTGGGCGCCGCGGCGAGCGGCGACCCGGGCGCTCGAGCGACGCTGGCCCGCTACCACGATCGGCTGGGTCGCGCTCTCGCGTCGTTGATCAACGTGCTCGACCCCGATGTGGTGGTGCTCGGCGGCGGGATGTCGAACATCACCGGACTGGCGGAAGCGACGTCGGCGCTCCTCCCCCGCTACCTGTTCGCGGCCGGTGCGAGCTCCGATCCCGTCGCCACCCGCGTCGTGCGCGCCAAGCACGGTGATACGAGCGGCGTACGAGGGGCGGCGTGGCTGTGGCCGACCAACGAAGCTGGACCCAAGAAGTGAAGACTCGAAGCCTCGGCGCGACCGGCTACATCGTCAGCGAACTAGGGCTTGGCGGCTGGGGGCTTGGCGCCGATATGTGGCGCGGCGTCGACGACGCCCAAAGCCGCGATGCGCTGCGTGACGCGGTCGCCCACGGGATCACGTTCTTCGATACCGCGCTGGCGTACGGCACCGGACATAGCGAGCGCCTGATAGGCGAGGTGCTGAAGGGCGAGATCCGGGCCGGTCGCGTCGTCGTGGCTACCAAGGTGCCGCCCCTCAACGAAGAGTGGCCCGGAAAGGCCGCTAAGCCCCTCGCGAAGGTCTTTCCTGCCCGGCACATCTCGGCGTCTACCGAGCAATCTCTCAAGGACCTCGGCGTCGAGGCCCTATCGCTGCAACAGCTCCACGTGTGGCACGATGCCTGGCTGGACGATCCGGAGTGGGGAGCGTCTTATGACCGGATGGTTCGCCTGAAGGAGCAGGGAAAGGTTCTGCATTGGGGCATCTCGATCAACGACCACGCGCCTGAGACGGCGCTGCGGGTGCTCGCGGATCCGCTATTCGAGACCGCCCAGGTGATCTACAACATCTACGATCGCTCCCCCGAACGAGCGTTGTTCGAGCTCGCCCGGACCAAGCCGCTCGGCGTGATTGCGCGGGTACCCTTCGACGAAGGCGCACTCACGGGCGAGATTCGATCCACCACCGTGTTTCCCCCCGGCGACTGGCGGGAGGAGTACTTCAGTGGCGACCGTCGTGCCGAGGCGGAGCGGAGGGGGAAGGCGCTGGCCGAGCTGCTCGATCACGACGTTCAGACGCTGCCGGAGCTGGCCCTGCGATTCTGTCTGTCGTCACCAACGGTTGCGACGGTCATTCCCGGGATGCGTCGCGCCGCACACGTGCGACAGAACGTTGCAGCAGCGGAGAAGGGGCCGCTGCCGGCGGGCATGCTCGCCAAGCTCGAGGCGCATGCCTGGGAGAAGAACTGGTACCCGTGAAACAACCCTTTTCGAGATCCCGTCATCTAACCGGGAAACCTCCCTACGGTGTTCATGCTCCTCGGCTTGCCGCTCCTCGCCGCCGTCACGCTCGCCAGTCAGGTTCCCGATCCGCGGCCGCCAGCGGTCTGCTACGCGGCGAGCCGTCGCCTCGAGACTCCTGGGCTCAGCTCACGCCGTCAAGGCGTCGTCACGATCGGCGTCGCCACGTAGGTGCGTGCCTGGCCGGTGCCCTGATCGATCAACCGCCCCGTGATCTGGCCACTGTCGTTGATGCTCCGGGCCGACCAGAGGAGATCCGAGAAGGCCGGATCGACGAGGTCCCGCAGCTTGTACAGGACGCCGTCCTGCCACAGGACCGCCTGGCAGACGTCACCGCACGACACGCCGACGATTTGACCCCGGTTGTTGATGTCCAGGGCCTCGCTCAGGCCGTCTCCGGAGAGCATGCCGAGATCTTTCATCCCGCCCGCTCTGGTCCAGAGGAACGCACGCAAGTTGTCGGCATCGATGTCGCCGCCGGGCGGGTTGGAGAACCCGACCACATCACCGCGGTCGTTGATGGCCATCGGCGTATGCCAGAAGGCTCCGCCCAGGCTGCCCAGATCGGTGACCGTGCCCCGGTCCCAAAGCACGGCGTGGGTGGCGCTGCGTCGGCCGACGGCGACGTCGCACTCGCCGGAGATGCCCACCACCTGGCCCCTGGCGTTGATCGCGGTCGCGGCTGAGGTCGAGTCGCCGGAGAGCGGCGGCAGCTCCGTCGTCCGAGCGCTCTGGGGCTCCCACAGTACGGCGCGGAACTGGAGGACTTGCGGCGCGTTGCAGGTCGGGTCGTGCACCGGCGTCTCGGCCCAGCCGACGACCCGGCCCGCGTCGTTCACACCGGCGGCGAAACCGTTTTCCCCCCCGAGCGTGGGCAGCGCGGTCATGACCCCTCCCTGCCAGACGAATCCGAGACAGACGTGGCCGTTCGCGGCCATGAACGCCGAGCAGCTCCACGCCTCCCCCAGCGTATCCAGGGCGGCGGTGTGCGAGATGCCTGCGACCACTCCGGCATTGTTCAACCCCGGCCACTGCACGTTGCTGTGCAGCCCGCTCTGGGTTCCGCCGAGCGTGCCGAGGTCGGTGATCGATCCGTTACGCCACAGGGCTGCGTGGCGCGTCCCGTCCGGCAGCCCGGAGTACCCCGCCACCCAGCCGGGATTGTTGATGCCCCCGCCCTGGCTTGCCCCGCCGAGCGTGGGGAGCGTCGCGACGTGGTAGTGCGACGGCGCGACCACATGACTGAACGATGCGCGTGGTTGTGTGAGCCGCTCCGTGGTTCCACACGCGCATACCGCGGCGAGCGACATCACGCACAAGACCGTTCGCATTGGACCCTCCCTCGTGACAGGTAATGGCGTTTGGCTACTGCTGGCTCTCAGGATGCAGGTGCGAGCCGGAAGGCGCTCGCCGAATTCGGACGCGCAATCCGGGGCGCCAAATAGAGGTCCGAATCCGGCGAGCCGGCGCTCGCCCCGCGGTGTAGGATTCGAGGCGGATGCTGCCCGCCGACATTTGCCAGCGCGCCCTCGGCGCGCGCGACGCCCGTTTCGACGGCATCTTCTTCGTCGGAATCACGACGACGAAGGTGTATTGTCGTCCGGTCTGTCCATCGCGCGACGCGGTTCCCGCGCACCGCCGGTTCTTCGAGTCGGCCGCGGCCGCCGAGCACGCGGGATTCCGGCCCTGCCTGCGCTGTCGCCCGGAGCTGGCCCCGGGGCGCGCGCTCATCGATGCCGTGCCGCGCCTCGCGCAGGCGGCGGCGCAGCGCATCGGCGCGGGCGCCCTCAACCGCCAGGGCGTGGAGGTGACGCGGATCGCCTTCGCCAGCGGCTTTCAGAGTCTGCGACGCTTCCACGCGGCGTTTCGCGAGCGCTACCGCCTGAACCCGACCGCCCTGCGGCCACCGAATCAGCGGGGCACGTCCGCGGACGACGTGGTGCGGCTCACGCTCGCCTACCGGGCACCGCTCGCGTGGGGCGCGTTGGTCGCGTGCCTTGCACGCGACGCGTTGCCGGGCGTGGAGGTGGCGAGCGGTGGCCGCTACGCCCGGATCTTGCGGTTGGCCGGCCAGGCCGGCGTCATTGCCGTGACCGATGGTGGCCCGTCGGGCAACGGCGACCGCGCCCGCGGCCCCCATCTCGAGGTCGCGTTGTCGCCGTCTCTGGTGCCGGCCCTCATGCCCTTGATCGCGCGGCTGCGGCATGTGTTCGATCTGGACGCCGAGCCCCGCGTGATCGATGCGCACCTGGCGCAGGCGGGCCTCGCCGAGCTCGTGCGGCGCCGGCCGGGCCTACGGATTCCCGGCGCGGTGGACGGCTTCGAGGCGGTGTTGCGGGCCCTGCTCGCGACCCGCGCCCTGCGACGTCGCGTGGTGCGGGCCCTGGGCGAGCCAATCGACGTTGCCCTGCCCGGTCTCACGCACTGCGCGCCGACGGCCGAGCGCGTGGCCGCGGCCGGCGGGGCGCGGCTCGCCGCGCTGGGCGTGTCGCCTCGTCGGGCCGCCGCCATCGCGCTCCTCGCCCGCGCCATGGCGGACGGCCGGCTGCGGCTCGATCCCGGGACCGATGTCGAAGCGGCGCGGCGTGCCCTGCTCGAGGTCGCCGACGTGGGCGAGCCACTCGCGACGGCGATCGTGGCGCCCGCCCTGTACTGGCCGGATGCGTTCCCCGCATCGAGTCGCTCACTCCGCCGCGCCGCAGCCGCCTCGAGCGCGGACGACCTCTCCGGCAGAGCGGACCGGTGGCGCCCGTGGCGGGCGTACGCCGCCCTTCACCTCACGCTTCACCACGAGGAATCCCGTGATCCGGATAGCCCTGGTAGTCACCGCCGCCGCGGCGCTGGCGCTCGCCCTGTCCTCGGGACCGGCCCGCACGGATGATGCCGCGACCGTCGCGGCGCTCGACGCGCAGTACCAAGCGGCCGTTCGCAGAGGTGACGTCGCAACGATGGACCGCATCCTGGCCGACGACTTCGTGCTGGTCACGGGCCGCGGCCGCGTGTACACCAAGACGGACCTGTGGCGGGCGTGATCGTCGCTTACGTTCCCCCTCTCCCGAAGGGAGAGGGGGTCAGGGCGTGAGGACCCAGTCGCCGAAGAACGGGCGTGAACCTGCCGGCCCGGTTGGCCCACCTGCGCTGGTCTGTTGTGTTGGGGGACGTGTCAAGCCCACGCCGACGTAATTCGTGCCGATGCTGACGGAGAAAATGATGAGGGAGTTGAGGAGGTAGTACACCGCCCGTTGCCACAACGGAACCCTCGTGGCCACGAAGACGAGGAGACCGAGGAGAAAGCTCAACACCAGCGAGGTCCAGCGCGGGGGGAGGCTGAAGGCGACCCACAGCGCATTCGCGATCAACATCGTGATGCCACCCGCTATGCCGGGCGTCAGCATCGCCTTGGGCTGGAGGAACTCCTCTACTTTGGCCTTCTCCATGCCTATGGCTTCTTGATCATGGCACGAACGCGCGTCGCGTCCTGCTTGGAGAGCACGTCCAACTGGTGCAGCGCCGTGTAAGCCGGCACCGACTGGCCGGCCACCATGGCGAGCGGCGAGCCGGTGACCGAGTCCTTGTGGAGCAGAAACGTGCCCTCCTGCCCGGCGGCGAACCTCGGCGTGCCGACCCAGGCGACGTCGGGGGAGCCCGGGAACCGCACCACGACCCGCTCCCCAGCCTGCGCGCCCTTGATGCCGTCTTCGACCTGAATGATCGCTTCCTGCCAGTCGGGGTCGTGCTCGGTGATCCGTTTGGGGCGCGCCGGCGAGGGCGTCAGCGCGGCCGGACGGACCTGTTCCACGCGGCCCGCGACCACCATGGCCGCCGCCTGAATGCGCGCCCTCAGATCCGCGTCGTTCACCAGTGCCCGAGCCCTCGTCACCGCTGCCTGCTGGTCCGCCGCCACGACCTGGGATCGCCCTGGCTCGTGACCTACCTCGCGCACCGCCACGCCCCGACCGAAGATCCAGCCCGTCGTGTAGAACGTCGCCTGGGTTCCCGCTTTGAGCGAGCCCGACGGCAGCGTTTGGACGGTGACGGAATCGCCCGCCTTCAGGGCGACCGCGGCCGGCTTTTCGAGCACCTGGTCGACGCGAACCACGACCGTCCGGGCCGACGGGGCGACCTCGGGGACCGCGACGGCGCCGACCTTCGTGACGGTTCCGATGAAGATGATGTCGGACCGCTTCACGAGCGTTGCCCGGCTCATCTGGGCTACGCCCTCGGATCCGGACAACGCAAGCGCGACCGCGAGCAGAATCGCCGACCGAGTGTGCATGGGACCCTCACTGCGACCGTCTGTCGTCATGGCAGAACGGGGACGCTGAAGAAGAACGGATCGATCGAAACGGCCACCGGGGCGCCCGAGCCATCGAGCAGCCGATGCGTCGGGAAGTCCACACGCCGTTGATACACCACGCCTTGCGGGAAGTTGGTGGAATCGGGCGTGTTGTTCGCGGAGAATATGCCGAGGAACTGGCTCCCGCGGGTGAGCAGGCAGTTGTAGTCGCCGATGTACGGGAGGAACTGGAAGGGCGGCGTCGTGGCCGGGACGGTGGCGAGGACGACGTCCTGGTGCGTCGCGAAGCCGTCCCGGGACTGCTCCAGGCGGGTGACCCACCGGCTGGTGCTCGCGGACCCGGTCACCTGCTGATACAGCAGACCGACCGTGCCGTTGCCGGCGACCGCCAGGCTCGCGTCGGTGGCGTTCGTCAGGGTTCGCACGTCGCCGCTCCACGTCGCGCCGCGGTCGGTCGAGCGCCGCACATGCACCGTATAGATGTCGCCCGTCCCCACCCGGTCGGCCCATGCCAGGTACACGTTGTCGCCGTGGAGCGCGTCGACCGCGATCGACAGCGTGGACCCGATGCGCTCCTGTCCCAGCGTCGGCGCGTTCGACCAGGGGATGGTCACGCGGGTCGCGACGAGGCGGCCGGGGAGGTGGTCCGACGGGTCCACCAGGTCCCGGAAGGGGGTCGCGCCGGTCGCGCCATTGTCGTCGCGCACCACGACGACGTCGCTCGTCACATCCGCTCCCGCGTTCGAGCGCCAACCGAAGTACGCGACGTACACGGTGTGATCCTGCGCCACGGCGGGACGGATGGACGGGCCATTCTGCCCCGCGGTGTTGCGGGTTTCGATGCGACGGGACGTATAGGTCGCGCCGCCGTCGAGCGAGACGTCGACGGTCGCGGTGCGCCCGTTCGGAGCGTCGAAATCATTGAGGCCGATATACACGCGATCGGCGTTCCCGACCCCGGTCGTGCGGACGAACGGCTGATCGATGTCGGCACGCGACCCCTGCAGGGTCATCGTCGCGACCGACAAGAAGTCGGTGGTCTTGAGCTCGTTGAGGGGGAAGTCGGGCACCTTCATGATACCTGCGTACAGCACCGGTGGTGTGCCGCCGACCGCGTGCGTGATATCAGCCGTCATCGACTGGCTGGGGAGGGTGTTGCGGAGCGTCCAGGAGTCGCCCCCATCGTCCGACACGAAAATGGGCGCCGTCGCGCTGGCGGGCCCGCCGGGATTGGGCGTGAAGGCGGAGGCCGCCATGAGCTTCGGGTTCGAGGCATACAGCGCCAGGAACGGCTCGGCATCCTGCCAGGTTTCCCCGCTCAACGAGGCGGGGATCAAGTCCACGACGCGTACGCCCGCCAGCTTGACCGGTGGCTGTGGCACTTCCCGCTCTGATCCCTTACAGGCGACACACAGGGCGACTGCGACGGCGATCACTCCAGCCCGCATCAGATACGCTCCCCTTTTCGCGTTTTGGCTGCGGCGCGCGGAAGGCGTTAAGATCACGCCGGGGAGGTAGGGAGTAAAGGTGGAACGGGTTGATCGGAGCCGTGGTCTAGGCGCTGCGCTACCTGTGAGGCGGACGCGCCGCAGCGAACCATGCGTGAGTCGGGATCACCGGCGCGAGACTACCCGTCGTAATCGCCCTCGATCACGCGATCATCGGCGAAGAGTCCACAGCACGGCGTGCTCCGGTCCGGCGGGGGCGGTGCTGGTGGTGCTGATGCCCACGACCTGCCCTCGGGCATTAATGCCATCGGCCCCGCTGATGTTCCCGCCTAGGGTGCCGAGGTCCAACACCGTGACACCGGTGGGCGTTACGGTCCACAGGGCGGCGTGGTCCTCGCCCGAGGCGGTGGTGGCGTCGCCCACGACCTGCCCTTGGTCGTTGATGCCATGGGCCGTGCCGACGCCGAGGTCCTGCACCGTGACACCGGTGGGCGTCACGGTCCACAGGGCGGCGTGGTCGGTGCTGGAGCCCACGACTTGCGCTCTGGCATTGATACCAAATGCCACGCTGGAGGTCCCGCCCAGGGTGCCGAGGTCCTGCACCGTGACGCCGGTGGGCGTTACGGTCCACAGGGCGGCGTGGTCCTCGCCTGAGGCGGTGGTGGCGTCGCCCACGATCTGCCCTTGGTCATTGATGCCCCTGGCCACGCTGGAATTCCCCCCTAGGGTGCCGAGGTCCTGCACCGTGACGCCGGTGGGCGTTACGGTCCAGAGGGCGGCGTGGTCCTCGCTCGAGGCGGTGGTGGCGTCGCCCACGACCTGCCCTCGGTCATTGATGCCCCTGGCCGCGCTGGAGTTCCCGCCCAGGGTGCCGAGGTCCTGCGCCGTGACACCGGTGGGCGTTACGGTCCACAGGACGGCGTGGTTCACGCTCGAGGCGGTGCGGCTGAAGCCCACGACCTGCCCCGGGGCATTGATGCCAAAGGCCCCGCTGAAGTCACCGCCTAGGGTGCCGAGGTCCTGCACCGTGACACCGGTGGGCCCTGCGGTCCACATCGTGGCGTGGTCCGCGTTGCTGGTGCCCACGATTTGCCCTCGGGCATTGATGCCAAAGGCTCCGCCGAGCGCTCCGCCTGGCGTGCCGAGGTCGGTGATGCCGGTAACGACGAGGTTTGCGTTCAATAAGCCGGGTGCTTGGGACGGCTGAGTGGGGATCCTGTCGCAGCTGGCGTTGAGTACGGCGACTGCGAGGAGGACACCGCGAAGCGGAATCGTGCGCATGAAACTCCTCCGTACCCGTCGGTTATCGTTGTCAACGTGCACGCGCGTAGCCAGACCCGCAAGGGCAGTCAACGTCGCTTGATCGCGTAGACGCGAACCGTTAGGCGGCCCCGCGGCCCCCGAATCTCGCTCGGGATTCGGAGGCCCAACGACCGTTGCTTTCGATCATCCTCCTCAGCTCGCCGGCTTCGCGGAGCTGGACTTTTCCCAGTTGACGAACAGGAACCCGCCGGGTGCGTCGAACTTCGGCTCGCCCGGTCCGGGCAGGATTTGGAGCTGCAGCTCTTCGATCTTGTTCTTGGAGCAAGCCCAGCAGGCGAGCGTGAAGTCTCCGTCGCGCCGGGTGCGGGACAACAGCATCACGTGCACCATGGCGTTGTCGGTCACGAGCGCGCCGTTCTTGTACAGGTGCCCGAACGCCCACAGCGCGACCGCGCTGTTGATCGTGGGCACGAGCGGCGTGTGCACCGCCGTGTTGCCGTGGTAGTAGAGCCCGAGGATCACGCCGCCGAAGCGCGGGTGGTGCGGGACATCTTTCGTCTGGACGCGGTCCAGCACGAGCTTCCAGTTCGCGCCGTCCTGGGTGGCAAACTCGCCGACCCCATCCACTGAGTCGCGCACCGCGCCTTTGTCCCAGGCCGTGAAGGTGAAGGTGCCGGAAATCGGGGTCACGTTGTTCGAATACGGCCCGTTTTTGACCTGCGACTCGAGCCCCTCCCGCTCATCACCGAACTGCTTGAGGATCGGGGCCGCGCTGTCTGGAAAGGGGAACGGGCCGGGGAGGATCTGGATGACGGGCCCGCCGCCGGTCACCCGGATCGCCTGGACGTTCGCGCCCACGACCTTCAAGTCGGTTTCCATGCCGAGCTTCTTGTGCGAGTCCTCGCCCACGGGGCAGTACACCTCGTAGGTCCCGGGCTTGAGCGTGAGCGTCAGGGTGGCGCTTGACCCCGGCTGGATGACGGCGGTCTCCTGCTCGATCCCCTGGCCCTCGACCTCGAGGGCATGCGGGATGCTGCCGACGTTTTCGACGGTGAACGTGACCGAGCCGGCTGCGACGCTGTGCTCCGAGAGCTCGACCTTCCATTCGGACAGCTTGGCGCTCACCGCCACCGGGTCGCCCGGGGCGTGGTGCGCGGGGCCCCCGGCCCCGACGAGCGCAACGGCGCTGAGCAGCAGCCCCGCGGCGTTCCGGAGCGGAACGGCATGTAGGTACGACATACGCGATCTTCCTCCTGCGAGAGTGGGACGACAGTTTCCTTCGATGCCAGAGACCTCGCGCGCCGAGCGTCTATTCCTGCGGGAATAATTCGGGCGGCCGCGCAGTCTTCTCCCGAAGGCCTACGCGACATCTCGAGGGCCGGTTGGAGTCAAGCGAGCTGGCGCGATTCGAAGCCATCGTGTTGCCGCACCTGGACGCCGCGTACACGCTGGCGCGCTACCTGACGCGGAACGAGCACGACGCCGAAGACGTCGTGCAGGACGCCTGCCTCCGCGCGCTCAAGTACTTCGACGGGTTCCGCGGGGAGGAGGGGACGAGCGCGCGCGCCTGGCTGCTCGCGATCGTGCGCAACACCGCTTTCAGCTCGCGGCGCCGCCAACGCCCGGACGCGGTCGTGCTCGAGTTCGACGAGGCGCAGCACAGCGGCGCGGTGGCGGATGAGCATCCGGAGGCAGCGTTGCTCCGCAGTGCCGCCAAGGAATCGCTCGATCGTGCGCTCGACCGCTTGGCGCCGGAATTCCGGGAGGTGATCGTGTTGCGCGAGCTCGAAGGGCTGTCGTACAAGGAGATCAGCGACGTCGCGGGCGTGCCGGTCGGCACGGTGATGTCACGGCTGTCGCGCGCCCGCACGCGCCTCCAGCAGGCGCTGCGTGAAGAGGCGGGAGGCTGACCGTGACCCATCCGGGCTTCGAAGCCCAGCTGGACGCCTATCTCGACGGCGAGCTCGCCGCGGTCGACGCGCGCGAGCTCGAGGCGCACCTTGCCCAATGCCCGGAGTGCGCGCGGTTCCGGCAGGGGCGGCTGGACTTGCGCGCGGCGATCACCGCCCGCGTCCCGGTGTTCCCGGCACCAGACGCCCTGCGCGAACGCGTGCGGGCGGCGGTCGGGGCGGCGGCGCGGGTCGGGGGGGCGGGGGGGCGGGGGGGGCGCGCCCCTCACCGCTTCGCCGCGCGGGGCGTGTGGCGTCCGCTGGCACTGGCGGCGTCACTCGCGGTCGTCGCCGTCGGCAGCTGGCGTCTCGCGCTCCAACGCGCGGCCGGCGACACGCTGGCCGACGATGTGCTCACAAGCCACATCCGCTCGCTGATGCCCGGCCACCTCACCGACGTGCTCTCGTCGGATCAGCACACCGTGAAGCCGTGGTTCAACGGCAGGCTCGACTTCTCGCCCCCGGTCTACGACTTCTCCGGGCGCGGATATCCGCTCCTCGGAGGTCGGCTCGATTACGTGGATCGCCGCGGCGTGGCGGCCCTGGTGTACGGGCGGCGTCAACACCTGATCAACGTGTTCCTGTGGCCCGCCGCGCGTGGTCCGGCCGCCGTTCCCTCGACCCGCACCCGCCAGGGCTATCACCTGCTGCACTGGGCTACGGCGGACTACACGTACTGGGTGGTCTCCGACCTCGGCCTCCCCGAGCTCGGGGACTTCGCCGGACTGCTCAGGCAAGCCGACTCGGCCGCTGGCGCGCCCAAATGAAGCGGGCCCTACGCGGCGGAGTCTGATCATCAGGTGGGTGGAGTGGAGCAGCCCGGCCTGTAGTCCTCTGTCTGACAGTTCTATTCCGCCGCTTTCCAGGCGCCAACGGCGCTTCGTCTGATTCTTCCGTCGATGTGCGATCGCTACCATTGCCTTCGTTCAAGCGATCCATCCTACTCACGACGGAGAACACGATGAAACCGACGGTCTATGCGCCTTTCCTGAGCCTGGTGGCTCTGGCGGCGTGCAACAATCTCTATTCGCCCACCACGAGCCTGCCCCCCCCGCCTAGCTTCACCGTCATCCGGGCGCAGGGCGACAGCATCACGGTCGCGGACACCCTGAACAAGTTTCGCGCCGCGCTCGGCGGCAGTTTGAACGCCCCGAACTCCCCGCCCGCCGATAGCGGCCGGCGCGAGATCAACTGGGACGGCGTGCCGGCCGCTTTAACCAACGTGGACACGTTCCCGGCGACCTTCTTCAACGTCAACTCGAAGCGTGGTGCCGTGTTCGCCACGCCCGGGACCGGCCTCCGCGTGGATAGCCTCTCTTTTGCGTCGATCAACGCTGGCCTGGGGGACCAGTTCAAGGCCTTCTCGCCCAAGAAGCTGTTCATGGCCGTCGGCTCGAACCAAGTCGAGGTCGACTTCAAGCTGGTGGGTACCACGACCAACGGCCTGGTCAAGGGCTTCGGGGTGGTCTTCTCCGACGTCGACAAGGCGGCCGCTACGCGGGTCGAGTATTTCGATGCGAACGGTGTCGAGATCGCCAGTATCGCATCACCGGCCCATCTCGGCGCCCAGGGGTTCGCGTTCGTGGGTGCGGTATTCGACTCCGCGATCGTCGCCCGGGTGCTGATCACCAGCGGCGAGGCCGCGTTGGACGCGACGATCGCCGATGTCAGCGCTGGCGGCAACAAGGACCTCGTCGTGATGGACGACTTCGTCTACGGCGAGCCGCAGCCCCTGCCGTAATCGGGCACCATCATCGTCAACTAAAGGAGAATGGGAATGAAAGCGATCACAGCTGGAATGCTTGCGGTGGCCGCCCTCGCGGCGGTGGCATGCAACGACTCCTCCACGGCGCCTGCGAGCCCGTCGTATTCCGCCTCCGGTCTGCCGGAGCTGTCTATCGCCGCTGGGCACGGGGGCGCCCGGAGCGGCTTCGGGTTCAACGGCACGGTGAGCGGCTTTCCAACCGGAGCGGTGTTCCTTACTGGCGGCGGATCGTTCGACGCCGCGACCGCCTCGAACGTGGTGCCCAGCGAGACCGACGTGAAGTCGGGCGGTGGGTTCCGCTGCACCGCGGCCGTCGCCCAGGGACCGCTCGCTGGGTGCGCCACGGGCGAAGGAGTGCGCTGGGACACCGCCCAGCTCCTGGCCTCGACGACCTTCAAGTGCACCGGCGCCGACGCGGGGAAGCCCGCCGCCACGGGTGCCGGGACCGTGGTGTTGCGCGCCGACTTCTACCGCGCCGGCGACGGCATCGACGAGTCGTTCACCGCGCAGATGATCGTCTCGGACACCGACATCGCGCCCGACATCCCGGGGGATCAGACGCTCTGGGTGCAAGGCGTTGGCTGCGGAGACGCCCTGGTACACTTCAACCGGTGAGCGCCGGACAGTCGCAGAGCGGGGGCCGGCCTCGCGGTCCCCGCCTTGGCTGGTTCACCTCCTTCCTTGGAGGAGGCATCGTCCCCAATTTTCCGGGCCAGGAGACTCGATGTCGTCAGCCTTGCCGGAATCGACCCAGCTCAACACTCCCGAACTCCTGGAGGCGTTCTTCGAGCGCTCCCAGGACGGGTTCTTCTTCATGATGCTCGATCAAGCGGTCGAGTGGGGGCCGGGCGTCGATAAGGACGCCGTGCTGGATTACGTCTTTTCCCATCAGCGCATGACCAAGGTGAATCCGGCGATGGCGGAGCAATTCCGGGCCAAGCCGGTGGAGCTGATCGGTCTGACGCCAAGTGATTTCTTCCGGCACGACGTCGCGGCCGGCCGCCGGGGCTGGCGGAAGCTGTTCGACGCCGGTCACACCCACAGCATCACCAACGAGCGCCGGCTCGACGGATCGACGATGTGGGTCGAAGGCGACTACATGTGTTTCTACGATGCCGCCGGCCGCATCACCGGGCACTTCGGGATTCAGCGCGACGTCAGCGACCGCGTCAGGGCCTTGGAGGAGTTGGAGCAGTCCCAGGCCGAGCTGCGGGCCCTCGCGGCCCGGCTCCAGAAGACCCGCGAGGAGGAACGGACCCGGATCGCGCGGGAGATTCACGACGAGCTGGGACAGGCGCTCACCGCCCTGAAGCTCGACGTCGCCTGGCTCGAGACCCGGCGGTCCCGGAGCAATTCCGGCGCCTTCCGCCTCGGCGACGTGTCGCTCGCCGACCGGGTCGACGAGACGATGCAGATCGTCCGCCGGATCGCCAGCGAGCTGCGGCCCAGCGTACTCGACCAACTCGGCCTAGAGGCCGCCATCGAGTCCCTGGTGCGGGAGACGACCCAACGGACCGGCATCGCGGTCATTTTCCATGCCGACGACTTTCCCCGGCTCCCTGACGAGATCGCGAGTCACGCCTTCCGGATCATCCAGGAAGCGCTGACCAACGTCACCCGGCATTCCAAGGCTACCCGGGTGGACGTGTCCGTGCGCCGGGTGGGGGCGGTCATCATCCTCGGCGTCGAGGATAACGGGGTCGGATTCACGCCCCAATCGCTGAGTGGGCTGCGGTCGCTGGGATTGGTCGGCATCCGCGAGCGGGCGCTGGCGTGTGGGGGGACGCTGATGATTCGGGGCGAGCCGGGGCAGGGCACCGGTATCGCCGTCACGATTCCGGTCGCGAAACCGTGACCCGACCGACGGCGAAGATTCGCATCTTCATCGCGGACGACCACCCGATCGTCCGGCAGGGGCTCCGCCGCATCGTGGAGGCGGACGCGGGGATGGCGATTTCGGGTGAGGCGGACGCCGCCGCGGCGCTGCTTGCCGGGCTCGAGACCGCGGCCACCGATCTCGTGCTGCTCGACGTATCGATGCCCGGCGGCCTGTTTCTCGAGACTCTGCGGGAGCTGCGCACCCGCCACCCGACCATTCGGGTCCTGGCCTTGAGCGTTCACCCGGAGGATGAGTGGGCGGTACGGGCGCTCAGGGCTGGTGCCTCGGGCTATCTCACCAAAGACCATTCGCCGGATCAGCTGCTGGACGCCATCCGCCGGGTGTATCGCGGCGGCAAGTACGTCAGTCCGACGCTGGCGGAGGAGCTGGCCAAGCATCTCGATGGCGGCGGGCAGCGCCCCCCCCACGAGCTGTTGTCCGATCGCGAGTTCGAAGTCATGCGTCGGCTCGGCAGCGGCCTCACCGTCTCTCAGATCGCCAGCGAGCTGGCCATCTCGGCCAAGACGGTGAGCACCTACCGTGCTCGCATTCTCGAGAAGATGGCGGTCGCCACCAATGCCGACCTGGTCCGCTATGCCGCCAGGTATGGGTTGATCGCCTGACGCCACCTTCGTTCTCCCCGGGGCCCGGTAGCCCCTCTCCTTTCGTGTAGTCCTTCGTCTGACGAGTCTGTTCCGCTGTTTCGCGCCCGCCCCAGGCGTCGCGTCTGATACTGCCATCGAAGAGCGATCGCTAACGTTGCCCCCGTGATGGAGGCAGGCGCTTTAGGAACTGAGACCAATTTCGAGCTCGCGCAAGACCGCGGGCAGAGGAGAAGGACATGCGTATCGGAACAGCAGTAATCGGTTTGCTCGCGCTGGCTGCGCTCGCGGGTTGCAGCGGCTCAACCTCTCCCTACGGGGGTGGTGGCGGTGGCGGTGGTGGTGGGGGCGGTGGT
>WNGA01005537.1_pt1 | contig 25147 bp, 34 predicted proteins | sample 5400061 | NCBI WGS metagenome assembly WNGA01 (sample SAMN13153366, study PRJNA577476) | soil metagenome | isolation source: 100 cm soil or saprolite under grassland replicate 2 | place: USA:California | collected 2016-06-15 | reverse complement strand
GATCGATCGCGCAACTCTGGCCGCGACACGGATCGGCCGGGGCACCAAGATCGACAACCTCGTGACGGTCGGCCATAACGCGACGATCGGCCGTCACTGCATCATCATCGGGCAGGCGGGTCTCTCCGGCTCGACGACGCTCGGCGACTACGTGACGGTCGCAGGCCAGGCCGGCTTCGTCGATCATGTTCGCGTCGGCGCTCGCGCGGTCATCGGCGCGCAGTCCGGCGTGACCAAAAACGTGCCTCAGGACGGCGTCGTCCTCGGTTCGCCGGCTGTCGAGGCACGACGCGCGAAGAAGGCGCTCGCGCTGATCGACAGTCTTCCAGAGTTCAAACGCCGGCTGGCGGCGCACGAACGCCGTCTGACGGATCTCGAGCGCGCGGCGGAATAAGACGGCCTGCTGCATGCGCAGACGGGGCTTGCACTGGACGCTGCTCGCCGCGACGTATCTCAGCGCGCTCGAAACGATTCACGTTCTCTGGACGGGGCGCGCGTCGCTCGATCGAACGACAATCGTCAAGGTGCTGGTCGTGCCCGCCACGCAACTTGCGGCGCTCGAAATCGTCGAGATGATCCGCAAGCGTCAAAGTGCCGCACCGAGCCGCGACCGCGTCGCATGGTTCTTTGTGCTGTGGGTCGTTCTCGCGGTTGCGTTGTTGGCGGCAAGCACAATGGTGGATCTCATTGTCGCGAGACGCTTCGATCTCACCGAGGCGGCCGCGTTTCTGTTTCTTCTGACGCCGGCGCTGCAGGCGAGCGTCCTGTCCTTACGTTGGCACGGCGCTCAGCGGCTCCTCGACGTGTGCCGAGCTGTCGTCGGTCAACCGCTCGCGCGTCCTGTGTTGTGGCTCGACGCGATTATCCTGTCCGTCGGCTGCATTCTGATCGATCAGCCGATCGCAGGCCTGGCCGTCGCTGGACTCCTTCAACGCCGGTGGATGGGCACGAAGCTCATTGCCGCCGCAATGTTTGCCGCCGCATGCGCTATTCGTAGAGACGCCGGGTCAGAGCGGGCAGGCGCGCGATTCGCGCTGCTCGGCACAGCCGTCATACTCGGGGCAATCGGCGTCGACACCTTCACGCCGTGGATCTCTGCGCGCGTTGTTCGGCTCCTTGGTGCGGTGGCCGGGCAACAGACGCTCGTCGCGACATTCGAACTGTACGCGGCCATCCTGATCGTGCTGCTATCACTCTCGCTCAGCAGCCGCCACGCAGTGGGACACCATTCGCGTCATGCCGAATCGCTCGTTGGTGCAGGGGCAGTCACACTGTTTTTGGCGACGCTCATGCTGGGGATGAACGGCTTCATGAGCCTTCAGCCGGTGCAGCCGTGGGCGGGGCTGGCATTGACAGGCGGGTCGGTAGCCGCAAGTCTGTTCCTCGTCGGGTTTCTACTCGCACTCACGTCGCACAAGGATGACGAAACGCGGGTGAAAGACTCCCGTGAACCTCGTCAGGAACGTACGTGACGGAACCGCTGCAAGGGAACTTCCGTGATTGAGCTATACTGCGACCGCTCGAATCTCAACGACGCCCGCCTGGGCCTCAACAAAGCGAGTCTCGCTATGCGACAGCACCTGAAGCAGGCCGCCTTCACCTGTGGTTTGGCATTGCCGCTGATCGTCACGCTGCTCTTTTCGAAACCGTTCACCGCGGACAGTGTGGCGCAGGCGGGTCTTCACATGGTAGGTCCGCAGTTCCCCATCCTGGTCGACAACGGCGACGGCAGGCCCGGCGGCGGCGATACACAGCTCCTGCCGCGGCAATCGGGAGCGAATACTCTGGAGCTGCCGACGGTGTTTTCCTGCGGGACTCAACCAAACAACGTCGTCACGTTGGGCTCGCCCGATGCTTCGGGAAAGTTCCGTACGGCCAGCCGCACGAACAACGGCCGCGATCAGGCGATCAACATCGCCGGCACGAGCGGCGGCGGCGCGAGCCAGTTCTCCTATATGGAGACGGCAGTGGGATCCACTTTCGCATCCGGGAGCGGTCAGATCTTCGTGCCGCTCGCTGACACGAATGGGGACGGCCGCGGCGACACGGTCGTGCTCGATCTGAACGGCGACGGCATCCCCGATCCGCAGTACTACACCAGCCCGCGTCTCGGTGCGCTCGGCGTGCCGGCGACAAACAACGTCGCGCTCGCAGCGCTGATTGTGCTGCTGGGCGTTGTCGGCGTCTGGTATCTCGGCAATCGTCGTCTCGACGGCGCGGCGCGTGCCTGACTCGAGTCCGACCGCGTTTGAACCGGCATTCGGGCATGGCATCTGCACGGGCGTCGAGTGGGTCATCGACGCCTTCGGATGCGATGCTCACGCGTCGGGCTCGATTGAGACGCTTGGCACGCTGATCGATCGACTCGTCCGCGATCTGGATCTCCACCCGATGGCGCCGCCGATGTGGCGTACGTTCGAGGGTGGCGGCGTGACGGGCCTGCTCCTGCTCTCGGAATCGCACTTCACCTGCCATTCCTTCCCCGAAACCGGATTCGTGGCGTTCAACCTCTATTGCTGCCGCCGGCGCACGCGCTGGTCCTGGGAGCCCCAACTGGCGGAGCTGCTCGGCGCCACGCGGGTGATCGTTCGCGAGCTGGTGCGGGGTTGACGCGGTCGGATCGTTCCGATGCGACGGAACGACTCGCGGCGTATCGCCACTTCTGGTCTGCGGTCGGCGACACCTTTCCCGATCTAGGAGGCGCTGCCTCCACCGCCTACTATCGCGCCAACGAAGAGCGTCTGCTGCGTGAGCACCTCGGAAGCGTGAACGGCCGGCGCATTCTGAAAACCGATCTTTGGGACGAAGCAAAGAACACGCGGATTCTCTTCTGGGCGGCACAACAGGGTGCGGAGATCCACGGCATCGATATTTCCGGACCGATTGCGTCCCGCGCGAAAGTGCAGTCGCCCGATCGCTCGGGCACGTTCCTCGTCGCCGACTGTCGCCACATTCCGTACCGCAGCGGATCGTTCGACGCGGTGTACTCGATGGGCACGATCGAACACTTCGACGAATCGCCTGCCGCCGTGCGAGAAATGTGGCGCGTCTTGAAGCCGGGCGGACGCGCGATCATCGGCGTGCCGAACAGGCTCGATCCGTTTCTGCGGCCGCTGCTCGTGCGTGCGTTATCCGCGGTACGCCTCTACGCGTACGGTTTCGAGAAATCATACACACGGGGCAGCCTGCGCGCGCTCGTGACCGACAGCGGTTTCGACGTCGTCGCGGAGACGGCGATTCTCTTCATGCCAGGCTGGCTGCGGATGCTCGATCTTGCGTGTCACGTGTGGGTCTCTGCGCTCACGCCGCTCACCGCGGCGCTCGTCCGGACCTGCGCGTTCTTCGATGCGCGCTTCCCGTCTGTCCGGCGACACGGTTACCTGATCGTCGCGGTCGGAGAGAAACGGGGCTGACCGAGACGCGGGGCTGGACGCATCAAGCTGCATTCACGCAGCGCCCGCGCCAGCGGCTCCGTCACTCGTTGCCAGGAACGATCCGCAAGCCAGCGCAGCCGGCTCTCGTCGGATTTCTGTGGCGGCAGCTGCGAGACACGAGCAATCGCCTCCGCGAGGCTCCTCGAATCGGATCGCGTCGTGACAAATCCAAACCGCGATGTCTCAATCAACTCGCGGTACGCCGGGTGCGGGTATGCAATCGGGAATGTCCCGATGGCAATCGCCTCGAATAGCGCAAGGCTGTAGCTCTCCGAGCGGCTGGTAAAGAGGAAGTAGTCCGCGGCCGAGTGCAACTCGCCGATCGCGGCGTCACTGCAATCCGTCACGAGTTCGATCGAGTCGTTCAACCGTGCGCGATGAATCGAGCCGGCGAGTCGATCGTAGACAACACGTTCGCCGATCGCGCCAGCGACGGTCAATCGCGCGTCGATGCCGAATTCGCGGCGCAGGATCGATACGGCTTCGATTTGATGGTCGATCTGCTTGTGATCCGCGTACGCGGACACCGTCAGAAGACTGAGACTTCCGCCTTCCGCGCGACGGCGAACAAGACGTGCGGCAGATGCGTTCCATCCGCAGCCGAGCATGAGAGTGCGATCGGCCGATACACCGGCACGCTCGACAAGCCAGCGTCGCTCGCGCGTGGACAGACACGCGAGCCACGTCGCCGATCGATAGAAACACCGGGCAGCTCTGTTCGTCTGAGAACGTACGTCGAAGTGAATGGCAGGCCAGAGCACGAATGGAATTCCCAATCGGCCTGCGAGCGCGGCGGCTTGCCGCGCACACGGCGAGTCGTGAGGGAGGTAAAGAATCGCGTCGGGTCGCATCTGATCTGCGAGTGCCTCGAGCCCTTCGAGGTACGACGACGCATGTAGTGGCGGGGCTTTACTAGGATGAGTCATAAACTGGCTTGTCGACCGAGACCATTCGCTCCGAAAATCGGGCTGCGCACGCCGGAAAAACGCTGCTACGGCGTATCGCCACGCTGTCCAATCGCGTGGGGACCCCCATCCCCACGCTCTATCACTCGCGCTCCGCAGCGTTTTTCCTGCACTGTGACGGCGTGCTCCGCACGATTTTCTTCGCGAACGGTCTCGATCGACTGCCGCGTTTATGAATGATTCGGGGTTAGCCCCGCCGGCCGCGTCGGAGGTACGCATGAGCGGCGCGCGGACTTCGCAAAAACATCGCTGCGCGTCGACAACCGGCGTCTCGGTCGTCATCAATCCCGATCCGGCGGCCACAACGACGTCGAAACCGTGATACGCGGCGAGCGCGTGCCCAACACCGCGCGCCAGACGCTGTCCGCCGCCGGCCGTCGACAGTGGCCAGGGAGTGACGATGAGGAGCTTCACGCCCGATCTTCGCTGCGTGAAGCGCGGCGACGGAGCCACTCGTCCCACGGCCATTTGAGAAACCATTCGTACGTGAGGTCGCGCGCGTGGAAGCGAATGCGGTCGCGCGAGCCTTGCAGAAATCCCATGAACCAGGGTCGAGGGTCCCAATCGAGAGCGACGATGCTTGGATCGAACAGCCGCGGCGGAACGCCGTTGGCGAGCGCCACGTCGCGCGCGTCCCGTTGCGCGAGCTTCAGGACCCGCGGTGGCAGCTTCGTCTCGAGCACCATGTGAGCAATCAAAAGCGCGACAAAGAGGACGCGCAGCATCCGAGCCGAACGCGCGCCATCGACCAGCACATCCCAGTTCTCAATGCGGCCCGCGACCGCGTCGATGTCCCGGATGTGCCTGAGCACGCTCCAGCCATGCATCATGCCGTGAATGGACAACACCAGGAGGAGATGATCAGCGCAGAGCGTGGGGATGGTGGAACCGGCAATCTCGATCGTGACCGCGCGCCGAAACAACTCGCCGATGTCGAGACGAATGCCTTGCGTCCACAGCGTGAACGCGACGTGCACGTCGACGGCCGCGAGATGCGGTTGGGATGGCAGCAGCGTATCGTCGCGTCCTGCCGCAGGAAACAAACCGTAAAGAAGCGATCCACCTCGATGCCGTTGACGCGCGGGTAGCGTGTAGCCTTCCGCGAGCAGCAGCGGCCGCACGCGGGCCGCATCGCGTTGGTGCACCAGAATGTCGATGTCGGCGCACGACCGCAGCCCGAGGTGTCCGTACATGCTGGCGGCTAGCGTCGGCCCCTTGTAGGTGAGCGCCTGAATGCCGTGGGCATGCAGAATCGCGAGTACTTCTGTTGTCTGCTTCGTTCGCGCGAGGTTTGAGGCGGTTACGCTGGCGACCCGAGTCGTGACGCGATCGAGCACAGCGGAAGGGATGTCGTTGCGGACAGCGGTCAAGGGCGCCAGCAGCAGCTCCGAGACGCCGTGCGCGTCAGCCGTGTCGAGCAGGCAGGACCAATCGATCGACGGAGCGAGCAGCGGCAGTGCGGCACACGTCGATTCGGCCACGCCACTGCGTGTCAGCTGGCACAACAGCGCATGCTCCGGGCGCCAGCTGGCTGGCGGCGCAATCACAGCGCGCACAGCCTATCATCGTGGCGGACTCCAGGTAGTGGGTCAGGTTGAACGACGGCCGCGGAAGAACATGACCAGCATGCCGAGAGCGGCGCCGAAGCACATTCCGGTGGCGATCAACTGGACAACGTCAACCGCGTGAAACGTTTCGAAGCGGGGCTTGCTGGCGACGTTGTAAAGGCCTATGAATCCCACGGACACCAGAACGAGAACGCCCGAAACCACCTGACGTCGATTCCTCATTGGCCTGCCCTCTCTAGCGTTTCTTGACAGCCTTCCGTTTCGCCCATCGGGCGCGAGCGGCATCGGAAGCGATCTTGCGGCGTTGTTCGTCCGTGAGATTTTCAAGCCGTCTCGCGCCGCTCACCTTCCCGCCCTTCGCTCCGAGCTTCGACATGTAGGCCGAGAGCTGGGCTTTGAACGTCGGTTGTTCGGCTACTGGGCCCTCCGTCAGCGCCGCGGTCTGGCGACCCAAATCGAAGGCAATCTCGTTGACATCACGTGAGGCGCGTCGTTTCTTAACCCGCTTTGGCATACGGGCAGTATCGCACGGTACCGCCCGTGTACTTATGCAGTCGTTTTTGAAACCTGACCACTACCGACTCCTCAGCGCGCTTGCCGCCGGTCACGGCGGCCCGATATAATTTGAAGTTCCTCGTCTCGCGCGAATTCTCGTTGGGAGGTCGTTCAACGGTAGGACACCTGGCTCTGGACCAGGTTATCGGGGTTCGAATCCCTGCCTCCCAGCCAAGCTCTTCCGCAAAGCACACCAGCCTCTACTTCGTATGAACGCAGGTTTATGGCGAAACCTGACAGAAGCGTCCGCCATACGCGATCCCTGTGTCCTCCTAGAGCGGAGCCTCAAGGGCCACACTCTCGAACGCGCCAAAGGCCTCGGTAATGTGATGAACTGTATAGACTTGTACTGACTTCACATTCCACTTCACATAGAGGGCGATTCCGCTTATGGTATCCGTATGAGCGCCAACGCGAAGCAAATATCCCGTGCTTCGGCAGGAGCAGACGCAAGGGTTTCTGCTGGGACCAGGCGGTGTCGCCCAAGCGAAACCAAGGATCGCTTGGCGTTTCAGCGACACGACTGGCGATTGGCGTGTCTCGTTGACATCTGAATTCTTGGCGCTTGAGACCACGCGGTACGTCAGCAGGTCGGACTTCTTCGGCAGACTCAGATTTCTCACCGAAGCGGTCATTGAGCACATCGGACCGAGTCAGCTCGATCGCCTTGGGGTTCGCTACATCGATCGGATTGCTGGCCCGACAGTCGACGACATCACCGCGCTTGTGCGGCCTGAGGTCCGCGGCATCGTGGGAACGAGCATCGCGACCCAGGCAGTGCACGCGATTTCAGAATCACTGTTCGACGTGACCGGCGCACAGATGCTTGCTCGGTGGGGGTGTCTTCCCCCGGGCGCGACCGTCGATCCATCCGCGATCGAACCCGCGAAGGAGAAGAGCTGGATTCTCGACCTCGATATGTTCAGCGCGGCTCCGATGCCGTTTGAAGTTGACCGATTGATTTCAGAAGCGCAGCGCTACGCCGAGCGAATCTACACGGTCTTTCGGTGGGCTATCACGAATGAGTTCCTGGTTCGATTCGGAGGCAAGCCATGAATAGCACGCCAGTCCTGTCACCGTTTGACACCACGTCGGCCGGCGGCGCAATGCTCCTCATGCGGCAGGTCCGTGAGCCGATCCTAGCCAGCGTCATCTTCGTTGGTCTTGGAACCTCCGCGGCGGTTGCGCCTCCTCCGGAAGTGCTTTCGCATCTGCAGAGGCCTGTCGACCAGACGAACGCAGGTACATCCCTGCCGGTGGCCGTGTCAGCGAGCGGTGCGATCGCCGAGTTGAGGCGGCTCAGTGGCCTAACGTGGGATCAGCTCGCTCGGTTGTTCAACGTGAGTCGTCGGGCCCTCCACTTCTGGGCCAGCGGGAAGCCCATGGCGCCAAGCAACGAGGAGCATCTCCAGCGGCTGCTCGCTGTAGTCCGAAAGATTGATAGAGGGACGGCCAGCGCTAACCGCGCCCTATTGTTGGCTGCTCGGGAAGACGGAACCTTCCCGTTCGACATGTTGGCCATCGGCGCTTACGACCGAGTTCTAGCGCTCTTGGCAACCGGTGAAGTGCGACGCGTCACGCCGTCAGGCCTCAGTGAAGCAGAGCGCGCAGCGCGAACTCCGCCTCGACCCGAAGATCTTGTGGGTGCGCTCCAGGACCGCATTCACCCTTCGAGCGGGCGCCTGCGTGCGGCAAGGTCAGTCAATCGGCATCGGAGATAGTGAGTGGCAACACTCAGTCCAGGCTCTGATGAGGCCAAGCGCATCGACGCTGCTCTCCAACATTGGAGGCAGGGTGACTTGGCGCTGGAGGAATCGTGGTTCGTTCATGTGGGTGACCCGGGCGCCCCGCTTACCGATGCGGCGGCGGAGGCCGCAGATGGGGACCTCCAAGCGCTGACGTCGGAAGTTCGAGGGCTGATCGTCGTCACGCAGACTTGCGATATCGTTCGAGGCTGCGTCGACAGACCCTACGTCGAGATCGCTCCCCTCGTGCAGGTCAGCGAGGACGAACTCCAGATGGTAAAACGTGGGCGGCGTCCAGCCTATGCAACCCTGCCGAGCCTGGAGGCGGATCGCCTCGTAGCCGATCTCGACCGAGTGATGACGGTCGAAAAGTCGATCGTCGCTTCGTGGAAAAGGACGCCGGGCTACATCGACGATGCAGCCGGTCGAGGGTTTGCGCAGGCTCTTGCTCGGAAGCGAGTACGGTTCGCGTTTCCTGACGACTTCACGAGCTTGGTGGACAAGCTACAGCGACGGCTTGTCGACAAGCACGATAAGGACTCAGTCGAGGGTCGCGGGCTTCGCGCTCTTCGCGAAATCCGCGTCCGAGCAGCGCCCTCTTGGGATGGTGCCGAGGTGGAGATCCTTTTCTGGTTCGTGCGTGAAGAGGAGGAGATCATCTTCGAGGGGAAGAGCTGGCCCGATCTCTTGAACTCGTGGCTCAAGCTCGTTCCAGCCTCCGGACGTTTCAAGGCTGTCGAGGGCCAAGTCGTCGTCTTGGAAGACATGACTGCAAGAGACTACGTCGAGAGCGATCCGCTCGATCTCGACCACCTTTCGACGAGCGCGAAGGCGTGACCAGCTTCTGTCCGAAATCTGTATACAAATTTCAGACAGCGTACTCGTCATCGCCAGAGCCGAAATATCGATACGTATCGACTTACGACGCTATGAAGGTCACGCGGCTGTGATCAGCCAGTTGCGGATTCCGTCCCTAACACCCAGCCAGCCTTCGCTCGCCAGTATTGCGAGCAAGCTTCGGCTAGGCAAGCCGAGTCTGGTCCGACGAGGCGAGCCCCATACAGGCGAAGGCTGTCTCGCCGAAGCGGCTACAGCGTCAGAGGGCCGCGAAGGCGGACCGTCCGAATTGCGATTCCTGCTAGCCGCAGCGTCACCCTGCCGGCAGAAACTGCCAATCTGGAGCTCCCAGAAGGCGCGCCACTGCCAACTCGAATCACTGAGATGCGTCACACTGGATCTGCGGTCGGATCGGTCAACCCTTGGGCGACTTTTCGTTATTGATTTGTAGCGACGACAGCAACGCCACCATAGGACGGCTTCAGCGCGGGACCGGGCCGTATCACCCGTCATTCGTGCCCGGCGTTTCCTCGACCGCGTTCGCTTCTGCGCGCTGTCGCCACGCTGTGTGCAGGGCGCCGCGCAGCGAATCTTCATTCGCCTTGGCGAGAACGATGTGCGTCATGCCCATCCGGCCCCAGCCACCTGCGATGGGCGCGAACACTTCTGGCAGCTCCTCGACGAACGCCGCCGGCTCCTCCGGCGTGAGCATCAGATTGCCGTAGCCTTACGACTGCGACGCGAGCGTCGCGAAGATCTGGCCTCCCACCCGAAAGTCGACCGCGCCCATGTGCGAACCCTCTTCTGCCCCTTCCAGGCTCAGGGCGATCCGTCGGAAGTCCGCCGGGGTCATGCCTGCCTCCTTCATCCGCCTTGCCATAAGTTCCCCTCCGTCGATTCCCCAGGCAGCGGCAGCGCTGCGCTTCGCCAGACGACGAAGCGCAGCGGACCCCTCCTAAATGCTCGAAGATAGTCGCTTCCCTCGTCAATCCTCCACGTCCTGAATAGGCGATAGTGCCGCTCAACCCTCGATGGCCGACAGATCGAGTCGGCTCAGACGTTCTGGATCGGCCAGGATGTCCATCTCGACGACCTTGCCGCCTGCAATCGTGACGCCGATCACGGAGAAGAGGCGCCCGTCCGGCAGTCGGCACACCAGGCCGATGTTGCCATTCACCAGGACTACCTGATTGGATAACGCCATCTTCGAGAACGTCGCGGCTTGCGCCGCGACCGCCTGAGCCCCACGCACGAGACGCGACATGCCCTTCGCCGCGCCGGCGTCGGCCCGAAGCACGATATCCGGATCGAGCACGGCGACCAGCGCTTCAAAGTCGCCAGCCTGCACGGCCGCGAGAAACGCGTCGAGGACGCGGCGCTGCGTCCGCAGGTCTGCGTCTGAGGTTGGCGCCTGGCCCTGGACCCGCCGCCGCGCGCGGCTCGCGAGCTGTCGCGTGGCGACGACCGAGCGATCGACGATGGGCGCGATCTCCTCGAAGGTCATCCCAAACACATCGTGGAGCACGAACGCGAGTCGTTCCGCCGGCTCCAGCTTCTCGAGGACGACCAGCAGTGCGAGTCCCACCGAGTCCGCGAGGATCGCATCGGACTCCGGATCTTCGTCGGCGCGGGTGATTACGGGATCGGGTACTCGCGTGTCCAAGGGGTCCTCCCGCCGCGATGTCCGCGTCCGCAACATATCCAGGCACACCCGCGCGACGACGGTCGTCAGCCAGGCTCGGAGGTTCCGGACGTCACTGACGTCGGTCCGGCCCAGTCGAATCCAGCTTTCCTGGACCGCATCGTCTGTCTCGCTCGCCGACCCGAGCACCCGATACGCCACCGCACTCAAATGCCCGCGGTGCTGTTCGAATTGCTCGGCAAGCCATTCAGGCGTAGGCATCCGTCACATTCCTCCGTCGCAGTCCGTCATGGTAGTGACGGACGAAACATCGATGATGTGACAGAACCGGAGGCAACAGATGGAATTCGTGCTGCTGGTGTATCAAGGGACCACACCCCTGCCCGGCTCAGATCGCTGGCAGGCGCTGTCGGAGGCGGAACAGAAGGCGATTTACGCCGATTATGCGGAGCTCAACAAGACCAAGGGTGTCGCCCAGGGGCTTCCGCTGGGGCTCCCGGACGCGGCGAGAACAGTGCAGGTGCGGGACGGAAAGACCCAGGTCAAGAACGGGACGTATCTGGGCGAAGGCGCGGGCGGGTATTTCGTGTACGAAGCCGAGAGCATGGACGCCGCAATCGCGCTGGCTGCACGGGTTCCAGCGGCCCGCTTGGGCGGCGCGGTGGAGATCCGACCGGCCGAAAAGTACTGGTAACCAGAGTCGATGTACGGTGGGCACGGCCTGCGAAGTTCGCAAGATTAGCCGAGCTGGTCAGCCTACTACTCGTTGCGTGACAGGAGCGCGACGCCGTCCGAAAGGCGGCGATGAAGGAGGCGTGAACACATGTTCAGGAAGAAGGGCGACGCGGCCGTCCTCGCCAAGCTGGGCGATGCCCCCGCACAGTATCGGGAGATTGGAGAACGCCTGCACCGCATCATCCGGGAGAGCGCGCCGTCGCTCGAACCGATCGTGCGCTGGGGACTCCCGTTCTACATGAAGAACGGCAAGGACATCTGCTACATCAAACCAGAGAAGGACTTCATCGCATTCGGCTTCGGCGAAGACGTGAACCCTGCTCGCGAGGAGGGCGCCCACATGCACCCGATCGCGTGGACCCTCACCTCACTGGACGCCGCGACGGAAGCCAAGATCCGCGCGCTCGTCAAGAAGGCGGTGGCCTGACATGGACGGCTGGCGGCGCGTGCACCGCATCCTGGCGGTGCTGTTCCTCCTAACCATCCCGCCGGCGGCGTACTTCTCCTTCACGGGCGACCCGGACTCGCCCCACCCTGTTGTGTACGTGCCGCTCTTCCCGCTGGCCTTGATGGTCATCACGGGAACGTGGATGCTCGTGCGGCCGTGGATCAAGTCATGGCGGGCGCGGCAATCGTAGGGATGAAACGCCAAGGAAGACGAAGAGTCGAATAAGAGGCGTGTGACATGAAGGCCAAGAAGAGCCAACGCAAGGCGAAAGCGCTTAAGCCACTTTCGGCCAAGAAGCCGCCCGAGGCCACAGACGGCCATGCTGACATTGAGGAGTGGATCCGGCGCGTGATGCCGGACCTGCATCCCATCGTCAAGCGGCTGGACGAATTGATCTGCGAGACGATTCCCGGGCTTCAATACGCCGTTAAGTGGAAAAAGGCGTACTACGGGTTGCCGGAACAGGGGTGGATCATCGAGTTCGTAGCCTACGATGTCTCCGCGAACGTGGTGTTCTTCGGCGGCGCGGACTTCGATCCTCCGCCCCCGTTTGGAACCGTTGGGCGGAGCCGCTACGTGAAGCTGAAGACCCTGGAGGAGGCGCAGGGGCCCGTGATGCGCGAATGGATCCAAGAGGCAGGCCGCGTGCGCGGCTGGAAATGAGAGTTCACGAGACGAGACGGGTGAACTGATGCCCAACCAGGCGTTTCACTTGACACCCTCGCTGGCTATGCTCGCTCAGCGCGCGTGAACGCCGACGTTAGTCGCGATAAACGCCGCAGGGACGATCTGGCGAGCGGCGACGGATTCCTCGGCAGATGGCACTTCTCGTTACCCAACCGAAAGAAGGGTGATTCGAAGCATTGACACGGAGTCGTGCTCTTTACGAGCGAGTTGACGCGTTCGGTTCGCTAATCGTTCAGTCCAACGGTTCATTGTCGGTTCACGACAAAAGACCCGGTCTGGGAGAACCGCGTGCATAGCGATGCCTGGCCTGGTGCCGGCCGTCATCGCGCGGCGGCGCGTGACGCTGATCGATTCGGGCTTGCCGAGGCAGCCGTATGAACACGAATCGACAGCCATGAGAGAGGACGAGGCCAATGCGCTCATCGCTCGTCGCCCTCGCGATTCGGCAGCCCCCGTTTGCCGACCTTCCGAAACGGTCGCTGCTGTGTGGAAATCGTATCGGCTGCAATGCGCCGCGGACGGGATGCTTATCAGCTGGCCATCTGTCGCGCAGCGCGGCAGCTCGGACTTGATGCCCACATGTGCCGCCGTGGCGAGGAGATTTCATGGGCCGCGGAGCAACTCGGCGTGACACTTCGTGAGGTCGAGGAGTTCGTCAGTCGTGCCGGCCGGCCGGCCGGTCCGCCGTGGACGCAGGAGCACCGGCGGGCGTACGCAGCGGGCATAGCAGTGCTGGCGGCGCACGCGCACAGGCGTCTCAAGATTGCGCGACCGTAACGGCAAGTGTCCTGTATTCAGCCTCGCCTAATTGCGCGAGGACCGGAGGCTCATCCGCCAATCGCGGGCGCGCGGGCGAGAGCCTTCAAGACAAGCGGTTCGCGCCCCGCTGCCTCCTTGACAGCCGTGCTGTTCCGCACTCACCACAGCAATTCCATCAGGGTTTCCCGTGGACCGAATCAGGGATCGACCTGATTGAGACTCTGCGGGGTCTTTCTATAGTGGGTACGAGGTATTGCGGAATGCGGACAGTCACCACAAATTCCATCGTCTCGGATGATGCACGCGATTTCACGTCAAATGTGTTGAACGAGGTCGTCGCGCATTTGCGTCACGAGCACGCGAGATTGCGGGACGGGTGGATTCAGCGCATTGTCGATGGCCGGTACCTGACTGCCATGTCGGAGCAGGAGGTGTTCGCGGAAGCCACGTCCCTGTACGGGAGCTACCTGGAGGTGCTCCAGACGGGGAGCGTCGAGGCCCTCGAAGCGTACGCCCAGAATCTGTCTGGACGAATCATTCCGCGCGGCGTTGACGTCGTCGAGGTGGTCGGCATCCTGCTCGTTCTGCGTGATGTGCTCGCTCGCGAGCTGTTCAGCAAATACGGTCGCGATGTCTCGGTCCTGAAGCGTGTGCTCGACGCCTACGAGCCTGCCGCCAATCGGATCGCGTCGACCGTTGCCGTCGGCTTTGTCCGGGAGCGGGAACGCGTGATCCGTCAACAGCAGGAGGCGATTCGCGATCTCTCGACGCCTGTGCTCCCTGTGCGTGGCCGGCTCTTGATCCTGCCGATTGTCGGTGCGATCGATCCTCCGCGCGCTCGTCAGCTCACCGAGCAACTGTTGCGTGGGATCCGCTCAAACCGCGCCAAGGTCGTGGTGATGGACGTGACAGGAGTACCAGCGATTGATGTCGCAGTCGCCAATCACCTCGTCCAGACGATGGAGGCGGCTCGGCTGCTCGGCGCGTTCGTCATCGTCACCGGGCTTTCGCCAGAGCTCGCGCAGACGCTCGTTGGAATCGGCCTCGATCTCGGCAAGATGAACACAGTCGGCGACCTGCAAGGCGGCATCGAGGAGGCCGAGCGGCTGCTCGGCTACAAAGTCGTTTCGGCCGACCCATCGCGCGCGATTGCGTGACGCACCATGGCTGTGCCCATTCTCAAGCAACGCGATTACCTGATCGCGACAGTGCAGGATCCGTTGAGCGACGACGAGTTCGCGGTCCTGAGGCGCACGCTCGTCGAACAGGTCGGCGTTTTCCGGTCCCGAGGCGTCATCGTCGACGTCACGGCGCTGGATGTCCTGGATTCGTTCTCCGTGCGGACGCTGACCGAGCTCGGTCAGATGGCCCGGCTTCGTGGCGCCGCAACGGTTATCGTCGGGATTCAGCCGGAGGTTGCTCTTGCCATGATTCGCTTGGGGTTGACACTCGGAGACATTGCCACTGCGCTCGACCTCGAGGAGGGTCTCGCCTGGTTGGACCGGAAAATGAATGGAATCGGCTCTAGAGATCATGAGAGATCCTGAAGTTCGTGGCATGTGAGGCACGGATACACGTCGATTCGGACCGCGATGTCGTGGAAGCTCGGCGGAAGGGGCGGGAAGCGGCGCGACAGGCCAAACTGAACGATGGCGACGCCGCGCTCGTTGCAGCCGCCATCTCTGAACTTGCGCGTAACGTTCTCCTGTACGCCGGCGAGGGGGACATCCTGATCAGTGCCGTGGAAAACGGCATCTGCCGTGGCATCGTCGTCACCGCCGCCGATCGGGGACCGGGCATTTCCAACATTGATCTCGCGATGCAGGACGGCTATTCGACCTCTGGCGGGCTGGGACTTGGATTGCCTGGCGTGAAACGGCTGATGGACGAATTCGACGTGACGTCGGAAACAGGCCAAGGCACCACAGTAGTCGCCAAGAAATGGGCGACCTGACCACCAGCGCAATCGAGTGGGGCGTCGCGATGCGGCCGCGCGACGGCGAATCGGACTCGGGTGATGGCTGTGTCGTGCACACAGTCGGCGACACGGTCCTGGTAGGCACGGTGGATGGGTTGGGCCATGGACGTGACGCGGCGGTTATCACCGACCTCGTGGTTCAGACGCTCGGGAGTTTCGCAGATGAACACCTCGTGGCGCTGGTTGAACGGTGCCATCGGCTGCTGCGCGGCACGCGCGGCGCCGTCATGAGCCTCGCTCGGTTCGACTCAGACGGAGAATTGACGTGGCTGAGCATCGGCAATATCGAGGGCCTGGTGATCCGATCGATCGACGCCGGCGGTCATCCGGATCGCAATGAGTGGCTCGCGGGCGCACCGGGAATCGTCGGACACCGGCTGCCCCCGTTGCGCCCCGCGACGCTGCATGTCGAACGAGGCGACACGATCTTGTTCCTGACCGATGGCATCGACGTCAGCGCAGATTTCGCGAGCGTGATCCGACGAACCGATTTGCCACGGCAGATTGCCGATCGCGTGCTGGCCGCGCGTGGAAAACGCGAGGATGATGCGCTCGTCTTCGTCTCGCGGTACGTTGGAGGACATGTCCCGACCCCATGAACCGCATCATCGAACTCAACACTGAGACGGGTCGAGAGTACGAAGCGCTGCTGCACGATTGCCGGACCCCTCTGGACGAGCGCACTCTCGAACGGGCGTATGACATCGGGCGCCGATCACTCGAGGCCGGAACCGGCCTGCTCGATCTGATCAGGCTGCATTACGACGTCGTGCGGACGCGCGAGCCAGGCCCGCCGGACAGTCAACTCACGATAGACGAAATGACCAGTCTGCTGGTGGAGCTCCTCACGCCCTTCGAGATGACGCATCGAGGGTATCAGGATGCGCTGTCCGGACTGCGGCGGGTCAACGAGCGGCTCGAAAACGAGGCGCGGCGCATCGCCCATACGGTCCACGATGAGGCCGGTCAGCTTCTCGCGTCCGTACATCTGGCGCTTGCGGAAATTGCGACCGAGCTGCCGCCGGACGGTGCCAGGCGGCTCGAACAGGTGCACGACCTGTTGAATCGGATCGAAGAGGAGTTGAGACGCCTGTCCCGCGGGCTCCGTCCAACGATTCTCGACGATCTCGGACTGATGCCGGCGCTCGCATGGCTGGCCGAAAGCACGGCGAAACGAGCCGACCTCGATATCCGCGTCACCGGCTCCGTTGGCGGGCGCCTCGTCTCCAATGTCGAAACGGCGCTCTATCGTATCGCGCAGGAAGCTCTGAACAACATCGTCAGGCATTCGAACGCACGATCGGCGACGATCGAACTGCGCAGGCACGAGGGGAAGATCGAAGAACGGATTCGCGACGATGGGGTCGGCTTCGACGTGTCTGGCGTTGACGGGTCGACCGAGATACGGGGACTCGGACTCATTGGCATGCGCGAGCGCGTTGCGGCGCTTGGCGGCGGCATGAGGATTCTTTCGCGGCCCGGTTTGGGAACAAGCGTTGAAGTCTGGCTTCCCGAGGTCTGAATGCCGCTGACTGTTCTTCTCGCCGACGACCACGTCCTCTTCCGCCAAGGGCTCAAAGCGCTGCTCGAGCACGATGATCTCGACGTCGTTGCGGAAGCGTCGGATGCGGCCGAGGCGATTCGCCTGGCCAGCAACCTGAAACCGGATGTCGCCATCCTCGACTTCATGATGCCTGGAGTAAACGGCGTCGAGGCCGCACGCCAGATCAAACGGCTGTCGCCAGCCACGCGGACGATTCTCCTGACCATGTACACCGAAGATCAGTACGTGATGGAGGCGCTGCGCGCCGGTGTAAAGGGCTATGTTGTCAAAACGCAGGCGGCCGCCGATCTCATCAAAGCCATCCACGAGGTTTCCCGGAACGGCGTCTATCTGAGCCCGATCATTTCCAGCACGATCGTCGACGCATGCGTGAGCGGCAAGGAATCGGCAGCCGATCCGCTGAGCGACCGCGAGCGCGAGGTTCTCGAACTGATCGCCGACGGAAAGACGACGAAAGAAATTGCCGTCTCGCTCGGCATCAGCACCAAGACGGCTGAATCTCACCGCACGCACATCATGACGAAACTGGGCATTCACAATACGGCGGGACTCGTGCGGTACGCCATCCGCCGCGGTCTGCTTGCGCCGTAATTACCCCATCGCTCGTCAGGCGTTCGCCTGATCGTCTCTCAGCCTACGACCGCGCTCTTTTCCGATTTTTTCCTCCCGGGAATCCATCATCCGCCTGATTGTGACCTGACACTCCGGGCCGTACGCTCTATTCAGGAGCAACCAATGTGGATGATCGTCGATGAAGAACATCGTCAGCGGGTGTTTTTGCTCGTGGAGGGAAACGCCGAAGACTCCCGGCGGCTGGCAGAACGGGACGGGCTCGAGGTGATCGCGATTGATGTTTCGCTGCCCGTCCCCCCGGCGTTGCGCAACGGGCTCAACGACTGCGAATTCAGACCGAAACTGCTGGTCATGAAGGTCCGCGACACGCACGGATCGAAAGGCCGCGAGACAGATCGCGTCGGCCGATTGTCTACGAAGGGCTGCGCAAGCGCCTCAGATCAGTGGGGGTGGTCGTGAAGGACTATTACTCGATTCTTGGAGTCGGACCGGCGGCAGATGCCGATACCATCAAATCCGCGTACCGCCAACTTGCGCGCAGGTATCATCCAGACTTTGCCAAGCGCCGCGACGCGAAGGAGCGGTTTCTCGAGGTTCAGGAAGCCTACGACACGTTGTGCGATCCGGGGAAGCGAGCCGTCTTCGACCGGTCTCGACTGGCGTTGCGGCCGTTCGCGCCAACAGCGAGACGTCCACTCAGGCGGACATCGAGGCGGCCGCCTTTCAGCCCGTTTAGCCAGCGCCGCTTCGTCGCAAGATCGCTCGCACGCAGCCTGGGCAGGGTGGATGTCGGCGTCATCGGCCTCGATTTCGATCTCAGCGTCGGCGTTCTGGACGACCGTATCTCCCCAACCCAATCTAACAGGATGACTTCTTCGCCCCGGCCTGCCCGACTGCGCGCGAACCGCCTGCACGTGAGACGTTGAGACGACCCTCGGACCGCTGCTCTTGGTACAACCCAGTGCTGCGTTGCGACACAGCGTTCCCTTGCACAGAGAATCGCTGTAGTCGATCGGATTCCGAAGCATCCGATGAGTCTCCGACTTCGTCCTCCTGCGACCGGATCGAAGATGGTTGAGCCCCGCGCCAGACGCCCGCGTGGTGACTTCTTCAATTCGCCCCTTATCGACTGTCAATACCCTACTTGACTATAATCGATAAATAGTTTATTGATATTCGATAAATCAAGGTGGTGAATCATGTCCAGGCCAGCCTCGTCATCCGCCGCGCTGCCAATCGCGTACGTCGTGCTGCGGATCCTCATCGTCGTGAACTGGCTGTCCGGCGCCGCGATCTTCGCGCTGCTGCTCTGGTCGCTGACCCACGAGCAGTGGACGATGACTGCGCTCGGCGTCCCGCCCTCGCCGGAGTCCCAGCCGCTAATCATCGGAATGCGCGCGATCGCGGCGCTCGGCCTCGCCGCAATCCCGCTGAATTATGGCGTTCTCAAGCGGCTCGTCGCGATGGTCGAGACGGTTCGCGCGGGCGACCCGTTCGTCGCCGCGAACGCGTCCCGGTTGCAGGCGATCGCCTGGGCGCTGCTCGCGCTGCAGCTTCTCAGCCTCGTCATCGGCGCGATCGCCAAGACCGTTTCGACTCCGGCGCACCCGCTCCATGTCGATGCCGGCTTTTCGATCAGCGGCTGGCTCGCCGTACTCCTCACGTTCCTACTGGCCCGCGTGTTCGCGGAAGGCGCGCTCATGCGCGAAGACCTCGAAGGGACGGTCTGACATGGCGATCGCCGTCAAGCTCGACGACCTACTTCACGATCGGCGGATGACGCTGACCGAGCTCGCGGATCGGATCGGAATGACGCTGGCCAACCTCTCGATCCTCAAGACCGGCAAGGCGCGCGCGATCCGCTTCTCGACGCTCGATGCGATCTGCGGGGCGCTCTCGTGCCAGCCTGGCGACATTCTCCGGTTTGAGCCTGAGCAAGCAGAACGCGAGCGACCGGCAGCGGCGAGCAAACGGAGCGCAGGCCGATAGATCGAGGGCGCACGCACCTTGTGAACCGGCACACACGACTCCAACAAGGAGACCTTCGCGGAATTAGAGCTGGCCATCGCATGACGCTTCGAGGTTGGAGACGTGAATGCCTTGGCGTTCGAGGTTCAGATGAATGACGACAGCATTCGCGCTCACATCAACGATTTCACGCGCGGGGTAACTGCAGCACGAACCTCGCGCCGCCACCGTCGCGCCGGAGGTACGTCAGCTCACCACCCATCGCGCGAGCGAGTGATATCGACAGTGCGAGTCCAAGTCCGAGACCGGGGGGGCCCTCGCTGCTGCTCATACCTCGAGAGAACACGCGGAACAGCTTCGTCTTGTCCGTGATGCCAGGGCCGTGGTCCTCGACGCTCACCTCAACGACGTCACCGCAATCGAGGGCGGCGAGCCGGATCGTGCGGTCATCAGCACTGCGCGCGTACTTCTCCGCGTTGTCCAGCAGGTTGCCGACGATGCGTGCAAGCGCGTCGCGGTCGAAGCGTGCGCGCAGATCCCGTGCGACGTCGATCTCGAGCGCCGCACCCGCTCGATCAAGAGCGGGCCGTGCCCGTTCGGCGAGCTCGCACAATATTTCGCCGAGGGGACCGACCTGAGCGTCGACTGTGAGGTTGCCGCGCTCGAGCTGAGAAAACCCGAGGATGTTGGTGACCACGCGACCGAGCCGGGCAGCGTCTTCGCTCATGCGGCGCGCGTACCCTCGCAGCTTGCCCGGATCGCCGAGCCCGTCGGCGAGCATGTCACCGTAGAGCTGCAGTCCGGCGAGTGGCGTGCGCAGCTCGTGGGCGGCAGCCGCTGCGAACTGGCTGCGCTCGCGCGCGAGCGTTTCGGCGCGCATCACGAGCAGCAAGACAAACGCGGCAGCGAGCATCGCGATCGAGCCGATCGCGAAAAAACGCAACAAGAACGCGCGTGCGATTGCATTCGCGTCATCGGCCACTTGCGCCAGTGTGCGCGGGTTGGGCTCGACCGTGAGACTCCAACCGGGCGCGATCGCGGCGCCACGCGAATCGTCCGGATGCAGCTCCGCGACCATGTCGCCCGCCTTCGTCGCCAGCCAGCTTTTGAGCGTCGCGCTGTCGACGACAAATCCTTGGGCGAGCGTCCCGTCAGGCGTCTGTACCTGGCGAATCGCGAGTAGCGCGGGCTCACCCGCGAACGGCAGCGTCCGCCATTCGAGCGGCGAGATCGTGACCGTCACCGGCGCGGGAGTCGTGACTGGTACCTGCGACGACGCCACCGGTGCGGCCTGTGGACGATTGTTTTGCGCGACCTGGGACTGCTGCGAGTACACCGCGTTGGGATTGATGTTTTGTGCGTAGACGTTCGGATCCACCTTGAGCACGAGCGCCTGTTGCTGCTGCGGGAAAGGACTCGATTCGAGCTCCGGCTGGGGCCGTGGTGAACGCGAGCGCGGCGCCGCTCTTGCTTCCGCGACGCGCGGACCGGTCGCGGTTGCCGCCGGCGCGAGATCACGAGACAGATCGCGCACGACGTGATCGCGAAATGCGCGGTTTTCGGCGAGGTGCTCAGGCTCCGATAACCTGGGCACGTCATCGTTGATCGTCGGCGTCGTCGCCCGGCCCTTGGCGTCGAGCTGGAAGTACCCGAGCACGAGCGTGTCTTCGGCGCCGCGCGCCAGCGGTGACGGCGAAACGTTGAGCCCAGGCGACGCTTGCGGATCGTGTATGAGGTTTTGATAGTGGAAGTACGGGCGGCGAACCTCACGCGCGATGAGCGCTTCGAGCTCGCCGTGCAGCTCGCGCGCGAGATCGTTGGCGCGTCGCTCGGCGGCGATGCGTGGCGTCTGGCTGGCTTCATGTTGACGCATCCGTACGTCGTGCCAGCCGGTGAAAAACCAGGCGCCGAGCAGCGCCGCGAGCAGCGCCGTCAACAGGCCGGCCGCGTAAATTGTACGCGGCGCGCTCTTGGTCTTGATCAGGGGTCGCGTCTCCATGCGTACCCCGCCCCTTTAACCGACACGATCAACGTTGGCGCCGCCGGATCGGCCTCGAGCTTCTTGCGCAGCACGGCGATCGCCATATCGACCGCGCGCGTCTGCAGATCGCGGCGCTGGCCGAACACTTGCTCGAGCAATTCAGCGCGCGACACCACACGATCCTTGTGACAATACAGCCAGCGCACGATGCCGACTTCGCGAGGCGTGAGCGGGATGCATTGTTCACCACGGATGACGACCATGCGCGCAAGATCGATCACGGCGCCATCGACCTGAACTTGGTCGAGCGATTCGTCAGCCGGCGCACGACGGCCGAGCACGCGAACGCGAGCGAGCAGCTCGCGCGCCGAGAAGGGCTTGGTCACGTAGTCGTCCGCGCCTTCCGAAAGGCCGCGCACTTTATCATCCTCGGAGCCCCGTGCGGTGAGCATCAAGATCGGCATGCCGGGGCGCGCCGCACGCAGCCGGAGGCAGACCTCCACGCCATCGAGCCGTGGCAGCATGAGATCGAGCACGACGAGATCGTATGGCTCGCGCAATCCGGTTTCGACCGCTGCGACGCCGTCGCCGACGGCCGTCACCACGTGGTCGTCTCCTTCGAGGAGATCGACGATCCCCTCTCGCAAGCCTGCTTCGTCTTCGACCACGAGGATTCGCACCGAGCGGCATTGTGCCACGCGCCGTGTAAGGCGCGTGTAAGAGTGGGTTTTACGAAAGCCTGACTGCAGACGGCGAATCGCCGGTCTAGTGTATTCGCATGACACACTCATTTCGTTGTTCTCTTGCTCTGGGGCTCACGGCAGGGTGTCTTGCCGCACTCACGATCTCGCTTCGCGCCGACCGTGCGCCGGCACCGAAAGAGCTCGAATCGCTGTTCGAGCGCTACGATCGCGAGCCGGACGGTCCTGCCAAGGACATGCTGGCCGCGCAGATCGATGCAGTCGCACACCAGAAGTACGCGACGGTGTCGCGGCTTTATTGGCACACGGATCTGGCGTCTGCCATGACGGCCGCGCGCGAACAGGGGCGGCCGATTCTTCATCTGCGCATGCTCGGCAAGCTCGAGGAGGATCTGTCGTGCGCGAACAGCCGGCTGTTCCGCGCGACGCTCTACGCAAACCAGGACGTCAGCCGGTTCCTGCGCGAGCGGTTCATCTTGTACTGGTCGAGTGAGCGGCCAGTCCCGCGCGTGACGATCGACTACGGAGACGGCCGCAGGCTTGAGCGCACGACAACCGGCAACAGCGCGCACTACGTCCTTGACGAAGCGGGTAACGTGCTCGACGTATTGCCCGGGCTGTATGCGCCCACCGCGTTTCTCCGCGAGCTTGAAGGTAGCCTCGCGCTTGCTGCGCGCGTGCGCGGGAAGTCCGACGACGAACGTGCGAAGCTGATCGTCGACTACCACAAGGAGCACGTGATCGTCGCGCAGCGAGACTGGGAGGGGCTCACCGGCACGCCGTGGATTCGCGGCGCGGGTGAGCTGTTGACGCAAGCGCGTGTCGAGAGCCCGCTCGCGGCTGCGCAACGCGCAACCGTATCAAAGGCGGCGATCGAGCTGAAGGACCTGCGCTATTTCGCGAAGGGACTCGCGCCGGAGGCGCTGTCCGAGAATGACGTCGAGATGTGGTCCGCCGCGGGTCAAGCGCTGTACGGCATCGGTGATCTGAAGGTGGCGACGCGGAGGCAGGTTCGCATCACGCCACGCGGCGATCCGATGCCGCAGCGGAGCCCGCAGCCGCCTCCGCGTGTGCTCGACGAAGCGAGTCGCGCGCTGGTCGTTCGCTTGCACAACGATGTGCCACGTGAGCTGCGCGCAACGGGGCAACAACTCGACGCGATGATCGCGCGCCTCGAGCAGACGCTGGTCGCGGACAGCGCGCTCAATCAACTGCGCCTGCGCCCGCAGATCGCGCGCGAGATCGTGCGCGGGGGCGGCCGGACTGACTTGGCCACGCTAAATGCCTGGATCTACGCCGAGGTGTTTCGCTCGCCGAGGCAGGACAAGTGGCTTGGCCTCTTGCCGCGGGACGTGTTCACCGGGTTGCCGGGTGATGGCGTTGTGATCCACTGAGCTACCTCCGGGCCGCGGTCAGAGTTCGAGACGGCATCCACACATCGCTTCGATGACCGATACGCCCGTCAGCCATCCGCGAGCGCCTGGCGCGATCGGGACTGTGTCGAGCGATCCGCCCAGGAAGCAGACGGTCGCGCTCGCCATCCAGAGGTCGTAGGAAAACTCCGGCCCCCTGGCCGCTCATCGGCGGCCGGCTTGACGGGCGCACCTCACCCGCGTGATCATCTCCGCCGGTCGCGTGGAGCAATCCGCGCTATGCGGGGGCGCGAGGCAGATAACGGGGATTTGAGGCGACGAATCAGAGCCAAAAGCCCCCATCCGGCCGATTGTCTTTGTGCTTCCCCGGTGATATTAGCCTTTTCAGACAGGAGAGGGTCCATGGCACGGCTCATCCCGACCAATCCATTGGAGCTGGCGTGGTTTGCGTCGCCGGGCGGCGGCACGGCAGCATTCACCGTCGATAACAACACACCCGGCTTCGGTTCTCCGACGGTCGAGATGTGGGAGCGGGTCATCCCGTGGTCGTCTGCGAGCCCACCGCCGCCACCGCCGCCGTTTAGCTTTGTCTCGAAGTTCACCAGCCTCACCGCGGTTAGCCGACCCGTGCCCCCCATGGGCGGCCTTTATCAGTGTCGCCTGTTCTTTGACGGCCAGGGAAGTGCGTCGGGAACGGAGAACATGCTGGCGAAACTAGACTTTCCCTGCCTCGCCCGTGCCTCGCGCGCAGGCATGCTGACTCGCTGCGCGAGCGTACCGCAGATTGAGATCACGGCTGGCGGCACCTTCGTGTCGATGGCGTTCGCGACGGCCGTGGCCACCATGGTCCGCGTGCAGATGGGCGTGAAGAAGCCGAGCGTCATTACGGCGGGAGACCCCGGGTCGTTCGCGCCTCCGGACGTCGTTGCCCGCGCCATGTCGGACGGGCAAAACTTCTGCACAAGGTGACGTTGACGGATAACCTGCTGCCCGGCACCACGGTCTTTTTCAATATCCTGGCTTGGGACGCCGCCGGCGCCTGGGACTCTATCTGGAACACCACTGGTGTCGCACCAACCACCATCCCAGAGTCGTTAAAACTAAAACGGCGGCGGGTCAGCGTTCTCCTCGACAAGCTCCACGTGTTCGATGATAGCGACGATCTGTCGGACGGCGAGGGCGAGTTCAAGCTCGTTGTCTCCCAGGCCGGCGCCTCGCAGACGCGGAAGTTTTCCTCGAGTTTTGAAAGCGGCAAGCCGGTGAGCGTGCCGATTTCGATGAGCGTCGACATCGGTCCTGAGACCATTACCTCGGCGAACCATGGGGTGCTCGTTCGGGTGGACGGGGCCGAGGACGACTCGGGCTTTCCGTGGCTCGACGACGATGACCTGGCGAGCACGACTCTCACCCTGGGCAGCGGCGGCTGGCCACTGCCGTTCCCGGTGGGCGAAGGCCAGGAGGAGGTCAATTCCCAGCTGCTCTCGATGCCCAGCAAGATGATGACCTCGGGCGACACGTTCAGTTTCCTTGCCGAAATCGTCTACGACATTAATTACGTGCCCTGAGGGAAACGTCGACACGGTTGCGTGGACGCGGACGTGCCCTTGACACATCACTTCGAGTTTCGAGGTCTT